>Ga0315282_10014390_pt1 | contig 11789 bp, 6 predicted proteins | sample YL17G07_20_MG_FD_203693 | JGI IMG/M metagenome (GOLD analysis project Ga0315282, IMG submission 203693) | Sediment microbial communities from Yellowstone Lake, YNP, Wyoming, USA - YL17G07_20 | ecosystem: Environmental > Aquatic > Freshwater > Lake > Sediment | place: USA: Wyoming | collected... | reverse complement strand
CCGCTATGCCCCGCTCGGTCACGATGACGTCGATGAGCTCCCCGGGGCCGCAAAGGGTCGTGACCTTGTCGACTATAATAGGGACCCGCTCCCGGAACAGCGGTATCGGCAGGATTACGCAGTTCGCGGCGAGGCAGTTCTGCCAGCCGCCTATGCCGTGCAGGAGACGCCCGTCCGAGTGCGTGACGACATTGCCGTTGTAGCCGACGTCCACCTCGGTGGCCCCCAGGACCACGACGTCGAGCATGGTCGCGCAATACCCCTTGCCGTGGTAATTGTACATCTCGTACGGGCCCACAGGTATGTGCTTCAGGTTCTCCCGCATGGACCGGATGGCGTCCATGTCGAAGGTCTGGCCGTCCAGTATGTAATCGCAGAGGCCCTCCTCGAGCATCTTGACCGCGTACTTGGTGCTCCCGGCGGCTATGAACCTGGCCTTGATGTTCTTGTCCCGCATCATCCGGTCGAGGAATATCGTGAACGCCAGCGACGTCCCGCCGGCCCCGCACTGGAAGCTGAAGCCGTCCTTGAGGATGCCTGCCTCCTCCACGAACCTCGCGGCAAGCTCGGCGATGAGGAGCCGGTCCGGGCTGTTGGTCACCACGGTCGTGCCCGAGACTATCTTCTCGGGGATGCCGACCTTGTCCACCTTCACGACGTAGTCCACGCTCTGGCCCTGGATCTGCCAGGGGACGCACGGGAACGGGATGAGATTGTCGGTGACCACGATGACATTGTCGCCGTACATCGCGTCGGCCTTGGCGTAGCCGATGAGCCCGCAAGCCGATGGCCCGTTAACTCCGTTGGCGTTGCCGAACGGGTCCGCCTCCGGGGCCGCGATGACCGCGATGTCGATGTGGACGTCCCCGTCCTGGATGGCCCTGTACCTCCCGCCGTGGGACCTGAGGACCGCGAGCCCGCGCATCTTGCCCTTGCTGGCGTAATCGCCCAGCGGGCCGTTGAGGCTCCCCTCGATATGGTGCACGACGCCCTTTTCCATGAGCTCGATGAAGGGCTTATTACAAGGGAAGGCGGCGCTCGGGAACCACAGGAGGTCCTTGACGCCGAGCTCGGCGGCTATCCGGAAGACCTCGTTCGATATGAGGTCCCCGTCCCTGAAGTGGTGGTGGGTCGAGATGCACATGCCGTCCTTGAGGCCGCAGCGCTGCAGGGCCTCCTTGAGGCTCCCGACGACCTTGTTGCCGTCCTCGGGGAAATGGCTCGAGGACCTTATCGGCGGGGCGGCCTTCCTGCCGTCAGGTTCGTACTTGCCGACCCCCTGGAACGGGACGGCCTTCCGGCCGTTCACAACGGTCGGGACCTTCCGGCCTGCCGCATTGACGACGAATTTGTAGTCGCCCTTGCTCATGATATTCGCTCCAAGGATGCCCAGGGTTTGAACCCGGAGAGGAATTGGAGCCCCAATATTAATACCCTCTGAAAACCCCTGGCCGGAGTGAAAGTAAACTGAAAGTATTCTCCGTCGATAAATACCTCAACTAAGGCTTTACTTTCACTGGACCCTCCCCTTTCTATATATATCCCGAGCAACAAATAGATATCATGGTCCTCCAGGTCGTCAAGAAATCATACAAGCTCAATATCTGTCCCCTGACCAATGCCAAGATAAAAAGATTGGAGGACCTCGAGAATAGATATCGAACGGTCTTGAATGTCATTAAGACCGGCCTGGAATACTGGGACGCACTGCCAGGCTCTGACGACCTGCCCTTCAAGAAGTTCAATCTTCAAAAACTTCTTTATAACGGGATCTCGAAGGACTCTGACCTGCAATCGCAACAGATTATCGACGCGATGAGCGATGCATGGTCCAATAGAAAGGCCCCTTGCGCGAGGTTCAAGCATCCGGCGATCCCTTACAATTGCCCAAGGAGCGGCAAACTTGGCCGAACCGCCAAAGGCAATCCGGTCATGGCGATTGCAACCGACGATTCCGGGTCGAAACGGATGGCCATCCCAATTGCCATGGACGGTGCATGGGACAGGTTCCGAAAGGAGATCGATAATGGTTGGACCTTTACATATTTCGAGCTGCACTATCGGAGGTCCAAAGGCATTGACCGATGGTGCGTCATAGTTACTCTCCGGAAGGAGTTTTTTGTGAAGGACCTGGAACTATCAAGGACCGTGCTGGGCATCGACACCGGGAGTGGCACTCTTGCTGCGGGCTCAGTGATTGACAAAGATGGACGGGTCGTCCGACAAAGGTATTTCGGTAGGGACATCGCGCACAGGCAACGGGACATCGGGCTCAGAAGGTCCAAGCTCCAAGGCTTTGCAGATAAAGGGAGCCGGAAGGCCCGAAAGAAATTGAATGCATTGAAGGGATACGAGGAGAACCTAGTGAAGACCAGATGCTATCAGGTCGCGCACGAGCTCGTGGACTGGGCATTGGAACATGGCTCGATGATTGCGATCGAGGACCTTAAGGGCCTGCACAAGCCCAGGAAGAAGACAAAGAACAAGGACGGGAAACGAAAAGGAATTCCGCGTTTCATCGAGAAGAAAATCAACCGCAAGGTCCACCGGATGCCCACAGACATATTTCCGACAGCACTGACCTCGGTCGCGCATCAGAACTGCACCGGTGTCGGCAAGGTGGACCCAAGCTATTCGTCCCAGACCTGCTCGCGGTGCCATACCGTGAACCGTAATTATCGAAAGGGCCGCATATTCGTATGTGGGAATTGCGGCTTGGTGATGAACGCGGACAGGAACGCGTCCGTGGTCATCGCTGGAAGATTGCTCTCGGAGCGGCCCAAGGTGCCCTTGACCGAAGGCCAGATTTCCGGGAGAGGTGACCGTGTCAACGGCCACGACTGGGACCATGAGGGGGTAAGGGATACAGGTCGGGGACCTGCCCAGACCCCTGAGTCCAATCCCGTGAATTTATTCACGGGTGGTTGACTTGGCTTCCCTCCAGTCCTTCTTCAGAAGGCCCATGGTCAAGGCCAGGTTGACCGTCCTCAGGGCCCGCTTGACGACGGGCGGGTCTATCATCTTCGTGCCCAATGCAACGACGCCCTTGCCCTCCTTCTCGGCCTGTTCGAAGGCCAGCACGATCTTCTTGGCCTTGTCGATCTCCGCCGGGGTTGGTGCGAAGGCATCATGGATGACCTTGATCTGCCTCGGGTGGATGCAGCCCTTGCCGTCGAAACCTAATGCCTTGGCCTCGATGCAGCTGGCCTTTAGGGATTCCATGTCCTGGACGTCGCTGAAGACCGAGTCTATGGGCTGGACACCGGCCGCCCTGGCGGCGTTGACGACGGCGCACCTTGCGTGGTGGCTCTCCTGACCTTCGTTGGTCCGCTGGGCCCCGATGTCCGCGGTATAGTCCTCGAGACCGATACCCAAAGCGCACACCGTGTCCGTGGCCGAGGCGATCTCGTAGGCCTTGACCACACCGAGGCCGCTCTCGATTATCGGCATGAGGTATACCGGGCCCTTGCCGCCCTTGCCGTCGCCTTTCTCGGCGAGTATGGCCTTGCACCGGGCGTCGACCTTGCGGACCGTTTCCGCGCCCTCGCACTTGGGTATGAGTATGACATGTACGTTGTGAGGCACGATGAAATCGAGGTCCCTGATGCCCATCTCGCCCTGGTTTATCCTCACGTGCCTCTCGCAGCCCATGAAGTCCACCTTGCGCAGGGCGTTCCTGACAACGAACCTCGTGTCCTCCTTGACGGGCGGCGCCACGGCGTCCTCGAGGTCAAGGATCACGCAGTCGGGCTTGTAGATGCCGGCGTTGAGCATGAACTTGGGCTGGTCGCCCGGGATGTAGAGCCGTGAGCGCCGGAGGCGGTCCTTGGTCGTCCCGTAGAGGCATTTCTTGTCCATCTCCAGGAGGTAATCTTTCTTATTGTCAGGCTGGAGCCGCTTGACCGCGGCCTCGAGCCTGGCAGCTATGACGAAGGGGACGGCTCCCGTGTCCACCAGGGTCACCTTGGCGTTCCCCACTCCCAGTGCCGCGAGGATCTCCTTGACGAAGGCCTCGTTCTGCTTGCCGTACATCACGCTGACCTTGCTGGTCTGCTCGACGACGATACCGCCCGAGCTCGTGAGCTCCAGGCGGACCCAGCAGTCCGACTTGACGTCCTCTCCCTTCCGTCCGACCTCTGCGACATCGGGCATCTGGCACACCGACCGAATACCGGCCTTCGCAATACTCCGGAGAATCTCCTCCCCGGACCGGCTCCTGCTCTGACGAAATAAACCGGTGAATATAAATCTATTTCTAAGAACGCAAAGGATTCGCCCTCAGAAAAATGCGATGGCCGGGATCAGTGGGCCACTTCTACTAGCAGGTCCTCGACCCTTTTCTTGAGCTTGACGACCTGGTCCACGGTCTCTATGAGGTCTACCTCTAGGAATATGGGCCCGTCGGGGGCGACGCGGCCGTGGTTTATCCTGACGCTCGCGTCCTTGGTCACCTGGACCCCGAATATGTCGAAGTTGCCGGAGCCGTTCTGGGTCATGTTGATGACCGTGCCGACCGGAACCCCCCGGGCATCGACAACTGATTTGTACATTAGGTCCTTTGGTCCAAGATGACTGGACATTGTCTTATCCTTCCTTCCCTCAAGATGCGAAAAGGGGATATTTTCCTCCCATATATAAAACTTACTTACAATAGAGTTTACCGAATGGCATATTTTTTGCGTAAGGAACCCGCTGACCTCGGCCTTTTTCTTCTACTTTTCCTTGAACGGCTGCAGGTACGTCCCGAGGTCCTTCGGGTCCCCGAAGTACCATTTCTTCCCGAGCTTGACGATCACATCGCCTTCCGGCGTGTGCGAGTACTCGGCATCCACGATGTCCTTGGACAGGTCGTCCATCTCCCTGCCCCAGAGGGTCGATGGCAGACCCCTTGGCAACGAGGACAATGTCTGGAGTATCTGCTCCTTCGTATAAGATTTTCCCGCGATGTCGACGGTCAGTTTCTCTTCGGATACGGGCTTGGCCTCGGCCTTGGGCACTTCCTTGGCGATCACGGCCGTGGCCACGACCGGTTGGGCATCCTTCTTTGCCCCATCGACCTTCCCAAGGATCTCATCGAGGATATCCTCTGTGGAATTGTCCTTCTTCTCGGCCTCTTTGGCCTTCGGTCCCTCGTCCATTACCATGGTCTCCTCGGGCTCGTGGACCGCCTTCGTTCCCTTTGCGGGCCCTGGAACATCGTCGGGGCCCTTTTCGAGATCAAGGGATTCCTCGGATATCTCTCCTTTCACCTCATAGGTCACTGGTTTCTCAGGAGGTTGGTGGATGACCTTCTTCTGCTCTTGGTCCTTCGGGCTGGGCGGCCTGGTTGGCTTTGGCCCTGGTTCCACGGCCCGGTATTCGGGGCCTTGGGCCCTTGTCTCTTGGATTGGTGGTAGAACTTTCTTCCGGGTCGCGAGCACAGCGACCAAGGCCAGTATAACGACCACTATTATCACGATGATGATCCACAGCATATTGGCACCGAGGACAGTGGTCGGGACCGTCTTCTTTTCCTTGACGGTCAGTTCGAACGTCTGGTTGGCCTTGAACAGGCCATCCGAGGCCGAGACCGTGATCGTCTGTTTGCCAACATCGGCCTTTGCGGGTATCCACAGGATCCGTCCGGTGTTGGAATCGATAACCATGTCCTTAGGACCGGATGAGATGCCATATGTTATCCCATCACCGTCCTGATCCGTTGCGGACATCTGATAGACGAACGGTTGGCCGACAGTGGCCTCTTTCCCGGGACTGCTTGTTATGTTCGGTTGGTGGTTCCCGACACCGACCGTAACTAGGAAGGCCTGTGTCACGTTGGCCTTTCCGTCAGTGACCTTCACGACAATATGTTGCGTGCCGACGTCCGTCTGGGTAGGCGTCCATCGGACCAGCCCCGAGGGGGCGATCGTCATGCCGTTCGGGCCGAGGACCAACGAGAACACCAATTGATCGCCATCCTTGTCGGTGGCCACGACCTGGTAATTGTACTCGGTTCCCAACAGGGCCTTTGTCACCGGCGTCGAGGTGATTACTGGCGGGTTGTTCAGGACCGTTCCCTTCGGATAGACCGTGAGGTCATAGCTCTGCGTCACCTGGGCCTTCCCGTCCGAGACAGCAATGACTATTGGATGGGTCCCCTCGGTGTTGTCCTGGGGGAACCAGGAGAGCTGACCGGTCTGGCTCAGCATGGTCATCCCTGCCTCCTGCTTGATCAGCGAAAAGGTGAGCTTGTCATTGTCCGCGTCCACGGCCTCGACCTTGTAGGAGTAGGATTGCCCCACCACGGCGACGGTCACCGGTGTTGAGGTTATCACTGGTGGGCTGTTACCACCGCTGTTCTTTGGTGTGACATCGAGGTAATAGTCCTGCGTGACCGTGGCCTCGCCGTCCGACACGCTTATCCTGACCTCGAAGCTGCCCGACTGGGTCGCCATGGGGGTCCATTGTATGAGGCCTGTGGTCGGGTTGATCGTCATGCCGCTGATGAAGGAGGTCAACATGTATGTCAGCGGGGTCCCTTCGATGTCAAAGGCTACCACTTGATAGGTATAGGCCTCCGTCACGACGGCCGTCTTCACCGGCGTGCTTGTGATAATGGGGGGATCATTCACAGGGATGACGTGTATCGTGATGTTAGTGTAGGTACGCAAGGTACCATCTGAGGCCGAGACCATCACTATGATATTGCCGTTGAAGTTCGAACCCGGTGTCACGTTGAGGGTATGGCTCGCGTCGATCATGACAAGGGCCGTGGGTTCGCTCACGGACTCGAGGTTGAATATGAGCTGGGATGATGGCGTCTCTGCGTCGACCACCCACAGGTCGAGGTTCAACAGGTTTAGGCCCCTTGTGTCCTCGGTGATGTTCAATACAGGTATCGGCTTCCAGGACGGAGGGTCGTTGACCGGATCGACGATCATCTGAACCGTGATCGACACATTGAAGGACCCGTCATTGACGAAGAACTTGATACTGCACTGACCGGTGAAGTTCTCCGCCGGGTACAGGCTCATCCAGTGGTCGCTGGAAACGACCGCATGGACGGTCTTGGGTGTCATGTCCTGGGAGGAATAGTTCATCTTGGCGGATGGTGTCTCCGCATCCCGGGCCATGGTCTCCAGATTGAGGATCTTGATCGCTGGCGTATCCTCGGTCAGATGGATCGGTCCGAACGGGATCCATATCGGTGGGTCCTGGACCTGGTCCACGATGATCCTGAAGGTGATGTTCGAGGAATATTGCCCGTCACTGACAGTGAGCCTCGGACTGACGGTCCCGGTCCAGTTCTCACCGGGCATGACATCGATGTTGTTGACAGCGTCGAGGGTTATCGTGAGGTTAGTGGTGTCGGGATTGGTCACCGAGAAGGTACATGATGCGAGGGGGGTGTCGGAATCGACGAAATAGTCGGGGAGCTTGACAAGGTTGTCCACGAAGGTGTCCTCTGATATGTGCTTGTCCGGTATCTTCAACCATACGGGCGGGTCGTTGACGTTGGTTACCGAGACATTGAAAGGATTGGATGTGATGTTCATGTAACCGTCCGATATCCTGATCACTAACTGCGAGGTCCCGGTCCAATTGACGACGGGGGCCGCGCAATCCAGGTGGTACCCGTCGGCATCGATGGCCGCCGACAGATTGACCGCGTCCGAATTGGAATCGACGGTGTAGTTGAGCGTCTTGTTCGAGAACCGTTCGTGTGTGAAGTACGTGCTGAGGTCGTAGAGGTTGTCCGCAGTGCCTTCCTCAGGGAACGACCGGTCCGGTATCTTTTTGCTCTGCGTGACCTTGGCAAGGGTCCAGTTCACCGACCAATCGAAGAGGACAGGGGTCGCTTTTCCGTTGCCGTCGAACTTGGCCTTCAGGCTCAGCTTTGGATAGGTATTGAAATTTATCGTCGATATATTGATCTGGCCAGCAGTGAGGTCGGCAAAGCCAGGTAATGCCAGGCCGGTCGTTGCATCGAGAACGGATACGTTGATGTGGGTGCCGCTCGGCTCGCTCTTGTTGATGAACACCCCGTTCCAAAGTCCGTTCGGCGGGAGGTCTATCTCCTTTGAGACCACCGTGGCGCTGGTGTATCTGCCCGAGGTCGCATGTCCGATCCTCAGGTTACCCGTGCCATTGTCCGCTGCGTAATAAAGCTCGTAATTGCCATTGACGACGGCGGCGACCACGGATACGATGTGCGCGCTGTCCCATCCCACCCCAGGCGATACGATGGCATTGCCACTGTTCATGCGTGTCCAGGTCGCCCCGTCGGTGGAGGTGGCCAGGCCTATCTTGCCTGTGCCGGTGGAGACATCCTTACCGACATAGAACATCAGGTACCTGTCCTTGTCGAAGATGACGGACGGGGACCTGAGGGCCATGTCATCGAACTTGTTCCCGGCGCCGACGTCGAGCACCTCGTTGCTCGCCGGTCGCGTCCAGAAGAAACCGTTGTCATAGGACTTTGCCAGGCCTATCCGCCAGAGGTCGAACCCCGTGTTATTGGCGGCGTACAGCATGTAGTATGTGTTGTTCACCCTTATGACCGACGGGTCCCTGACCATCCCTTTGTCCCATCCCGCGGCGGATGGTGTGAAGCCCGGGCCCGGATCGTACTTCGTCCAGGCGTTCATGTCGGAGGTGACTGCGAAATTGATGCCCGTCGAGGCGCCCCTGCCCGCGTAATACATCTTTGAATAACCGTCGATGAACTGGACATCGGGGTCCCTCACGCCCATGCTGTCGAACTTGCCCACTGAAGCGGACAGGACCGGGTTGCTGGCATATTTCGTATAGGTCTTGAGGTCCGTGGCCGAGGCATAACCGATCTTCTCGGTTGGTGCCGTTCCTCCCACGTAATAAAGATAGTTCGTCCCACCTGTGGACAAGAAGCTCGGGTCGTAGACCATGATATCGTCCCACTTGCCTGAGCTCCCGTATATGAGGACCGGATTGCTCGCATCCTTTGTCCACGTCAACGGATCCACATCCAACTTGAGCCGGTCGTTCCAAAGCCTTAGATTATTAATGGAATAGGTGTCGATCTTGCTCGAGCCGATGAAGGCGTCCCTCCAGGTCTTTTCCTCGTGCCAGGAAATCCCCCACATTGTCAGCGTCGGAGTGACGGTCGAGGTGCCTTTGAGGTAAGCCACCAATCTTATCGATTTTTGGTTTATGTTGTTCAACGAGGAGATATTTATGTCGCTCGCCGTTGTATTGTTGAAATTATTGATCGGAGCATTCTTGCTTGCGTCCGCTATCGATATCTTGATCGATGTCCCCGTGGGCTCGAATTTCCTGACCGATAAGGTGTCCCATTTCATGCCATTGGGAAGGTCTATCTTGTCCGAGTAAGCGTAACCTTCTGTGTAGAACTTATCTCCAGTGGCCAGACCCCGTGGCCCCATACCACCAGTACCTCCGATAGCCCAAGTTAAAGCCAGATGATTCGATCATGAAAGAGCTATCGTAAGATCCGCCACCACCATTGGGGAGCACAGCATTGCCGTTGTTCATCCTTTTCCAAGTTTTACCATCGATGGATTCCGCTGCCCCCAACTGGATATTTGCACCGTTATATCCGGCATAGATCATGTAATATCTATCGCCCTCTTTCCAAACATGTGACGACATCACTCCATTGGAATCGAATGCCCCGTTCGCCCCTACACCGAAAACTGCGTTTGCATTGACGTTCCAGGTAATACCATCGTTCGAAGTACCATAGGTGATCCTGGCACCGTTGTTGCCGCCCCCATTGTTGCACGAGAGCCACGCCTTGTATGAGTTGCCTTCTTTAATGACGGTTGAAGCAATGATATGGTTGGTGTAACAGGTGTTGGCCTTTATCGTTATCACCGGATTATTTGCATACTTTGTCCATGAGATTCCGTCGGAAGATGTGGCATAGCCAGCTTTCCAGTTGACCCCGTCATCTCCTCCGTACCACATCTTATAGGTACTGCCATCTTTGATCACCGTGTTATGAGCAACGTCGTTCTTATCCCACGTGCCAGCCGCGCCAAGCGGCAGGACCGGATTTCCACTATTCTGTTTGGTCCAATTGATACCGTCCATTGAAGTAGCATATCCTATTCTCCAATGGGTCCCATCATAGCCTCCGTACCACATCTTGAATGTCCCGTTGTCGAACATGACCGAGTTCATCCTCAATCCACCGGAATCGAATTTTCCCACAGAGGGGGCGATGACCGGGTTATTGATCCATTTGGTCCATTGGGTGAGGTCGGTCCCAAGCTGCAGTTTACCATCGATCACCCGCGTTCTGTTCAAAGCGGCAGTAGTGGCATTGTCGAAATACTCGGTCCAACTGCCGCCTCTAGGTGTAGTCTCTTTGATGGTCCTTCCATCGGCCATCTCTGATAGTGGGATGCTGGCGAGCTCATCTCCTTTGAGACTGGCCCGAACAATACTTCTGTCCACATTTCCCTGAGCGACGAATGGTGTCATGGACGAAAGTAAAAACAGCCCGACTACTAAAATCGAAAATAGAGAGGTCCTCAGATTACCACCTTCATACAGGTCTATTTTCAACATATAACTCATAATTTAGCACATATTAATAATTTATCAATGCTATTCTGGAGAATAAAGTAATTTGTTCCATCAATATGGTCGAAATTTTCGACAACGAAGAGGGGCCGATGATACCTAGGCCCTAGGTTTCCTTCTTCAAGACCTCGAGATACCTCTTGATGCCGGTCTCGATGTCTATCTGGCTCTTGAAGCCCAGCACCTTCTCCGCCTTCTTCGGGTCCCCGACGAAGTTGTTGACATCGTAGGCCCTGGCCGGCTTCTTGACGGTCTTGGCCTTCTTCTTCGTGATCTTCTCGATTATCTGGATGAGCTCCGGCAAAGATACCCTCTGGCCCCGGACACAGTCGAAGTCGTCGAAGTACGGCTTGTCGTTGTCCTGCTTGCCGAGATGCTCTATGGCCTTGATTATGAAGGCCGCCGTGTCATCTATGTGAACCGGGTCGAAGTTCTGCGTCCCGCCATGGATCTCGATGGGTATGTCATTCATTATGTTGTAGGCGAAGATGGGTATGACGCGGTCCGCGTGGTCGAACTTCGAACCGTAGACGTTGCTGAACCTCAGGACCATCGTCTGCATGTTGTAGTTGCTGGCGAAGAGCCGGCACATCATCTCGGCCGCGTACTTGCTGACGCCGTAGATGTTCGTGGGGTTGAAGGTATACCGCTTGGTCTCCATATCCTTGGTGACCTCGCCGTATACCTCGCGGCTCGAGCCGAAGATGAACTTCACGTTCTTTGGGGACTTCCTCGCGATGTTGAGCATCTGCGTCGTGTTCAGCACGTTCGTTCGGACCGTGGCGACGGGGTCCATGTATCCGAAGATGACCCGCGAAGTGCAGGCGAAGTGGACGATGATGTCGATGTCGTGCTGGTAGATGATCTCCTCCATCTTCTCGATGTCCCTGACGGTGTCGACCGTGTAGTGCTTGTAGTAGCGGTGCTTGCGGAAGGGCTCGATCGGCCCGAGCTGGTCGTGGGGCTTCGAGTCGATGCCGTAGACGTGGTAACCTTGCTTCAGAAGGGACCCGACGAGGGCCGAACCGATCAGTCCCGCGTCGCCTGTGACAACGATCTTCATGCTCATGGCCTGAACCCCTGCGCGCTCATCTCCGCTTCAGGATATTAAAACTATTTTCAATGGCCTGGTCCATATCGTAATATTTGTATTCCCCCAGCCTGCCGCAGAACATCATATCCGGCCGCTGGTCCGCCAGCTTCTTGTACTTCAGGTACAGCTC
>Ga0315282_10014388_pt1 | contig 11790 bp, 13 predicted proteins | sample YL17G07_20_MG_FD_203693 | JGI IMG/M metagenome (GOLD analysis project Ga0315282, IMG submission 203693) | Sediment microbial communities from Yellowstone Lake, YNP, Wyoming, USA - YL17G07_20 | ecosystem: Environmental > Aquatic > Freshwater > Lake > Sediment | place: USA: Wyoming | collected... | reverse complement strand
AAATTCCAGATAAAGCGAGGTCTTGTCTCCTCCCCCGCCAATCAATGCATCGAGTGAAATGTGTAATTGATCTAATTCTTTTCTCTCTATGAACTGCTTGGTTGGTCGTATTGCTACTTTCTCGTTTTTTCTTTTATTTAAACTTGTTTCTGCTTTTTCTGTAAAATACTTATTAAACAACTTCAATGCCTCGTCTTCTATTATATTGCCAACAACGATAAAAACATAATTCGATGGATTATAATATCTTTTTTTGAATTTCAGAAAATCATTTTTTGTAAAATCCAAAACAGATTTCTCTATTCCCAAAGTATCTCTGGCAGCGGGATGATTGTTATAAATAAATTGCCGACTTGTTTTCAAAAGAAATCCCCGCGGGTCATCGTTTTTTCTCTTAATTTCTTGAATGATATTTTTCATCTCAATCGGAATTTTCTCTTCAGGAAAAATAGATTTTTCAATTTGTTCGCTTATGACGCGCACGGCTCTTTCAGTATAGTCAACAGGAATCCTTGTAAAATAAAAAGTTCTTTCGCTGCCGGTCATTGCGCTTACGCTTCCTCCAATTTCTTCCACGTACTCGGCAAGTTTCATGCTATCTGGAAAACTTACAGTTCCTTGAAAATGCATATGCTCTAGGGCATGGGCAATGCCTGCCTCTTTCGGCCAAATTTCATCTCTGGCTCCACACTTAACAAGCACACCTGCTGTGACACTACTATAAGAAGATGAAGAAAGCGTCCACAATGAAGCCCCTGATTTAGTTTTTGCCTCCGAAATATTAAGTTTCATAAGTTTGTATTATTTTTTAATTTTATTTTTATGTATGTTTACATTTTAACTTAATTATGGGATTTCGTAAATGGTGTTAAAAAGAGGCGCGTTATACGATTATATAACGCGCCTTTTGTGACCCATCAATCTTGATCGTTGCAGGTGCAATCATCTCCGCACCCGACTTCGGCGTTATCTCCGCAGGGACACTGTGCGGAAGCGCTGGATAATTCTTCCAGCTGCGCGTCGACAATCCGAATGTCGTCCATGCCGACCTCCTTTCAGGTCAGATTTTTAAAAATCATCATCTCCTTTTTTAAAATCAGTCAATTGTCATTATTACAGAAATCACCAGGACACGGATCATCCTCGACATCATTTGTACATGTGGTCTTCACAGGAAAACTGGATAATTCCTCCAGCTCGGCGTCAACAATCCGAATGTCGTCCATGCCGACCTCCTTTTTTAAAAGAACTAATCAGCTTTCATAGCCATCTGTTTTATAAGTAATGGCGTTATGCTTTTAATAAATTCGCAGTGGCTTGGGTCGGGCACAAAGATATCGCCTGTTGCCGACCAAGCCTTATGCGGGCAACCACCTCGACAGAAATATCTCGCAAAACAATTTTGGCAGAATATCATATTATCTGGAGTCCTGCTTGCAAGAAAATCGAGTTTTTGTTCGTCGATACGAAAATCTGATTGACAGTCTCCGATGCAAAAGATATTCCATTCTTTATTTTTTTTATCTACAACTTCGCTACAAGCAGTAAGATCACCCTCGTGATTTACGATAATCGCCTTACCACAAATAGCGGCACAATAAGAAGCACTACTGGGGTGTAAAAGATGGCCTAATTCTGATATCTTTATGTGTTTTTTTCTTTCTCTGGCCCATTTCAAGACCTTAATTACGGTTTCTACCCATTTCTCAACGGGAACCTGTTTTAAGACACCACTTTCTACTAATTCCGTTGCTCGTCCTAAATTGTAAAGACATTCGAAGTGTAGATTTTTTGCCCCAAAAGCATAAAAATAATTTAGGATATCGTCGATTTTGTCAATCGTGTCTTTAGTTAGGGTAGATCTAATTGAAAGGGGTTTACCGGACTTCTCCAGCCATATACGCATCGATTTCTCGACAAATGGTGAAGAAGGTCTACCATCCCTTAATGGCCGCAGAAGATTTTGGATTTCCGGGGGACCATCAACGGAAAAAGTAATTGCTACGCCCTTATCGATTAACCATTCCAGAAAATACGAGGAAACGACACCCGAAGTTGTTAACACCCATTGGATTTGTTTTCCGTACTTCTCAATTATATATTTAATCGTGCCAATATTTAAGGTTGGTTCTCCTCCGCCAAACAATGCAACTCTCGGCTTTACCGGATTTCTAGCTAAATATAACGAAATAGCTCGATCCGCTATTTCTTTACTCATTAACTCTCGAGTAATGCCAGCGTTAGCATAGCAATAACAGCATTTCAAAGGACATCCTCTTCCTAATAAAAGCATGATACTTAGAAATCTTCGATTGTCTGGGATTGTAATTGCTTTTGCGAGCGGCGAAAAAAAACCATTTTCTTTTAATTTCTGGTAAGCTGTGTCATTCCAGTTTTTAACCCAGGAAACCTTTTTTTGGTTTTGACTATAAACAAAAGTTCCATCCTCATCTTGAAAGATAATAGAATCCTCTATAAGTGTCGGGTTTTTGGTTATTTCCATCTTGATCTCCTTGTTCAGAATTTATCTATATCAATCTTTGCTGAAATACAGCAAATTCAATTGTAAAGAACTCAAAAGATCTATATTCAACCTCCTTGGTTTATTTAATTGTATTTTATAACGAATTAGGAGCCGTGTCAATGGCATTGGCCAAAATTACAAAAACACCCTATGGGTGTTTTTGTCGAATAGCAATCGATTGACAAAACCGGAGAACTGCTCTTTTAACGCGTCTCGATCGCACTAGAGCGGTACCCGTCTCGGTCGGCTGCGGGACTTGGATTCGAACCAAGATGCCACGGTTCAGAGCCGTGTATCCTACCATTAGATGATCCCGCAATCGTTTTTATCATAATACAAATTTTCGGAATTTACAAATTGAATGTTATAATTTATTTATGACAGTAAACGAAATTATCGGCTATCTGAAGAAAAATTCCAATATGCGCGACAGGGAAGGAATGGCGCGTTTCGGCATTGACGTAAAATACGCTTTGGGCGTGAAAATTCCGGTTTTGCGGAGCTTGGCGAAGAAAATTGGCAAGAACCATAAGCTGGCGCTGGATTTATGGAAAACAAAAATTCATGAAGCAAGAATCCTGGCGAGCATGATTGACGAGCCAAAAAAAGTTAGAGAAATCCAAATGGAACAATGGGTGAAATGTTTCAATTCTTGGGATATCTGCGATCAGGTGTGCATGAATCTTTTCGACAAAACCGATTTTGCCTGGAAAAAAATCAATGATTGGCCGAAAAGAAAAGAAGAATTCGTCAAAAGGGCGGGATTTTCACTTATGGCATGCCTGGTCTGGCACGATAAGAAATCCCAAGATGCGGAATTCATCAAATTTTTTCCGATAATCAAAAAATATTCCGATGACGAAAGAAATTTCGTGAAAAAAGCAGTGAACTGGGCTTTGCGCCAGACAGGCAAGAAAAACAGCAATCTGAAAAAGCACGCGATTAAAATTGCAAAAGAAATTCTGAAAATAAATTCCAAGTCCGCGCAGTGGATAGCCAAAGACGCGCTGCGCGAACTTAAAAACCAATAAATCATTTGACCGACAAGCATATCTGCGTTAAAATTAAATTATAATTAACGAAGTTTAATTGTTTTATTTTTTTATGGTTAACAAGGAAGTCATCAATTATATCGAAGAGTGCAGAAAGTTGGGTTATTCCGATTCAAAAATAAGAGCCAATCTTTTGAAAGAGGGATGGACCGAAGCCGATATCCTGGAAGCAATGTTCAAGTACACCAAGCCCAAAAATAAAAGTTCGCGCAACAAGATTTTTATTTTCGGATTTATTCTGGCGGGACTGATGGTTGTTCTGACCATCGGCGGAGCGATTTTTATGCTCAACGACATCCAGAAAACATCCGCGGAAATTGCCGATCTGACAAAAGATATTCACACCGCCAGTCAAGCGCAAAATACCAATAAAACTTTCACCAGCCAAGATTTTACCGTCAGTTATCCCGAAGACATTTTGGTTCCGGATGCGGCAAACGCAACCTTGACCCACACCTTAAAAACCTTTCATAAAATCAGTTTAAAGGACGGCTCTGATTTGGGGCTGGCTCAGGACATCAAAATTGTTTTCAAAAAAGATATTACCGAATGTGATAATGCCGATAGTGTGCTGGCCGGCAGCGGCACAGTATTTCAAGCGGGAGATTTGAGCGGATTGAAATACGAAATGGGAGCAGAGGGCGAGGGTATTGTTCTTTATTGTGCCAGAGACAGCCAGGGTAAAAATATATTTGTCGTAGAAAGATATTTTCTCAGTGAAGCATGGTCGACTGAATTGCCCAAGCAGGCAGATTTCATTCCCTTGGCGCAGCAGGAACAAATTACTAATCAGATTCTGAGCAGTTTCAAATTCAACAAATAAATTTTATGAAAAAACTAATCTTGGCGGAATTTATCATTCTTTTGGCGGGAACTTTGTTCGCCTGGACAAATTTCACCATAGAACTTACCGATTGGTTGAACCAAAGAGCATGTACTTTGGGTTGCGCCGCGGGTCTGAAAAATCCCCTTTTGACTCCTTGTTTTTACGGCGCGATTTGTTTTACGATTGCTTTCATCATCAGTGCGATTATTTTCAAGAAATCCAAAAAAATATAATACTTTTAAAAAACAAAACCGTTTTTGTCTTTACGGTTTTTTTATTTTTCGTAATTTCTGCTAAAATATAATTATAGACACAAGTTATTAAACAAGATATGAAAATTTTGGTTCTAACCAGGAATATCAGCGATACATCGGCTAACAACTCGAAACAGGGAAACGGGAAAACCACTGCTTATGGACGAGGGAATATCAACGATGCCTTAGGGATCAAAAAAGCGCTTGGTAACCTTCATGACATAAAAATTTATCCCTTGAGTGACGATGCCTATTACCAGATCCGTGCGGAAAGGCCAGATGTGGTTTTTAATCTTTGCGATACGGGATTCCGCGACGATTACAATCTTGAACCGCATGTTGCCGCAATGTTCGACATACTGGATATTCCTTATACGGGAAACAATTATTTTACTTTGGCGCTTTGCCAGAATAAGGCCAGGGCAAAAGATATTCTGACCTATAATGGCGTTTTGACCCCCAAGTTCCAGGTTTTTACTTCCGCGGAAAGAAAACTCGATTCCGAATTAAAATTTCCCATGATTGTAAAGCCGATTCGCGAGGACGGAAGCGTGGGTATCCGGGAACGCTCGGTAGTCAGTAACGAAGAACAACTTAAAGAAGAAGTTGACCATATCGTTAACCTGCACAAACAGGAAGCGTTGGTTGAAGAATTTATCGACGGCAGGGAATTCACCGTTTCCTTAATCGGGAACAGACGGCCGATTGTTTTGCCGGTTGCGGAAATTGATTTTACCGGAATGCCCGAGCACCTGCCGAAAATTGTCAGTTATCGCGCAAAATGGATAAAGCAAAGCCTTGCCTATAAGCACAGTCCGATAATTTGTCCTGCGGTTATAGACGAGAAAATGGCGAAAATCATCGAAGAAGCGTCAAGGAAGTGTTACAAGATTTTCGGCTGCCGCGGATATGCGCGCATCGATTTTCGCTACGAAGAAAAAGAAAAGAAGCTTTATGTTCTGGAAATCAATCCTAACCCTGATATTTCCGAAGAATTCGAAACCGCAAAAGCGGCTTTTGCCGCGGGCATGACTTATGCCGATTTGATTATGAAAATAATCGGCTTTGCCCTGGAAAAATAGTATGGAATCGGAAATCGTGAAAATATTGAAAAACGGGGGAGTGGGAATAATGCCTACAGATACGATTTACGGATTGGTCGGCAGCGCAACTTCAAGAAAAACCGTATTCAGAATTTATAAGTTAAGAAAAAGAAATCCGCAAAAACCATTCATTGTTTTAATCGGTTCTTTGAAAGATTTGAAATTATTCGGGGTTAAAGTTGACGGATTTACCCGAAAATTACTGCATAAGGTTTGGCCGGGCGCAGTAAGCGTTATTTTGCCTTGTGTAAGAAAAAAATTCTTTTATCTCCACCGCGGGAAAAAAACTCTGGCTTTCCGTTTTCCCAAAAATAAAGCCCTGAGAGATTTTTTGAAACAAACCGGACCTCTTATTGCTCCGAGCGCGAATCCCGAAGGACTCGGGCCTGCGCAAAATATCGAACGGGCAAAAAAATATTTCGGGGACGGAGTTGATTTTTATGAAGGCACAAAAAAAATGAAAGGTTTGCCCTCGACCATAATCGCCGTCAAAAACGGAAAAGTTGAGATAATCAGAGAGGGCGCGGTCAAAATCGATTTAAAAATTATCAATCATCAGTTATAATTAATTTATGGCAAAGAAAGAGTTTACAACCGAGGAGGCGAAAAAAATCGGCGATGCCATCGGCATTGATTGTGGAAAATACGATTTGGAACAGTTTCGCATGGGCCTGGCAATCGAGCTTGAGCACGGATTGCACGATTTCGAGACCAATGTCACTAACGACGACGAGACAATAACCGGGAAAATTGCCTGGGCGCATCTGAAAGAAATTCCCGATTATTATACTCGGCTGGATAAAATGGAAAAAGAAGCCGAAGGCAAACTTTGATATAATTTAAAATTATGAAAAGAATTTTAATCATCATTGCCTTGGTAGTAATTGTGGTTTCTTCCGCGATTATTTTAGTCGAGGCCAGTTCGACGAAAAACAATTCTACGATTGTCGAAGTTTTTTTCAACAACAATAAAATGGACCCGGAATTTTCCTGCAATAAGGTTTTTCCGGTAGAAAGGTCGGTTTTGAAAGTAGATGAGCCGGAAAGGGAAGCGCTTGCCGAGCTTTTGAACGGGCCCACCCAGAGCGAAACAATGGAAGGTTTTTTCACTTCCATTAATTCCGGGGTTAAAATCAAAAATATTACTATCCAAGGAGGGACAATAACGGTTGAATTCGATGAGCGCCTTGAAAAGGGTGTGGGCGGTTCCTGCTGGGTTTCGGCAATCAGAAACCAAATCATCCAAACACTAAAACAGTTTCCGGGTATAAACAACGTGATAATTTCCATTGACGGCCGTACCGAGGATATTCTTCAGCCGTAATTTCAAAATAAATATCATATAAAAAACCCGCAGCTGCGGGTTTTTGGTTTTGTTTATGCTTAAATTTTTCCCGGTTCGGATTTCAACGCACTTTCTACGGCTTTGATTATATTGTTGTTGTCGAAATATTCGGAAAGCTGTTTTTTCCAGTTCGCGTCGCCGGTGTTGACTACAGGTTCGACGCCGTTTTCTTCTATGGGCAACATATCGTCGCGCACAGTCAGGTGATTTACCAGGAAAACCGAATATTTTTCGCTGTCAGTGATTTGGTTTTTCAGTTCGTATACCTTTTCTATCGTACCCCAGCCTTTTGTTTTTGTTCCCACCAGCACACCGACATTGTATTCTTTCAGGGCGGTTGCCATGACCTCTGCCGACGATTGGGTTTTGCCGTCGATTAAAACCGCAACCTTTTTGTATCTGACCATACTGGGCAGCCATCCGAACTTGGTTTTGAACGGGTCGTAATTTCCCTGCTGGAAGATTTCGAAAGCGTATCTGTTCGGTCCGATAAACGGGCCGAGCAAATATTGCAGCATGTCGAGCGAGCCGCCGATATTTCCTCTTAAATCAAGAATGAGGGTGTTTAAATTTTCTCCTTTGTCGAATTTATCCGCTTCCCGTTTCAGGTCATCGAGCGTGGTCGGGGAAATCTTGGTTATGGCGAGGTAAAGAATTTCCGGACTCATCAGTTTTCCCAAAACCGTGGGTTCGCTTTTGGTTGTGTCATATGTTTGTTTGCTCTGCGCATCGGACAAAACGTTGTAGGCGTATTTAATTTTTTCCAGCTGGTCTTTGGCTTCCGCGGAAGTATTTTGCTGCGGTTCGAGTTCTTTAAGTTTTTCCTGGTATACTTTATCCAATTCTTCCTGTGAGGCGTCTGTGCCTACGCCCAGAGTTTTGTATAAATCGTTTTCCGGATTGATGTTTTTCACTTTTTCGGTCAATTGTTGTTCCAGCTGCTGTGTGTATAATGCGCTGCGGCCGAACGGCTGGAGATTGACTAATACCAGATTCGCGATTTGCGCGGAAAATTCTTTTTTCTTGGTTTCGTCCATATTTTTGGTTATTCCTTCGATCATTTGCGTAAGCCCGTTTTTATCCGCCGACGGCAGGTTTTGTTCCTGCCCCAAAAGTTTCTGCGCGGCCAGTTTGTAAAGATTCGTCAGCTGTTCGTCAGTGATTTTATTCCAGTAATTTTGCTGAATAGTATCGTATACTTCCATAAGGAAATCGACATAAATATTTTTTGTTTGATTTACGGTTTCTTTTTTGAGATTTTTCTGTTGGTGAGCCCTGACAAGAGAATATGCGATACCGCTTACCAGAATAATTGCCAAAATTAAAATACCCGAAATAATGAGGTATCTTTTTTTATTTTCCGAGATGTTCTTTTTGATTTTTTTAAGAAATTTCAGATTGATTTTAGGCATAATATTTATTATAAGGCAAAAATAAAATAAAAACAAAATAAATAAGCAACTATTGACAAAATATGTCAATATGTTATAATTAGAGTATTGAAAGGAGAGGAGAAAATGAACGGCTTACAGTTCTTTTTGTACATTTTCTTGATCGTAGATTGTTTTGCTGGTGCAATCTTGGTTTGGAAAACCAAACAAAGCGATCGGGTCAAGCGGTGCGCGTCGGCCATACTGATATTGCTGGCCGTTATGCTTTTTTGTGAGATCATAGCCACGGTTCACCAAGCGCACCTAGCCCACGGACTTTAACTCTTCGTGGGCTTTTTTATTGGACAAAAAAATAAAAATAGATTAGTATTTTTAAATATGGAAGAAACAACGAATCAGGAACCGAATAAACCGACCAGAAAAAATATTTGGTATTTAATTGTACCGATTGCTATCGTAATTATTGCCGGGGGCATTCTTTTTTATTTGGATTACAAAAAGAGTCCCGCACCCGTAAATCAGGAGAATACGTCGATTGCGGAATACAGGCCGCAGCCGACATCTCCGGAAAATAATCCTGCAAGAGCGCAACAGCTGCCTCCGGAAAGCGCAAAATACGGTTGCGCGGGAATGAAGCAGCTTGAAACGCAGACATTGAAACAACCCGATGCCGTGTGGGAAATAAAAAAAGACGGCAGCACGACCACGGTCAGTTTGGGAAAATACAGAATCAATGCACCGAAAGATACGATTTTCGATATCAGTAAATTCTGGCTTTATTTTTTCAGCGAGAAAATGGGCAGGAAAGACGATGGGCTTTACGGCCTGGAATTATCCTATGTTTCGAAAATCAGATTGGTGGTTAATGATTTCGAAAGCGAAGTAAAGCTTGGCGGCGACAGTTATATGTTTTTGGAGCTTAATTATCCTTTGGGAGATTTGTATCCCTACAATAAGGCGGCAATTCTGGATTACGAAATTCTTATCGATTTGAAATGCAAAAATATTCAAAACGGCGCTTGTCTTGATAATGCCGGAAAAACCCTGGATTACATCAACGGCGCGGACATCATTTCCCAATTGCGCATTTTTGCCGCCGGCTGTCAGGATTTCACCAAAGATTTCGAAATTCCGGCAGATTTCAAATATTAATGCATGACAGATTACGCCCCGCCCTTAAAGCGGGGTGTTTTTTTATTTTATAATCGGATATAATTAGGGTATGGGAAAAATTTTGGTTTACGATTCTTATCTGAAAATGATAAAAAATTCCGTGGGGACAAAGATGTTCCGTAATCTTTACCTGAAAAAAGACGGCGGAAAAATCGATGTAACCGAAGACGGAGAACTTTCCTGCGCTTTTTTTGTTTCCAATATCCTGCTGATTTGGGGTTTGATTTCCGAAGGCCATGCCACAATCAAGGGTACAAGATACGATATGGAAAAAAACGGTTGGAAAAAAGTTTCCGAAAAAGAAATCAAGCCGGGCGATGTGGTGGTTTGGGAGGACAAGAAATCCACCAAAGGACGAATCTGCTCCCATATCGGTTTTTATATCGGTAAGGAAGAAACCATCAGCCATTCCGACGGCGTCAAAGCAATAAGTGCGCATCATTGGACGTATAACAATCAAAGAAAAATAATCGCCGCTTATAGATATTCGGGGTTTTAACAAATGAAAAAAATTTTGAAAATAATAATCTTGGTTCTGGTGTTTGTGGTTTTGGCTTTGTTTGTCTTTCTTTATGTCGGGAAGCCCAAACCCGCGGAAAAAGTGGAATGGGGGGTGACTTTCAGTAAAAGAGCTACCGAGGGTTTCGGAGAGGATTGGAAAACGGTTTTTTTGGCGATTCTCGACGATCTTAAGGTCAAAAAACTGAGGCTGGCCGCATACTGGAACGAAATCGAGAAAGAAGAAGGGAAATACGATTTTTCCGAACTGGACTGGCAGATTAACGAAGTAAGCAAAAGGCAGGGGAAAATAATTCTGGTTGTCGGCAGAAGGCTGCCGCGCTGGCCCGAATGCTTCGAGCCGGATTGGATTAAATCTTTTTCGGAACAAGAAAAACAGGATAAAATTTTGGCCCTGATTTCTGAACTGGTTAATCATTATAAAGACAATAAGACTATCGAAATCTGGCAGGTTGAAAACGAACCTTTTTTGCGGACTTTCGGCGAGTGTCCGCCACTGGATAAGAAATTTTTCGACAGGGAAATTGCCCTGGTGAGAAGTATCGATTCGACAAGGCCGGTACTGGTGACCGAAAGCGGCGAGTTCAGCACATGGATAGGCGGGGCAAAAAGAGCAGATATTGTCGGTACTTCGCTTTATCGTAAAATACACGGGAAACTGGGTTATGTGCAATATCCTATTCCGCCAATTTTTTATCAGCGTAAAGCCAATTTGATAAAATTACTTTTCAATATCAAAGATATTATTGCCGTCGAGGTCCAGGCCGAGCCGTGGGGAGACAAGCCCAATCAGGCGCTGAGCACGGAAGAACAGGACATTACCATGAGTATTGAACGCTTCAATAACGTTTTGGAATATACGCGCCAGGCTGGTTTTGATAAAGCATATTTATGGGGCGTGGAATGGTGGTATTGGCGAAAAATTAACGGCGATGATAGATTTTGGAATCGTGCAAAGGAGTTGTTTTAATAAGTGTTTTGAATTATGATTATCGGTCTTGATGTCGGAGGAACGAACATAAAAGGGGTTTTAATGAAGGGCACAAAGGTAATTGTCAAAATTAAAACCGAAATTAAATCGAGAAACGACAGAAATGTGTTGCTTGCACAGATTTTCGATTGTATTAATAATCTGAGGCTGGGTAAAAAAATCGAAAAAATCGGAATCGGGGTGGCGGGACCGGTGGATTTCGAGAGACAGATGGTTTTGAATCCGCCGAATCTTGTGGCTTTGAAAAACCTGAAACTGGGAAAAATAATTACGGAAAAATTCAAAACAAAAGCTATTATCGAACATGATGCGGATTGTTTTGTTCTGGCCGAAGCGATTTTGGGTGCGGGCAAGAATTATAAATCGGTTTTCGGCATTACTTTGGGAACGGGCGTAGGCGGCGGACTGGCGATCAATAAAAAAATTTATCACGGTGCCCACGGCTCGGCCGGAGAAATCGGCCACACAACCATTGAAAAAAACGGAAGGCAGTGCGCCTGCGGAAACAAGGGGTGTCTTGAAGCGTACATCAACGATAAAGGGATAAAACAGACCGCGCAGGAAATTTTCAAAAAACGGATAGATAGAATGCGGACTTTCGACGATTTGGCG
>Ga0315282_10014387_pt1 | contig 11790 bp, 11 predicted proteins | sample YL17G07_20_MG_FD_203693 | JGI IMG/M metagenome (GOLD analysis project Ga0315282, IMG submission 203693) | Sediment microbial communities from Yellowstone Lake, YNP, Wyoming, USA - YL17G07_20 | ecosystem: Environmental > Aquatic > Freshwater > Lake > Sediment | place: USA: Wyoming | collected... | reverse complement strand
GTGCGATCCTCGGCGTGGCGCAGGACATCACCCGTCGCAAGGAACTCGAGGAACAGCTCCTCAGGTCCGAGAAACTCGCCGCCATGGGGACCTTGGCGGCTTCCGTCGCCCACGAAATCAATAACCCCCTCGAAGGGATCAAGAATTGCCTCAACGTCCTCCGGGGCAAGATGAAACCGGAGCAGACCGAAGCGGAGCTGTTCGATCTCGTCGAGAAAGGGTTTCTCCGCATCCGCGACATCGTCCGCAAGGTCCTCGACTTCCACAAGCCGGCGGCGACGGTCATGGAGCCGCTCGATCTCAACAACGTCCTCGGCGGCCTCCTCGGACTCTTTCGCAACGACTTCAGCAATCGAAACGTCAGGCTGGTCCTCGAGCTGACCCCGCAGCTTCGGCAGGTCTTCGGCAACCGAAGCCACCTCGAGCAGGTCTTCACGAATATCATCCTGAACGCGGAAGACGCCATGGACCAGGGCGGCACACTCACCGTCATCACCTCACACACCGGCGATGAGGTCACGGTGGGCTTCGTCGACACCGGTCACGGCATCTCCAAACAGGATCTGAAGAACGTTCTGCAGCCGTTCTTCACGCGCAAACGCTCGGGGAAGGGGACCGGCCTGGGTCTCTGGATCAGTCACGCCGTGGTCCAGGACCACCACGGCCGGCTGGAGATCACATCCGAACCGGGGAAGGGCACCACCGTGTCGGTCGTTCTTCCGGTGCTTGCCGGACCCGGCGGCCAGCACGCAGGGCCGACCATTTCGTAATCTGCGTTCATCCCAATTCTCCACATGGCACCCAAGGCCGACACCGAACCCGCGTGGACGCCGTGCGTACTTGAGGGAGGCATTGTTAGCGTTAGGAAACCGTGGGGGGCGATCGGAGGAGGCCTGTGCCGGGGTTCATGATTTTTCCCCCGGAAACCGCTTGACAAGGGCGGGTTGAGGCTATAAGTTTTCTATTAATTTGCTCTACACCCGGGTGGGTTGGGGGCGGAGGTCCCCGCACAGAGTCTGAGTCAAGCCGGCTCGGGGCGTCGGTGAAGCATGCCGGCAAGAAGGAGAGAGAACCAGGTCCAAAGCGGGAAATGGATGAAAGAAGGCGCCCTGAGTGGCGCTTCATTCTATGCCGGAGTCAGTGAAAAGTTTCACTAAGTCGGTTCAGGCGACCACGGCAGGGGTCGGATAAGGCAGGTCCTGAAACGCCCGACATTCAAGAACCCAAAGAAGTCGTGCGTCGGGCCGGGGTTCATAGACGTTAACCTTTCGCTTCGCTGTTTCTTCCTGATTCCAAGATACCTCCTGGTCGGGCCGGCGCTTCTGACGGGTCCCCAGGCGAAGTCGTCCTTGAGAGGACGCCGATGAGTACCTATTACGTGTCCGAATCCGGTCTTCGAGCCTTCCTCGAGGCGTTGACGAATGAAGCGGAAGTCTACGGGACCGTCGAGAGGGAGGAGCGTCTCGACTACGAGGGTCTGGACCGTGACAACATCAAGCTGGTCACGCTCAACACCGTCCGGAGCTATGCGTCGCCCAAAGCCGTGCTTTTTCCGGTGACCGAGAGGGTGGCGACGTATTCCAGGACCGGTTCCGGCGAGACGAGGATTGAGGAGCCGACGCGCGTTCTCGTCGGCATGCGGCAGTGCGACCTCGCGGCGATTCACATGCTCGACCTCGTGTTTCTCGAGGGCGATTACGTGGATCCCTTCTACAAAGCACGGCGGGATTCGACGATTCTCGTGAGCACGGACTGCCGGGATGCCGCGGAAAGCTGTTTCTGCACCCTGGTGGGCGGGAAGCCCTACCCGACCGCCTACTATGACATGAACCTCTCGCCGCTGGGCGAGGGCTGCATTGCGGAGACCGGTTCGGAAAAGGGCGAAGCGTTGATCCGCAAGCACGCGGATTTCTTCACGACTCCGACGGAGGAGCAGCTCAAGGAGCGCGAGCGGAACCGTGAGGCCATCACGAAACAGGTCGTGGAACAGAACAAGGAGTTCGAGCCCGAGCGGTCCATCCAGGAGGTGTTCGAGGGAGAGATCGACGAGAAGAAGCTCCAGAAGCTCGCGTGGGACTGTGTGGAATGCGGGGCCTGCACCAACATCTGTCCCAGTTGCCATTGTTTCCTGATGTTCGACCGGCCGGCCGCGGCCGCTGTCGAGTCCGTGAAAGCCGAGACGGGGCTCCCCACACGCAATACGTCGCGTTTGGGGGTCCCCGGGGAAGCGCCGGACTCCGTGCGGATGGGCAAGGAGATGTACGAGAGACTGCGCATGTGGGACTCGTGCGTGTTCGGCGAATACGCCCGCATGGCGGGGGTCGCCGGCATGAAGCCCAACCCGCGGGCGGAATTCCGCACCCGGTTCGCCAATCGCTTCCTCCACAAGTACCTCAATTTCTACAGGATGTTCCGGCAGTTCCAGTGCTCCGGGTGCGGACGGTGCTTTGACGCGTGTTCGGGCGGCATCGATCCGCGCCGCGTCATCAAGGAAATGTCGAAGAAGGACAAATGACGGAAACCAAGACGGGCACAGCCGCGACGGAAAATCCATACAGGCCGCAGATGGCCGAGGTGATCGAGGTCATCGATGAGACGCCGACCATCAAGACGGTGGTCATGGCCCCGAAGCCTGTCCTCTTGTTCCGTGCCGGTCAATTCGTGCAGTTGACGTTTCCGGGGATGGGCGAGGCGCCGTTCACCCCTTCGAGTTCCCCGTATGAGCCGGAGCGACTGGAGGTGACCATCCTGCGGACGGGACGGGTCACGGAGGCGCTGCACAAGGTCAAAGCGGGGGACTGGCTGGGAGTGCGTGGGCCCTTCGGCAAGGGCTATCCGGTGGAGAAACTCGGCGGGAAAGAGGTCCTGGTGGTGGGCGGGGGGGTGGGACTGGCGCCGCTGAGGGCGCTGATCCTGGCCCTCTTCCACGACATCGACCAGATCAAGCGGATGCTCATCCTCTACGGCGCCCGGGCGCCGGAGGAACTGCTCTACCGCCGGCTCTTCGACGACTGGGGGAAGAGGAAGAAGGTGGACCTGCGCATCAGCGTGGACCGTGCGGCGCCCGGATGGACCGGACACGTCGGCGTCGTCACCACGCTCTTCGACAACCTGGACGTGGACATCCCCAACGCCCTCGCGTTTTCGTGCGGGCCGGAAATCATGCTGAAGTTCGTCACCCTGGGACTTTTGGAGAAAGGGTTCAAGCCCGAGCAGATCTACCTTTCGATGAACCGCCGGATGAGCTGTGGCATCGGGAAATGCGGACGCTGCAACATCGGACCCTACTACCTGTGCAAGGACGGGCCCGACATGAATTATGCCAAGATCATGAACTACCCGAACGTTTTCTGAGGTTCCCGTGGTTTCGCTGAAGAGCAAAGATACGCGCTGCAGCCTGTGCTCGCTGGCGTGCTTCCTGCGCCTGTCCGAGAGCCCGCACGGTTACCTTGAGCCCGATTACCGCACAGACGTCCCGGAACTCCGCCGCGGGGTCTGTAACCGCGGGAACATGACGGCGGAACTCCTGGCGCACATCCGCCGAATCGACGCCGCGAAGTTCTGCGGCGAAGAGACGCGACAGGTGCCGCTGGAGGAGGCGATCCGCAGTCTGGCCGGGACCGTTCAAGCTTCCAGAACCACGCTGCTCATCGACGGGAACCTTCCGGCTGAGGACATCGCGGCCGCTCTGGCACTTGCCGCCGGATCGCACGGGAAGATCGCCGCAAGCGTCTACCTGCCGACCGAGGACGAGATGGTGCTGGAGGGACTCGCGGCTTCCAGGGCAAGGTTATTGACGCCGGAGAATCTGGCCGAGTGCGACGCGATTCTGATCGTGGGGGACGCCTTTGCGACGCACCCGGTGATTTCCAAGCCGGTGCACGCGCTCAGAAAACGCAACGTGCGCACGCCGCTTGTCGTGCTCGATTCGCTTCCGGGCAGGACGTCGATTTTCGCCACGCACCCGCTCCTGGTGAGACCCGGGACGGAATCCCGGGTGCTCGCGGCACTCGCCGGGAAGTCGGGCGTCCGAGACCTCGGTGTTCTTTCGTGTGAAGTGGGCCGGGCGGCGTCGGAGTCCGGACTTCCGGAAGGCGCCCTTGCAGCGGCCGCCGCCGCCGTCGCGGGTGCCAAGAAACTCGGGGTCCTTGTCCGGGCCGAAATCGGCAAGGCCGCCAACTGGGATCAGATCGGTCTCTTGAGCGGTCTCATCGCTTCGGCCAAGGCGGGCGGCGTGACGGCCTGTCTGACCTATGGGAACGCACTGGGGGCGTACAGGCTCGCGCGTGCCGCCGGGGCAAGGCTGGATCAGCCCGGTGAAACGGTGATTGTCCTCGGCACGGACGTCGTATCCGTCCTCTCCAGACAGGAATGCAACAGGACACTCGACGGAATCCGGACGCTGGTGGCTGCCGCACAACTGCCCACCCTCACCCTGGGCGCGGCCGACGTCGTGCTGCCCTTGGCCTTCAACTTCGAGGCGGGTGGGACCACGGTCACGGGAAGCGGGGAGGTTATCACGGTGGAGTCGCTCGCGGAGGCGCCCGGGGAAGCGGTCCCGGCCGGGGAACTCGTCATGAGACTCGCTCATGCCATGGGGCTTCGCGGGGTGGAGCGCAAGGTGGACCGAAGCGTTCTCGAAACGATGCCGGAGGTGGACGTCCGGGCGATCATCGAGCGCGGGCATCCGCAGGTGGCGAAGGCGCCCGAGGGAGCATTCCTGGCGGTGACGGCGAGCGACGCCATTCACTTCCATACCGGGGGCAGGACCAGCCATTGCGAATGGCCGAAGTACATGGCGCCGAATCCCGTAGCGACGATGAACGTAGATGATGCCGGGCCGCTCGGGATCAAAAGCGGTGACGAGGTCCTCTTGGTCTCGAACGAAGGGGAAGGCCGGGCGACCGCGGAAGTCGTGAAGACACAGGCCGCCGGCGTGGTGGCGGTCTCCAGCGGATTCGCGGAGATGCGCAGACTCTTCCCGTGGAACATGGCCCGGAGAACCGGTCCCGTTGCGGTGAAAATTCAGAAGGCGGGAAGTGAGACGTGAAACCCGAGACGATCGAAAAACGCGTCATCCTGGACATGGACCTGTGCGTGGAATGCCGGAGCTGCGGATCGGCCTGCTTCTACGGGCACAAGAACCAGCCCATCATCAATTACGCGGACACCGAGAAGGTGAAGGTTCCGATCATCTGTCGGCAGTGCAAGAAGCCGGCCTGTGTGGACTCCTGTCCGAACGACGCCATGTATCAGGACGAACTGACCGTGTCGAAACGGTCGCTGACGAAGTGCACCGCGTGCGGCTCGTGCGTGCGCGGATGTCCGTTCGGCGTGCTGACGGACGAGATGATCAAGCACGCGGTGCCCAAGTGTGACCTGTGTGAAGCCCGCGTGCTGGAAGGAAAAGAACCGCGCTGCGTCCAGACGTGTCCGAGCGGGGCGCTCAGCTTCGGCGAAGTCGGCACGGTCGAGGACACGAAGCTCTTGCTCTTAAGCACCCGCACGACCGGACATCATCCGCTCAAGCGAAGGTAGGACGCCTTGGATATCGGCTGGGTCATTCTGGTTTTCGCGCTCGCGACCGTCGGGACCACCGTGCTGGGGCTCCTGAGCAAGTGGGTGGACCGCAAGGTGACCGCGCGGATCCAGTGGCGTGTCGGGCCTCCGTGGTACCAGACGATCGCGGATGTCGCGAAGCTCCTGGGAAAGGAGACGATTGTCCCGGCGACCGCGCGGAAATGGACGTTTCTCCTGGCCCCGGTCGTCGGATTCGCCGGGACCGCGGTCGCTGCATCCGTCCTGTGGGGTGCGAACCTCTCCGGGACGGGGTTCATCGGGGACCTGATCGTCGTGGTCTACCTCCTGACCATGCCGTCCCTGGCGATCATCGTCGGGGGGATCGCCTCGGGCAATCCCGTCTCGGCGCTCGGAGCCAGTCGCGAAATGAAACTCGTGTTCTCGTACGAGCTTCCGTTCATCCTGGCACTGGTCACCGTCATCATCCAGGCGGGCGGCACACTGAGACTCAACGGGATCCTCGAGCACCAGGCCGCAAGCGGAATGGTCATCGGGAGTTTCTCGGGCGTCATCGCTTTTCTGGTGGCGATCCTGTGCGGTCAGGCGAAGCTGGGACTCGTTCCTTTTGACATTCCGGAAGCGGAGACGGAGATCATGGCGGGTCCCTTTACCGAGTATTCGGGGGCGCCGCTGGCCGTCTTTTATCTGATGAAGGCACTGCTTCTGGCAACGGTGCCCATCTTCCTGATTACGGTATTCTGGGGCGGCTTCCGCGAAGGGTGGCAGGTCCTCTGGACGGTGCCTGTCTACGTGCTGATCCTGGTGCTGTTCGTGCTGATACGGAACACCAACCCGAGGCTGAGAATCGACCAGGCGCTGAAGTTCTTCTGGTTCGGACTGACGCCTCTCTCGGCGCTTGCGGTGGTGCTGGCGATATTCGGACTCTAGGAGCAACCGATGGGATTCACTCGGTGGGGACTCAAGAAGAGCCCGTGGGTGTATCACGTGAACACGGGGGCGTGCAACAACTGTGACATCGAGGTCCTGGACCTTCTGACGCCGCGTTTCGACGTCGAGCGCTTCGGGATACAGCTGGTGGGGACCCCGCGACACGCCGATGCGCTCGTCGTGACCGGCATATGCACGCGACAATGCCGGCCCAGGCTCCAGGAGATCTACCGTCAGACGCCGAAGCCTTGCGTCGTGTTCGTCATCGGGGTGTGCGCCCTGACCGGCGGGATCTTCCACGACGCCTACCACCGGTGGGGACGCGTGGACGACGCCATCCGCGAGGTGGACCCGAACGCGATTTTCGCGTATGTTCCGGGGTGTCCCCCCAAGCCCGAGGCGATGGCCATCGGGGTGCTCAAAGCCCTTGCGATGCTATAGGACGCCATGAGCGAAACCGAACTAGCCCGTGAACTCAAGACGACGCTCGGTGCGACGGCGCTGGAGATCCGACAGCCCAGTCGCAACAACATCTTCGTCACCGTGAGACCCGAGGACGTCCCGGCGGCCGCCCAGACCGTCTGGGACGGGATGAAGTCGCGCTTTGCCATCGTCACCGGCATCGACGTCCCGGGCGGCATCGAGCTGCTGTATCATTTCGTCTTCGACGACAAGCATACCATCGTGACCCTGAAGACGCTCGTGGCCAAGCCGTTCCCCGAAATCGAGTCGATTACCCCGGTCATCCCCGCCGCCGAGTGGATCGAGCGGGAGGTGCATGACCTCCTGGGCGTGACGTTCCGCCACCACCCGAGGCCCGAGCGGCTGATCCTCGCCGACGACTGGCCGGAAGGGGTGTACCCGCTGCGGAAGGAGTTCAAGCCGAAGGACCCGAACGAATGAGTCACAGGACGCTGATCCCCATCGGTCCCTATCACCCCCTGCAGGAGGAGGCGGAGTTCTTCCAGCTGTACGTCGAGGGGGAAACGGTGGTGGACATGGACGTGCGCATCTCCTACAACCACCGCGGGATCGAGAAGCTCTGCGAGAGCAAGACCTTCGACCAGGTGCCTTTTGCCGTGGAGCGCGTGTGCGGCATCTGCTCCGCCTCGCACCCGCTGGCCTACGTGCAGGCGGTGGAGGCCATCGTGGGAGTGCCGGTGCCGGAGAGGGCGCTCTACCTCCGCACCATCGTCAACGAGCTCGAACGCATCCACTCCCACATGCTCTGGCTGGGACTGGCCGGACATTTCATCGGCTACAACACAGTCTTCATGTGGGCGTGGAGATACCGTGAGCCGATCCTCGACCTCCTGGAACTCGTCACCGGCAGCCGCATCAACTACGCCAACGTCAAGGTGGGCGGGGTCCGGATGGACATGAACAAGGAGCAGCTCGCCGCCGTTCAGAAGGGCATGGACGAGGTGAAAGGTCCCGTGGAGATGCTGACGAAGGCGGTGCTGGACGATCCCGTCCTGCACGTCCGCCTCAAGGGGGTGGGGGTGCTGAGCAAGGACGACGCCCGGAATTACGCCTGCGCCGGACCCACGGCCCGTGGGAGCGGCATTCCCTTCGACGTCCGCCGGCACGACCCTTACGCGGCGTACGACCGTGTGGATTGGGACGTCATCGTCCGTGAAGAAGGGGACGTTTTCGCCAAGGCCGTGGTGAGATGTCTGGAAACGCTGGAGTCCATCAAGATGGTGAAGCAGGCGGCACAGGAGATTCCGGACGGGCCGATCGACGCGGAGTACCGGGAAATCCCGGAGGGGGAGGCGTGCGGGCACGTGGAGGCCCCGCGCGGGGAGACCTTCCACTACGTCCGCAGCGACGGCTCCAGCTATCCGTACCGTCATAAGATCCGCGCGCCGAGCTACGTCAACGTCCCGTCCTTCAAAGCGACCTGCATCGGCCAGTCCATCACCGACGTCTGCCTCACGCTGGCCGCGGTGGACCCGTGTTACAGCTGCACCGAACGCATGGCCGTCGTCGTGGACGCCGCCAGCCGGAAAAAGATCTTGAACTTCGAAGACCTGGTACGTCTCTCCCAGGAAAAGACCCGAAAACTGCTGCGCGACTTCAAGGGATAGCGTCTCATGTCACCACTAAACCAGGTTGGACTGCTGCTGGGGACGACCCTCGTCGCGGGACTTCTGTGCTACGTCCTGAACCGACGGCTGCGCGTCCTGTCTGCGGTCGTTGCCCTGGTGACAACCGCCGTCGGATTCTTCCTGAGCGCAAGTCTCTTCCGGAGCGTGAGCATCTTCGAGGCGGATGCACTCAAGTTCCAACTGACGCACTACGTCTTCAAGTTCAATGACCATGCGGAGTTCGCCTTCGACATGCGTCTGAATGCCCTGAGCGGTCTCATCGTGCTCGGCATCGGTTTCTTCGGGCTCCTCGTCGTCATCTACTCGCTGCGGTACTGCCGCAGAGAGACCGAGCTGGGGAAGTATTACGCGTTCACGCTGTGGACGCTGGTCGGGGCGCACGCCGCGGCCTTGGCCAACAACCTGATCCTGCTGCTCCTGGCGTGGGAGCTGGTGACCTTGATGCTTTATCTCCTGGTGGGCCTGGGACAGGAAGGCGGCCGGGAGGGTTCAGCCAAGAGCTTCACACTGCTGGGACTTTCCGACTGCGCACTGCTGTTGGGCGTCGCGATGCTCTGTTTCGGCGGCGCACCCAGGGGGCTCCGGATGGACAGCATCGGCATCAACCTGGCACAGGAAGGGTCCTCGGTGAACTACGTCGTCTACATCCTGTTGATGCTGGGCGCGATGACCAAAGCAGGCGCGATGCCGCTCCATACGTGGATTCCCAAGGCGTCCGAGGGGGCGCCGCTCTCGGTGATGGCGTTCCTCCCGGCGGCACTCGACAAGCTCCTGGGGATTTACCTCCTGGCCTTCGTGTCGCTCAAGATGTTCACGCTGGATTCGGCCACGCAGATGGTGCTCTTGGTCATCGGAGCGGTGACGATCGTCTTTGCGGTGATGATGGCGATGGTGCAGCACGACGTGCGCAAACTTCTCGCCTATCACGCCGTTTCGCAGGTGGGATACATGGTGATGGGCATCGGGACGGGCACGGTGGTGGGGATCGCCGGGGGTCTTTTCCACATGCTGAACAACGCCATCTACAAGTCGTGCCTGTTCATGGGGGCGGGGGCCGTTCAGGACCGCACGGGTGAGACGAAGGTGGACAAACTGGGAGGGCTTGCCGGGACGATGCCCGGCATGTTCGTCAGCATGTTCGTCGCGGCCATGGCGATCTCGGGCGTCCCTCCGCTCAACGGGTTCGTCAGCAAGTGGATGGTCTACCAGGGGACGGTGGAGCTCGGCGGGAAGGGAGTGGTCTTCCTCGTGGCGGCGGTGTTTGGAAGCGCGCTGACGCTGGCGTCGTTCATCAAGGTTCTCTATGCGATGTTCTTTGGGCCGAAGCCGGAGGGGATGAAGGAAGAACCGGCCGGTGTCGGCGGAAAACTCTCGCTGGGGGTCCCGATGGGAATTCTCGCGGTTCTGTGCATCCTGTTCGGCGTCGTCGCACAGCTTCCGCTTTCAACGTTCATCGCCCCGGCCATGGATTCGCTCGGCGTTCCGATGGGGAGTGCGGACGGCAGGATGATCGGCAGCGGTGAATGGGTGCTCCAGTTCACCCGGGGACTGTGGGCGCCCAGCGCGGCGACATTGCTCATCCTCCTGGGCATCGTCATCGGACTCGTGGTCTTCTTCATCGGCCGCGGAAGCAGGGTCCGCATCGCGCCGCCCTTCCTCGCCGGTGAAACCTACAAGGGCGATAAGGCACGGTACGCCGGCACCAGCTTCTACAAAACCGTCGAGGAACTCCCGGTGATTCGTACGATATATCATGACGCCGAAAGCAGCGTTTACGATCTCTACTACCTCGGGGGCAAATACGGAGACACCCTGGTTCAATTGCTGCGGAGGCTCCACAACGGGCAGTTGCCGCTTTATATCGGTTGGTGTATCATAGGACTTGTGATCATCGTCGGCTGGCTGGTCAGATTGAAGCCGTAGGGAGCGTAACCCATGCATGACGTGACGACCGTGCTGTACATCCTGATGGGGTTCATGATCATCGGTTCCGTCGTGGCCGTGGAGACGACCGATCTCCTGAGTTCGGTCATCTGCGTCGGGGCGGTGGGCTTTGCCCTCAGCGTGATCGACCTCTTGCTGTGCGCCCCGGACCTGGGTCTGACCCTCGCCGTGGTGGAAATATTGGCGCTCGTCGTGCTGATCCGGGTCGTCCGGACGCGACGTGACACCTACCACGCCACCAGCAGAGATACACTGGCCATCGCCTTGGTGGTCGCGGGACTGGGTTTCGTGCTGACGCTCACCTTTTTCGCTCTGGAGGGACTGCCTCCGTTCGGTGAGCCCATCATGCTGATGTCCAAACCCTACCTCGAGTCGGGACTCACCCGGATCGGGGCCGTGAATTACGTAACGTCCATCGTCATCGACTTCCGAGGGTATGACACCCTCGGGGAGGCCACGATCATCTTTGTCGCGATTGTGGGAGCTTACACCGTTCTGAGAGCGGTTGGGAGAAAACGTGAAACCACCGGGAATGAGTCTGATCGTTAGGACGATCACGCGTCTGGTGACCGGGTTTATCCTGATCTTCGGACTGTACATCGTGACGTACGGTCACATCACGCCCGGGGGCGGGTTCGCGGGCGGCGTGATCCTGGCCCTGGGACTGATCCTGACGCTCTTGGCCTTCGGCAAGAAGTTCGTCGGTGAGCATGCCTTGATCACCGACGAAGGGTTCAAAGAGGCGGACGTGCTCGGGGCGGGCATTTTCCTGGTGATCGCGCTCCTGGGATATGTCTTCGCCACGGGCGGGGCCGAGCCGGCCTTCTTCCTCAATTGGATCCCCCACGGAACGCCGTTCAACCTGTGGTCGGGCGGGATGCTGCTCTTCTGCAACTTCGCCATCGGCATAAAGGTCGGGGCTTGCCTGTTTGCGGTCATCGTGACCATGGCGGTCTTTCACAACCACAGACGGCACGGTCCCGGCGAACCGAAGGAGGAATAGCTTGCTCGCCTACATGCTCTGTTTTGTCCTTCTGGCAATCGGCATTTACGCCATGGTGGCCAAGAAGAACGTCGTCAAGATCATCGTCGGACTGGCGGTGACCGAGTACGCGATCAACCTGTTCTTCGTCGTGCTCGGGTGGCGGAACCAGGGTGTGGTGCCGATCCTGGGCCGGGATCAGGCGACGATGGTGGGCGGGAGCGTGCAGCCCTCGCAGGCGTTCCTCGAGCACGCGGTGGACCCTCTGCCGCAGGCCCTGGTGCT
>Ga0315282_10014386_pt1 | contig 11790 bp, 8 predicted proteins | sample YL17G07_20_MG_FD_203693 | JGI IMG/M metagenome (GOLD analysis project Ga0315282, IMG submission 203693) | Sediment microbial communities from Yellowstone Lake, YNP, Wyoming, USA - YL17G07_20 | ecosystem: Environmental > Aquatic > Freshwater > Lake > Sediment | place: USA: Wyoming | collected... | reverse complement strand
CGTTCATCTCGAGGATATGGCAGCGGTGCGTCAGCCGATCCACTCCGGTGACGCCGACAACCCCAAGTTCGAGGAGCCGACCAGCGGCAGCTTCAACGGCCGCGATGTCCGCTTCAGGCGAAGGTTGTCAGCACAAGGCTGATAGCGAATACGTCACCGAACTTACGAGCAGGAGCACTAGTCCAGCAGCCCTTTCTGAAGCAGGATCGCCTCCTGCCGGACTGTTACAAGTTCCTTCAACTCCTTCTGCGCCTGCTCCAGTGCGGTCTTTGCCTTGGCGCGGGCATCGCGGACAGCTTGGATTGCGGCCTTGATGTCGGCCACCGGCGCGTCCTTGTTCAACAGTATGGCGGCCAGCGCCTGGGTGGCCTTGGCAAGATCGGACATCGGCTCGGGCGTCTCGCCGTCGGACGCTTTGGGGCCGCCCGGCGGGCCGCCGCGCCCCCCGTCCTTGATGTCCCGCTGGAGCGACAGGACCTTCTGAAGTTTCGGGGACAGGGCGGTCCACTCGTCATCTGTGACGCCCAGTTCCTGCTTCATGTCCTTGGCCTTCTTCTGATCCTTGGCAACCTTGTCAGGCCCGCCACCTTTGTCTTTGCCGCCGCCTTTTCCCTTGCCGTCGCCCCATCCATCCTCCTGCGCCATCGCCTGTCCAACGCACAGGCCGCCCAGCACCAGGGCCGCCGCCAGAAGCCACATCTTGCCTTTCAACATGACGTTTTCTCCTTATCCGTGAAGTTCAACTGGTCAACTCAGTCCTCGTCATCCTTGTCATGGTCTTTCTTGCCCTACTCGCCGCCCTTAGCCGACGCCCCAGCCGCCAGCAGACCCATGACCGCCAGAACCGCCGCCACTATTGCCAACCTTCTGGTCCTCGTTGCCGCGCTCCTTTCTGTTTCCAGTTCGCTCGCGATCCATCTTCGTGCGGGCCGGATGCGCGCCGGTTCCCGAACCAGCCGCCTCTTAGCTCGACTTTTGCCGCATCCGTAAAACCCTATAAACAACAAGGACTTACGAGTTTGCCGAGTTTTTGCACACCATCGGAAACTGATGGTGTTCAAATAATCCCAGGTCGCTTGTCGAGAACCTTGGCAATTCCGGGGTTCTGCACCGCGGAAAACGGCAAAAGTCGAGCTAAGAGAGATTCCGCTGATTCTCCCCGACCGGCGCGGTCTTGGCCGCGGCGGGGGCGTGGAGGAATTCGGCGTTGCCGGGCAGTGAGGCGATGGGCAGGCGGGCAGCGAAGCCGGCGTCCACTTCGTGCCAGTATTCGACCCGTTCCTGGCCGTACTGCCAGCACAGGCATATTTCGCGGCCGGCGGCGAATGACGGGAAGTCCACCACGCCGAGGGCCCAGTCCTTGAGTTCCACGCCAACCTCGTCGAGCTCGTTCAGGCAGCTTCGCAGCCGCCCGGCCGAGCGGATCAGGTCCATCCGGGCGCGGTCGCTCTGCTCGACGGTCCCTTGCTCCTCGGCCGTCTCGAGCTGCTCCTGCAACTCGATCATCCGCGAGTACTCGAAGATCACGTCGGTGACGATCCGCCGGACCAGCACCAGCGAGCGGTTGGCCTCGCCCAGGCTGAACACCCGCTTGGGCCTGGTCTCGCTTCGGCGCCTCGGCGGCTGGCGTTGTATTTTGCTCACCGGACTACTCCTGTTGCGGCACACTTCAGTATAGACACACCGCGAGCCGAACCCGTTGGCGAAGCCCTGCCCCGCGCGTGCTGAGGTCTTATCGGCCAAAGCCCCCGCCCGGCATGAAAGGAAGGCCGCGAAGGGGCGAGGAAAGTGCGAATCCGCTTTGCCTCGCATGCCTTTGGCCATATCCTTCCGGCATGTTCGGATTTTTCGCGATTGACAAGCCGGCCGGGCCGACGAGCCACGACGTCGTCGATGCCGTGCGGCGCCGCGTGGGGGGCGGAGTGAAGATCGGCCACGCCGGCACGCTCGACCCGTTCGCCAGCGGCGTGCTGGTGGTCTGCGCCGGGCAAGCCACGCGGCTGGCGGACTACGTGCAGGCCCAGCCGAAGCGATACCTCGCCGTCGTGCGCCTCGGCGCCACGTCCACCACCGACGACCCCGACGGCGAGATCGCGCCCACGCCGCCCGCCATCGGGTCCCAGAGGGGGGCGGACCAGCGCGAACCGGCGGCGCCGGCGGAGGCGGACGTGCGGCGCGTCGTGGCCGGGTTCGTCGGCGAGATCGACCAGGTCCCCTGCGCCCACTCGGCGGTGCACGTTGGCGGCCGGCGCGCGTACGAACTCGCGCGGGCGGGCAGGGAGGTCGCCCTGCCCAGCCGGCGCGTGACGATTCACGCCATCGACGTGCCGCGGTGGGACTGGCCCATCCTCGAACTGGACGTCCGCTGCGGCAGCGGGACGTACATACGCGCACTGGCGCGCGACATCGGATCGGCCCTGGGCGTCGGCGGCTATTGCCAGGCGCTGAAGCGCGCGGCCGTGGGAGTCTTCGATCTCACCCGCGCGGTGGCGCCAGATAATCTCGACCCGGCCCGCGACCTCTTGCCGCCGACGCTGGCACTGGGCGACATGCCGCGCGTGGTCATCGACGAGCCGCGGCGCGCCCGCCTGCGAAACGGCAACCTCATCGACCTGCCCGAACCCGCCCTCGGCGACGAGATCGCCCTGCTGGACAGCCAAGGCCGTCTGCTCGCCCTGGCCCAGCCGCGCGCGGCGGGGTGGAAACTCCAGCCGACGAAAGTCTTTCTCGGAGAGTGAACGCCGCGGCAGCCGGCAGCCGGCTATCTGGGCGGCGCGGCGTCCGCGTCCTCGTCCGACTCGCGGTAATGGTAAGGGTTGCTGTATTGCCCCTTGCCCTTCCGGAGGAACTCATCCATCATGCCGCGGCAGGTGTGGAGGGAGGACCGCTGAGACAACAGGCGGTGTTTCTCCAGCGGATCGGCGATCCAGTCGTACAAGTCTTCCGTGCCGTTCCAGCAGGTGCGGATGTAGTGAAGGCCCGTTTCGGTGACGAGGTAGTAGCAGTTATCGAAGGAATTGAGCCCGAACAGCACGCGGTTGTTCGGGATCGGCAGGCCGGCGATGGCCGGGCAGAGTGTCCGGCCGTCAAAGTCTCGCCAACGATCGGGCGCCACAAGGTCCAGCAGCGTCGGGCCGATGTCGAACACCGCCGCCATCGAGTCGATCTGCCGGCCCGGCACGCCGGGTATCCGCATGAGCAGCGGCACGCTGATCTGTTCGCGCCAGGGATGGAAGCCGCCGTAGCAGCCGTGCTCGTTGAGCCCGCTGCCGTGGTCGGCGGTGAAGATCAGGATCGACTTGTCCAGCAGCCCCCGCCGCTCGAGGCCGTCCATCAGTTGCCCCACGGCCAGGTCGCTGTAGGCGATGGTGCGGTCGTACAGGTCCGCCTGCCCGGCGCCGAAACTCGCAACCACGCTCTCGTCGTACCCGCGCCGCCACGGGAAGTGCGTACCCGCCATGTGCACGAACGCGAACATCCCGCTGGAATCCTGGCGGCTATCGAGCAGCGCGAAGAACTTCTCCACCTTCTTGCGCTCGTCGTATTCGCGATAGGTGATGAACTCCGCCCTCCTTTGCAGGTCCTCCGGCATGTCCCGCAGGAACGACTCCTTGCTTATGCCGTTGTAGTCGGAGCCGAGGATGTTCAGGTGAAACGTGCGGTAGCCGGCGCTGATGAGGTCATTGGTGAAGAACGGCCCGACACCCTTCATCTTGAGCATGAACCGCGAGGAGTACCGCCCGGTGAACAGGTGGCGCAGGGAACAGGTCGTGGCCGTCGCCTGGGAGAAGGCGTTGGTGAAGCGGATGAACTCACCCGCCCGCCGGTCCATGTTCGGCGTGGTCGGCCGACCGTAGCCGTATATGCTCATGTGGTCCTTCCGGCAGGCGTCCAGGAGCACGAGGATTATCAGCGGCCTTTCCTTCGCCAGACCGGGTGCGATGAGGCTGCCGCGGCCCGGCCGGTCACACTGAGGCGGCGTGGCGGGCAGGACGGTGGCGGCCGGTTCAGGCGGCGACGGCAACGGCAGGACCTCGTCGACGATCCGCAGGCAGGCGGAGGAAACGCGCGAGTACTCGTACGCGAGCGCGCGCGATTCGTATGAAAGCACCTGCCCGGACCTGACGATCATGCACGGCACGAGCAGCCCGGCCGCCACAACGCCCCAGCGCAGCCAGCGGCGGCTTCGCGGCGGGAACACCAGGCACGCCAGGAGCACGCACAGCAGGATAAGCAAGGCCGTGCAGGTCACGTCGGAAACGCTGGTGACGTCCACCAACTCGGGGTAGCACGCCTCCACCAGGACAAGCCCGGCGACGACGATCACCGTCAGGGCGGCGGCCGTGGCGGGCCTGCCGCGCAGGCGCCAGTCGAGGACCTGCCACACCGGCTGAAACGGCGCCAGCACGATCGATATGGCGAAGAAGCGGACCATGTCCGGCAGGTCTCGCGGGCGCGTGTCCTCCATGCACAACGCCCTCAGCGTCCGGCTGAACAGCACGCCGTAGAGCAGCGAGGCGGAGATTATCACGCTGTTGATCAGCGTGTTGAGGCCCAGTTCGCGGGTGTAATCCCCGAACGCCGCGAAGAGGGCCAGGTGCACGAACAGCAGGCCGCTGCCCCCGGCCAGCATGCCCGCGATCAGCGTGGGCCCGCCGGCGGCGAGCAGGCCGATCCTGCCGCCAAGCCGCGTGAGCGACACCAGCAGGAACAGCACGGCCAGCAGCGCCAATCCCTGCAGCGCGCCGGCGATGACGGCCGTCGAGAGCGTCAGGAGGATGCTGCCGCCGATGCCGTCGGTGGGGCCGTTGTGCGCGGCCAGGGACAGGGCGTTGGCCGCCCCGTCGATGCCGAGGATGACGCCCACCGTCAGCCCGCTCGCCAGCAGCATCGCCGGCAGGGCGGCCAGGACGTGCCGCCAGGAGCACGCGGCCAGGCAGGACCTGACGCCGTCCTCGCCCCGGCCGAAGGCTACAGCCGACTCCTGCCGCGCGTGCAGGTCCCACGAGGCGATCGCCCAGCCCGCGCATGCGCATAGCAGGGCGACCTCGCTGAAGACGGACCAAGGCGCGTGGGCGGCGGGCAGATCCTTCACGCCCCAGTCTCGGATCCATCCGTCAAGGAAGAGCCCGACGGCGGACGCCGAACCGGCCGCGGTCATGGCGAATCCCGCGGCCGAAAGAAGATGGCGGCGGCGCAGCTCGCCAAGGCCCAGCACAAGCCCGACGGCGCAGGCCGCCAGGCCCAGGACCACCGCGGCCCGCATCAGCAGGGGGTGAAGGGTGTTGATCATGCCGGCGGCGTTGCTCTCCTCCGGCGGGGCGGCGCCTCTCAAGGTCAGCGTGGTGGCGATGAAGCACACCAGGAATGAGCACGCCACGCCCGCCAGACAAATGAGGCTGGCGGCCCGCAACAGCCGCTGCGGCAGCGGCGGCGTGCCATTCAAAGGGTTTTGCCGCGACGATCCCATCTTCGAACCGGTTCCGATAGAGGCATCGAGTGCCTGCGGCCTACACGTTGGCGGCAGCGCATTGGCCCCGTCGATTATACCCTTTATGCCCGGCGTTGTCCCGATGACCCTCGCCATCGGCCACCGCCGACGATATCCATACCTTATCAGGCTTTGGCCGTTCGACAAGCGAATTCCCGTCGTGCCAGAACTCGCGGGGCACTACGGTCAACTCCCCAACAGGCTTCCCTAGTGACTTCCGTCAACGCTTTCGGTGGCGGGTGCAGTCGCTGAGCGGGTGGTCGCGGAACGACGAAGCGTCTGGAGCAAGACATCCTTCAAAGGCCTGCCTTCGCGCACCGCTTGCTCCTGCGCCTCTCGGACTCTGCGCATTTCCGGGGTGTTCATCATCCGCTGGATTTCCTGGACCTTCTCACGGTTGGCGGGATCCACAACCGCCGCCGAACCCGAGCCGGCTTGTGGGCTGACGAGCAGCCAGGTCAGAGTAGCGCCTGCCATGATCGCCAAGTAGCAAGCCGCGGTCCCGAATCTTACCCGCACCGACCGTCGAATCGCCGAAGGCCCCGCCGGTTGCGGGAACAGGGATTGGGATTCAGGTATGTCTTCGGCCGGGACAATGATCTCAAGGCCGCGCCCGGCCGCGGCCCGGGCGACATCCTTCATCGGCCGGCCGGAGAGCACCCAGTCAATTGCCTGCTTGATCCAAAGCAATTCTTCCCTCGCAAGCCCAAGACCGAAAGCCAGCGACTTGTCCTCGGAAAGGATGCACACGGCCTGCCGTCCAAGCCATAGGGCGGCGGTGTCGACGGGTCCACCATTGCGGACCACAGTGATGTCCCGCAGCGCCGCCGTCTCGATCTGGGTTGCCTTAAAGGTCGAGCCGCATTGAACCTGGTAGGTCATGCCCTGTGAGACCACCGTGAGTGTCACCCGTCTGCGCAGGGCCTGCCACAAAGTCCAAAGACAGATCGCCAACGCCACCCCACCGCCTAACACGGCGGCCCACACCACCCAATCCTTCAAATGGCGGTTAATCTCCAATGCATACAGGACTCCAAGGCCCGCCATTGCCAGCGGGAAGACCACGAGCCAAAGAATTCTCCGTGCCGCCAGCCGGGGGCGAGGAAGGATGATTACGAGCTTCTGGCCTACCTCGCACTGTGCCCGTGCCGCCGCCGGACGGGCCGGCAGGTGGTGCAAGGCCGTCTGTGAGAGTAGTTCGATATAACCCCCGTTGGTTTGTCCCACCGTATGTTCTTTGCCAAAGATTGCCTCGACCAGCGGGAGCCTAAGCCATCGGCTGAGGTGCAGGCCTTCGGCCAACGCCTGCTCACCGATCCCATACTCCCAGACAACGATGGACTCGCCTTCCGCCGTCTGGGCAACCAACTCGTAAGCCGCGGCTTGGGGGCCAAAGCCGAGCATCGCACAAGTCCACCAGGGGGAAGCGCTCGTTCGCACCTTCAACCGAGCAATCCCGTCGAGCCCAACGACCCTCTCGACCATGAGGATTCCTAACCGGAGGTCGCGCCGGCAAATCACTCGTTCCTGGGTGTCGATGAGAACGACAGCGCCCGTCAGCCACATCCTGACGGCAATCCACACAAACACTGCCGACAAGACCATTCCCAAGACGGAATGGCTAAGCAAGAGGAGGGCGACGCAGAGGCCCAACCCCACCGTCACTGGAAGTGCTATCCGGGTGGGCAAGCTGTGCTCCCGGCACCAGAACCGCTGCTCTTCCACGGGTGGCATTTCCTTCACGATGTCCTGAACCTCGGGCGACATGTCTTCATTGTACCCCCAATTCATGGAGCAATTCATGGAGTTCTCATCAAGGCCCTGGTATTATTCCGAGGTTCACAGACCCACAAGGAGACCACCGGCATGGCACAGATGCGAATGAGGGCGGCGGGGTTGACCAGGCGGGAATTCGTCAAGGCGGGCTTGGCCGGGGCGCTGGCGGTCTCGATCGGCAGGCGCTCGATCGCGGCGCCGGCCGGCCAGAGGCCCAATGTCCTCATCATCACCACCGATCAGCAGCGAGTTGACGCGATGAGCGCCTCGGGCGGCCGCTGGGCCAAGACGCCCGCCATGGACTCCATCGCCGCCAACGGCGTCTCCTTCATGAAGTCCTACTGCCCCTACCCCCTGTGCAGCCCTTCGCGCAGCGCCCTGCACACCAGCCGCACGCCCCACGAACTGCTGGTGGACCACAACAGCATGAGCATCGAGAAGTCCATCCCGATCTCCGGGCAGGTCTTTCGCGAGGCCGGCTACGACACCGGCTACTCGGGCAAGTGGCACATGCCCGATCCCTATCCTTCCGACGGCATTCCCGGATACGAGGTGCTCAACAAGACCGCGCGGAGCAGGCGGCTTGCCCACGACGTGGACGAGGCCACGATGGGCGCGGCCATCGAGTTCCTCCGGCGCAAACGCGACAAGCCTTTCCTGCTTGTGGCGTCGTTCATCAACCCGCACGACATATGCCTCCTGGCCGGCGTCGCGGGGCCGCTGACGCCGGACGTGTGGAAACGCTACGAGCCCCACAGCGGCGATCAGTTGCCTCCGCTGCCGCCCAATCACGACCTGACCGCCGACGCCGAAAGCCCCGCCTCCCAGCACCTCCACGACGACTGGGACCCGAAACTCTGGCAGAGATACCGCTACGCATATTTCCGCATGATGGAGGACGTCGACCGTCAGGTGGGCGGCATCCTCGACGCCCTGCGGCAATCCGGGCAGGAGAACAACACCCTGGTGATCTTCACCAGCGACCACGGCGAGGGCCTCGGCTGCCACCGCCGGACCGGCAAGATGGCTTTCTACGACGACGAGGCCGCCGTCCCGCTGGTCGTCAGTTGGAAGGGCGTCATCCCGAGCGGGCGAATCGACAAAGACCACCTGGTGACCGCTTTGGACGTCCTGCCGACAATCTGCGACTATGCCGGCGTCAAGGGCCCCGCCGTCGTCCGCGGCCAGAGCCTGCGTACCGTGATCGACAAGCCGCAGTCGGGCGGTCATGACTTCATCGTCTCGGAGATGGCCCCCGGCCAAGCGGGCGCCAAGGCGGGACGAAGTTTCATGGTCCGCACGAAAAAGTACAAGTACATGACGTTTGCCGGGGCCGCGAAGGCTGAAATGCTCTTCGACATGGATGCCGACCCGGGCGAGATGAAGAACCTCGCTCACCAAGCCGATCTCGCCGCCGAACTCGACCGCCACCGCAAGCTGCTGTCCGATTGGTGCAACCTGACGGAAGTGCAGAAGTACCCCGTCCAGCCCAACCCCGTCGCCAAGCGTTCGGCCAGGAAGACAACACAATCAAAATAGGACAATAGGGGAAAGCCTGTCCCGCGTACGGCGGCGCTGCAAGCATCGTGTGACGATCAGTCCTCGGCCTGTTCGCCGGCGGCGGGGCCGGGGATCCGCTCGACACGCAGGCGGATGATTCTTCGTTCGTCGGCCGCCAGCACGCTGAACCGCGCCCCGTGCGCGTCGAGCTTCTCGCCCACCTGCGGAATGTAGCCCAACTCGGAGAACACGAACCCGGCGACGGTGTCGTAGTCCTCATCTTCGGGCAGTTCCAGGCCGAGGGCGTCGTTCAGGTCGTCGACGTACATCCGCGAGTCGATCTCCGCTGCCGTGTCGCTGATGAGTTTCATCTCGTCCGGCTCGTCGCGGTCGTACTCGTCGGAGATCTTGCCGACGATCTGCTCCAGCAGGTCATCGACGGTGCATATTCCGGCCGTGCCGCCGTACTCGTCCAGGATTATCGCCATGTGGACCTTGAGGCGCTTGAAGTCGCGAAGCAGGTCGTCCAGCGGTTTGGTTTCCGGCACGAAGAACGGCTTGCGGATGATCTCGCGAAGCGGCACGTCCTTGTCCTGGCCGACCAGCCGGAGCAGGTCCTTGGCGTAGAGCACGCCGATGATGTTGTCCATGTCCCGCTCGTAGACGGGCACGCGGCTGTGGCCGGCGGCGACGATCTGCTCAGCCGCCTTCGCCCAGGGCATGTCGGCGGGGATGGCGAAGAGTTCCGTGCGCGGCGTCATGATCTCGGCGGCGCGGGTGTCGCCGAACTCCATGACGGACTCGATCATGTCGACTTCCTCGGCGCCCACGGCGCCCTCGGCGACGCCCTCGCTGGCGGCCTGGAGTATCTCGGCCTTGGCGGACTCGTTGGCCCCGTCGGCGACGGCTCCGCTGAGCCGGCGGATGGGCAGGTCGAAGGCGCTCATCACCGCCGCCACAGGGTAGAACAGGTACCTTATCGCCATCTGGATTCCCAGCGTGGCGCGGAGCACCTTCTCGCCGGCGTACGACGCCCAGACCTGCGGGATAGCTATGCTGAAGACCGCGATGATCCCCATCGCCACCAGCACGGCCGCGACAAGCCCCCAGCCGACGCCGACCAGCACGCCGAATGCCTTCATAAGGGCGATCGTCAGCACGACGTTGGCCAGCGACCGGCAGAACGACATCGTCCAGCGAAGGGCCGCGAGGTTCTTCTCCAGCACTTCCAGCTTCGCCTGGCCGCGGGGCCCGGCGAAAGCCTCCTCCAGCGGCGCCCGCCGCCAGATGCGCAAGGAATAACTCACCAGCGCGAAAAAGCACGACAACGCCGCCGCCGCGGCCGCGACCCATACCCAGGGCGCCACGATGCTATCCGCCTCCCATGGGTTTCTCTGACAGGGACTTATCCATGACGCACAATCATACCCGCCGGGGCGGGGGCGGGAAAGGAGGTTTCCGCCGCCGCTACTGGGCCGGCACCTCCAACCGACGGCAGGGAACTGCAAGCAAGTTCCAAATAGCAAGCACCAAACATCAAACAAGGACCAAATGACAAGCACCAAACATCAAACAAGGACCAAATGACAAGCACCAAACATCAAACAAGAACCAAATCCCAAATCCAAGATCCAAAATCCCAAATCCCAAATCTCAAACAAGACAAGCAATCCGCGGAGTCATCCCGGCATAATGGGTTGATGCTCGGTTTCTGTCTTGTCTTTGTTTGGGATTTGTTGTTTTGCCGTTTGGTCCTTGTTTGGACCTTGGTGCTTGTTATTTGGTGCTTGTTTCTCGCCGGCTGCCGGCTGCCGCCGCCGCTACTGGGCCGAGAACCTGAACTCCGTCATCGTCCGCAGGGTCTGTCCCGGGCGAAGGACGCACGAGGGGAAGGCCGGGTGGTTCGGCGAGTCCGGGTAGTGCTGCGTCTCCAGGCAGAAGCCGTAATACTTGTGGTACGTCTTGCGGCCCTTGCCGACGTTGGTGGAGTCCAGGAAGTTGCCGGAGTAGAGCTGCACGCCGGGCTCGGTGGTCCAGACTTCCATCACGCGCCCGCCGGCGGGCTCGGCGACGCGCACGGCCCGGACGAGACCCGCTGCCCCGGCGGTGTGGAGCACGTAGTTGTGGTCGTAGCCGATGCCGTTGCGGAGCTGCTCGTCGTCGGCGCCGATCCGCTCGCCCAGCGTGTGCGGCTGGCGGAAGTCCATCGGCGTGCCGGCGACGCCGCGAATCTCGCCCGTCGGGATCAGCACCGGGTCGATGGGCGTGAAGCTGTCGGCGAAGATTTGCAGCAGATGCCCGAGGACGTCGCCCTCGCCGGCCCCGGCCAGGTTGAAGTACGAGTGCTGGCTGAGGTTCACCACCGTCGGCTTGGTCGTCGTGGCGGAGTACTCCACGCGGAGCTCGTCGCGGTTGGTCCAGGTGTAGACCACGCGGACCGTCATCTCGCCGGGGTAGCCCTCCTCGCCGTCGGCGCTGACGTACGACAGGTGCAGCGCGGGGCCCTGCGGCGTCTGGCGGCTCTCGGCCCGCCAGAGGACCTTGTCGAAACCCTTGAGCCCGCCGTGCAGGCCGTTTGGGCCGTCGTTCTTCGGCACGGAGTAGGTCCGCCCGTCCAGCGTGAACTTGGCGCCCGCTATGCGATTGGCGTACCGCCCGACGATCGCCCCGAAATACGGATGCTTGCCCAGGTACTCATCCAGCGTGTCGAAGCCCAGCACGACGTCGGCCGCCTTGCCGGCGCGGTCGGGCGCTTCCAGGGCCGTGATGATCCCGCCGTAATTGGTTGCCCGCATCGCGTGCCCGCGGGCGTTGGTGAGCGTGAACAACTCCGCCTTCTTCCCGTCGCCCGCTGCGCCGAATGGCTTGCTCGAAACGCCCATGACGTCATTCTCCTTGTGTTGCGCCGCCGCGGCGGCATCGTGGCACGGGCGTCCCCGTCGGGAGACGCCCACCTGCCGTCAGCACCGTCGAGCCGCTCGGGTCGCACTCCTGCGTTGCCCTATCCTGCTCGATGGTAAGGG
>Ga0315282_10014385_pt1 | contig 11791 bp, 10 predicted proteins | sample YL17G07_20_MG_FD_203693 | JGI IMG/M metagenome (GOLD analysis project Ga0315282, IMG submission 203693) | Sediment microbial communities from Yellowstone Lake, YNP, Wyoming, USA - YL17G07_20 | ecosystem: Environmental > Aquatic > Freshwater > Lake > Sediment | place: USA: Wyoming | collected... | reverse complement strand
AAACTAAAAAATATATTTTGGACCTTCCTTTCGGAGTCTTTCACGGCGAGCTTCGTAGTCTGGCATGATTCTGCCAACAAGTTTCCAAAAATTTTCTGAATGATTTTTATATTTCAAATGGCAGAGTTCATGGGCAACAACATAATCAACAAGTGATACAGGCGCCATAATAATATGCCAGTTAAAACGAATTTCTTCCTTCTTATTACAACTACCCCAGCGTTTAGTTTGGTTAGCCAAAAATATTTTTGGTTTAGTTACCCCTAGCCTTTGCGAATAAATTTCGCTTCTTTTATGTAAAATACCCCTTGCATGGTGCTTATACCAATTGTTAAGCATATCCTTTATAATTTTTGCTCTATAAGTTCTGCTGGTATGACCATTAAGATTTACTACAAAGCGCCCTCCCTTCATAAGGACTTTTGGTTTATTCTTTTTGTCTACTTTTGTTATTTTAAGCCTTAAGTGTTTTCCCAGGTACAAGAAAGATTCCCCTGTAACATATTCTCTTTTGGGTATAATACCCACTGTTTCATTTATCAATCTTTGTTTATTTAATATCCAGGCAGCCCTTGAGTGGACTAATTTTGAAAGTGAATTAAATGAAGCTTTTATTGGAACCCTCAAAAAAACACCTTCAATAGGGTCAACAAAAATGCTTACAGTACGTCTCCTCTTGCTGCGAATTATGGAGAATTTCATATTCGTATTACCAAAATAAACATTCCCTTTTTCTCGTTTCATTTTCTTAATCTCACCCTTGCTAAGTCCATAATTTTTATAGTTAAAACTTCAATCTCATCATTTCGATAGCCGTTTTCTCTAAGTATCGCCTTTGTCTGCCTTCTCATTTCCCGTTGCACATCGTCCTTATGTATCCAATCGATAACAGCAAGTTCTTGTAGAGCTTCTATAATAGATTTAGCTAATTCTTTGTGAATATCGGTTTTCTCTCCATACTGAACTTGCGGTTCTTTTAGCATATAACCTTTAAATTTATCATCTGTTTCTGAAACAGGCTCATCGCTCTTAAAAATTTTATATAATGCAAATTCTGTTTCAGAAAATCCTAAATCTTCGGCGCGTTTTCCAATACTACGCATCTCATCAACAAGAGATCGCAGGCGTTTAAGCTCCTCCGCTGCATTTATTCTATCCTCCTTTTTTTCTTTAATAATATTCTCAAGACGTTCTTTTAAAGATTGGTAAAAAACAGGATCTTCTTCAAGATGTACATGGATTTCGTGGCGGATAGCGTGTTCAATTTCGCTTGCCTTTGCTTCAGGTGTAGTAAGCGCTGAAACAACCTCATCAAATTTATTAGAAAATACAGATACTGGTTCAAGAAGTTTTTGAATCCCGTTTGTTCTGATATGTTCCTCAATAAGCTGACGGACTTTAGCACCGCAACTGGATAAATCAAGCGATGAATCACGAAAGCGAACTTTAGAGGCATTTCGTACTTTGCCTAACCATTTAAGGTCTCTGCTATACCTGAGAGCTTCTGGGTCAGGTAAAACCATATCCATACTCTGTGAAAATCGCCTGAAAGCAATGTCAAAATCAAGCCTTACGTCCTCAGGTTCTAACACCTTAATGCAAGATTCAAGGTCAGATTTGTCTACTTTATCAAAGAAACGTATAACCGCTCGATGGCGGGCTTCAAGACGTGGTAGTTCATCTGATTTTGGAGTTAATGCACCTAAAATATCACTTTCTCGAAAAATACTAAGCGCTTTTTGTAAATCCCTTGATATACCCCAATAATCAACAATAAGTCCGTAATCTTTTTTATTAGCAGTTCTATTTACACGAGCTATTGCCTGCAATAATGTATGTTCTTTTAAAGGGCTGTCTATATACATAACCTGCTCAACAGGCGCGTCAAAACCTGTTAATAATTTATCGCAAACAACAATAATAGCTAATTTGTCTACCGGATCTTCTTTAAAACAACGAATAATTTCTTTTTCCTCTGCTTGTGTTTTATGATGTTTTTTTAGATGCTGGGGATCATTATTACTTCCTGAAATTAATACAGCAGAAGGAGGAGCATTTAATCTATCAAGAGTTTCTTTAAAAATGACAGCAGCTTCTCTGCTTGGAGTAACAATTTGAGCTTTAAATCCATTGGGCATAATAAATTTTTCATAATGATCTATTATATCCAGGCATATAGCTTCTATTCTGCTTGATGCAAGTCCTATTATTTCCTCAGTAGCGTACTTTCGTTTTATTTCTTCTCTGTCTCTTTCATTATAATCCTGGAAATACCTATCAAAAATTGTATCTAGATTTTCACCTTGCACATGAACATCAGGAAGTCTGCTCTCATAAAAAATCGGAACAGTAGCTCCATCCTGCACTGCCTGTTCAATAGTATATGTATGAATATAGTTGCCAAAGGTTTGTAAAGTGCTACGGTCTTTTTTGTCTATGGGAGTACCGGTAAAACCTAAGAAACAGGCATTAGGTAAAGCCTGCCTCATATTTGCAGCTAAATTTTTATATTGTGTTCTATGCGCTTCATCAACCAAAACGAAAATATTTTCTGCCTCGGATAAATGCTCATCCCCCTCCAATTCCTGGAATTTCTGAATGGTTGTCATAATTGTTTGCCCATTACCAGTTCTAAGTAATTCTCTTAAATGGACTACTCTTTCTGCTTGAACAGGGTTAGGAAAACCGCAACGTCTGAATGTTCCCACAATCTGATTATCAAGGTCAATACGGTCAGTAACTATAACTAAAGTAGGATTTTCAAGCTCTGGGATTCTTTTTAGTTTCACAGCCAGCCATAACATTGATAAAGATTTACCAGAACCCTGTGTATGCCAAACCACTCCACCCCGTTTTTTTATATCTCTTGCTTTCTGTATACGTTCTATCGCATTATTTACTGCAATAAATTGTTGATACCGCGCTATCTTTTTTGTAGTCTTGCCACTTTCAATTTCAAAAGTGATAAAATTACGAACTAAATCTAATAGATTAGAAGGATAAAACAACCCATAGATTAAAACATCCTGAGGAGTTGGAGTTTTTCCAAATAGTTTTGCCGTATAGTTATTATTTAATTCATCAAGAGTAAGTGGACAAGGTACTTTCCATTCTAAATAATTTCTATAAGATGAACATACAGTAGCAAATTTAGCTTTTTGTCCACATGTAGCAATAAGAATCTGAACAGTTTCAAATAACTTTGGAGCTCCTCTGTCTTTATATTCATCTTTTAATTCCTGATACCTAAAAAGCTGCTCAATTCCTTTTTCTATGGGTTCATGAATAGTTGGACTTTTACATTCAATAACAACCAAAGGAATTCCATTAACAAAAACTACCACATCACATTTGATGTTTTCCTTTGGGCCTGAGACCTTAAACTGTCGTGTCACTACGGACTCATTTTTCTCTGGATGCTCAAAATCTATAAAATAAACATCATGCCCTTTCTTACCCTGGCCATCTCCAATATCCTGTTCAAGCGATAAGTTATGAGAAAGAGAAGTATAAATCTTCTCATTTGCATCCATAAGACTTACTGCTGGTACATTTGTTATAGCACGTACAGCTTTCTTGAGATTCTCTTCTGATAACCAGGAATTGATTTCCTTAAGCTTTTTCTCAAGGCGGGATACTAAAACGGTCTCTTTTAAACTTTCTCGCTCTGCCTCTAATTCTTCCGGAGAAACAAAAGTGTAGCCAAAAGCCTGTAAAAGTTCTATTGCAGGATCTTCAGATAAATGAACTTCATTCCAGTCCTGGGTAGTCATCTTAGCTCAGTACCTTCATTTAATAACTCAATATATTCCTTGAAAAAATACTTACGATTACGTTTCTTATCTGTCTTATCAGTAACAATATTTAAATCAACGAATCTTTTAATTATTCCCTTAGCTGCATTGTAAGATATTCCACAAATATCCTTTGCTTTATTAACCGAAAAGACTGGATGTATATATATTTTCTCTAATAGTTCAAGTGCCTTAGCAGAATATCTGTGCATTGATTGACGAACCAGTTCTTTATTTTTTTTCTGTAAATCTGTAATTTTATGAGATAAATCAACCACATTATCCGACGTGGCGACAATTCCGTTTAAGAAAAATTTAAGCCATTCTTCCCAATTGCCTGAATTTCTAACTGACATGAGTTTTTCATAATATTCTGTTTTGTTTTTCTTGAAATAATAACTCAAATATAGTATTGGTTTTGATATTACTTCATTTAAACACAACAAAAAAGTTATTAATAACCTGCCTATTCTGCCATTCCCGTCTAAGAATGGATGAATTGTTTCAAATTGATAATGAATTAAACCGCACTCTACTAATATTGGGAATTTTTTCTCTGTATGTAAATATTTTTCTAAAGCACCTAAAGCCTCATTCATTTCAAAAACAGGGGGAGGGACATAGATAGCATTTTTTAGAGTACATCCCTCTGGGCCAACCCAGTTTTGGCTTGTTCTGAATTCTCCAGGAGTTTTATCCTTGCCGCGGACATCGGTCAAAAGGATCTTGTGTATTTCTCTAAGGAGCCTTAAAGACAAAGGTAATTCCTTTATCCTCTTTAATCCATAATTCATAGCTTCTATATAATTTAAAGTACTCTTAACATCGCCATCCTTTTTGCCTGATAAGATATCCGCCTCTTTTTCTAAAACATCAGAAAGTGATGCCTGTGTACCCTCAATTTGTGAACTCAAAACAGCCTCTTTTTTGATATACATTGCTACAAAAAGCTCAGGATTAGGAATACTCTTTAATATGCCATCCAATCTGCCTATACCCTGGTCTGCCCTTGAAAGCATATTAGTCAGTTCTGCGTCAAACTGAATTACAGGCTCAGGCGGCAATGGTTTTGGTATAAATGCCTTATAAACTAGTTCCCCTTGTAATTGCTTTGCATAATGCCCAGCTCTTTCCCCGTTCATTTTGTCCTCATTTATATTGCATATTAAATAGATTAAATGCAATAACAATTAAATTATTACAGTTTACCGCAACAACACCTATATTATTGCATATTAATGCCATAAAATGCAATAGTAATTATATTATTGCAGATTATTGCAATAACAACTTGCGCTAATTCATATTTTAGCCTTAATGTTCAATAGATTCAAATAAAATTGTGTTAGAAGTCATGCTTTTTTTAAAGGATTTACAGATAAACGTTTAATATCTTCTTTTAAGAATCTTAGCCCTTCAAGTGCTTTAATATGACACTTTTTTATTTTTAACTTAGAACCACAAATACACTCCCTATGGCCCTTGATTTTTCCTTTGCTTTGTAGATATTCCATAGACTTTCTTTCGGATAGACTTTCTACACACTTTATTATTAAATTAATATCCATTTTATCTCTATAATCATAATAGAATTCGAATATTCCTACATCCCCGTGTCCATACGAACCTCTTGGCCATTCTTTGTGTTTTTCAAAGTAACTTAATCCATAAAAATAGGGAAGAATTAATGCATTGAAAAAATCTACAATTTCTAAACCGTTGGGATATCTCAAAAATAATTCTGGCTTTGGACATAAACAAATTGTATTGTTTTGATTTTCATTAACATGTAGCTCTCTTATATCTGTTATATTGAAGTTCGCTCTTATTTTTTGAATACGTCCTCCAGTTTCGCGAACCTCAGGAAATAGATTTTGGGGTTTAGATATAAATTCAACATCTATTTCATATGAATCCCGAATAACCCTATCATCAATGACATCGCCTATCGAAGGATTAAGTATAAACTTATCTTCAATTGCATCGTAAAGAGCACAAAATTCAAACGACCCCTTCAGCAATCTTTTCCCTTCTTTCTGAATATATTTTAGTCCAGGATATAGTTTTATTACTTTCTTCAGTTCTTCTTCTGAAATCATTATTATTTAAAAGCGGTCTTAAGCACACCATGGCTTAGATAGTCGCTCTCCGGTTACAACAATAGAACTATCAGCTATATATTTGTTTGCTTTTGGTTCTTTAAAAATTTCTCTCCATTTCTCTGGGTCGTCAAATTCACTGTCTATAATATCTAATGCCTCTTTTGCCTTCGACGATATAATCTCTCTCTCGCCATCCGACCAGTTATCCGAAACAACATTATTTGTATTAGCGGGGTCCTCAAGTCTTACGTCTGAAATGCTATCTCTAAGATATTCAAGAAATTGTTTAAACGAGCTCTGTAGATCGTCTTTTGACCTCGATCCCTTTAAGCAATCTATAACAAGCAATTCCAATAGGAAAGTTCTCAAGCTAATGTTATTCCGAACCCTCCACAGCTTCCCTAACCTAATTAAATCAACACAGCCACTTTTTGATATAACATCAATGTGTTTCTCTAAATCTGTTTTGATTCTACTACCTTCTCTTTGGGCGACATACAAAAAGGCTTCTCGCTTCTTATCATCAACAAATCTACCCGGAACAACATCAATATGATAGTCGAGTTTCGCTTTATTATTGTCAACTTTCTGAATCCTAAGCGCTGATGTTTTGGGAGTGACAAAGTACTTCTCTGATAATTTTTTATGGACATCATTGTAAATATCTTTTATATCACGATCGCATTCTCGAGGGAAATAACAAACTATATCAAGGTCGTAGTTTTCCTTGATCATAGTGCCTTTCGCCTTTGAGCCTCCGTATCTAATCGTAGGCTCTTCGCCAAATTTTTCGCGCAAAAACTCCTCTACCTCTTGTCTGTACGAAGACAAATCATCAAGCATCTGCTGAGTAAGTGCTTGTGATTTTAATAGCTTTTGTAAAAATTCATTTACAGTCATTGGATTACCTCCTTAGTTTAGCTTTAGGGCATATTTAAAACCCTGTTTATCGTCAACACGATCGTATACAGATATTACCGGGTCTACTTTTGGCAATAGTTCTTTACCGCAAGATACCGCTATAGGTGCTGGTACCGCTGGGAATAGATTAATTTGGCACTCTGCCCCATGACGTTGTCGTATCTTCGTTATCAGTCCTCGGTATACCCTTTGAAACTGCACCAGTTTATCTCTTGAGTTTAAAAATAAAGGGGAAGGATTCTTTATCGTGACTTCATAATAGGGAGTGCCGTGTGACACTATCTTCTCTATTTCTTGCGGATGGATTTTACCACTTAAAGAAAGGACAAGGGTTATTTTTTTGCTCCTGCAATTTGTACTATGGCTTTTTATTATATACCTGAACTGCCTATTGCCTTTATCAGCCTTCCATGTCCAGTTTTGTGTATCACGATGTCGTTGGTAAAGATCTGCAGGTATGATATTCCCAATACATTTTCCTAAATACATTAGAAGAGGAATGGGACCGATAGCAAATATCGAAAGATGGGTAATACTACATGGCTTTTTAAAATGGAGCTCTATGTCGCGCTTAATTTGGGAGTTAAGTTGTTGCCAGTATTCTTTCTTAGTTGAAGTATCAAAATTAGTATAGTCTAAGGTTATTGCCTTTTCATTAGCCGGAAATCTGGGAGCAATTGCCTCGACTGTATGAACATATGGAATATCAACCATTCTATCTCCGATTTTTGCCTTAAATATCAAAATCGTAGTTTTCATCTCTTCTTTTGTAGAGGTCTGGATATGAACCCGCCGTTCATGAGTTTCTTTATATCCTCGCAGTAGGTCAACAGTATATTTTTTCTCGTATTTCTTCGTATCAATGAGCTTATGATGTTCCAAACATACAAGTATCAGGTTTGAAAAATCCTTTGCTAACTTCTTAGATAGCTCTTTGTTGCCTCGTGGGCCATCAGGAGAAGCAGCTATTATGTGTGCGATATGGGCGAGGTTCGCCTCCTGCCAAGTAAGCCCATCGCGCCATAACGGCTTATTGCATCCCAAAAATTCACATCGTCCAGCTGCTAAAGCCCATAGCTTCAAAATTGTCTCTTTAGATATTGATGGTCTCTTCTGTTTTTTGCTCATGATATAATAGCTATGCCTTCACCCTCACCTTCCCGGTCAAAAGGACTTGCATAAGGGCGGATTTTAATATTGTTATTCCACTCACAATGCCTTTATTCAGCCTAATTCCATTCTCTAGAGATTTAAGAATACTTATAATCTCTTGTTGTTCCTCTATACAAGGCAGCTGAATTATCAGTCTACTATATTCTGTTGCATTTATGTTTGGTTGAGCACCTGCGCGTAACATCCCTACAACCCACTGATAATAATGAAAACTATGTGTAATATAAAAAAGAAATTTTGGTAATAGTTTTTTGCTGTCAACTCTAAAACGAATTAGATAACCTGCAAACGCACATAATCCATTTCTTTTATCATATAAGTATGTTTTGCCGACTGTCGCGCCACTTCTAGCAAAAAGGAAATCTCCTTCTGATAGTAAGTACCCACTTGCGGATTCCTCATCTATACTTCGCCTATCATCTTCTAATAATTCACCTGAATCAGAGAAATCTGTTATCCTAATATATCTCGGCAAATTTGGATCGTAATCCTTACTCGGAACATTCGCGCCATACTCCGGTTTACTTATACATACAGCCCCCAGTCTTACAATATCCCACTCATCGGGAATCTCCCCAATCTCTGTCTTTTTAAACTTCTTGTGCCTGCCGGGGATGCCACGGGTAAATAGCTCCTGCATCAGACCTTTTTTGAGGGTCTGGGTTTGGTCTATAATGGCTTGGGTTTTGTCGATGACGGAATCGACACAGGCGAGAATAGATACGATTTTCCTCTGCTCTGCTTCCGATGGAAGGCTAAAAGGAAACTCAGCTAATGCCGAGAAATTTAATGAATCTCTTACACTGCCCTGAGTGCTTGCCTTTACAAGATTCCTAAAACGCTGGCTTGATATCCAGTAATCAAGATATGCGCCGTCAAGACTATCTTTGGTTTTAAATACAACATACATTGGGCTAAGAAGGCCTTTATCGAATTCTTTGAGTCTTGCTATAGAACCAACATTTACCCGAGATGGATTATAAGCAAACTGCCCCTTATGGACGACCTTGTAGTTACTCAAGTCCTTGCTGAAAACTTTCTTATCAAAAAACTCTTCTGACACAACAAACCCTGGCCTGTTTGTTACACTAAGGACAGGAATATCGCCATTTGAGCTTACATTATGATGTCGTTCACTAAGCTCTTCGAGATACTCGCCTAATTTAATAAGCATCCATCCTTGCGGAGTTGTTTTTTTTCGCATAGATAAACGTAGCGGCTCTATAAATTATCCTTTTCTACCAGCCTTTTTGTGAATTATGCCTGTCGGGCCCATAACGCCTATGCCAGTGCTCTCTGTCGCCTCAAGTGCATTCTTTAAATTAATTTTATTAACAGCAAGGTAGCGAGGCTTGGCTGAATAAGCAACCTGCTTTATGCCTTGTTCTATAGAACCCTGCTTCGTCTCTACCTCGATGACCTTATTACTTGTAACTATGTCTATTCCTTTATTTGCCTTATATTCAGTTCCAAATTTGGTCGCTAATCTTTTTGCAATTTTATCATGAACGCTGTCACTCATATCTTTATCCTCCTTCTTAGGTCCTATACCCTAATTCTTTTAAACACTCATCCATTTTCTTTTCGGCTTCTGTCCGCTGTTTCTCAAGCGCACGCAATCTTAGCAAGGCTTCCTTTACATCAATTCTTGGCTCAGGCTCTGTAATATCAATGTATCTACTGATATTAAGATTATAGTCGTTTTCTCTGATTTCCTCTAAAGAAACAACCCGTGAAAATCTTTCTGCGTCCTTATAGTCATTAAAAGCCGTTACTATCTTTTCAATATCTTGCTCACGGAGCTTGTTCTGATTCTTACCACCCACATAACATTCAGCAGCATGAACAAAAAGAACTTTATTTCTACGCTCTTTTGGTTTGTGGCGGTTAAAAACCAGGATGGTAGCCGGGATACCTGTTCCATAAAACAAATTTGGTGCAAGGCCGATTATCGCCTCAAAAAAATCTTCTTCTAAAAGGGCCTTTCTGATTTTTCCTTCTGAGGCGCCTCTAAAAAGGACGCCATGAGGCATAACTACACCGACCATGCCTCTGTCATTAATCGTTGCAATCATATGCTGGACAAAGGCATAATCTCCCTTTGTCTTTGGAGGAATGCCATAACGGAATCTGCCATATCCATCGTCCTCTGCCGAGTCTACGCCCCAGTCTTTTAAACTGAATGGCGGATTGGCAATAACTCTATCAAAGAGCGTCAATTCTCTTTTTTTAGTAAATTGGGGAGCACGAATAGTATCGCCCTTTTCAATTTTTGCATCTACTAAACCATGCAAAAGCATATTCATTTTACAGATTGCCCAGGTCCCAAGATTTTTTTCCTGACCAAACAAAGATATATTTTTGGGGTTGCCTTTATTTTTTTCAATATAGTGAGCGCATTCAATAAGCATGCCTCCACTTCCTGCTGTGGGGTCGCAGATACGCATACCCTCTTTTGGCTTTAAAAGCTCAACAATCAATTGCACAACTTTTCTCGGCGTGTAAAACTCTCCACCTTTTTTCCCTGCGTCATCGGCAAATTTTTCAATTAAATATTCATACGCTCTGCCGAGCATGTCAGGTTCTTCAAGGTCAGAATTCTTAAGACCGATTTTAGAAAAATGATTAATTAACCTGGAAAGAACAGAATCACGATTCTTTGCATCGCCGAGTTTGTTGGAATTAAAATCAATATCTGCGAGAACTCCTTCGAGAATTGGATTATTTTCTTCCAATACCCCGCATGCCTTATTAATCGCTTCGCCCAGATTTTGAGAAATCTTCCTTATCTCAGGCCAGCGCGCACGTTTGATCACAAAGATTTGATGTTCATCAGGATCCTCGGATATTTTCTTGGCTTCACTTTGAGAAGTACCCCGTTTCAATTCTCTTTGTTCTACTTTTTCGGCTTCTTCTTCAAATACGTCAGAGAGACGTTTCAAAAAAAGAAACCCAAAGATATAATTCTTATAATCTGAAGAATCAATTGAACCCCGTAAAATATCTGCTGCCCCCCATAAATGAGAATTTAATTCATTAATTGTTAATCTACCCATGTTTTTTAGCCTCCCTTTTTTGATATTTTTTAAATATATCTGATATAGTTTGATTGGCAATTGCTTTTCGTAAATTCACTGCTTCTAAATTAAAACGGTACTGTTCTTCAGCGGCATTAAAAAGATTAACTATCTTCTTTTGTAAAGATAATGAAGGAACAGGAATGATTATTTTGCCCAAATCAGAAACAGTTAAAGTAAGTTGAACTGTTGCTGTGGCATTGGCCAAAAGAGCTCTTTGGCCCTGCTGAGTATTAAGGTAAGCAACTAAGAATTCAGGCAAGATTTGTTTACTAAGGCGTATAGATATAATATTAGAAGTTATAAGTAGTTTTTCAATATTAGTTGAAACAACCGCGCTCTTAATTTGCGTACCCCGACAGGTTAGAAGAACGTCTTCTGGATAAACAATATAATGCTCCGCATTCTTAAAATCTTTTATAGAAAGCACCGGGAGCGATTCTGTAAGAATTTGACCCTCATTAATGTCTTTAATATTTACAACTGGCAGTCCATTGATATTTTCTTGTAATTTTGATATACTATAAAGTGGAACCCCAGAAAATATTTTAGTGGCTAAGGATTTCAAAGGTTTAAATGTTAAAATGTTATCCATAATACAAAATTACCTTAAAAAATATACTCATTCTAGTTTTATTATAGTAAAAATAAATTGGTTTGTCAAGCTTTATTTTCAAGATATTTAATTTTAATATTTAAAATATCAAATGTCTTCTACTTTTAT
>Ga0315282_10014384_pt1 | contig 11792 bp, 9 predicted proteins | sample YL17G07_20_MG_FD_203693 | JGI IMG/M metagenome (GOLD analysis project Ga0315282, IMG submission 203693) | Sediment microbial communities from Yellowstone Lake, YNP, Wyoming, USA - YL17G07_20 | ecosystem: Environmental > Aquatic > Freshwater > Lake > Sediment | place: USA: Wyoming | collected... | reverse complement strand
AGGGGGGCTAGCACAAAACCGAGAATAAATGGGGCCCCTTCATAATCGTATTTCTTTAGCACATAGCCAAATATACCAAAAAGGATCATCATGTAGATATCAAAGGTTGAGTGATTTACACTATACACCCCAACCAAACATAAGATAAACAGTATGGGGAAAAGGAGCTTGTAAGGAATCTTCAAGATTTGAACCCACATGCCTATTAACGGAAGGTTGAGAATTAGAAGCATTATGTTTCCTATATAAAAACTAGCCAGAATCCCCCAGAACACATCTGGATGATTCGCGAGAAGAAGCGGCCCCGGTTGGACTCCATGGATAAGGAAAGCGGAAAAGAGCACTGCCATTACTACATTGGGGGGTATACCTAAAGTAAGGAGAGGAATCATGGCTCCCATTGCGCCGGAATTATTAGCACTTTCAGGACCGGCCACTCCTTCGATCGCCCCTTTTCCAAACCTCTCGGGCGTCTTGGAGACTTTCTTCTCGATAGAGTAAGAAACGAAGGAGGAAAGAACTGCCCCTCCGCCCGGAAGGACACCCAGACATAACCCAGTAACCGACCCTCGAAGTATGGCCCATATGGATTGCATCCAGTCATGGGCAGTAGGCCATATGTTCCTAACCTTACTGAATATATCTTTTTTTTGTTCGACCAGCTTTTCCGCGTTTTCTAATAGCTCCGAAATTCCAAAAAGCCCCATGGCTACCGGGACAAGGCCAATTCCATCAGAGAGTTCAGGAATTGCCGAAGCGAAACGAGGTGAACCATAAATTGGATCAAGTCCGATATAGGCAAGGATTATTCCGGCCAGACACATCATCAAGGCTTTATGCGTGGATCCTTGGCCCACATACGCGAAGGTAAAAAGCCCCGCACATACAAGGGAAAAATATTCTGGAGGGCCAAAGCGAAGTGCGGCGCTTGCGAGGGGAACAGAAACCAGGGTGAGCGCAACAACGGCAATCGTGCCCGCTATGAAAGAACCAATAGCCGCAATACCAAGCGCTGGACCTGCTCTGCCCTGAAGGGCCATCTGGTAGCCATCTATACAGGTGATTACGGAGGCTGCCTCCCCGGGTATCCGTACTAATATGGAAGTCGTTGATCCGCCATACATCGCGCCGTAATAGATCCCTGCCAGCATGACAATGCTCTGGAGCGGTGTAGTGTGGAAAGTGAACGGTATGAGTATACCCATGGCTCCCACGGGTCCAATGCCAGGGAGAACACCCACCAGTGTTCCAATCAGTGCACCGGCAAAACAAAAAAACAGATTGTATGGGTCCCCGAGTATGGACTTAAAGCCGAAAAAGAGGCCTTCAAAAATCCCCATCTTTTCACCCCAAAAAGTCAAGAAAACCTTCGGGCAACTCGCATCCCAATTTTACAAAGGCGTACCAGGATAACAGAGATATCATAACGGAAAGAACTACAGCCCGGTGTATTCTGATCCCGTTCAAAAACAGCAGAATCCATGTCAATATAAAGGTGCTGAGCAAATACCCTCCCACAGGCATTAGTTTGGCATACAGAAGGAGGCTAATGACAATCAACAAAACCCTTATTGAACCCTTTCTGGGAAAAGCTAACCTAAGCGGGATACCACTTTTGGAGAATAGTAACCTGTAAGCAGAAGAGATCAAGAGCACCATGGAAGCAAGAAAAATAATAAAGCCTGGGCCGGGCCTTTCAAGGGAGCCCAAGCCCAGACGATAAGCTCCTATCGCAAAAAAGATGGCAAAAAGGAACAAGAAAATATTGACAATGTCGAACATTTTCTCTATTCGGCCTTTAAGTCCAACTCTTTAACCAACCGACCGAACTCATCAGACATTTTTTTAAAAAAAGCTGGCAGTTCTTTATGTCCCCGATAAAAGGGCCTTAATTGCATATTTTTCAGAGTCTGCACAAATATAGGATCTTGCATACCCTTGTGGAAAACGTCATCGAGCTTTTCTAAGACGGAAGGGGGTGTCCCCTTAGGAGCCCCGATGAAGAAACCGACGTCCGTGATGTACTCATTAAGAAAATCGTATCCTAATTCCCCGAGGGTCGGAATTTCTGGGAAATCATCTAATCTTTTCTGATCTAATATTGCAAGAGCCCTCAATTTTTCTGCCTTCACGTGAGGTATGAAATCAGTGGATACGCAAGTAAAGTCGACATGCCCTCCCAAAAGAGCAGTTATAGCAGGAGCTGTCCCTTTATAGGGCACAAGGATCCAAGAAATCCCTTCTTTTCTTGCGATCAATTCCATACTAACATCTTGTGGGATACTTACACCCTGGGTTGAGAACTTGACCTTTTTGGGATTCTTTCGAGCGTGATCGACAAGTTCCTTGAATGTCTTCCAAGGACTACTAGCCTGTACAGCCACGCCTGAAGGAACTTGAGCAAACTGCATGATGGGAACTATATCTTCCAGCTTATACGGAAGAGGCCGCAAATGCGGAACTCGGGTCAGACCTGAGACTACGAAGCTCACAATATCATACCCGTCAGGCTTCTGTTTCGCAGCCTCAGCTAAACCTACTGTACCTCCTCCACCAGCCTTGTTCTCTATGATGATCGGCTGATCCAAAAACTTTTTGGCTCCCTCTACAAGGGCACGCGTACTCGGATCCACACTACCTCCTGGCGGGAAAGTAATGATCATATGGATGGGCTTCATAGGGTAACTTTGGGCGAATGAAAATATAGGTATTAAAAAGATTAAAGAAACAGTAACCACCAAAAGCACCAATGTCCTTTTCATGTTTTTCATCATAAAACCTCCTCATTAAGATTTGGGCCTGTAAAATTAATCTACCTCCTCCTGCATGACAATGAGTGTCTCAATAGCCTATCTCGCATCGTGATAAAAACAAGGGATTAAAAGATCCACAATCAGTTTTCCCCATGCATCGTTGCCGGAAAATAAAGATAATCATATATTTTACACCGCCGTGAAGCAAAGATGAACACACAGAAAAGCCTCCCAAAGGTTTATAATACCCAGGGAGGCTAAGTCAGAGAAATTTCATATACCCTTTTTTCACAACCATCCCTGGCAGTTTGGGGTTCTGATTTCCTGGTTTTTAGGGTTTTGGCCGAATGAAGGTCCAAACAAGAATATAGCATAACACTAACTGCTGTCAAGAAATATCTCAGGAATATCTCATCACCCAAAATAGACATTAGTCTTGCCGACGGACCGAGGGACTGAGTTCTGTGGGGCACCGGAGAAGCATCCTTATGAGCTGTATCTTGAGCTCAACGACATTGAGCATACGAAAACCAAGGCCAAGAGCCCACAGACCAATGGGACATGTGAGAGGGTCTATCAGACGATCCTAAACGAGTTCTACAGGATTGCTCGAAAGATTCTTCAACATAAAGATATGAGAGCCTGAACCAGACAGCCTGGCGTCTTAATCTTTCAATGATCTCAATTAAGGCATTATTTTTGCTAGCCTTAATGAAGACCTTATGAAAGTCTAAGTGATATTTAAGATAAGATTTTAAATCATTTTCCCTAGACGCTTCTGTCATCCTCGTCAGAGCCAATTCCATATCTTCAATATCAAAAGTTGTAACATGATCAATCGCTGCAAGGGCAGCAAGACTCTCTAAGTAAGCTAAAATAGGGTAATTTTTCTCATATCTCATAAAGGTCGCCTTCCTAGGAGCAATCTGTACTAACCCATTCTTCTCGAGTACGCGGAATGCTTCCCTTATAGGCGCTCTACTTACTTTAAATCTCCTTTGAAGATCATTCTCAACTAAACGTTGGCCATCCACAAAACTGTAGTCCACTTCTCAAGGTCAAATTCATAAACAACAGGGAGCTTTTGAGGCTCGGTTTGCAGAAGGGAAAAAAGGGAAAAAAGGCTTGACAGGATATTTGCACAGTGCTAAAGTGGTGCTCGGTTAGTCTGCAATTCTTATGTGAAACTAAGTTTTATATATGAAACCATCAAAAGGTGCAAATTCTAATATCAAAGGCGTGCTGATTTTGGAGTGTTTTTCCCCCAATAGGCCTCATCTATCTCAATCGGAGATCCAAAAGATTACAAATATCTCAAAATCGACAGTCTTCCGCTTAGTCAAGACTCTAACAGACCTGAATTACCTGAAATATGACCCTGGAAATAAGAAATATTTTTTAGGGCCTAAAGTATTATCTCTGGGGTTTTCAGTATTGCAAAGTTTAGAGGTCCGTGAAATTGCGAGGCCGTATTTGGAAAAGTTGTCCAGAGAGTGTAACAAAAGCGTCAATCTATTGATGTTAGATGGGATCGAGATGGTGTTTATAGAGAGAATCAGGGTTCCCGGCCCACGGGATTATAATGTGAGTATTGGCAGCAGAATAGCCGTATATAATACGGCCGCCGGGAGAGCAGTCCTGGCCTATCTTGAACAAGAGAAATTTTCTGCAGTAGTTCGTGAAATTCAGGGAGCTCCTTCAGCCGTTCGTCACATCGGACAAAACGGGGAAAGATTGTTTCAAATCCTAAATAAGGTGAAAAGGGAAGGATTTGCAACCAATGATGAAGAATCTGCTAAAGGGTTACGAGCGATAGCCGTTCCAATTTTTTCGTCTGAAGGTGTCGCATGTGCAATAGATCTAATTGTAGCCCCCGAGGAAGTTTCGCTTAAAGAGTTAAGGAGGGATTATGCTCCGAAGTTGGTGGAGACGGGAAAGGAAATATCCGAAGCGATGGGGTATCGGGATACCGGATAATTTTATCGGAGGTTTGGCTGTTGGCGTTTCTTGTTAGGAAAACAATTATTTCAAAAGTAGTTGCTGGCAAATATCAGGATAATTGATTAGTGGTGAAAGATGGACAAAGACTGGGAAAATAGAAGAGTGTTCGTTTTGGTCGAAAGAGAGGGTTTAGCAATTGCACCCATTAGTTGTGAGCTACTTGGAATAGCGAAACAAATTGCAACTGGTTTAGGAGGAGTATTGTGTGCGGTTGCCATAGGCCATGAGGTTGCTGACATTTCGGGCCAAGTTAGCTCCTTTGTCAATGAGGTCTATTCTATCGATCATCCCCAGCTCAAAAGTTTTAACTCTGAGACTTATGTTCGTGCGTTGGAGCAATTGTATCAAAAAGTGAATCCTGATGTCATCCTTATGGGTTGCACCTTGGATAATCTAGATCTGGCCCCAAGATTGGCCTATAGAATGGGGGTGCAAGTTATTACTGACTGTGTCCAACTTGCGGTCGAACCTAAAACGGGATATCTCCTGTGCACCAAACCAGTCTATGGGGCTAAGGTTAGCTCTGTTTTTAAACTGGTAAAGAAGCCATACATGATAACATTAAGGCCAAAGGCAGTTCAGGCCATGGATTTAGGTTCTGCTAAGGGGAAGATCATTCAGTTTGATCCAATAATAGACGAGTCTTTGGTCAAAGTGAAAACGGTCGAAAAAATAAAGGAAGAAACTGTTAGCCTGGACAGAGCTGAGGCAATCGTTGCCGGTGGGAGAGGAGTTAGAGACGCCGAGGGGCTCGAGCAACTCAAGGAGTTGGTAAAGGCGTTGAAGAAATACTTTGGTAAGGTGGAATTAGGAGCAAGTAGGCCTTTAGTTGATGCGCATTTAGTTCCCTCGTCTCGTCAGATAGGATTAACTGGAGAGAAAGTAGCCCCAGAGCTATATATCGCTGTAGGGATTTCAGGGTCTTTGCAGCATTTGACTGGCATTTTAGGGGCGAAGAAGATAATTGCCATTAACACCGACACAAAGGCAAATATATTTAGGGTTGCTGACTATGGGGTAATCGGCAGCTTCGAAGAGGTCGTGCCAGCGCTTAAAAGGAGATTAGAGAAGCTGGAATGAAACCACTCCAATTGATTGTTTGTGCAAAGCAAGTTCCGGACCCGGAAGGACCTGCGGATGCTTTCCGGGTTGATACCGAGGCAAAAAAGGTCATCCCCATAGGGATCCCACCTGTAATCAATCCTTTTGACGAAAATGCGTTGGAAGCTGCCCTGCGGATAAAAAACCAAATCGGCGCCAAAGTCACAGTCCTTAGTATGGGAGAAAAGCTTTCGCAGCCAGTTCTTCGAAAGGCGTTAGCTGCAGGAGCTGATGAGCTCGTTCTTTTGATGGATCAGCACTTCAAAGACTTGGATAGTTTTTCAACAGCCTACGTCCTTTCAAGGATGATCAAGAAAATCGAGACGTATGATCTCGTTCTAACCGGCAGACAAGCCGGTGACTGGGATTTTGGGGTTACGGGGGTGCTTATCGCAGAAATGCTTAAGATTCCGGTGATCAACTTAGCCAAGAAAGTTGAAATTGAGGAGGGTTCTGTTTTTGTCGAAAAGTTATGCGACGGTGGTTACGAAGTCGTTAGGGCGGATATGCCCGCACTCGTGACGGTAAGCGGTGAGTCAGGCGAACTACGATACATCTCTGTTAGATCTCTTCAAGCTTCGACAAAAATACCTATAAGAATATTCAGTGCAGCGGACCTCGAACTTGATCTTGAAAGGCTGACGCAAAGAACGATTTGCAATCTGTTTGCATTTCAGGGGGAAAGGCAATGCAAATTTGCGGAGGGGGAATCGGCCCAAGACAAAGCCGAGAATCTAGTCACTTTAATGAAGGAAGATGGAATAATGCGGAAAATTGAGAAAAAGGGTGATTAATCTAGTGATCAGCAAATAAGGCTGACATTGGGTAGGACGTTATAAAGAATAAGCAAAAGGAGGTTTTTGGATGATTGATAAGAAAGGGGATTTAGCAAAAATAGTCGGTGGACAGAACGTTCTAAATGACCCGGAAACCTTAGAGGCTTATTCCAAGGATGAGAGTTTTATTCGACCGAGAAGGCCTCTGTTCGTAGTAAAACCTCAGAACGTGGATGAGGTGCAAGGAATAGTGAGGTGGGCAAACCAGACAGGCACGCCACTCGTCCCAGTGAGCTCAGGTCCACCGCACTTTTGTGGCGATACCATCCCGACTGCGGCAGGGGCAATTGTAGTGGATTTAAGCAGAATGAAGCGGATTATCAAGATCGACCCCAAAAATAGGATGACCATGATTGAGCCGGGGGTAACCTATAGTGAACTCCAACCGGAATTAGCAAAGCATGGGTTGAGATTGACTACGCCGCTGCTCCCACGCTCTAATAAGTCGGTAGTGTCGAGTCAGCTGGAGAGAGAGCCGACACTCATTCCTAAATACCAGTGGACATTGCTTGAACCATTGCGTTGTCTTGAAGTGGTATGGGGAGATGGTAGCAAGTTATGGACCGGCGAAGCGGGAGAGCGGCCTCCCTCACTGGAAGAAAAGTGGAAGTTAGATTTGGTACAGCTGGACCCACTGGGTCCAGGACAAGTTGACTATTACAGGCTCGTTTCGGCTGCCCAAGGAAGTATGGGGATTGTCACTTGGGCAACGCTAAGATGCGAAATATTCCCTCAATTGCACAAATTTTTCTTCATTCCAGCCCAGAAGCTTGATGATCTGATTGAGTGTGCATATAAACTCACAAGGGTAAGGTTAGGAGATGAGTTCTTTTTGGTGAATGGCCCGAATTTGGCGTATGTCATTGGAGAAGGAATTGATCAAATCGGAGCATTAAAGGAGAGCTTTCCACCTTGGATTATCATCATGGGCATAGCTGGACGTTCTTACTTACCGAAGGAAAGAGTCGAGTTCCAAGAGAAGGACGCCACTGCTATTGTTCAGCAATTTGGTTTGAAGCTCATACCGGCAATCCCAGGAGCAAGGGGTGAACAGGTACTGGAAACAATAATCGGTCCATCTAAGGAACGCCATTGGAAGCTCAGCTATAAAGGAGGATGCCAGAGTATATTTTTCCTGACCACACTTAATAGAGTGCCAGAATTTATCAGGACAATGTACTCAGTCGCAGCAAAAATGAATTACTCAACCACAGAAATTGGCCTTTACGTCCAACCACTGCAACAGGGGGTATGTTGTCACTGCGAATTCAATCTGCCCTACAATCCAGACAATGAGAGAGAAGTCTCGAAGATGCGCGATCTCTTTACTCAGTCTAGCGAAGAGCTATTAAGGCAAGGGGCGTTTTTTTCCAGACCTTATGGTATTTGGGCCGATATGGAGTACAGCAGGGCTGCACAAACCACCATTATGTTGAGAAAGGTAAAAGGAATATTCGACCCTAATAATGTGTTGAATCCCGGCAAACTCTGCTTTGGGTAACAATGGAAATTAAGGGAGGTATATGGAGATGGCATTAGAAGACTATCGTGGCAATATGCAAAGATGCACCCGATGCTCATATTGTAAGTGGGTACTTTGGGATCACTTAAAGAGTTGGAGATTTGCCAAGGGCTGTCCCAGTATTGGATATAACAATTTCCAGAGTTACTCAGCAGGTGGCAGACTGGCTGTTGCATTGTCCCTCTTGGATGGCATGATCAATTATACGGATGGAGTTTTAGATATTGTTTATCAGTGCCAGATGTGTGGGGCATGTGATGTTGCATGCAAGATTTGCCGTTACGATATGGAGCCACTTGCAACATTACATGAACTTAGGGCCAGACTGGTTGAGGATGGTCAGCTTCTTCCAATGCATATGTTCATCATAGACAATCTAAAGAAAGAAGACACTATGATCGCCGGTAAGGTTAAAGCTGACAGGGGCAAATGGGCCGAAGGACTGAATATAAAAAATCTCACTAAAGAGAAAGCTGATGTAGCTTTCCATGCTGGTTGCCGTTTGAGCTATGATGAAGAGCTATCGAAGGTTGCCAAGGCAGCGGTAACGCTGTTTAAGAATGCTGGTGTTGATATTGGCATAATGGGAAAAGAGGAGAATTGTTGTGGGGGGCGAGCCTACGAAATTGGATACAAAGGGGAATTCAGTAAATATGCTACAAATAATATTGAGGCCTGGACTAATGCTGGAGTAAAGACCGTGGTAACTTCTTGCTCTGATGGTTACTGGGCATTCAAACGCCTCTATCCCGAAGTGGGCTGTAAGGTTGAGATCCTCCATACGGTAGAATTGATTGAACGTCTTATTCAGGAGGGCAAGCTAAAATTCACCAAGACGATACCAAAAATAGTTACCTATCATGACCCTTGCCACCTGGGAAGACAAGGAGAGCCCTACATTCCTTGGAAGGGTGTAGAGAAAAGAATATATGGTCAGATGCTGGTACACGAACCCAAAAAGCCTAGGTTCAACGGGGCCAATGGTATTTATGATTCCCCAAGGACTATCATCAACAGCATTCCGGGTTTAGAATTAGTGGAGATGGAGCGAATTAGAGAAAATGCTTGGTGCTGTGGTGCCGGCGGAGGGGTCATTGATACTTACCCTGAGTTGTGCTCATGGACCGTTACTGAGAGGATTGAGGAGGCAAGGGCTACTGGAGCTGAGGCAATAGTAACAGCTTGCCCATGGTGTGAAAGAAACTTTATTGATGCCATAGAAAAAAGCGATATAAAAATGAAGGTTTATGACATTATGGAGGTTGTTCAACAGGCAATCTAAGAAAGAGAGGTATATAAACATGACGCTACCTAGGGAGGTGTATCAAGTCTTAGAAGATATTGTAGGACCAAGGAACATCACCGAAGAACCGGCGACATTGGCTGCGTACGCTTTCAACTTCGGAAATGAGTTATATCCTCCATATGCAAATCGGTTTTCTATCAGACCCACCGCTGTTTTACTACCAGGGAGTACGGAAGAGGTGCAGGCTATTGTCAAAGCCTGCAATCGATATAAGATAAAATATAAACCATTCACTACGGGGTGGGGTGGTATAGGGGGAGTTAGAACAGAAAATTCAATCCAGCTAGATTTAAGGCGAATGGACAGGATCCTGGAAATAGATGAGAAGAATATGTTTGCTATAGTTGAACCATATGCAATGGGAGGGACACTTCAAGCCGAAGCGATGAAAGTGGGTCTTAACTGTAATATGCCAGGAGCCGGCGCCGCTGTTTCCCCCTTAGCCAATGGAACCTCCCAATGGGGACACGGACCGCCTACACTTTATTTTGGCCATAACAGTGAAGTTTTGCTTGGAATTGAATGGGTTATGCCCAATGGTGAGATCTTAAAAACAGGGTCTTTAGGTTCTGGAGTTGGCTGGTTCTGTGGCGAAGGACCCGGGCCAAGCCTGAGGGCATTGATCAGAGGAGACATAGGAGCCCAGGGCAATTTAGGTGTTTTCACCAAAGCTGCCCTTAAGTTATCGCCTTGGCCTGGACCTACTCAATTGAAAGTCGATGGTAAACCACCTGCTTATCATGTGTCCCTACCAGAAAACTTTAGAATGTACACGCTTACCTTCCCCAACTGGCGGGCATTTGCTGATGCTGCCCATAAAATCTATGACGCCGAGATAGGATATATATGCCATAGGCAGTGGCATAAGTTGGGCAAAGATTTGGCGCCGGCTTTCTTCTTAATGTATAGCAATCCCACTAAGACACTTGACGACCTGGAGGAAATGCTGAAGGATCCAGAAATCCAAAGGTTTACGAAAGAGATGGAGATGCCTTTACCGATTGTGTTGGCAGGGCAGACACCGAACGACATTGAATATCAAGAGAAAGTCTTGAACCAAATATTGGCTGAGACCGGGGGACACAAAGTAGCCAAAATGAGTGAACCCGATATAGAGGAATTTACTCTTTTGTACTTTATCAGGTGGGGGCACAAGAACTTGAATTTCGTTTATGCAGGGGGATATGTAGGAAGTTGGCACCAGTTCGGGACTCCAGATTTCAATGTAAAGTACGCCCAGGTGGCTGAGAAAACACTTAGTAAATATCAAGCAACAGGTTTGCTTGTACAAGCCGGCGGGGATGCTATGATGGGGCCAATTGCTCGTATGGGTGGTGGCGGAACTTTTTCACTCGAACAATTCACAGCCTATGATCCGGCAAATAAGGAGTCCGTAGAAGCTGTAGTGAAGTATATTCTTGAATCAGCGGAGCTTGCCAAGGATCATGGGTTCCCTTCAGGCTTTGACGAGATGGCAGCTTTGAGGTTCAAGGGCGCTGTAGGAAGTCAAGCATACCTAGAGAATTTGCCAGATAACCAAAGGTTCCAATGGCAATGGAAGATCAAACATATGCTCGACCCCAACGATGCTGGAGAGGCAGGCACTTACTGGATGGTAAAACCCAAAGAATAGTAAGTGATGCCAAGGGATAAGCATGGTTAGAGGGGGTATCATATGAAGGACAACAATAGCGATAAGAAGGCGAGTATGGATGAGATATATTATCGTTTTCCCGATGTTCATCCCAACATTGTGCTCAAAACGGACATCATGAGAACGGGGATCGATATTAGCGAGAAGGCCAAAGAAAACTTCGAGCAGCGGGACGACTTGCTCTGGAAGGGATTTCATATGTTCTCATATGAATACCAGAAGACTACGGTTTACAGTGAGAAAACGCCGTATTTCTTTCGTCTTGAAGACGATTCTCCTCTGCAATTCCGTGGTAATTCGGAGTCTCCCTATATGCTTGACCTACTCGATGACGGCGAATTTGTAATCCGTAGGAACGGTGACATTGTTGCTCGTCGCATCGCGTTTGAACCCAAACCGAAATGGTACGACCTCAAGACCGAAAAGGAAGGCGTCTTGATGGGCGCCATTGCCCAGGGCCATTGTCGAAGCCTGTTCGTCACCATGAATAAGTACTGCGAGTTGTGGAATACACACGATGAATGCCTCTTTTGTGACATCGTCAACACGATGAAAGCACAAAGCAAGGGGGGCGAGGACCTCATAGCCCGTATAGACCCTGATACCATCGCCGAGGTAG
>Ga0315282_10014383_pt1 | contig 11792 bp, 10 predicted proteins | sample YL17G07_20_MG_FD_203693 | JGI IMG/M metagenome (GOLD analysis project Ga0315282, IMG submission 203693) | Sediment microbial communities from Yellowstone Lake, YNP, Wyoming, USA - YL17G07_20 | ecosystem: Environmental > Aquatic > Freshwater > Lake > Sediment | place: USA: Wyoming | collected... | reverse complement strand
TGAAACTGCTAAAGTCTCTCGGCATTTTTATGTTTCAAGCCCGAGCTGCCGAAAATTAAAGGAAAGTTCAGCTGCCACCCCGGCCACCCGGGAGGGCGCCTGAAGGCAGCAGGGCACCAGCCCTCACCCCCTTGGCACATGTCTTGCCCCGGGGCGAGGCGACGCAGCACAAAAGACGCGCGGCAGGCCCGGCAGACGTGCCCCCTGCCTGGTAGCTCTAGAAGGAGATTCGAAGATGGGGTTGTTGTCCAAGATCGCTCTACTACTTGCTTTTCTGGCGGCCTTCGCTATCCCCTGGCTGGGGGCGACCGCCAACGGCAGCCCCGTGAGCGACGGCTCACTCGTCATCGCTGGCAGCGCCTCCGGAGAGGATGCCGCGAGCCCTGACATGGACGATTCTGCCGCCCAGGACGACTGGGCCGCCCCCGGCGACCTGGACGAAGACAGCGCCGGCGCCGACTCAGACCAGGCCTACGGGGGCGACTACGCCACTCAGGGCGCGCCGGACCCCGGCGCCCATGCCAAGCCGCAGGCCACCGCACCCAAGGCCCCTGCGGCCCACCACTAACCGGTGACGGCAGAGGCGATGACCCCAGTGGCATCGACAAGCGACACCCACCTGCAGGGCGGCACCCCCAGAGGGCTGGGGGCGGCCTGGCCCTGGGATTATTGACGCAGCGAGGAAGCCCCGTGCACTCGCCCATTGCGCTCATCGAGACATGCGCGGAGGAGGCCGCCGACAAGCCTCCCAGTTGGGGCTCAGGCCCGTCGCTTGAGCCCTCCGCTCTATTGCCCCACCCTGCTGTAATCCGAAGGCACAGCCCACACAGTTGCAGCCTGACCGACGGCCTGGTGCGTTCAAGCCTCAGCGCTTTGAACGCCATTGTGGACAACTGGTTTCATTAGGGGAAAGCCGACCAGATGGAAACTTGGCAGAGATTACTGAATAAAAGCCTTACCACCACCAGACAGTTGGCCCGGGTCCTGCCCGTCGAGGAGAAGGAAATCGAAGATGTCGTCTCCCGCTACCCGATGCGCATCAACCCCTACTACCTCAGCCTCATTAAGGGCCCTGACTCCCCGATCTGGAGGCAGGCCGTCCCCAGCCGGCTCGAGCTGCAAGACGCGAGCGGCCTCGAAGACCCCCTAAGCGAAGAGAACCAGAGCCCGGTACCCAACCTGGTGCACCGCTACCCGGACCGCGTCCTGTTCCTGGTGTCGAACCAGTGCGCCATGTACTGCCGCTTCTGCACCCGCAAGCGTAAGATGGGGCACCCCTTCGTGATCTCTGAGGAGACGATTTCCCAAGGCCTGGCCTACATCGAAACGACGCCGGCGGTGCGCGACGTGCTGCTCTCGGGCGGCGACCCCCTGCTGCTGGGAAATGATCGCCTCGAGGACATCCTCACCCGGGTGCGGCGCATCCCCCACGTCGAAATCGTGCGCATCGGCTCGCGGGTGCCCTGCACGCTGCCCCAGCGCGTGACGAGGAGCCTGGCCCGTCTGCTGCGCAAGTTCGCGCCCCTCTACATCAACGTCCACTTCAACCACCCCGACGAGATCACCCCCGAGGTGGCCTTGGCCTGCTCCCGCCTCGCCGACGCCGGCATCCCCCTGGGCAGCCAGACGGTGCTGCTGCGCGGCGTGAACGACTCGGCCCCGGTCATGAAGCGGCTCATGCAGAAGCTGCTCTCCGTGCGCGTGCGCCCCTACTACCTCTATCAGGCCGACCTCACCCGCGGCACCGAGCACTTCCGCACCTCGGTGGCCGAGGGCCTGTGCGTGATGGAAGGGCTGCGCGGCCACACCTCGGGCCTGTGCGTCCCCCAGTTCGTCATCGACGCCCCCGGCGGTGGCGGCAAGATCCCGCTCCTGCCCAACTACGTCGCCGGGCACACCCAGAGCGAGATCGTGCTGCGCAACTACGAGAACCGCTGCTTCCGCTACCCGGACGCCCCGGAGCAACCCGCCGCCCCCTCGCAGCCGCGCCACATCGAAGCGCCCGGCCTATGCGGATCGGCCTGACCTTTGATCTGCGGCGCGACTGGTCGGTGCAGGGCAAGGAGCCGGCCGACCTCTACGCCGAGTTCGACTCCGAGGAGACGATCGCGGCCCTGACGGAGACTTTGGGCGAGCTGGGCCACGAGGTGGTGGCCATAGGGCCCGCGGCCAGGGTGCTGCCCTTCTTCGAGCGCGAGAGTGCCGACCTCGTCTTCAACATCGCCGAGGGCCTCGGGGGGCGCAGCCGTGAGTCGCAGGTGCCCTGCCTGCTCGATCTCCTCGGCGTGCCCTACACCTTCTCCGGCCCGCTCACCCTGGCCATAACGCTCGACAAGGCGATGGCCAAGCGCATCGTTGCCGCCGAGGGCATCCCGACGGCCCGCTTTGCCGAGGTCTGCCTGCCCGCCGACGTCGCCGCCATCGACCTCGCCCCGCCCCTCTTCCTCAAGCCGGTCCACGAGGGCTCGGCCAAGGGGGTGAGCCCGGCCTCGGTCGTCACCGGGCGCGCCGAGCTTGCCGAGAGGGCCTGCGCGCTCCTGGCCGCCTACCGCCAGCCGGTGCTGGTCGAGGAGTTCCTGGCCGGAGACGAGTTCACCGTGGCCGTCCTGGGGAGTGGCGAGGCCGCCCGCGCCCTGGGGACGATGAAGGTCGTGGTGAAGGACGACGCCCGCAACGTCTACGGCTACGAGGCCAAAGAAAACTGCGAGGAGCTGGTCGACTACGCCGCCCCCATCGAGCCGGCCCTCCTCGCGCGGGTCGAGGGCGTGGCCCTGGCCGCCTACCGGGCCCTGGGCTGCCTCGACACCGGCCGGGTGGACGTGCGCTGCGACGCTCACGGCGTGCCCCACTTCCTCGAGATCAACCCCCTGCCGGGCCTCCACCCGACGCACTCCGACCTGCCCATCATTGCAGGCCGCCGGGGCATCGCCTACCGCGACGTCATCGCGGCCGTCCTGGCGAGCACCTGCCAGCGCTTCGGGCTCCCCGGATGAAGGTCGCCGTCGTCTACAACGAGCCCGTAGTCCAGGGCAACGAGGCCGCCCTCTGCTCGGCCGACGTCCTGGCCCAGGTGGAGGCGGTGAGCAAGGCCCTCTCGGCCTCGGGCCACCAGGCCCTGCCCTTCCCGCTCACCAGGGCGTCTGCCCGGCGGCTCCCGGCGCAACTTGCGGCGGCCGGAATCGAGTGCGCCGTCAACCTGTGCGAGTCGCTGGGTGAAGAGGCGCGCCTCCAGGGCCACGTCGCCGTGCTCCTCGAGCTGGCTCGGGTGCCCTACACCGGCTCGGACATGCTGGCCCTCACGCTGACCACCGACAAGCACCTGGCCAAGAAGGCCATGGCCGCCTCCGGCATCCCCACCCCGCGCTGGGCCCTCTACGCGGGCGGCCAACCGCCAGCGCCTCCCTGCCCCTTCCCGCTAATACTTAAGCCACGCCACGAGGACGGCTCGGTGGGCATCGAGCAGGACTCCGTCGCGGCGGATGAGCGCGAACTCAACGCGGCCCTGCCCCGCCTCTTCGCCAGGCACGGCGACGTCATAGTGGAGGAGTTCGTCGAGGGCCGGGAGATCAACGTCGCGCTGCTGGGCTACCCGGAACTCAGCGCCCTGCCCGTGGCCGAGATAGAGCTGACGGGGCTGCCCGCGGGCCTGTGGCGCATCGTCGGCTACCGGGCCAAGTGGGAGGAAGGGAGTGCGGAGTACCAGCGCACGCCGCGCCGCTTCCCGCAGGATGCCGCCGCCCTGGCCACGGCGAATCTCGCCGAGCGCGCCTGCCGCCTCTTCGGCTGCCGCGACTACGCCCGCGTCGATCTGCGGCTGGACGAGGAAGGCCGCCCCTACGTCCTCGAGGTGAACGCCAACCCCTGCGTCAGCGAAGGCGCCGGCTACGCCGCGGCCCTCACCCAGGCGGGCATCTCGTATCAGGACTTCGTCTCGCGCCTCGTCCACTTCGCTCTGGAGCGGGGGAACCCTTGCGCCTGCGCCCGCTAGAGGCCGCCGACCGGCCGAAACTGGCGCGGCTGATCGGCGACATCCGCGCCTTCAACGCCGCCGACCGGGGCGTGGCCCTCGAGCTGATCGACGACGTCCTGACCAAGGGCGAAGGCAGCGACTACCGCATTATCGTGGCCGAGGACTCCGGGGTGGCCGGCTACATCTGCTTTGGCCGCATTCCGCTAACCCAGTCCTCCTGCGACCTCTACTGGATCGCCGTGGCCCCAGAGGCGACGGGCAAGGGGGTGGGGCGGGCGCTGCTTGCGGCCTGCGAGGAGGGCTGCCGGATGGAAGGGGGCACGCAGCTCTTCGCCGAGACCTCGTCCTTGCCCGACTACGCCCCGGCGCGCGCCTTCTACGAGGCCACGGGCTTTGCCCTGCTCTCGCGCATCGCGGACTTCTACAGCCCCGGCAACGACCGCCTCACCTACGGCAAGCGCCTCTAGCGCCCCTCCCGCCTTCGGGCGCCGCACGCATTATATGCTCACGCATTGACCTGACCGCACCCGGCCGCTACCCGTTCTACTGCGACAAGTTCGACCACCCGGAAATGGGCATGACCGGCGAGTTCGACGCCGTGGCCCGCTAGCTGGCGGGGGCGGCCCAGATGCGAACAGATGGGCGTTTTGGGGCGGCTTACTAGCGGGCCAACGGGCTAGCACAGCGGCCTCGCTGGCAACGCCAGCGAGATTCCCGGCCCCACGCTCAGTCCCAGTTGCCACGGAGCCGCAAGGGGCCGGAAGTGGTCCAGGCCTGTGGCCTGGTTCTAGGCCCTTGGCCTAGTGGAGCGTGGGGGACTCGGGCTCGGGTATCGCCTGCTCCCAGCGCTCGGGCCCCAAAAGCCGCCCCAGGGCGGCCTCGATGGCGGCCACCAGCCGGGGCATCGTCTCGGGTTCCAGGGCGGACACCGCCACGGCTGAATAGAGGCGGCACTGGTCGGCCACGAACTGCGCCTCGGCCGCGTCGGCCTTGTTGAAGACGCGCAGGGTGGGCATGAGCGAGAGGTTCAGCTCCTCGAGGATGTTCTCCACCGAGTTGATGTGGCGCTCGAAGGCCGGGTTGCTGACGTCGATGACGTGCAGCAGCAGGGTGGCGTCGCGCAGCTCCTCGAGGGTGGCCCCGAAGGCCTCCATGAGGTCCTTGGGCAGGTCGCGGATGAAGCCCACCGTGTCGGTGATGATCGCCTCGCGCCCCGGCGGGAAGCGCAGCCGGCGGCTGGTCGGGTCAAGGGTGGCGAAGAGCCGGTCCTCGACGTGGACCTGGCTCGCCGTGAGGGTGTTGAGCAGGGTGGACTTGCCCGCGTTCGTGTAGCCGATGAGGGAGATGATGGGCAGGCCGCCCTCGAGCCTCTTGCTGCGGCGCCGCTCGCGCTGCCCCTTCACCCGGTCGAGATCGAGCTTCAGGCGGTGGATGCGCTCCCTGACGCGCCGGCGGTCGACCTCGAGCTTCTGCTCTCCGGGGCCCCGGCCCCCTATCCCGCCCATGAGCCGCGACATGGCCGTGCCCTTGCCCACCAGGCGGGGGAGCAGGTACTTGAGCTGGGCCATCTCGACCTGGAGCTTGCCCTCGCGCGACAGGGCCCGCTGGGCGAAGATGTCGAGGATGAGCTGGGTGCGGTCGATGACCCGCAGCTCGAGCACGTCGGTGATGGCGCGCACCTGCGAGGGGCTGAGCTCCTGGTCGAAGACGACGAGGTCGGCCCCGCCCTGCATGGCCCGGACGTTGAGCTCGGCCAGCTTGCCGCGGCCGATCAGGAAGCGGACATTTTGCCGGGCCCGCTGGATGAGCCGCCCGACCACCTCCAGGCCCGCCGAGTCGGCCAGTTGCGCCAGCTCCTCCATCCGCGCCTCGGCCTCGGCCCTGGGGGCGGAGGTGACGCTGACGAGCACCGCCCGCTCCCGGTCGCTGACGGAGCGCGCCCGCGCCTGCCTGGCGAACTCGTCGTCGAGGGTGCGCGCGAGCGAGTCGAAGTCGAGCCGCAGGTCATGCACCGGCAGGGGCTCTAGCTGCTGCCAGGCGGCCTGGCCTTCGCCCCCCTCGGGCGTCAGGTGGGCCACCCAGACCAGCCCGGCCGAGCCGTCTTCGCGCACGCCAACGGCGGCGATGGCGTCGAGCCGCAGCAGGGCCAGGTCGGTCAGGTCGTCGCGCGACAGCCCCCCCTCGCCAAACTGGGTATGCACGTAGCGCAGGCCGCGCAGCCTGCCCGGGCCGCTGCGGTAGTCGTCGAGGGAGGGCAGCAAAATGCCTGAGCTGTCGCCCACGACGACGTAGTCCACCGCGCCGTCGCGGGAGACGATGAGGGCCAGTCGGCGCCCCGTCTCGGCACTCCAGTGGGCAATCTCGTGGGCCACGGGGGGGGTGATGAGGGATTCGGGCGCGATGCGGCGCCGGTAGAGGTTCTGGAGGCGTCTGAGCTGGCTGGCCTTGAGGCCGGCCACGTTGCCAAATACCCGCCTGATAGGGATTTCTCCTTCCTTGTTAATCTTATTGCAAGTATATCACACTGCCTGCCCGGCGACCAGATCGGAGGCTGAGGGGGCGCCGTCCTCGCCAGTTCTAAACTTTGAACCCCTTCAGCCGATAATACTCTCAGGGCCGAGGTGCGCCTATGGCACCACTGCCCGGGATGCAGCCTTGGGGAGGTCAGCAGGCCGTGGAGAGCGCAGGTCACGCGCCCGAGGAAGCCGTTCAGCCCACGCCGCAAGCCGAGCTGGAGGCGATGGTCGGCAAGCAGGTCAGCGTGCCGCCCATCCCCCTCGTCGCCAAGAAGGTCATGGAGCTGATCAATGACCCCAGCAGCTCGGCCGGGATCGTCAAGAAGGCCATCTCCAGCGACCAGGCCCTGGCCGCCCGCGTCATCCGCATGGCCAACTCCGCCTTCTACTCACCCCGCGAGGTCGTCAACGACCTGTCCAAGGCCGTCGTCGTCCTCGGCTTCAAGACCATCAAGGAGATCGTCGTCGGCGCCTCGCTCAAGGGCGTCTACAAGAGCATGGGGCTCATCCAGAAGATGCTCTGGGAGCACTCCGTGGCCGTGGCCGTGGGGGCGCGGGTCATCAGCCAGCGCCAGCGGGGGGCTGCCCCGGAGGAGACGCTGCTGGCCGGGCTGCTCCACGACATCGGCAAGGGGATCATGTTCGAGAGCGACCCCGAGCGCTACCAGGGGGTCGTCGAGCGGGTCTACAACGAGCACGTCAGCTTCGTCGACGCCGAGGAGCGCGTCTTCGGCTTCAACCACACGCAGGTGGGCGTGCTGCTCGTGCGCAAGTGGAACTTCTCCCTGGAGCTGGGCAAGGTGGTCCAGTACCACCACCGCGACGACTTCAGCGACATCCAGCCCCCCGAGGTGGCCAGGCTCACTGCCGCCGTCAACCTCGCCGACCTGGTCGCCCGCCGGCTGGGGCTCGGCTACCGCGACCCGGATGCCTCCATCGACCTGGCGGGTTCCCCGGCCGCGGCCCTGCTGCGCCTGGGGCCCGAGGACCTGGACCAGGCCGCCTGCGACACCCTTACCACTGAGATTCAGGCTTCCTTCGAGAACGAAAAGAAGATTTTCATGTAGGCGGCGGCAGCGGGGCCTGATGCGCCCCGGAGCCGCGCCACTAGAGGCTGGAGACTGCCCTGCGGGCGTCTACGCCTTGGGCCTTCTGGCCCCGATGGGGACGGATACGCGCACGGTGGTGCCTTCCGGGCCTGCCTCGGCCGTCACCTCGCCCCCGTAGGAGGCAAGCAGGGTGCGGGCCAGGTAGAGCCCCAGGCCGGCGTGGCCGTTGGCGGTGTCCTTGGTGGTGAAGAGCGGCTCGAAGATGCGCTGGGGCTCGGGGGGCAGGCCGCAGCCGGTGTCGCGCACGCTGACCACGACGCGGCCGTTGTCCTGCGAGGTCGAGATGTGGAGCTGGCGGCGCTCGGAGGCATCCATCGCCTCGAGGCCGTTCTGGATGACCGCCCCGAGGGCCTGGGCGTAATCGACGTGGAAGCCGTAGACCGCGGGCAGGCCGGGGGCAAGGTCGATCTGCTTCTCGACCTTGTGCTTGTAGAACATGTCGGCGTAGCGCAGGCTGAGCTCCTCGGAGAGCAGCTCGTTCAGGTCCACCGGGCCCGGCACCTGCGACTGGTCGTGGATGCCCTTGGAGATGATGTTGGCGATGAGGTCGTTGAGGCGGGCCAGCTCCCCGGCCACCTCGTCGATCTTCACCATGCACCGGTCCTTCTCCTGCTGGAACTTGTCGGGCTCACCGATGCTCGAGAGGTTGACCATCCGCCGCTTGAGCAGCTCGATCTGCATCGAGAGGGTGTGGATGAGGTTGTTCATATTGTGGACGATGCCCTTGACGAGACGCCCCGTCTCGGAGTGGCGGTAGCGCTCGGCGAACTGGGCGAGCAGCAGCTGTTCACGCTCGGTGAGCACGGTATTCCTCCCGGGCTGTTCACGCGCGCCCTCACGCCGACTTGAGGCCATGGCGCAGGCACTCGCGCTGTTTCTGGAAAATATAGCGGACCAGGCGGTCGCGGTCAATTTCGCTCAAGGCCACGAACTCCACCCCGATCTTGTAGGCGTCCATTTCCTCCTCTAGCTGCTCCACCAGCCGCACCCTGCCCAGCAGGTCGAGCCTGATCTCGGGCCGGGTGGGCAGCAGGAAGGTCATGTCGACGTGCTGGCCCACGGGCAACGGGGAGCCCGTCGCCAGGCTGATGCCACCGCCGCTGACGTCAACCGTCGTGCCGCTGAGGCGGTGGCGTCGCGGCTTGCCCGCGGTGAGGCGGTCGAGCAGGTAGTCGAGCTTGTCGTTGATGACGCGCAGGGCCTCGAGCAGCCGCTCGGACTCGGCCCCCGGCTGGGGCTGCGGCAGCTCCAGTGCGGGCCAGGCGCCCTGGGTGCGCTCGCTCCGCTCGCGCTGGAGCCGGCGGCACTCCTCGGCGCTCACCGGGGTATAGCCAACCTCGAGGGACATGCGGACCCTGATGAACTCTCTCCTCTGTGCGGCCCTAAGCTCCATTGTCAGGCAATCTCCCACGGCTGCCAGACCTGCGGCACTCCGGGCTGCACCCAGCCGGCGGGCTCCGCGTCGAGGTCGGCGATGTCGCGCCAGGTGCTGATACGGTTCCTCCCGGCGTTCTTCGATAGATACAGGGCGTGGTCGGCCAGCCGGATCAGGTCCGGGGCGTCCTCGGCCTGCGGGGCAAGGGTGTCGGCCAGGCCCACGCTGAGTGTGAGCCCCAGGGGCTCGGGGCCGGGCAGCGGCGGCCTGACCTCGGCCAGCTTCTTGAGGCGCGCGGCTAGGTTGAGGCCGGACTCGAGGGCCGTCTGGGGCAGGAGGACGGCAAACTCCTCGCCGCCGTAGCGGGCGACGAAGTCACAGTCGCGCACGGCCGCCTGGATGGCGCGGGCGACATGGCGCAGCACGCGGTCGCCCACCTGGTGGCCGTAGCGGTCGTTGACGAGCTTGAAGTGGTCGATGTCGGCCATGAGCAGGGTGAGCGGCTGGCGGTAGCGGCGCCAGCGCCCGAACTCGCGGCGCAATTGGCGCTCGAAGGCCCGGCGGTTGGCCAGCCTGGTGAGCGAGTCGCGCTCGGCCAGCCTGCGGGCGGCCAGCAGCTCACCGGCGTTGCGCAACCCGAGCGCCATGATGTTGGCGGCACTCTCGGCCAGCGCCAAGAGGTCAGCCGGCAGGGGCGCGTAGGGGAGCAGCTTGTAGAGGCCGATCGGGGTGCCCCCGGCCAGCAGCGGCAGGATCAGCCCGGGCTCATTCGCGAGTCTGGCGGCAGCCTGCGGGCTCAGCGTCCGGCGCCCCAGCGGCCGCACCTCGAAGCCCTGGGCCCGGCCACCGGCCTTCACTAACCTGTCTCGCAGGTCGCCTCCCAGGGCAGCCGCGGCGGCCTCGTCCACGGGGCCCGGCAGGTAGAGGGCGGCAGGCTCCCCGGCCAGCGGGGCAAAGAGCAGCGCCCATGACTCCACGGGCAGCTCCCGGCACAGCCTGGTGCTCACCTTGGCGGCGATGCGCGCGGGCTCGAGCGTGCTGCCGGCCGCACAGCCGAGCTCGCTCATGAGGTTGAGCTGGCGGCCCTTGGCGATGAGCTCGCGCTTCTCCCGCTCGAGGCTCCGTTTCTGCTGGGCCAGCTTGCGGTTGGCCTCGCGCAGCTCGGCGGCCATCCCGACGATGTCGAGCAGCTTCTTGCGGTTGGCCAGGCCCCGGCGCAGCGTGGCGGTGAGCTTCAAACAGCTCAGGGGGCGCAGCAGGAAGGCGTAGGCGCCGGCCGTTACGGCCGACAAGGCCCGCTCGGGCAGCGGGCGGGCGCCCACCAGGATGACGAAGCAGCCGATGTGGCGGCTCTGCTCCACCCGGCGCAGCACGTGCCGCAGGTCGAAGAGGCCGTCTTCGAGCACCACGGCCTCGAAGGGCTCCTCGCCCAGCCGCCGCCAGCCCGCCTCGGGGTCGGACTCGGCGCAGGCGCTGAAATCCTTCAACCAGCCCTGAATACGGGTGGCCTCTTCCGGGTTGCTATTGACGATGAGGATTCTGGCGGACATTCCCTTCGGCCACCGGCGCAAGAGTGTCAATGCGCGCCACTTTCAGCTTGCAGGACTATGCACAGGCCATGCCAGGGAAAGTGCCGAAAATCTGTCGGGGATATGCCGGGAATGCAGGTGCCCGGCCGCGCGGGGTCGTCGCTCCCGGCAGCCGGGCGTGGAAGGAGGGTGCTGCTGGTTACCGCCGCCCTAGTGAGGCGCGGCGGTGATGCAGGTCGGGGCCTCGTGGTGCACGGTCGGCCCGGCCAGGATCTCGCGATCGAGGATCCGGATGCAGGCCTCGACCACCTCGCCGTCGAACTGCTTGAAGCGGCCTTGGCGCAGCTCCTCGATGGCGTCGGGGCGCGATTTGGCGTTGCGGTACGGCCTATCCGACGTCATGGCGTCATAGGCGTCGGCCACCGCCAGGATGCGCGAAAGGAGCGGGATCTGCTCCCCGGCCAGGCCGTCGGGGTAGCCCGTGCCGTCCCAGGACTCGTGGTGATGGCGGATGATGTCCTGCTCGAGGGGCAGCAGGCCCAGGTGGCGCACGATGCTCTGGCCGATGACCGGGTGCGCCTTGACCATCGAGTATTCCTCGGCGTTGAGGCGGCCCGGCTTGAGCAGGATGTGGTCGCGGATGCCGATCTTGCCGATGTCGTGCAGGTGGCCGGCAAAGCGCAGCGCCTCGACCTCCTCCTGCGACCGCTCCATCTCCAGGGCCACCGCGCAGGCCAGGGCCGTGACGCGCTTGGAGTGCTGCTCGGTGTAGGTGTCCTTGGCCTCGATGGCCCCGACCAGGGCGCGCAGGGTGGCGTGCAGGTTCTGCATGACGCTCTCGTAAAGGGCCAGGTTTTCGACGCACATGGCGGCCTTCTCGCCCAGGAAGGCCAGGAGTCGCAGCTCCTGCTGGCTGAAGGGCTCCTTGCGCCCCGCGGCCACGATGACGCCGAAGGCCTCTTCCTTGATCTGGAGCGGCACGGCCACCGCCCGCCCGTTGCCGGGCCATTCGCCGCCGCCCTTCATGGAGCGGCGCACGAGCGGCTTGCCCTGGAGCAGCGCGGCCCCGGCTAATCCTACGCCGACCTCGCCCACGCGCTCGCCGATCTTGTCGCGCGAGCCGCCCTTGGCCGCCACCAGCACGAGGTCGCCCGTGTCGGGGTCGAGCACCAGGAAGCCGATGCGCGGGGAGGCCGTCAGCTCGTCGGCCAGCTCGACGACCTGCTGGTAGAGGCGGTCGATCTCGCTCACTCTGGAGAGGCGGTCGTTGATGGCGTAGCAGAAGGACTGCTC
>Ga0315282_10014382_pt1 | contig 11793 bp, 8 predicted proteins | sample YL17G07_20_MG_FD_203693 | JGI IMG/M metagenome (GOLD analysis project Ga0315282, IMG submission 203693) | Sediment microbial communities from Yellowstone Lake, YNP, Wyoming, USA - YL17G07_20 | ecosystem: Environmental > Aquatic > Freshwater > Lake > Sediment | place: USA: Wyoming | collected... | reverse complement strand
CCGGGTTGGGACTGCCACGGCTTGCCCATCGAGATCAATGTGGACAAGGAGCTGGGCCCGCGCAAGGCCCGGATGAGCACGGTGGAAGTGCGGCGCGCCTGCCGCAAGTACGCCGAGAAATTCGTGGAATTGCAGCGGGGTAGCGGATCGACATAGGTAGGCTGTTACCAGCTTTCCCTGTCACACCACCGTACGTACGGGTCCGTATACGGCGGTTCGGCGGGTAGAGCTATCAACGAACCGTCAATCGTGGAATCCCGAGCGAGTCGAAGTAGGCATTGGGCAGTGCCAGCGCGAGGGCCGGGCTGTTGGCCAGCCGCCAAGGACCATGGGCACTGGCCGCCGTTTGGGCGGCCAGGACCGTGCCCACGCCTCGCTTCCGCAGCTCGGCATAACGTGCCGGTCCTCGCTTCCACTGCTTCCAGATCGCCGACCGCAGCCGACGCCGGACCCACTCCTCCAGGCTGGTTAACACCGAGGGCGTCTGGCACTTCCCAAAATAGCCGATCCAACCCTGGAGATATCGGGTTAGTTCTGTCGCCATCTGTTCCGTGCTTCTGCCTCGTGTCCGGTCGGTCAGTTCCCGAACCTTCACTCGGAACCGGAGCACCACTTTCGGCGCCATTCGCCGTTTGGGCACCCGCCCCGACGTGAAACTAAAGCCCAGAAACTTCCGCTCCCAGGGTCGCGCTACCGCACTCTTCTGCTCGTTCACCTTGAGCTTGAGCTTCGTCGTGATGAATCGCCTGACGCTAGCCATCACTCGCTCCCCGGCTCGTCGGCTGCGAACATAGATATTACTATCATCCGCGTACCGCGCGAACCGGAGACCTCTCCGCTCCAACTCCCGGTCGAACTCGTCGAGCACGATATTGCTCAACAAGGGCGACAGGGGCCCACCTTGCGGCGTCCCCTCATCCACCGGACTCACCAGCCCGTTTTCCAATACTCCCGCCTTGAGAAACGCCCGGATCAACTTCAGCAGATGCTTGTCGCTGACCCGTTCGGCGATTTTCGCCATCAGTTTGTCGTGCGAGACTCGGTCGAAAAATTTCTCCAAGTCAAGATCCACACACCAGCGATAGCCTTCAGCGATAAACTTCTGCGCCTGTTCCACCGCCTGATGCGCCGACCGCCCAGGGCGAAACCCGTAGCTGTGTTTGGAAAACGTCCGATCCCATCTGCGTTGCAGAACCTGCATCACCGCCTGCTGGATAAATCGGTCCAACACCGTTGGGATGCCTAACTTCCTCACCCCTCCATCCGGTTTGGGTATTTCCACCCGTTTTACCGCTTGCGGCTTGTAGGTTCCGCGTAGCAACTGTTCCCGGATAATCGGCCAGTGCTGCTTCAGGTATCCGGGAAGTTCGTGAACGGTCATGCCGTCCACTCCCGGACTCCCTTTATTGGCTTGGACTCGTGCCAGTGCCTGCTTGCAGTTTTCCCGCTCGCAGACTTCCTCCATCAACCGTTCGCCAATGGCCGGGCTTTCGGCTTCGCGCTTCGCCGTGAGCGATTCGGTCCCTTCCTGAGAGCGGTTCGGGGCTTCACCCCTACCTTCTTCCAGGAAGGCCAACACTAGCTGGTTCTTCTGCCGCTTGTCGCTCATGAGTCGCGCCGCTTACTGGCCACTCCCATCAACCCCTTGCGGGGACCGTTCGGGCCTTCGTCCGTCCGTGGACGGACTACTTTGCCCTCTGCTGACTTCTGCCGCCCGGTCAAGGCCGATCACTCGACCCTCAGTCCGGTGTCCCGGACTAGCGGCAGACCTCCCGAGGTAAGCTCGACCGCCTTCCGCACGCAGCCGCCGAATCTACAACCGGTGCCTTTGATGGATGTGGACTTCGCGGACGCGAGCTCGCTCGTCCGGCACCGTATGCCTCCCATCCGGTTCTTGTTCATCGACTCGTGCGTTTGTTCCACGCTTCCTTCAGACCCCGCCTCGCGGCGACGCCCTTGCGCTTCGCTATGACTTCACCTCCATCAGGTTGTCAAAGGGACTTTCACCCTCAAGCTGTCGAACATGCTCGGCACACTCGCGGTAGGGACAGTGGTTGCCCACTGCCCCCCGCAGTCGGGTAGGAACGAGGCGCGGACCGGTTGATACCGACGTTTCCTCGCTCCCCCCTATCATTCCGTACGGCGGGTTTTCCCCAGTACGGCTGGAAGGCTGGCATGTCAGGCGGGGCCTTCCCAGTGCCTCCACCGCTTAAGCCTGCTCCCGGCATGCGTCGGCGGACACACGGTTTGCCTCCGTCCTTCGCGCACCTCGTGGTCTGAGTCGGTAATCCCGCACTGTGTCGGGCCGACGACTCGATGGTGCGCCGCCTTGGAGTGGGGTTGTACTCCGCCCCAGGGGCCCTCGCTCCGGTCCGGGTTATTCTGTCCCGGTCCTTCCTCGCTTGTCGGCCCCATCCGACCCACTCGCAGGCACATCGCGATTTCGCCGCCATGCGACTTATACGCGATGCCTTCGCTGTGCGGGAGCGCCTAGGCGACCCACAAGTGGTTCCGAGCTTTCGCTGCTCATTCCTTCCCGGCATGCCGTCCCCTATGTCCCCGGGGAGATCGGAATCATATGCATCCAGTCTTTCAATTCCGACATTGGCCTTCGCCAAGATCTGAGCGGCTCGGCTCTCCCGTTGATCCTGCCATCCGTTTCAAGCAGGGCACGTATTTCGGGGCTTACTGGTTCGCATTCGCTACGGCCTGTCAGGTTGCTCGCCCCTCTGGACGGATCTGACCAGGATTTCTCCCAGCCACAAGGGCTTTTACTTCCAGGCTTCCCACGAGTCGGTCACCCTTCTCGCTGCTGGATATGACTACGACAGTCACTGGACCTCTTCTGTCGGTGGGACTCTCACCCACTGGAATGGCAGCTATCCTCGCTGCACCAGATCCCCACATGCGGATTTCCCGCATGGGGCTCTTATCGTGAATGACTGGCGGCGAAGCGTTGCGCTGGCCAGGGATGAAGCACGCGGGCTTGGGGCAGCCAGCGAGTCACGAGGCGTTGCATTCGTTTCCAGTTGCAGCGGTAGCGTTGGCTGCGTTGCCGCAGTTGCGTTCGCCACAGCCAGGCTAACCGGAAGCGAAAGGTCCACAGGCTCGCGAGGTTTCCCGGTACCGCGTGATAGTTGAAGTAGCCCTGCACGACCGACTTGAGCCACTTACCTGTTTGAGCCACCGGATCATGCCGGCGCTGGCGGAGTTGCTGCTTAATTTCCGGCAGCTTCCCCCGCAGGCGCTTGGGAATGGTCCGGCGCTTCACGATAAAGTACCCGTTCCGGCTCTTCCCGCTGATATGCGTGAAGCCCAGAAAGTCGAACGTCTCAGGCTTGCCTTCTCCTCGGCTTTTCCGGTCTCGCTCGGCATACCGCCCGAACTCGATCCGGCGCGTTTTCTCCGGGTGCAGTTCCAGCCCAAACTTGCCCAACCGTTCCCGGAAGTCCCCCAGAAAGCGGTCGGCTTCCGTCGGGGATTGGAACCCCAGGACCGTGTCATCGGCATAGCGCACGACGATCACGTCTCCCCGCGCGTGTTTCTTCCGCCACGCATTCACCCAGAGGTCGAAGACGTAATGCAGATAGATATTGGCCAGCAGCGCCGTGATGACTGCCTGAACGCAAAAGATAACTTCCAATTTGACTGGGCTGTTAGCTATCGGGAGGAGGGTCAAGAAAAATGAAAAACCTCTTGACTCGTGACATAAATAGACGTACTCATATGTCGTATGCCTCGCGCCAGCGATGCTCAGAAGGCCGAGCGGCTCAATCGGGCTCGTACCCTCCTGGTCGAGCACGCGCCACTACCCGAGGCTGCCGAACGCCTGGCCCGGGACTGGGCGGTCTCCAAGCGCCAAGCCTATCGTTATCTCCAGCGGGCTCAGCAGCTCAAACAACCTGTTCCGGTGGAAGACGCCAAGGTGTCTTTTACCGTCAAACTTTCTCGCCGTTTAGTGGAGAGGCTGCGAACGTACGCCGCCTCAACCGGGTGGACCTTGAGCCAGATCGTCAGCCGAGCGGTAGAGTCGGTCCTGCATCGTGGGGGAGGCCGTGGCTGACCGTCCGCCCAGTCGGTCACGCACGCTGCAGCTGGAATATCAATTTGATCGGTTGTGGGCAGAGAAACTGGCCCAAGTTTATGAATGCCTGGTGCCCGACCGCATACAGTTTCCAGCCCGGGCATTCAGCCAACTGCTTGGAAGCAACCAGGAGATTCTGAATGACGAAAGCGGCCGCTATTTACGCCCGTGTGTCCTCGGATCGCCAGAAGGAGAACCACACGATCACCAGCCAGGTGGCAGCCTTGACGGAGTATGCCGAGGCCCACGGGTACAGAGTTCCAGCCGAGTGGCGCTTCCAGGATGAAGGTTACAGCGGCGCCACGTTGCTGCGGCCCGGGCTGGAAGCTCTGCGCGACTTGGCCGCCGCCGGTCATATCGAAGTGGTGCTCATTTACTCGCCGGACCGCCTCAGTCGCAAGTATGCGTATCAGGTGCTGCTGGCCGAGGAGTTGAGCCGCTGCGGCGTGGAACTGATCTTCTTGAAGGCGCCCTCCGGCACTACGCCCGAAGACCAACTGCTGGTGCAGTTCCAGGGCATGATCGCTGAGTATGAACGGGCGCAGATTGCCGAGCGGTCTCGCCGGGGCAAACGCCACCGCGCCCAACAGGGATCGATCAACGTGCTCTCGGGCGCCCCTTACGGTTACCACTATGTGCGGAAGAGCGACAGTTCGGCAGCTTATTACGAGGTCATTGAACCCGAGGCTGCCGTGGTGCGCCGGGTGTACCAGGCGTACACGCAGCAGGGGCTGAGCATCAATGCGATTGCACGCCTGCTGAACGAGGAGCAGATTCCGACCCGCACCGGGACCACACGCTGGGAGCGATCCACGGTCTGGGGCATGCTGCGCAACCCGGCGTACCGGGGCCGGGCGTGCTATGGGAAGACCGAACTCCGTCCACGACAGCGCATCACGCGACCCTTGCGGAAACGTCAGGGGCTAGCGAGCCGCAACAGTGCCAACCACGAGCGACCCCGACCGGATTGGATCGAGATCGCGGTTCCGGCTTTGATCGGCGAAGAAACTTTCGCCCTGGCGCAAGAGCAGTTGGAGCAAAATAAACGCCATTCTCCCCGGCGCACGATCGAGCCGTCCTTGTTGCAGGGGATGCTGGTTTGTGAGCGTTGCGGCTACGCGCTCTACCGCACCTCCACACGAACCTCGGCGCGCAAGCTCTATTACTACCGGTGCCTGGGTTCCGATGCTTATCGTCATCTGCAGGGAGCGGTTTGCGATAACCCGCCGGTTCGTCAGGACCACCTCGATGCGGTGGTCTGGAAGGAACTCCTGCGGCTGCTGGAAGATCCGAGGGTGATTCAGCAGGAACTGACCCGTCGGCTGGAATCGGCCCGGAAGGCCGATCCGCTGAAGCAGCGCGAGGAGTTGTTACAGCGGGAACAGGCCCGGCTGGAAAAGAACATGGACCGCCTGCTGAATGCTTATCAAGAAGGTTTGGTGAGCCTGGAGCAACTTCGCGGTCGGATGCCGGAACTCCGCAAGCAACAGCAAGCAGTTCAAGCCGAACGGCAATCGCTGCAAGCGGCCGCCACTGACCAGGCCCACTGCCTGCGGCTGGTGGAAACGCTCACCGGTTTCTGTGCCCAGTTGCGGTTGAGGGCGGATACGCTCGAGGTAAGCGCGCGGCAGAAAATCCTACGCCTGCTGGTGAAAGAGATTTTGGTGAGCAAGGATACGCTTACGATCCGCCATTCGATTCCGATACCGAATGCCGGGCCCGATCCGATCAGCATGCCCCGCCCGCCTCACGCACCTCAGCAGCCACCAATGCCCCAACCCGGCCCACGCTATCTTTTGCGTTCAGGCAGTCATCACGGCCCCCTGCGGCGTACCCATCTTCGTCTCCTCCCATTCACCTTCCTCCATCACTCCGGCTTTCAGCCATTTCTGGATCAGCCGGAGTATCCGGCGGTCGGCAACGCGGTGCTGGACGAACTTCATCATCCCTTCGTGGTCGAGATGATCGAAAAATCCTCGAATGTCGGCGTCCAGCACATAGTTCACCGCTTTCCGCGCGAGCGCATACGACAACGCATCCAGCGCTTGATGCTGGCTGCGTCCCGGTCGAAAACCATACGAGAAGCCCAGAAAGTCTTCCTCGTAAATCGTGTTGAGGATGGTGACCACGGCCTGTTGGACAATCTTGTCCTCCAGCGCTGCAACCCCCAGTGGACGTTGCCGCCCGTTGCCTTTCGGGATGTATACCCTTCGGGATGGTTTCGCTCGGAACGCTCCGCGGTGGACCCGGCTGTGTAGATCGACGAGTCGATCCTCCCACCCAGTCTCGTACTCCTGCCACGTCGTGCCGTCTACCCCCGGTGCCGCTTTCCGCTTCAGCGCGTAAAAGCTCTCCCGAAGCAAATCGACCGTCAGGTGGTGGAGTAAAGCCGTGAACTTCATCTCCTGATGTTCCTTCGCGGCTTTCCGCACACCCTCCATCCCCTGGGACACGCGTGCCCCGCTCTGTGTCGGGTGCGTGCTAGGCTGAAGAGTGTTCTCCTTGATCAGCGGCCTTCCCTCCCTATTCTCCGCCGACGGCCTACCGTCTTGGTTCGAATGATTCATCGGTGTCGGGTCGGAGGAGGCGCGCTTACGCGCTGGCCACCGTCCGCCGCTCAAACTGCACGTACGGTTTTCCCGTATGCAGCTTTCACGAAGACTCACCCTGGGTGAGATGCCAACGAAGGAATTAACCCTACCAAGTTGACAAGCCCATACTCGCCGTAGAGCTTGGCGTTCGGGAGCTGTTTCCAGCCGCCATTGCGCCAACGTTTGAACCGATGCGACCAGATGCGTCGTCGGACCCAACCGTCGAGTTGGTGGAAGAGTTTTCGAACGTGGGCGCGCTTGTAATACTCGCCCCAACCCCGCAAAACCGGATTCAACTCAGCAATCAGCTCGCGGGTGCGCAAGGGCACGCGACGCTTGGTCCGCTGCCGCACCTGATCCTTGAAACGACCGATGGACTTCTCACGGGGATACGCATACAGCGCCCCCGAGCGCGCCTGGCTACGGATCTTGCTCGCCGGAAGCCGAAGGGCCTTCCCGCGCTTGATCTTGTAGCCCAGGAACTCGAAGCCCTGTTGGACATGGACAATCCGCGTCTTCTGCGGATGGAGTGCCACGCCCAACTGTTTCAGGATTCGGAGGGCCGCGGCCACCGCCGCTCGCGCCTCCGCCACGGACTGGCAGGTAATCACCCAGTCGTCCGCGTACCTCGTGAGCTGATATCCCCTGCGTCGCATCTCCCGATCAAACGGCGTCAGGAGAATGTTACTGAGCAAGGGTGAGACAACCCCGCCTTGCGGAGTCCCGCGCTCGCTCGGAAAGAGCCGCCCTTGGCCATAGCTTCCCGCCTTGAGCATCGCCTTGATCAGGCCAAGCACCCGGCCGTCCGCCACCCGTTGGGCCACCAGCGTGAGAAGCTTTTCGTGATCCACTGACCCGAAGAAGTCCTTCAAGTCCGCATCCACGATCCACTCCCGTCCGCTCTGGATCTCCTTCCACACTTTGCGCAAGGCATCCTTCGTTGATCGCCCTCGCCGATATCCGAAGTTAGCCTCATCGAATACCGGCTCGAAGATCGGTTCCAACCGCTTGAGCAACGCTTGCTGGCATACCCGGTCGTAAATCGTCGGGATTCCCAGCGTCCGAAACTCCCCCGGCTTCCCCACCTTCGGAATCTGCACCTGCCGCACCGGTTGAGGCTGATAGGCTTCCTCCTTCAGCTCCGCCTGCATCCGATTCAATTCTGAACCGAGTTGCTGGCCGAAGGCCTCCAGGCTCTGCCCATCCACGCCTCCACTACCCCGGTTGGCTTCGACGCGATCCCAGGCCATCTCCAGGTTCTTCCGCTTGTACACCTTATCGATTAATGAGTGGACCTTCTTGGCACCTGTGGGATTGATCCAGTCCGCCAGTCTCCTCGGTCGGGAATGTACGGGTTTTTCACTCATGGAACTGATCCTCCTCCCCGCCCTTACTCATCTGGCTTCCTGTCTCTTTCCCACCGTCTTCGCCGGCTGCCTTCCCCAACCCACTTCGGTCGTCCCGCCAGGCGGGATCACGCGGTTTTCGCCGCGCTTCAGGTACTACTCAGCCGTCCGTCAACTGACCGAGCGTCGCTCGCCACTTCGCTTCCGCTTATAGGTCTGCTTACTCCGGTGCCACCCGGAGACTCTGCCAGTCCTCCTGAGGTCGCACGCTGTTCTTCCCTGCCGTGCCGTCCGCAAACACCTTGGTGCGGTGGGTGAATGAGAACGCCTTCGCCTCCATAGTGCAGGCTCGACCTTGCCCCACCTTTGGCCGACCGGTTCATCATTGGGGTGGCCCCCATTGATTACGGCCCGGTATTTCTCCTCATGCCCTTCGGATTCCACCTCGCGATGGACACCCTGCCCTCCAGAGAGTTGCGGAATACGTATCCGACTCCCACTCTCTGGCCAGCGAGGAATTACCCCCGCTTTCGGATATGGCACCCCTCATCCGGGCGCCCGAGGGACTTCAACCCTCCTGAACAACGTGTTGCTCAGCACACACTATGCCGCTGTCCGACTCCTCGGAGGCGTGCACACAGGCCGTCCGGCCTAAGCCTTCTCCCGCCGGCCTGCTGTCCACGTGCCCAGCAGGCGTCCCCGAGGTCTCCCGGTTCTCGTGTCTGAAGTTTCTAGGCGTGCCGGGGGTCTACGACTACGCAGGGCCGTCCGGGAAGCTCGCGCTATCGCTTCCCGTCCATGCTGCCTTCCGCCACTCTGAGAACGTCGGCGTCCTGGTTTGGCCTTTTCGAAGCTCAATACCCCGCCCACCTATTCCCCTGTTTACGCTTCGCTGCACACCTCGCGGCACACAGCGCAAAACTCGGGGCCGAGTGGATCGCTACTCCTTTCTCGTGAGAATTTTTCATCCTCTGCTTCAGACCGGTTTATCCCGGCGCTTTCCAGAGTTAGGCGTAGTTTGCCTTACTCTGCGGCTTTTCACCTCGCCGCCATTGCTGGCGGGCTTTCCCATGGCCTCAAATACGTGTGTGCTCATGGGCGGGCAACAGCACGCAGTCGACCGCCAGCCCGCTCGGGGTCGCCGGCGCGCGGTTGATGGTGCCGGTATAATCGTGGACGCTCGACCAAGGCCAAGCCTGTGGACGGCTCGCCAGTCCGGCCTTCACCGGGTTCAGGTTAAGAACCCCAGAGTGAGGCAAATTACGCCTGACTCTGCGCTAACCGCTTGCCAGAAGCCCTCTTCACTTCACCGAGAAGAGGCGACTATTGTTCAACCAGCTCGACCCGACGATTCTTTGCTCGCCCTTCTTCGGTCTTGTTCGACGCCACGGGAGCGTAGGGGCCACTGCCGTAGGCCCGCAGCCGGCCGGCTGGAACCGCGTACTTGGTGGTGAGCGCGGCGAGTACCGCGTCAGCGCGCCGGCGCGAAAGGTCCATGTTCAGGTCGAGCGCGCCCTGGTTGTCGGTGTGCCCCACGACATAGAGTTTCAGCCTGGGGTCGCCTTGAAGCAGCTTGGCGATCTCTTTCAGCGTCGCGTCGGACTCCGGCTTGATATCAGCCTTGCCGGTGTCGAAGTAGATCCCGTAAACGGAAGCGTGGCCGGTGCGGTTGATGTCGTTGGCCAGCGACGCGGCGTTCACCGTGATGAGCTCCGACTCCATGGGCTTCGTTTCGATAACGTAGAGCTCGACATTGGGTCGGCCATTCCCGCCCTGGTCGTCAACCAGCAAGCTCACATAAACGTCGCCCTCCGGCCGCGCGAGCTTCGCCGAAACGTATCGAATCCCGTGGTCGGGTCCCCAGTAATCGTCGTAATCGCCCGTACCGTACACCCTTGCACTTGAGCTCCCCGACCCGTAGCAGTCCTGAGGGCCGCAAGTAAAGAGCGTCTCGAACCCGGCCTTCTTGAGCGCGCCTTGATAGTTGCGAAAGACCTCCAGCACCGAGCGTCCCTCGGGCGCCACGTAAACGATGCGGGTGACCTTCCCTTCCAGACGCTGGCTCTTGGTAAATTTCTCGTCAGCCAGCTTGCCCAGCGGAAGGGTGAACTCATCGAACTCTTTGGTGAGATAGCGGTTGATATACGAGCCGGGATATCGCGAAATCAAGGGATGGTCCTTGCTTCCCTCCGCGTCTTGGTCTTGTCCTGCCGCGAAGGGTGCCGATAGGCCTAACAGTAAACAGGCTACGAATACGGTGCGAATGAAAGTTGTCATGGGCTCCTCCTAGAATGAATGATTGAGCTGGAAGCGGGTAGCAGTGCGCGTCGGCGCTACGGGACTCTTTCTGGGCCGTCGCAGCGGCTTGGGGTGCCGGCGTTTGCAGGGCAAAGGCTGCACCCAGGCTTACACTTAAGCACAAGAAGAGGAAACAGGACGGCAGAGAAGCGATACTGCGCATGGTTTCTTCCCACAGAGGGAGATCAGCCGGAATTTCCGATTTCAACTCCACCTTTGCGCAGAATTATGCCCCGGCCTCCCTGCCAGGTCAAGGTCTCTGCCATTTGTCCTCATAACTTGACCGCCTTCGGGGCATTCGCGATAATGAGTTTCTCTTCTAACTTGCAAGCGGCTGGGGGCAACTCATGCGCGACATCCGCAAAGTGGCCGTTCTGGGCGCTGGGACGATGGGGGCTCGCCTCGCCGCCCATCTCGCCAACGCGTCCGTTCCCTGCCTGCTGCTGGACATCATTCCTAAAGAGTTAACGCACGACGAGCAAGCCAAGGGCTTAGGGCTTGATGCGCCACAAGTTCGCAACCGCCTGGCGCGGGCGGGCTTGGATGCGGCGCTCAAGTCACGCCCGGCTGCCTTTTTCGTCCCGGAAGCTGCGCGCCTGATCACCATCGGAAACCTTGAAGACGACCTCGCCGGGCTCAAGGATTGTGATTGGATCATCGAAGCGGTGATGGAGGATCTCACCGTCAAGCGCTCCCTGCTGGAGAAAATCCAGGCGGTTCGTTCCCCGGGCGCGATCGTCAGTTCGAACACGTCGGGGATTTCCATTTCCTCTCTGAGCGCAGGGTGCAACGAAGAATTTCGCCGGCACTTCCTGGGCGCCCACTTTTTCAACCCGCCGCGCTACCTGCACCTGCTGGAGATCATCCCCACTCCGGAAACGCTGCCCGGGGTCGTCGACGTGATCTCGCACTTCGGTGACGTGGTACTTGGCAAGGGCATCGTGGTGGCCAAGGACACGCCGAACTTCATTGCCAATCGGATAGGGGTCTTCACCACCCTGACCGTGCTCCGCATCATGCAGGAGGACGGTTACACCATCGAAGAGATTGATACGCTGACGGGCCCGGTGCTGGGCATGCCGAAATCCGCCACCTTTCGCACCCTCGACATCATCGGACTGGACGTGCTGGCGCACGTGGTGAAGAACTTGCGCGAGTCATTGCCCCAGGATGAGCGCCGAGCCCTCTTCCAAGTCCCCGACTCTGTGGATCAGATGATCAAGCGCGGACTGCTGGGCGACAAGACCGGCCAAGGCTTTTACAAAAAGGTTAAGGGGCAAGGCGGAGATGGAAGCGAAATTCTGACCCTCGATCTCGTTACGTTCGAGTACCGTGCTCGCCAACGTGCCACTTTCCCCTCTTTTGAGTTGGCGCGAAATCTGGAAGACCTGCGCGAGCGCGTCAAGATACTTTTCCAGGCGCCCGATCGAGCCGGCCAGTTTTATCGCAAGTTGTTTTCTGACACCTTCCATTA
>Ga0315282_10014381_pt1 | contig 11795 bp, 5 predicted proteins | sample YL17G07_20_MG_FD_203693 | JGI IMG/M metagenome (GOLD analysis project Ga0315282, IMG submission 203693) | Sediment microbial communities from Yellowstone Lake, YNP, Wyoming, USA - YL17G07_20 | ecosystem: Environmental > Aquatic > Freshwater > Lake > Sediment | place: USA: Wyoming | collected... | reverse complement strand
TCGAGCATCAGCTTCCCGGACACCGGCGGCTGGTCAACCTGGAGTTTAGTATCGGTCGATTATTACCTGACTGCGGGCGAAAATAGCATACGCCTCGAAGCGACAGGTGACTACGGCCTGGCCAACATCGACTATTTGATGGTGGTTGGCTCTGCTTCTCTAATACCAGTAAGCTGTAGTCCGTAAGTGACGGTTGACGCACATATTAGCATTGGCAACCGTATGAACCACAGGAGCAGGGCTGTTTGCCCAACTGGTAAATTAGATGGAAGGAAAGGAGGACAGAACGCCCGTTAAGGTTTTTTGTATATGTTTGTTATGTGCTGCGGCTCTATCACTATCATCGCCTTGTTACGGCAGTCTCCCAACAACATGGTGGGTAGGTGAAAGATGTTTTTTAAAGGGACCATCAGGCTCATTTGATAGTGTAGCTGTCAAAGATCCGTCCATTGTGTATTACGGGGGCAAATATCACCTCTTTTACACCGGAAAAGACAGCAGCAATTGGCGTATGGGTTATGCTAATGCAACATCAATTGCCGGGCTAAAGACTGCAACTCGTACTTTTATGAGCACACTAAATGGCGGCGGCTACTTTTGCGCGCCGCAGGTATTCTGGTTTGAAGCAAAAGGCAAATGGTATTTAATTTACCAGAGCGGATTAGGGCCGACTTATTCGACCAATACAGATATCAACAACCCAAGCGGATGGACGGCCGGAGCTAACTTGGGATTTAGCACTGGTGTTGTTGATTATTGGTGTATTTCTGACGGCAACAATGTGTACTGTTTTTATGGACCAAATGACGGCTCACGTGTAATTAAAAGACGCAGCATAACAGTTGCAAATTTCCCATCATCTAATTGGTCGGCAGAGGCAAATGTATGCAGCGATACCTTTGAAGCGGTACACGTCTATAAAAATCTTGCGGATGGCAAGTATTATATGATGGTTGAAGATATAACCAGACACTTTGAATTGTGGACCGCAGACAACCCTGGCGGGACGTGGACAAAGCTTGCCGAATATTGGGCGGATAAATCTAAGCTGGTATACACAGCAGACCACTGGACAGACCAGGTTTCCCATGGAGAAATAATCCGCGCAGGAACGAATGAAAGAATGGAAATCAACAATATAGATCGCTGTGAGATTCTGATCCAGGGAGTAGTGGATGGAAATTATGGAGATTACGGTAACATTCCCTATGAACTTGGGCTTATATGGTCTGTGGGCATGGGTGCACCATTAAATCTTACTGCAACAGGCGGCGAATCAGTTGTTTGGCTTAACTGGGACGACAATCATGAGCCTGAGCTTGCGGGCTATAATGTATATCGTTCGACAACATCAGGCAGCGGCTATGTCAAAGTGAATTCTTCTCTTGTGACAGATTCCAATTATACTGACAGCGGCCTTACCGACGGCATAGTTTACTACTATGTCGTTACAGCAGTGGATACAAATAATAATGAATCGCGTTATTCATCAGAAGCCTCAGCTTCACCGCGCGATTTGACACCCCCGGCAGCTCCGACCGGGCTGGCAGCAACCGCCGGCGATGAAATAGTCTGGCTTGACTGGAATGATAGTAACGAAGCAGATTTTGCAGGCTATAATATTTACCGCTCGACAACATCAGGCAGCGGATATGTAAAACTAAATACTTCGCTTTTGACATATTCCGACTATACCGACAGCAATGCCCCCAACGGAACGACCTATTACTACGTCGTTACAGCGGTAGATGTAAATTCCAATGAGTCAATTGACTCGAATGAAGTATCCGTTTTACCCGCCGCCGCAGTTGGCGGTATAGGCACTATTCTTCGTGAATGGTGGATGGGCATAAGCGGCGGCTCGGTCAGCGACCTGAACTCGAACCCGAACTTCCCGGACAACCCCACCAACACCGAACAGATAAAAAGCCTCGAAGAGCCGACGAACTGGGCCGACTCCTATGGGACGCGCATCAGTGGCTACCTATATCCGCCGGAAACCGGCAGCTACACATTCTGGATTGCCAGCGACGCCAACAGCGAACTTTGGCTTAGCACCGATAGCAACCCCGAAAACGCCTCCCTTATCGCGAATGTGTCCGGTTTCACAAACCGCCGCCAATGGGATAAATACCCCCAGCAGCAGTCTTTACCGATTTCCCTCAATGCCGGCCAGAAGTACTACATCGAAGTCCTGCACAAGGAAGATACCGGAAATGACAACGTCGCCGTCGCCTGGCAAGGCCCCGGCATCACCCTGCGGCAGGTAATTTACGGCATTTACCTCTCGCCGTACTTTACCGGCTTCTACGGCGATTTCACGGATGACAGTAAAGTAGATATGAATGACCTCGCCGACTTCACTGCACTCTGGCTGGATGTTAATTGCCAAGAAACTTCCGCCATAGATTTGGACGGCGACTGTATTGTCAATTTCTACGAGTTCGCCTCGCTGGCCGAAAACTGGCTCAAAATAATCGCTCCGTCCGCACCAGCGAACCTTTTAATCACAGCCGGCGCTACCTCGGTCTCGCTCGACTGGGACGACAACACCGAAAGCTACTTCGCCGGCTACAATGTATACCGTTCGACAACTTCAGGCAGCGGCTACAGCAAATTAAACGGCTCGCTCCTGACCAGCTCAAATTACACCGACAGCGCTGCTACAAACGGCGTCACGTATTACTACGTCGTCACAGCCGTAGATATCTACTCAAGCGAGTCCGGATACTCGAATGAAGTATCCAGGCTCGTCATACAGGAAAGCACCACAGGCTTCTGCAGTGTGAACGACTCCATTGAACACTCCAATTCAGGCTATACCGGCACAGGTTACGCAAATACATATAATGCCAGCGGGCAGGGCGTCAATTGGAAAATAAGCATCCCTTCAAGCGGAACCTACATCTTTGCGTGGAGGTACGCCAATCATACCTTAGTCGACAACCCCGGCAAGCTGCTTGTAAACGGCTCAACAGTCATATCGAGCATCAGCTTCCCGGACACCGGCGGCTGGTCAAGCTGGAGTTTAGTATCGGTTGATTGTTACCTGACTGCGGGCGAAAATAGCATACGCCTCGAAGCGACAGGCAACTACGGCCTGGCCAACATCGATTACCTGATGGCGGTCGGCTCCGTATCTCTATTACCAGCAAGCTGTCCATAGCCGCAGCGCCCCGTCACCATAGCTTTAGAGCCTCCGGCGACTGGTACAAAAACTGGCTCGCCGCTCATCTCCTCAAAAGTGAATTTTACGAAATTTACAATATCCTCTTCGGCCAACCAGCCTTGACATATATCGTTACGAGACACCATTGACCTACCTAACGGCGCCAGCTACATAAGCCGGTCGGCTGATATAATCGAGGCCGTCGAATCATCCTTAGTATGATTTTGTCCGCAAAAAATACGTAGAACGGCCAAAAGACTTGATTTTTCGCAGCGGATATGGTATATATGAAAATGAGAATTTACAGTGCAGCTAAGCTCCTCCAATTGCCTCCCTGCTTAGCGCAGCGCTTCAAGTGTTTCTTTTTTGAGAGTGAAGAAGATGAAGAGGCAAAGCTCCGACCAGGAAGCAAAAACCGATTCGAAACGTTCCTACCCGCAGAAATCCCGCCCCGAGCGAAGTCGAAAAACCACAGTAATAATTGTCGCAATTATGGCATTATGCCTGTCTTTTGCACAGACTGCAATGGCTGCGACAGGCACGGTAAATTTTAACAACACCCATCAGCAGCTCGAGGGCTTCGGCGGTGCAGGCGTCTATGATGTGCCCAACCTGACAAGCTACTCCCAGAAAGAAGCGGTTTACGACCTCTTGTTCAGGAACCTCGGGCTTGACATTTTAAGAATACGCAATACTTACGGTTACGACGACGGCGGCAGCAATATGTCCGCGACAAAGGCAATGGTTGCCGTGGCAAGACAGCCCAGTAGAAGTCCTGGTATAAAAATTGAAATGGTCCCGTGGTCTCCTCCGGCCTCTTGCTCTTCAGGAGCTTGAAGGTTTCGAATGGACGAAAAGTTAACTTAAAATTAAAAAAGAGTAAAAATGAAAAAGACATATTTAACGGTAATCATGATGCTGGTGTCACTTCTAAGCCAAACGGCGGAGTCGGAAACCGTGAATGTTGATTTAAACACTGCCATGCAGACTATAAGGGGCTTTGGTGGTATGAATTTTCCCAGATGGATTGGCACCTTAACTGATGCCCAGGTTGATAAGGCTTTTGGTAACGGTTCCGGACAGCTCGGCTTTACAATTATGCGTATCGATATCCCGCCTAACAGCGGCGACTGGAGCGGCGAAGTTTCTGCTGCAGCAAGAGCTAAAAGCAACGGGGCGATTGTGTTCGCATCACCATGGTCGCCTCCGGCTTCTATGAAAACTAACGGCAGTCTAATACAGGGTGAACTTAAGACTGATTCGTATGATGATTTTGCAAATTATTTAAGTGATTTTGCTAATTATATGTCGTCAAACGGAGCATCACTATATGCTGTTTCTGTTCAGAACGAACCTGATTGGTTGCCGGATTACGAATCGTGTGGTTGGAGTGCATCGCAAATGCAAACTTTCCTTAATAACAATGCATCTGTAATTCCAGTCAAGGTAATTGCTCCTGAAACAGTTCATTATAAATCGGATTATGTGAGCGCAGTAGCCTCTTCAGAGCAGTGTGACATAGTAGCCGTCCATCTTTACGGAGGAACTATTACTTACTATTCAGGAAAAGAATATTGGGCGACCGAGTTTAACGAGAATAATACTGACTGGACAAGCGCACTTAATAACACAGGCGTACAAATACATAATTGTATGTGTGCTAATATGAGTGCGTACTTATGGTGGTATATCAGAAGAAGCTACAGTCCCCTCGACGAAAGCGGAAATATCACCAACCGCGGTTACGTTATGGCCCATTTCTCCAAATACGTCCGACCGGGATACGTCAGGGTAGGTGCGACAGCCAACCCTTCTTCTGGTGTTTATGTAACTGCGTATAAAAGCGGCAGCACTCTGGTTATTGTTGCTTTAAACACGAACGGGTCTTCCCAGAGCGTGACGTTTTCAATATCCGGCGGCTTCGTGGGCAGTTATACAAAGTATGAATCAACAAGCGGTAGTAAATTAAGTAACAAAGGCTCGGTTGGCAGTACTGATACTTTGGCTGCGAGTAGTATAAACACTTTTGTTGGCACTATCAGCTACGAAGACGATACTACTCCGCCGACTCCGGACCCGTTGACCTGGGCAACGGAACCGACGGCAACGGGGGATAGCTCAATCGAGATGACTGCGACGACCGCCACCGATATCAGCGGTGTAGAATATTACTTCGACTGCCTTACCGCAGGCGGCCACGATAGCGGCTGGCAGGACAGCACCTACTATGAGGATACAGGTCTTGACCCCGAGACCGAATACTCCTACAGGGTCATGGCACGTGATAAAAGCCCTGCCCAGAATGAGACCGGCTGGTCAAGCACATTATCCGCGACAACCGATCCACCTGATACTACCCCGCCCACGCCTAATCCTATGACATGGGCAACTGTTCCCACGGCTACAGGGCCAGGCTCAATTATCATGACGGCTTCTACAGCTTATGATACATCCGGCGTTGAGTATTATTTCAACTGCCTCACCGCAGGAGGCCACGACAGCAGCTGGCAGGACAGCACCACTTATACAGACACAGGCCTTGCCCCCAGCACAAGCTATACATACAGTGTCCAAGCAAGAGATAAGAGCCTAAATCAAAATGTTACCGGCTGGTCAAGTTCACTGGCAGCAACTACGCAGGCGCCGATTATTGAGCTGCTTGGCTCATGGGTAGCCGGCACAACACATACGCAGGAATCAGGAGATAATAGAGCCTTGCTCTTTTTTGTTACAGTTGAAAAAGCAAGTACTATTACTCTAAATTCTGTAACTTATGGTGGGCGCACAATGACAAAAATTATTGAGCGCACTGCCGATACTTCAACGCAGGCATATACTGCTGCATTTATTCTTAATGATGCAAACCTGGCTTTAGCTGCCAACAGCACTTTTGTTCCTTCATGGAGTTCAACACCCGCAGAATATTCATATCAAAGCGTTTTTCTCTCAAATGTTAATCAAACGACACCAGTTGGACCAAATGACAGTAATGCTGTCGTAGGTAATGTAGCAACACTTAAAACCAGTTCTCTTGCAACCGGCAACGGGGATATGGCGTTTGTTGCAGCAACCTGCGGCAATGTAATCAATTATTCAGTTAACAATGGCTTTACGGAAGCTATTGAGAGCGATATGGCTTCATCGACGGGAACAGCAGGATATAAATCAGCAACGGGTGCAAATGAAACACCAAGTGTTACCGTCACCGGAACGGTTAACCGTCAGGTGATTATTGGCTTCGTAGTTCAGGCCGCAAAAGAATGGCTCTACGGCGACCTTACGCATGACAATAAAGTAGATATGAATGACCTGTTTGAGTTTCGCAAAGTCTGGTTGGTGCAGGATTGTAATGATAATAATATTTTAGAGCTCGATTTGGATGATAATTGTACAGTCAATTTCTATGAATATTCCTTCTTCGCCCAAAATTGGTACAAAGAAATTGAATAGTTTGCTTATCGCTATGCCGATAACCAATTGGTTGGCATTGGCGATGTTGCAAAACAGTATAAACTTAATTCATAAGAACCAGATTGTGTACTAACTGGTAGAATCAAAAAAGGAGGATGAAATGTCTGTTAAACATTTCTACACTTGTTTGTTTTTCATTGCAGCCCTTGTCTCATCGCCTTGTTACGGCGACTGGAAATCGGATGCCAACGCGAGAATAGAGTCGATACGCAAAAGGAACGCACAAATCACAGTGCTCGGCTCAGGGGGACAGCCCATCTCGGACGTTAACGTGCAAATAGACCAGATTAAGCATCGCTTCGGCTTCGGCACGTGCCTCGCTTATGGATCGCTAAGTTCCAGCAGCGGCTACAGGAATTTCGTCCTTAACCATTTCGAGTGGGCGGTGTGTGAAAACGAGATGAAATGGGCCTCCAACGAAAACACACGAGACGTCTATACCTACAGCCAGGCGGACTATATAGCCAATTGGTGCGCCGACAATGATATTGTCTTGCGAGGCCACAATCTTGTTTGGGAGACCGGCAGTCAGACGCCGAGCTGGGTATCTGGCCTTCCGTGTGCAACGTATCCGACAGCCAGCGAAATGCTGGATGAAATTGATGAGCGTATAAACTATTCAGTCGGTCGTTATGCAGGCCAAATCGTCAGTTGGGACGTCGATAATGAAATGCTGTCCGGCAACATGTTTGATTGTCTGGGCGAGGCTGGACGTGCCCATTTTTTCCAACTGGCCAATTCGATAGACCCCAACTGCGGGTTCTATATGAATGAATACTCAGGCAATTCATTCGGCGGTTACGACGGCGATGCGTATAGAAATCGCGCTCAGGGTCTTATCACCCTTGGAGCGCCAGTTGAAGGCCTTGGCATTCAGGGACACGTTGCGTCACCATTTCAACCCGAGACTTATTACAATTCTGTCCTCAATGAACTGGATGACCTGGGTCTGCCCATCATAGCTACCGAATTTGATACCGATGCGGGCACCGCAACCGCGGTGGCCGACGACCTTGAGAACTTCTACCGCATATGCTTCAGCCATCCTAACGTAGAAGGCATAATAATGTGGGGATTCGAGCAAAACGCTTGGCGTTGGGACGGGATTGTAAATTCCTCCACCTGGGTTCTCAATGCCGCCGGCGTTCGATACGAAGCCCTGCTGGATGAATGGACAACAGAAGACGCCAATACCACCGATTCGCAGGGCAATGTGAATTTCAGGGGCTTTCACGGCACTTATGAGATAACGCTTACCAAAGCCGGCGAGACCAACGAAACACACACTATAGAGCTGGTGCCGGGAACAACGACCACACAATTCATCCTCGACACGAATTTCACGGGCGGACCGCCCGATACTAACGCGCCTACGCCTGACCCGATGACCTGGCTGACAACCCCCATCGCAACGGGACCTTACTCAATCACAATGACCGCGACCACCGCCACCGACCCACACGGCGTTGAATACTACTTCGATTGCAACACCGCCAGCGGCCACGACAGCGGCTGGCAGTCCAGCACCACCTATACAGATACCGGCCTTAACCCCAGCACTCAATACATCTATCAGGTAAAGGCACGAGACAAAAGCACCAATCATAACGAAACAGTGTGGTCAACACAGCAATCCGCAACCACATACCCGCCGGATACTAACGCTCCGACGCCCAACCCGATGACCTGGGCATCAGTCCCAACGGCAACTGGGGCATACTCAATCACAATGACCGCAAATACCGCCACTGACGATTACTCGCCGCCCGTGCAGTATTACTTCGAATGCACTAACCACGGCGAAGCCAACAGCACCTGGCAACCAAACACGACCTATGTGGCTCAGGGTCTTAATCCTTCAACCTTATACACATTCAGGGTCGAGGCACGCGACAGCGCCCCCACACCGAATGCAACCGGCTGGTCGAGCACGCTATCCGCAACCACCCAATCACCTCCGACAGATGTTAACATCATCGGCTCGTGGGGTACCGGAACCAGCCATACCAAAGAAACCGGAACTAACCGTGCCCTGATTTTTATTGCACACGGTGAGTATAGCGGTAGCGATATGAATCTCATCTCTGTAACTTATGGTGGCCAATCGATGACCAAAGTCATCGAAAGAAACGCCGGCACAGGCACAGGTTACCGGAATTACGTCGTGGCATTTATCCTTAACGAAGCGGGCGTCAACGCCGCAACCAGCAGCACATTTGCTCCATCCTGGAGCGCCACGCCGGAATCTGTTTCTTATGCCAGTATATTCCTTTCCAACGTTAACCAAACGACTTCTATAGGAGCAACCGACAGTAACGGAACAACAAGCAGCACTCCTAATCCAATCAAGACCAACCCACTCTCCACAAACGACGGCGATATGGTTATGCTTGGGGCCACCTGCGGTAACAACGGCTCATATACATTGAACAACGGCTTTACCGAAGGAACCGACCAGTCGGTTGGGAGTAATGGGCATACTGGTGTAACCGGCTACAAACGCGCAACGGGCGCAGCAGAGACACCAAGCGCAACTTATTCCAGCACCGTAAACCGTCAGGTGATTATTGGCTTCGTAGTCCAGGCCGCACCACTCGGGTACCAAAACTGCTCGCAGGTCCTGGCCGCCAGCCATCGTCTCGCCGCAGACATCAGCGGTGCGGGCGACTGTTACGTCAACTACGAAGACCTTGCTACATTCGTTGACTACTGGCTGAATACCGACTGCATCGCGCCGGACAATTGCCATGGGGCTGATTCTGTGCCGACAGACGGTGTCGTCGATTTCTTCGACTTCGCCGACTTCGCCGTGCAGTGGATGTGGTGTAACAACCCCGAGGACCTGGGTTGCACACAGAACTGGTAAATTCTAAGCGAACTTTAGATTGACGAGGATGCGGTGTCTGTTAAGGGTTTTAACGCGTCTCTGCTTTTGGCGGCCTGTTTGGTGATATCGCCTTGTTACGGCGTCACCAATCTGCTTACAAATCCCGGCTTCGAATCGGGGACAACAGGCTGGTCGGGTTTTGGCTGCAGTTTCACAACGTCAACAACCATATACCATAGCGGCACTAAAAGCGGTTACGCCTACGGCAGAACTGCAACCTGGAATGGAATCAGCCAATCATTATTGGGAAAGTTAACGCCAGGAAAGACTTATATTATCACCGCTTGGTTAAGACTGGAAAACGCTCCGAGCAACGGCGCCACAATAGACGCAACTATTTCGAAAACCGACGGCAGCGGCACCAGTTACTACCAGGTATGCTCGTCAACTGGATTTAATAACGAATGGACGCCGATATCAGGCTCATATACTCTTACTGTCAGCGGGACGTTAACGGGTTTGCTGCTTTACTTCGAAGGTCCCGCGGCCGGGATAAATTATTATCTCGATGACGTAAATGCAGTGCTTTATGAGCCGCCGACGCCCGGGCCAAATGCGACAGGCCAGGTTAACTTTACAGATATTCATCAGAAACTCGAAGGTTTTGGCGCTGCGGGTGCCTGGTATGAAGGCTGGCTTACGGCTCACCCCGCCAGGAATACAATTTATGATATACTATTCAAGCAACTGGGGCTTGACATTTACAGGGTCAAAAACTGCTATGACCAGGGCAGCGGCTCAGTCAGTTATATAGCCAACACGAAACAAATAGTTCAGGAAGCCAAAAACCGCAACCCGAACCTGAAGATTCTGCTTTCCGCCTGGTCGCCGCCGGCCTATCTTAAAAGCAATAACGATGTAAATGCCTATCCGCACGGAACGCTGAAAAAAGATGCTAACAGCGTTTATATGTATGACGCCTACGGAACCTGGTGGGCCAGCAGTGTGTCGGCGTTTGACAGCAACGGCATACATCCGGATTATGTCGGTATGCAAAACGAGCCGGACTGGGAGACGTCCTACGATTCGTGTAAATTCCTGCCCACGGAAGATTCAAATTATGCCGGCCACGATAAGGCCTGCGAAGCGGTTTACCAGAAATTGTATGCTCAAATGGGCCCGAATATGCCGAAATTAGTTGTGCCCGAAACGATGGGCTTTGGCGGCTCGAAGGCATTTATCCATGCTATTATAGATGTCAATCACGTCTATGGTTTTGCTCACCATCTTTATAGCGACGGCGACTTCAATTCTCCCGATAGTTTCATTCTGGGAATGCAGGGTTATGGCGCACAATACGGCTATAAACCCCTGCTGGAAACCGAATATGCGAAATTAGAAGGAAATACGACCGACTTTACAGCAGCGATGAACACCGCCCGTCATATCCATAACAGCCTCGTTTATGAAGGCGTATGCTCATATTTCTACTGGGACCTGTTTTGGGGAAGCAGCAGCGGCCTTGTAACACTTATCCAGCCCTGGGGACCAAATCCAAGCTATACAATCAATCCCGTTTATTACGCCTTTAAGCATTATTCTGCGTTTACCGACCCCAACTGGTATCGTGTAGGGGCCTCGACCGATTCCAACGGCCTGTGCATATCAGCCTTCAAAAGCCCCGACGACTCAAACCTGACGGTCGTAATTCTTAACGTCTCGCCCACCGTCGATGCCAATCTGTCACTTTCACTAAGCGGCTTTTCGCCGAGCAGTTCCGAGATATACCAAACCAAATCAGATGCTAACTTTGTGTATCTCGGGACATTCAACGAATCGTCCCCACTGTTTCTTCGCCGCCAGTCAATCACCACCATCCATCTGACAGGGTCGCCCCAGTACTCAGACTGCTCGCAGGTCTTGGCCGCCAGCCATCGCCTCGCCGCAGACATCAGCGGTGCGGGCGACTGTTACGTGAACTTCGAAGACCTTGCTGCATTCGTTTACTACTGGCTGAATACCGACTGCAGCGCGCCGGACAATTGCCACGGGGCTGATTTTAAGCCGACAGACGGCATCGTTGACTTCATTGACTTCGGCTGGTTTGCCGTGCAGTGGATGTGGTGTAACGACCCCGAGGACCTGGGCTGTACACAGAACTGGTAGATTTTTAGCATCGTATATAATCAGGGAGGTCGCTATGTCTTTTAAGTATTTTTGTATCTGCTTATTTTTCGCCGCGGCTCTATCATTATCACCCTGTTACGGTGATTGAAAATCCATATCAGATAAGCGAACCTTTTATTGACCTGAAAATGGGGTTTTTTA
>Ga0315282_10014380_pt1 | contig 11796 bp, 10 predicted proteins | sample YL17G07_20_MG_FD_203693 | JGI IMG/M metagenome (GOLD analysis project Ga0315282, IMG submission 203693) | Sediment microbial communities from Yellowstone Lake, YNP, Wyoming, USA - YL17G07_20 | ecosystem: Environmental > Aquatic > Freshwater > Lake > Sediment | place: USA: Wyoming | collected... | reverse complement strand
GGGCGGGGTTTAATTGTAGAGTGACAAGTGGAAGTCAGGCGATGAATGTTGTACGACCCACTGAGGCTAGCGCGGGAAATTGAGGGAATCGTGGCAACGGGGGCCCTCAGAAAATACTATCGAACCGCAAGAGCTGGTCGATGGTACGGCGGCATAGCCACTGCGGACTGTTGCGGCTGCTGTTTGAAATGCGTGTTTTGCTGGAGTGGAGCACCCAGAGATCACCCAGAAACTATCGGGAAGTTCTACTCTCCCGAACACGTATTCAACAAACTGACAGCGTGTGCGGAAAAATTCGGCTACAAACAATTAAGGGTGAGCGGCAACGAGCCGACAATGGGCAAGGAGCACCTCTTCAAGCTTCTGGAGTTGATTGACGGGACCCACTATAGGTTTATCTTGGAATCGAATGGAGTACTGATTAATTCTGAACACGCCAAACGGCTTTCCGAGTTCAAGCGCGTCCACGTGAGAATTTCACTCAAGGGGACGAACCGGGAGGAATTTTCACTACTTACGGGGGCCGTGCCAGAGGCGTTCGACCTGCAATTGGAAGCACTGAGAAATCTTGTAGATGCCGGTGTATCGTGCCACCCCGCCGTGATGTTGTCTTTCAGCTCCGAAAAGAACTTTGAAGGATTGAAACACCGACTCAGAGAGATAAATCCATCTTTGGTAGATGAAGTGGAGAAGGAGTACGTTTTCCTTTACCCCAATGTTGTTGAGCGGTTGAACAAAGCTGGGATTAAGCCGAGAATAGCTTATGGCCCAAGTAAAATACCCAAGGAGCTGGTTTAAGTGCTAGCTAAACTATTGGTGACGATAAAGTGGGGCGATGTGGGCAGGGTTTTGAAGCCCTTTGATAACCTGCCCAAGTTCACAGGCGAGGAAATAGCTCTTTAATCACTTCAAAAGTTCTTTCCTTGGCGGCTACTATCTCTTGGTTCCTAAAAACGGCAGCCATAACTTTGCGTATTCCGCTGGCCTTCGGAGTATGTTTGTCCACTACATGTGTCACTTCGTGCGCCCCGACCACGATATCTCTTTCAGTTGTTCTCGCAATGAGGCCTGTCGGATGCCTCCACGCAATGTATAGTTTGAGTGGAAAAGGACTGTCTGTCAAGTTCTCTAACTGTGCTCTTAATGTAACTGCCTTGTAAGGAGGGATGCGGAGAGGGTTGGGTTCTACAATTATGTCAAGCTTTATGGGTCCTGCTTTCTCCCCAACTCGCTCAATTTCCTTGAGAAAATCATCAAGCTTAGCTTGCTCCATTATTACCGCATATAACTGAAAACGCGTTGAATTTAAGTTTTGGCGTGCCCAACCTTGTGGTTTCCGTCGTGCTTCAATAATTTCGGCCGCATGTTCTGTGATACAGTAGAGAGCTTGACACGTAGTTTGTTATTCCTTCAAGTCTTGGTAAATACCGCTAAACTGATCGAGAGCAGATTCAAGATTTTCTGAGATTTCCCTCGCAAGCAAGTCCGGGTCTGGAAGGTGTTCAGAATCCTCGAGGCTCTCATCCTTCAGCCAGAATACGTCGAGATTAACTTTGTCACGCTGCATCAATTCTTCATATGTGAACGCCTTAAATCGCTCCGTCTCCTTCCTTTTGAAGCGGTTTTCTGGATTATAACACTTGATGAAATCTTGAAGGTCTTCGTAATGCAAAGGATTCTCTTTGAGTGTAAAGTGCTTGTTGGTTCTCAAATCATATATCCAGAGTTTCTCTGTCCAAGGCTTTTCGCTCGCTGGTTTTCTATCAAAGAAGAGCACATTCGCCTTAACACCTTGGGCATAAAACACGCCTGTGGGAAGTCTCAAAAGTGTATGAACATCGAATTCAGCGAGCAGTTTTCTTCTCACCGTCTCGCCAGCCCCGCCCTCGAACAAAACATTGTCCGGTACAACGATGGCCGCCCTCCCGTTTATTTTTAGAAGGGTTTTCACATGCTGCAGGAAGTTCAGCTGTTTGTTGGATGTGGTGGCCCAGAAATCCGATCGCTCGTAAATCAGCGATTCTCGGTCGGCTTTTCCCTCACCGTTTACTATCGTGACGCTGCTCTTTTTTCCGAACGGTGGATTGGTCAGCACTGTGTCAAAGCGCTCCCCCGGGTCGGAAATCAGAGAGTCACCTTCCTCAATGGGGATTCCATTTCCACCGATTCCGTGCAGGTAAAGGTTCATCGTACACAACCTCACAACGTCTGGAACGATGTCTTTCCCCTTGAAAGTTTTGAACTTCAAGAACTTCTTTTGCTCTTTGTCCAGTTGGTGATTTTTCGTAATGTAGTCGTGAGCCGCGAGAAGGAAGCCACCCGTACCGCAAGCCGGATCACAGATGGTCATCCTAGGTTCGGGCCTCATGACCTCTACCATTGCCTTGATGAGGGGCCGCGGAGTGAAGTACTGCCCCGCACCACTCTTTATGTCTTCCGCGTTTTTCTGTAAAAGCCCCTCGTAGATCTCCCCCTTCACGTCAATGTCCAAACCGACCCAAGTTTCTGCGTTGATGAGTTCGATCAGGCGTCTGAGCTTTGCCGGATCCCGTATCTTGTTTTCCGATTTTTTGAAGATGACTCCTAGCATTCCCTTCTCCTTTCCAAGTCTATCGAGAATATGGCGGTAATGTGTTTCGAGTTCCTCCCCACTCTTTCCAAGCAGGCTCTGCCAGTCGAGGCCCTTGGGGATTGTTGAGGGTTTATTGAACGGCGGCTTTGTCTGCTCGTCGGCCATTTTCAAAAACACGAGGTAGGTCAACTGTTCCAGATAGTCGCCATAGCTTACTCCCTCGTCTCTCAGCACATGGCAGTAGTTCCATATTCTTTGCACAATTGCGGAGGATTCGTTCGTCACTTGTATCGCCGCCTTTTCTCTCGGCTCTTTTTCATCCTTATCGTTCTTTTACTTTTCTTCTTGACTTCATGTTTTGCTTTTTCCGCTTTAATGCGTTCCAGCAGTTTCTCCGCCGGCTCGTCACTCGGATCCCGCGGCATCAGTTTGCCTTCAAATGCTCTTTTCAAGATGCTTTGTCTTAATCTCTCTGATCGCTTGAGACTCTCATCCACAATCTTCTCAACCCCATCAGCTATGGATAAACGGTGCTCGATTTCTTCCACGATTTTGTGTTGTTCGAGAAGTGGTGGAAGGGCGATTTCAAATTGAGCCAATGTCCTAAAATTCACGCGAGGAAGATTAACGCCGCTGACATTTTGACTTGCGTAATTTACAAAATCCCTACACAAGAAACGATATAAGAAAAATGCATTTGAAATGTGATTTGCATTTGGGAAAACCAGTATATCGGTTGAACAAACCCCTTCAAAGTTTGCGAGATGGATCTTATTGAGGTAAGGTCTGAGTTTTCCATAAAGCAAGTCTCCGCTATTAAATTTCGTTTTTGAGCTCCTCACTTCACCTGAAGATCCGTGCCCCAAAAGTTTTCCCGTATCTTTTTCAACATGTTCAAGACTGATGTAGGGCATCTCCTCAATCTTCATGGGATCAACTTTTTCTTTTGAGGGTTCCATAACTTCCCCAACTGTCGCCCACACCCAGCTTTCCGGTAACTCTGGTAAATCCGATATATTGGGCGCTGGCAGTTCTTTGTATTTCCCCTTGGCTTTCATTTTCCGTTCTTTTTTTATCCTCTCACGAAGCACAGATGCGGGCTCGATCTCATCTTTATGGGCTTCCCGCCATTCTTCGGTGAGCTTTCCTTCAAATGCATGTTTCAAGACAGACTGACGGTAACGCTTCAACTGCATTTTTACCTTCTTTAACGCTTCAACTCCAGCGTCCAGTTTTGTGAAAAGTTCCTCGATCTTGGCGACGATACGGTGCTGCTCGGGGAGTGGGGGGAGGGGGATAAACTGTGCAAAAACATCAGAATTCCTAACCGCAGGGTAGCTCGTTCCTCGTTGAATTTGAGTTAAGGGATTTAAAAAGAAGTCAGTTTGAACCAAGTAAAATATCAACCTTTTGTTAATCAGATCATATGGTCTTATAACACAGAATCCAGTTGAGGCTATTTGCCCGTCATAGATTTCGTTTACCATCGCCATGTTTTTTAGATAAGTTCTAACAGTAGAAAATAAGATGTCGCCAGTCTTAACGAGCTGTCTTGCTCTGGATGGGGCATCTTTACCGAAATACTTTTTAGGATTCGTTATTTTTTGCTGGCTATTGTCAATTGAAGCTATGTCCAGATAAATGAAATCTCTTCTAGGGGTATCTTTTGGATTAACGTTTTCAATATCAACAACAATCTCCCCTAGCCTCGTCCGCACCCAGCCCCTAGGGAGTTCTGGTGGGCTATCTTCGTCTATCATGCCACCAGCACCTTGTTCAACTCTTCTAGGGTGGGATTCAGTCCTGATCCAAATAGTTGGTATGCCCTAGCGGCCCCACCTTTTTCGTAGAACGGCACGAACTCGAAATCATCCATGCTTATCGAAACCGAGGTAGCGATGTGGTCCTTTATCATGGTGAGCCAATCTTTCTGTTCAGGTGTGAACGAGACTCCGGATTTTTCTTGTTGTGCCAACCAATCGTTAAAGCGGCGATTCACGGTTTCGGAAAAGGGTTCCAGAACATCGCTCTCTCCGACGGCGAACCGTACCAGAGAGATGATGTTGGTCAGGAGTTTCTGTGGTCCCGCCCCTCTCACCTTTGATTTCTCCAGTCGTTCGTAGGCTTTCCATAGGTTTTCTTGGGTTAGATAGTACGGGGGCTTTTTCATCGCTTCGGCAAGCTGTTTGATTTGCTCATATGTTACGTAACGTTTGCCGTAAGGTTTGCTGTAGATTATCTGCAGGGCCGTGAGTTCGTCCTTGTTTTCCTCTATGAACCTCTTGAAGGTATCTGCGATAGTGCGGGCTTTCTCTTTTGCTTGGGCGTCGAATCCCGCTAAGATCACCGCGTCCTTGCTCACGGTGTCTATGATCTGCTCGCTCCTGTTCTTGATGTTTATTATCGTATTCCTCAGCTTTGGACTGTCAAACGGGGCGCAGGCGATTTCCACCAGCTCTTCTCCCGCCTTTTTGACTTGGGTCTCTATCGGCGTTTTCGTCCTGAAAATCTCTTTTGCCTTTTCCAGTTTTTTATCCGGATCCACTGCGTCCAATAGACCATTGATGATTAGTTTTAACGGCTTGCCTTTCGCCGCATCCTCAATCTCTTTCCTCTCTTTCTCGTCTATTTCCCTATCCAGCCTCGCAAGTCTACCAGCCAAGGAAGTGAGTGTGTCTTCGTCCTTCGTACCAAGTGCAATCGAAGTAATGAGCTTGTCAAATGGTACGCTCCCCTTTCGCTCTAGGGGCCGTGAATCTGTCTTGTCGCTCTCGCAAACTCCAACGGCGTCTACTATCACGAAATGTGTTTTGTGGTTCGCATCTGGAGTGACCGCAGAAAGGTCTGTCGAAGAGATGGTCCTAGTCCCCCGTCCCTTCATCTGCTCAAAATAAATCCTTGATTTCACGTCCCTCATGAAGAGGAGGCACTCCAGTGGCCTGATATCCGTGCCGGTCGAGATCATGTCAACCGTCACCGCTATGCGCGGGTTGTAAGAATTGCGAAAACTGGCTATCAGGTCCTCGGTTTTTTCACCGGTGGTTTTGTAGGTTATCTTTTTGCAGAACTCGTTCCCCCTGCCGAATTCTTCCCTGACTATGTGAACGATGTCCTCGGCGTGGGAATCATCCTTCGCGAATATCAGGGTCTTGGGGACTTCTTTTCGCCCAGGAAATATCTCTGTGAAAAGCTTCTCCTTGAATGTCTTTACGACTGTCCTGATCTGGTCTGGGGCCACCACGTCCCGATCTAATTGAACTGGCGCATATTCCAGCTCTTCATCCAGTTGCTTCCACCGTATTTCTCTCGTTTGCTTGTCTCGCATATCCACATAAAATCCCGCTTTGACCTTGCTGCCTCTCTTGGTGATTTTGGTCTGGATACGGTAAACATCGTAACCCACATTAACCCCATCGGCAACCGACCGGTCGTGGGTGTACTCCGTTACGAGGTTCTGGTTGAAAAAGCCGAGCGTCTGTTTTGAGGGGGTTGCAGTTAGTCCAATTATGAAAGCGTCGAAGTATTCGAGCACCTGTCGCCAAAGGTTGTAGATGGAACGATGACATTCGTCAGTAACAATAAAATCGAATGTTTCCACGGGAATTTGAGGGTTGTAAGAAACTTCTTTGGGCTTCTCTTCTTTTAATGGGAGTTCGAATAGGGACTGCTCTTCAGCCTCAGTGTCATATTCGGGTTCGCCCCTGAGCATGGAATAGAGCCTTTGGATGGTGGTGATGCACACTCTGCTAACGGTGTCGATTGTGTTTGAAGTCATGTGCTGAACGTTGTAAAGTTCCGTAAACTTCCTGCCACCGTCTGGTGTTACATATTGTTGAAACTCTCTCAGAGTCTGGCGCCCCAAAGTCCTCCTGTCGACCAAGAAAAGCACCCTTCTTGTATTCGCGAATTTTATCAATCGGTAAACGAAACTTATGGCGGCGAAGGTCTTTCCTGCGCCCGACGCCATCTGGATAAGCGCTTTCGGTCTCGCTTCCGCGAAAGATTTTTCGAGATTTTTAATGCCGTCGACTTGACAGGGTCTTAATCCCTCCGTTATTAAGGGTGGCATCTTCCTAAGCCTTGCTCTGAGGGTATCCTGCTGAGATAGCCATTCTTGAAGCATTTCCGGCCTGTGAAAAGCGAATACTCCCCTAGAGCGGGGCTCGGGATCTCTGATGTCCCTGAAAAATGTTTCTACACCCGTGCTCTCATAGGCAAAGGGAAGCGGTTTCTGAGAGTGGGGGAGGTTTTCAAGTGCTTCCAGATATTTTTTAGATTGCTCGGCAACACCGCTCAGCGTTGTGCCAACAGCTTTTGCCTCCACGACACCGGCGGCCTTTCTGTTTATAAAGAGCACATAATCTGCGGGCGTGGGGAATTCGCGGACGGCCACCCCTAAAGAGGCGCCAAGATTTAGCTCTTGCCGATTCTGGAGTTTCCAGCCTGCCGCTTCCAGCAGTTGGTCTATCTTTCGCCTTGCTTTTTCCTCTGGTTTCAAAAACCTGCCCCATGTTTAGATTTAGACGATGGCATCTTATAATTAGATGTCTCTTTACAAATTTCTATCTCTACCCACCATATTACTTGCTTAAGTTGCCTTTGGCTGGCTATTCCTTCAAACGTAAAAAATAAAGAGGGTAAGTTAACGGCATCAGAGTGGTGCGGCCGGCGAAATTTGAACTTGACATCAAGTAGGATCAAATAGAAAATTGAATTTTTTGCTATTTTTTACTGCATAGATATATTTAAATAGTAAAATGTAGTAAATATAATCATGCCAGAATATACCTCAATCCGTATGCCCGTTGAGAACTACAAATTAGTCCAACAAGCAAGACGTGAACTAGCTAGGCGAGGATATGGAAGCCTTCCTGAAGAAGTGATACATCCCACTAATTGTCCAGTATGCGGCTCGTCAATGGAAAAGATTGAAATGCGATACGGTTACTACGAGTGTCAGAAGTGCGGCCACAAACAACAGTCTTTGGAAATGGATACTACGGGCAAGTTTGCTTTGGGAGTAGTCATAGGACTAGGCGTTGCAGCCTTGTTGTATCTTCTAAGTCAGGGCGACACAAAATGAAAGGCAGGATGAAGCAAATGTATCTCTACCGTCGATATGTAGAAAAACATTGGTTGCCAAGCATTGGTGAAAAATTAGACAAAATCCATTATCGTGAGCCTCCCCCTGGTACTGGCCACGCTGAACTCGATCCAAATGCTGAGTATTGTGAGGTTCATTATGACAAAGTTAATCCGCACCAAGATCCTTTAGGTCATCTCATAGAAGATTCACCCGAAACTTTAGTGGCATTAGGTACTGGAGCTCTAGTTTATGCTACAAGAAAGAATGTCGGCGAAGCGATTTTGACATCCTTGGGTAGCTATGCCGTCTTGAAGCTCATCAAATCGCTACTCTAAAACCTTAACCAATACCACTCGCTTGGGTGCCTACATCATCTTGAGCTATCAAGACTGATCTCACGGTGTATCATCTTGCCCCCGGCTCCATCACCCAAGGTTCATAAATGGTTGCTTAAGACCACAAGCGCGGAAGGTTTACCCGCCAACGCCGGCGAGCGCCCACCTGTGGCACGCCCGCATCGCCCCCATTCTTTTGCTAAAATTTCTTCAAAGGAAAAAGCGATTTTTAAATTTTATAAGCTTCTCCCAACTCGATTTCGTCATAAATTTTTTCTGCCAAGCCCTTGAACAGCTCGGGATGCTCCGTGTGCACCGGGAACAGCTGCTTGGGCCCGACCTCCTTGACTATTGCTTCGATCTCGGTCCTTGAGCAGTGCCCGGACGCGTGCACCTGGTGGAACTCCAGCCCGAAGTGCTTCAGCCAGTTCTGCATGACCTCCGCCCCAAGATCCTCCTCGGAGTAGGGCTCAGACATCGAGTGGATGAAGTGCCCCCCGTGCTCCGGCTGGATGTCCACGAGCTCGGCGAAGTGGTAGAAGTCCAAGTTGAGCAGCACCTCCGACTGATGTTTGTTGATGAACTCGAAGTTGACCGCGTCCTCGAGGTAGGGCCGCTCCCACTCAAAATAGTCCTTCTCGACGAACTCACAGCTCTTCTTCCGCCTGGCATATACGAGAAAATCGCGGCCGAGCTTGGGCACCTTCAGGCCCGTTCCAGCCAGCGTGTCGAGCAGGAGCGCAGCTCTCATCGATACGACGAATTTTCTGCCGTTGTCCTTGGCCACGCACGCGAATGTGGTCATGCGGTCGACGTCGCGGCCGTAGAATGTCGCCACGACGAGCTTTTTTGTTTCTGAGACAATTTTGTCGCTCGCTTGCCTGACGTCGTCCTCCCCGCCGACGTACGTCCTGTCCTCCTTTGGTGCCATCCGGGTGCCCTCACAAACCATGGCGATCGGTTTCTCCTTGGCCGCTCTCTCCACGAACTCCTCAGTCAGCTTGGCGCGCGGCCCGTGCTTCCTGAAGTCGCCCGTGTAGACGATTGTTCCCTCGGATGTGTGGATTATGAAGCCGCACGCCCCGGGGATGGAGTGGTCGACGCCGATGGGCACGACCTCCAGCGAACCCACCTTGATCTTCTTCCCGGGCTCGAATGGGCGGTACTCGCGCTCCCCGAAATCGACCGAGCCGCTCTCCTCCCAAGCCTCGACTATCGCGCGCCCGACCTTGCTGATGTGGACCGGGATAGACTCGTCAACGAACTCCAGGTGTGCGATGTGGTCGAAGTGGGGGTGGGAGATGAAGACAGCGTCGAACTCTGGCTTGCTGTGCTTGAGGTCGGTGAACTTCAGGGCGTCCTCGGAGTAGAGCCCCTTGATCCTCGGGAGTAGGTCGAACTCGAAGTAGTCGCGGACGCCGAGCACGCCGCGCGCATGCAGGTAATCGATGAAGTAGTCCTCGCCGCAGGTGAAGCCCTGGCCGAAGTCGAACCACACCCTTGTGTCGCGGTCCTCGAGCAGGATCTTGTTGCCGCCTATCTCGTTCACGCCGCCGTAGAAGGCGAGGGTTGTCATTTTTCTTTTCTCTTACCTTTTCCATTTGCCCTGAAGCGAATCTTGCGCCATTCTTTGTACGGCCAAATATATGGTTTATAGCGCTTATTCTCAGCCACGATCTCTGCGACTCGAATGTGTTTGAGTTTGGACTCTGAGCCACGCGGTACCAATTTCATGGTTAGTTTTTCTCCATTTTCTCTGTAACGTATACAAAGATAGGCTCGCTTAGGGGCGTTATTCTTCCAACCGAAGGCTTTCTCAAGTTTTTTGAAATCTTTTTCAAAATCTTCCCCAAGATTCCCAAGCTCATCAATAAATTTTGCTTCAAAGAGAACAAGAGGACGTGGTTTAAAACACCATATAAAACACCAATTTTCCTTCGGTAACATGCCCCGAGTTGGTAAAGTTGGTATACCCTTTTCAAACCTAACAATTGCCAAATCGTAATAAACAGCTCTCTCTTTCCTTTCATACCCTTTGTAATGTGTTTCGTTTCCGCATTCGGCTCTTACAGGCACCGTGAACCGAAATTGTGGTATAACAATTATCCTAGGGTCCACGTTATGTTTATTTCTAAGGCGCTCAAGTTGATAGTAAAGCGGATAAGTGATTGCGGCAGCTTCTGTCCATTGAACCCACCGAGATTTATTTGTTTCTTCAGCCAATTTCTCCCAAGCTTCTTTAATCCATTTTTCAATTCTGCCCAAGTCAGTTTTCATGATTACCATCGCGTCAAGTCATAGCAACATTTTTTGGAATTTTTCCCCATCTTTCGCAACCAATAGTGTGTAGAGGATTGACGTGAAAGCTTTGGTAGGATCTGGACGCGGTGCAATTCTATTTAGAGCGTCTTCCCTCTTGTCGATTAATTTTTCGAAGTCACTTGACTCCTTCGAATTGGAAATGCAGAAAATGTAGTTCACTATAAACCCGTGGTTAATCTCTCTACATTCCGTAAATTTTTTGATATCGCGCTTCATGTGTTCGATAAGGGGTATTATTCTCTTGGCCTCTGCGTTTTGTCTAATGAGATATCTCTTGTCGCCCCACACTCTTTCATGTGGATCTGTAACTTTTTCCATGCCGAATTCTATCCCTATCAGAAAAGTTTCTTGAAATTGGCTCGAAAAATCTAGCCCAAAATCAATGTTTCTCCCGATGTGTTCTCTCTGCATTTTTTTATTACAGGGATACTCCCTAATTATTTTTACCTTTTTCGAATCAAATGAGTCCAATAAAATGCCATGAAAAACAAAATGCAAGTCTTTCTCATTAAAAAAGATCAAGGGGGCTGCTTTAACTTTGTCAAATAATGTATCGAGTGCCTTTTCAATTTCTTTAACAAAATTGGCTTTCTGCATGGTATCCCTTAATAATTACTATTTTCACCTATTTCTTTTCTCTCATCAAGAGGAGTTTGTCGAATAAATCATTAGGATAACAAAAACTCTCATTTCCTTCGCCGCGCGGACGCGCGCGAGGGTGCGCAGGTTGTGCGCCACCGCCATGAGCAGGATGCTCGCGGCCTTCGTGACCGGCAGTTTGCACCTCGTTTGGGCGCCGTAGCGGTTCTCCAGCCCGCCAAAGAAGGCCTCGCCGACGCCCCGCTGGCGGTAGAGCTTGCGGTTGCGCTTGAACTCGCGCAGCATCTGCTTCCTGAATATGCCGTGGTACTCGACCGAGCGGGGCTTGATCACAGGTTTGAACCCGTGTTCACTGGCGAGCTCGAGGTTGCGCTGGGAATCGTAGGCGCGGTCTCCGAGCAGCGGCTCGCCATCGGCCTGCAATCCCTCAAGCAGCCGCCCGAGTTGCGTGCCGTCTGTGACATTGTCCTGCGTCACCTTCGCTGCAACGACGACGAGCGCGCCCGCGCCGCGCGAGTAGCCCACGAGTACGTGGAGCTTCAAGAACTCGCGCACGTACAACGTTTTGAACGCTTTCCTGCGCCTTCTGAGGCGGGGCGTCGAGATGCCCGTCGAATCGGCGATGTAGAGCTCACATTTTGCGAGCCGCGTTACCTCCCTGAACAGCAGGACGAGGAGTAGCTTCAGGTAGGGCTCGCGTATGCGTTTGAGCGCCCAGCCGACCGTCGAGTGGTCAATCGTCTCGTTCATGACCGAGGGCGCCTGTCCCTCCACCTCACGGTAGGTGTAGTCGAAGCACTGTGCAGTCGCGCAGATCGCGGCGTGCCTCCGCGCCGAAAACTTGGGGCGCCTGCCCCGCTTGGCACGCTGCCAAGGCGGCG
>Ga0315282_10014379_pt1 | contig 11797 bp, 9 predicted proteins | sample YL17G07_20_MG_FD_203693 | JGI IMG/M metagenome (GOLD analysis project Ga0315282, IMG submission 203693) | Sediment microbial communities from Yellowstone Lake, YNP, Wyoming, USA - YL17G07_20 | ecosystem: Environmental > Aquatic > Freshwater > Lake > Sediment | place: USA: Wyoming | collected... | reverse complement strand
ACGCCTCCCACGCCTCCCACGCTTCCCACTCTTCCCACGGCTCCCACGGCTCCCACGCTTCCCACGCCTCCCACGCTTCCCACTCTTCCCACGGCTCCCACGGCTCCCACGCTTCCCACTCCTCCCACTCCTCCCACTCTTCCCACGGCTCCCACTCTTCCCACGGCTCCCACTCCTCCCACAGTAGTTGTGGCTGCGTCGGATGCGATCCCGATCCCAGAATAGATTGAAAAACTATTCTTTCTCTTTATCGGGAACGGACCAGATAATTTAAGGATTATCTCCAAATATTGGCATGGACATAGAAAGCTTTACCTTTCCAATTAATCGAACTTTTTGGCAAAGAAAAACGAATCTGGCACTCATAAATGAGGAAAAGCTCTCGCGGATGAATATCAACGGCAAATTCGTACCCGTTACGGATATGGTGAAAATAGGAGAAATGAACGGAAAATTTGTTATTTTTTCGCCATTGCTTCTTAAAGTTTACCTAATGGAAAAGAGTAAATGGGAAAATCTTTTATCCGGAAAAATAGAAGAAAATCTTTCCTTGTTTCTTAACAACAGGCTTATTTGCCCGAAGGGCATGAATCTTACGGAATATAGAAAATATATGCACGTCAACATTTCTTTAACCGATGATTGCAATCTGGGGTGCGTGTATTGCGTTTACAATAGCGGAGAAACAAAAAACACCATCGACTTGGGCTTCGTAAAATCCTATTTGGATTATATTTCGGAAAATTATAAAAACGTACCTACCGGGATCAGATTTTTTGGAGGAGGCGAGCCTACCTTAAAGTTCAAACTCATGAAAAAAATATATGACTACGCATTTTCCCGGGTCGATACCCCGGTTTTCCAAATACTCAGCAACGGCACATTTTCCAAAAAGGTCTGCAACTGGATAATTAAAAACATAGATGAAATTTCTTTAAGCTATGACGGTTTGCCTGAGCTGCAGAACACCCAGAGGCCGTTCAGGTCAGGAAGTCCAAGTTCAGGCATAGTAGAAAGGAACATAAAAAGGATAACCATCTCAGAGAAAAACCTATCTATACACGTGGTTCTGACCAAAAACACGGCAAGCAGGACTATTGACGTATTGAATAATTTGAATTCGCTTGGAGTAAGGAGAATAGGGATTATGAGGCTGATTCTGGAGGGCAGGGCAAAAGAAAGAGACATGGTTGAAAATCAGGGCAATTTTTTAAATGAAATCTTACCGAAGATGAGGGAAATCGCGGGAGAAATGGGAATAAGGATTTTCTGCGGGCCCGTAGAATTCGAAAAACCCATCGATTGCATGTGCCCTTCAGACAAATTTATGCATTTGACGGCGAAGAACGAAATAATACATTGCGGACGCCTTAAAAATTACACGGAATCCGTGAAATCCGGAAAACTCCCGTTCCTGAAAGGCAGGTATGACGAGAAAAATAAAAAAATAACATTTACGGATGAGGCCGGATATCTTGCTACCCGTAACATACACCATATAGACGAATGCCGGAAATGCGTATCAAAATGGCTTTGCGGCGGGGGATGCCCCTTCGTAGCGATGAAGATGCACAATGATGTATACAAGCCTGGTTCCAAATGCGAAACAACAATAAGATTTATGAAGGACCGCATAATGGAAGAGTCTGTAAAAAAATTCATAAGAATAAGGCCTTACATAGAAAAAGAAAAACCAGGAAAAATCTATTATACGAATAGTTTTAACAAGATACAGCTGTCACGGGTAACGAATAATCAGCATCCGAAAGGAAGCAACTTCATCACGATTGACGATTCTTGCGATTTTAAAAAATTGTCAACGCAAATATTATCAGAAAGAAATAAGGACTTAGAAGTAAAATTATTCCTGCTATCCTTCCAATTCAGCAATAAGTGGCTATCTCACAATTTCGAAACGATTTATAAGTTTCTGAAAACCTTAAAATCAAACCGAATATACTTCAGGGTAACCAAGCCATTCCCGAAATGTATTTATGAAAAAACAGATTATAAAGAATTGTGCACAGAAATGCATATACCGGGTTCATGTGAAGATTGTCTGGAATTATACGAGGTTCAGGGCGAACGAATCAGGCTATGCAACGGAAAGATTTTCCTTTTAAAGGATTTCGAAAATAGAAATGCCATATACAGGGAGCTTGAAAAATGCAGAAACCTGCAGCCCGCATGCAAAAAATGCAGGCATTTTTTAAGAAAGCAATGCGGGGGATTTTGCTTGAATTTAAAACAATAAAAACCAAAGTTAATGGTGGATGAATGAAGATTGGCAAAAAAGCCTGTATATTGATAATTATCGTTGTATGCGCCGTTTTTATTTTTTTCAAGGGAGGAACGCTGCTGACGGGATTGTTTGTAGGAACACCCGCGACACCAGCAACCAAAATCGGCGTAATAATGCCCAGGCCCGGTAATTCCTCAAGCGTCATAGGATATCGGAACGATATAATCAAAAATGCACTTGAGACTTCGGTTCAGTCTTATTCCAGCAATGCTGAAAATAATGGAATTTCTCTGATTTACCGATACTATGACTATCCTTTGGGTGCATGGGATGATTCTTACGTTCCCGGGCTGGAGGATTCATACCATAATGTAACATCGGAAGGAGCAAAGATAATCTTATTCATGGGCGAATCATCGGGTTATGAAAAAATAATGACTTTGTGCGAAAATGATAGGACGATTTTGATTTCTCCGACTGTCGGATGGTCGTGGCATGACTTCGATGACGTACCAATCGATTACAGTTTCCGTGTCAGAGACTGGTACATATCTCCTGCCGAAATTCTGGCTGAAATTATCAGGAATCGCTTTAACATTTCATCTGCTGTTGCCTTCTATCAGGACTCGCCATATGAAACCCAGACGGACGGCTACATATCTGCCATAATCTTCAAACAAAGTTTTGAAAAGGTAGGGGGGAAGGTAATTGGCATCTACGATTACATCGGGACGGGATTTAATATTTCTGGCATCGAAGACGTCATAAAAACGCAAAGGCCTCAGGCTGCTTTCTTTTCGTCGACGTTCGGTTCAGGGGCATTTGACATAATAAGGGAAATAAAAAACTCCGATCCGGAAACCAAATTTTTCATGTCGTTATACAGTTTTCCTAACAGGAGCATTGATTCCGGTGCCGAAGGCTTGACATTCGTATCTTTCGGCATAGGCGTTGATGGAGCTAAAGAATCCATCTATTCAGATTATGTTGCATTGTCTATGGAAATTTTAGAAAAATCTCTGGCCGATTGCGGTGAAAATGCCGAATGCATCAGGGAGGAGCTTCACACGAAGGAATTTGACACGCGTATCGGAAAAGTGAGATTCAGGGAAAAGGGTTCCATCATAATGCCTTACCAGCTGAAGCAAGTCGGGGATACGGGATACGTTAATTTATTCCAATATAATTTAATTGATGATCCTAATTTTTCCGAGAATTTGAATATAACATGCCGGAATTATTTTTCGGAAATCCCAAGATACAGCATCTGCGACAGATAATGAATAGCAGGGGAATTCACAGGGAATCAGATTTTTACGTGTTGGTCCATTTTCTAAAAACCTTCTCGTCCCTTTCGCTGAAGATAATCTTTTCGAAAACGGTTTTTATCATGCCGTTAAATATCTTGCACCGCATATCCCCGGGAAGCTTGGGAACAACATTGCCTCCTGAGGTATACGCATTCACCGGGCATAATGCGCAATAGGCGAACCATGGGCATGCGTCGCAGAGTGATGAGAATTTCGAAGATATGTCGATCATTGTCGTCGTCGTTGGAGATTTTATGATTTCCTCATATTCGCTCGTTTTGACGTTTCCCAGCTTGAATATGTCCAGCACCTTGGCCTCGTCGCAAGTGAAAATGTCGCCCTTGTGATTGTAAAGAAGCTGGCCTATGCCCGCTCCGCAGGGCGAACGGAAGTCAACCATGTTCGTGCTTTCTTTTTTAAGTATCATGCCGGCCACCAGCGAAGCCCACACTTCCCTGAAGTCTTCGCCCCCTTTGTTTATTTTGAGCACGTAGTCGAGCGTGTTGTTCCAGAATTTGAGGTATTCATCGGCTGTGTAGCCTATCTTGTCCCATGTTTTCCCTGCCATCCCCAGGTTGTTCATGAACCTGGGCCACACGTACGTGAATCCCAGCGACCTGAATTCGTCGACTATCTCCTTCCAGTAAGGCAGGGAATGCCTAGTGACCGTGGTCAGCGCATGAAATCGGAAATCATAACCCTTCATTTCGTCCCTTATCCTTTTTATCCAGTAAATCACATCGTCATGGGAGCCTTTGCCCCCCAAATATCTCCTGTTTTTGTCATGGACCTCCTTTGGCCCGTCCAGCGAGGTGCAGAGGCCCAATGGTATGTTTTTCTGCAGGAATTTTACAAAATCATCATCGGCATTCGTGAGGTTCGTCACTATGGAAAATGAAACCTTCCTTTTATGTTCGTTGGCAAGCTTCCTTGCATAATCGATGACGAATTCCACTATTTCGAAATTTAGCGAGCAGTCGCCTCCCTGGAACTCTATCGTGAAATCTCTGGCAGGCGTACGGAACATGAAATCGACTATCGATTTCGCAGTGTCGACATCCATGTCCCATCCCTTCGCTTCGGACGGCTTCGAGAACGAGTGGCAATAAACGCAGCCCATGTTGCAGCGGAAGGTCGGAGTCATTATGTGCAGGTCAGGGCCGTTGAAGAGGAACGAGTATCTTTTCCTGTAGTCTTCGACAACTTGGTTTATGTTATCTTTCGTGACGATTATGCCGTTCTCCCTGAGCATGGCATACAAATTGCGGTCTTCTTCTATCCTGCTGCTCCTCAGGAGCCTGTATTCCTCCGCATTAAGGACAACCCATGCTCCGTTGTCGGTAGTTACCAAAAAATGCTCCTCGTCAAACTTGCGAATCCTGTATTGGTTTACGAGATAATCAGCTGAGGGTTTTTCGAAATCCATCCGGCTTATTGCCATCATAACACCTTTATCATGCCGTTTTTCACTTCAGCCAGCAAGTAGTTTATGAAATTGTAGGCCACTTCCTCTATTTCCGGGCTCTTAGCTTTCAGGTTCAGCGTCACCTTAAGATTTTCGCCGGTTTTTTTCACGCTGACGTCCAGAATTTTCTTGAAATCGTCTGCAGCTTTTGTCACGGCGCTTTCCGGATAAAGGTCCTTTTTCAGCTCAATTTCCGCCTTTCTTCCCTTTTTGTCTATTTTCAGGTTCCTCATTCTTGTTCTCCTCCGGCGGCTTCCATGGCTTGGCTATGCCCAGCGGGTCGTCTATTATATATTCGTCTTCGTCATCCTGCTCGTCTTCGTTTTCTTTTTTATCCTCCGTCTCTTCATCTTCGCTTTCGCAGGTTGGGCAATACATTTCTTTGCAGTCCGGGCAAAGCTTAAGTTCGCATCCGCACGTTTCGCAATATTCCTTTTCGGTAGGCTCCTGTAAATTTGTCATAAGCGCTCTCTCTATTATCGCCTTCCTCAGCGGCTGGTTCCTCACGGCCTGCACGACGTAGAATGCATAGTTCACGAGCTCGTTGTTGAATTCGTTGCCCAGCCTTTCCAAGTCTTCTTTTTTGTCCTTTGGCTTCATCTGGACGAATATCTCCTCGTCCGGGTTCCCGTCTATCAGGACGTAAGCCTTGTCAAGGAAAACGTAAGCGGCCGAGTATATCACTTCCAGAGGGTATATTTTCGGGTTAACAGAAACTATGAAGAACTTGTTTTTCCTGTCGAGCTCCACATTGCTTATGCCTTTCGCTTCGTTCTTGAGTTCCTGCGAGACCTTGCCGGATTTTTTCTTTGCCATAGAAATACTCTTTGGATTTTAATTATAAAAATTGAGGTTTAGCTTTAAATTGGTATCAGATAACCCGTCAGGTTTGGCTGACGCATCGTGACGTGATAACAATCGGTTTTTCCATCACTATTATGGTGTGCTCCGCCTGAGCGACACGCATGCCTGACCTTTCCTTGAGCACAGGATAGCTTCTTATCGACTCGCCCATTTCCAGCTGCCTCAAAGCGAAGGACGTTTTAAAAGGCGAGAGCCCTTTCTTCACCAGCCACCGCCTGCAAAATGGCAATCCCATGTATTCGTCTGCGGCCATTTCAAGTATGATCCTTGCTTCCGGGAGTCGCGCTGGTTTTGGCTGCAGAAAGGAGAAGATTTCAACAGGTTCTGATTCTTTCACGTAGCCATTCCTTTCGCACACGAACGGCTCCAGCGCAATCACGTCGCCTTCCATAAGCTCCTCTCTCGAATCGTTTATGATATTCGGGATAGTTGGAGGTCCGTGTATCACGTACTGGTCGAGGCCGTGGCCCGTGAGATTTACTATGACTCCGAGCCCTGATGATTCGATGGTTTCGTTTATGGCCTTGCCTATCTCCGATATCTTCAGTCCGGGCTTTATGACTTTTATGCCTGCTGACAAAGCTTTCTCCGCAACTGATATAAGTTCGTTTTTCTCTGAGCAATAAGTGTAGGCCATGTCCGCGACCCAGCCATCGACGTGTATTCCGTGGTCTATCTTGACGAGGTCTCCAGGTTTTATGGACATGGCTTCATCGAATTTCGGAGTGTAATGCGCAGTAACTTCGTTTATGCCTATGTTCACAGGAAAGGCAGGTTTCCCGCCAAGCTGAAGAATGCGATTCTCTATGAATTCCGCAAGGTCCAGTATTTTCATGCCAGGCTTTATCATTTCCACGACTTCTTTTCTGATCTGAGACGAGATTTCGCCGGCTTTCCTGTATTTCTCGAGAACTTCCGGGTTCATGTCCATAACGTTTTATTTGACCGCCAATTTATAAATGTGAAAAATCCTTTCTAAAATAATGCAGACAACTAAAACACGAAAAAAAGATTTGTAGATAAAAATAAATAAAAATTAAAAAGTGAAAGAAGCCTTTACAACCCTGCCTCTTTCCTCAGCATTCCGGCTTTGTCCGTCTTCTCCCACGTGAACTCCTTGCCGTCCCTTCCGAAATGGCCGTAGCAGGCCGTTTTGCTGAATATCGGCCTTCTCAGGTCGAGCTCCTCTATCATGTGCGAAGGCCTGAAGTCGAAATGCTTTTTGACGAGCTCGAAAATCCTTTCCGCGGGTACCTTGTTCGTCCCTTCCGTGTCTATGAATATCGATATGGGTTCGACCCCGCCAATAGCGTAGGAAATCTGGACTTCGCATTTGTCCGCAAGACCCGCGGCGACGACATTTTTCGCCACGTATCTCGCATAGTAGGCTCCGCTCCTGTCAACCTTAGTCGGGTCCTTTCCGCTGAAAGCGCCGCCGCCATGGCTTCCCATGCCGCCGTACGTGTCTGCTATTATCTTCCTTCCCGTGCATCCTGAGTCAGCAACTGGCCCGCCAAGGACGAATCTTCCCGTGTTGTTTATGAAATACTTGGTTTTTTCATCTATAAGATGCCCGCAGACAGGCTTGATTACGTTTTCCTTTATATCTTCCCTCAGCTTTTCCAGATCCACGTCCGGGTCATGCTGCGCTGCCACAACTATCGAATCCACCCTTTTGGGAGCGCCGTTCTCATATTCGACGGTCACCTGCGTCTTGCCGTCAGGCCTCAGGTATTTCAGCGTCCCGTTCTTCCTCACTTCCGCCAGCCTGAATGCAAGCTTGTGGGCAAGAATGATGGGCAAAGGCATGAGTTCGGGCGTTTCATTGCATGCGTACCCCACCATCATTCCCTGGTCTCCTGCTCCAGTGTCCTTCTTTGCAGTTTTGTCAACGCCCAGTGCTATGTCAGGGCTCTGCTCATGCAGCGAAACAAGAATGCCGACAGATTCATGGTCAAAGCCATATTCAGGTTTCGTATATCCGACTCGTTTGAGGACAGAGCGCACGACACTCTGAATGTCAACATACGTGCTGGTCGTGATTTCACCTGTCACTACTATGAACCCCATGCCTGCCATGGTCTCGCACGCGACCCTCGCCTTAGGGTCGTTCTTTATTATCGCGTCAAGGACAGCGTCCGATATTTGATCACATACCTTGTCAAGGATGCCCTTCGGTCATTGCTTCCGAAGTGAAGAGATAGCTCTTCATAGCTTCCCACCTCCCTTAGCATCTAATGCCGTTTTATATTGTTGAAATTTTCTATCCATGTGTAGATTTTCATTGTTGTAAACATCTAGATTTCCAGATTTTGATAATAATTGATGAAGTGTATTTATATATCTTTTTATATTTAATTGTTTAAAATTATAACTGGTGAGAATATAGGCGGCACAAACGAAAAGATTTCGAATCCCCGTGTAATAACAGGAGAATACCTCAAAAAGCTCAGGATGGAGCGGGGTTTGTCTCAGACGGAACTCGCGGCTCTTGCAGACATTTCCCAGGCGCACGTCGCGAAAATAGAGAGCGGAAAAGTCGACCCGAGGCTCTCGACGGTCAACAGGATTCTTCTGGTCCTCTCGGAAAAAGAAAGGGAATACAAGCGTTGTGGCGACATAATGAGCAGGGTCATGCCGGTGAGGCCGGAAACGCCCGCAAAGAAAGTCGCAGCGATAATGAAATCGTCGGGTTTCTCCCAGGCTCCGGTGATGGATCGCGGCGTTCAGCTGGGTTCGATAAGCGAGGAAACGCTTCTCCACAATATGGACAGGAATCTCGAACGCCTCCAGGCAAAGGACATAATGGACAACCCATTCCCTGTCGTTGATGTGGGCGAAACAATAGAAATTCTTCCCTCGCTGCTTGATGCGCATCCGGCTGTCCTGGTCTCGGAAAAGGGAAGGATACGCGGCATAATAACGAAATCGGACCTGCTCGCCATTAGGTGATTTTCCTACATAAGTATAAACCACTTTTGGGTGCTAAAAAGCTTAATAAAGTCAAAAAACCAAGTTTTTAATATGACGCTCTCACGGAGAGAATTCGCAAAAGCCCTGGGTATGGGTGCAACTGGAGCATATGTATTTTTGAGAGCACCTGCTACAGCTGCAGCTTTGTATGGTGATGCGCCCGCTGAATATTCGTTAAAAGAGGGCGATTTTACTCCTGATGAGTTCAAAGATTTTGCATCCTCCATGAAAAGTCTTGAACGCAGAATAGGCAGCCTGGGCAGATATGGGTTGAATTTTGAAGGAATGCCGTATGACGGAAAAGCCGGTCATCTGGGAGAAACGTTACCTAGACCGCCGTACACCAGTAGACTGGTACCAAAGCGTGTACAGGAAACAGTCGTCCCCTTGGAATTGAAGGATATCATTTTTAAAACAACCGCTGTTCACGAAACTGTTCATGCCGTTTCATTGCAGGCTCTTGGGGGTTTTGGGCGTGAACTTTTGGCCGTTCCATATAAACCAAGTGGCGATTTGCCTACGGAAGGCCTCGTTAGTCCAGCTTCAATAAAATTTATCGAAGCACTGAATGTTATGAGAGCTCTTCAGAATCGTACGAGAGGTCAGGCCTGCGATCCCCTCCCTGCTTGGTTTGAACAGCTTGATAAGCTTGTAACATATAATGAGCCATTTGAGGCGTTAGCGAATGCAGGAGCAGCCGACGTTTTGGGTCTTCATTATGAAGATTCTTACGAACCATATGATGTTTTACAATCAGCGATAGAATTAATTTTCAAAGAGATAAAAAGGGAGAATAATAATTTGACCCAAGCCCGAAGATGAACAGCCGTGTTAATCCCTTTAATCTGCTTGTTATGAGTAATGAGGATGTGCTATCCATGGTTCAGTGCATGGGAACGAATCTCGCACATTTTCGCACATCTTTGCGCATCACATGGCGAGCTTGGTGCGAGACAGTTGATAGTTTTTAGATGATTTTTACATGGTTTTTACATGCATGCCAAGCCGAAACCTGAAACTTGAAAACTTTAAAAGTGTTGTCTCCTATTATAAGGGCCTAAGAACGGTATAATTTTTAGAGGCGGTTTGTTATGGTATGGAAGCTTTTTTCGAAGGAGCTCCAGGAGGCGATAAGGGAGAGGGGATTCGACAGGCCCACGTCCATCCAAACTGAAGGCATACCGCCGATAATAAAGGGAAAGAACACGCTGCTGATAGCGCCGACTGGCGTAGGCAAGACTGAAAGCGTCCTGCTTCCCGTGTTCGACGAGTTTGTCAGGAACCGCGAGAAGCTCAGGCCCATTTCCATAATCTACATCACTCCTCTGAAGTCGCTCAACCGCGACCTGCTGAAGCGCATACTGTGGTGGTCGGAGAAGCTGAATTTCGAGGTGAGCGTGCGCCATGGCGACACTTCGCAGTACGAGCGCTCGATGCAGGCCGCGAACCCGAGCGACATGTTCATAACCACGCCCGAAACGCTCCAGGCAATGCTCGTGGGAACTCGAATGCGAAGCCACCTGAAGAACGTGAGATGGATAGTCATAGACGAGATACACGAGCTTGTCGAGAACAAAAGGGGCGTCCAGCTTTCCATCGCTCTTGAACGCCTGAAAGAGCTTATCAGCGAGAAGGAAAAGATACAGATGATTGGCCTGTCCGCGACCATCGGGACGCCCGAAGACGTCGCGAATTTCCTGACTGCGGGAGGGAAATGCGAAATAATAAACGCCACGGAAAAAAACAACCTGGAAATACGGGTCGAATCGCCAAAAACGGAAAGCCGCGACAAAGAGATTTCGGAGAAAGTCCTGGTCGGTCCTGAAACGTCCGCGCGCCTGAGACGAATCGCTGAACTCATCGAGAAGAACAGGTCGGTCCTGACGTTCACCAATACCCGCGAATTCTCAGAGGTCCTTTCATCGAGGCTGCGGGTAATGAATCCCAAGCTTCCCATAGAGACGCATCACTCCTCGCTTTCGAAAGAGGTGAGGATAGACGCGGAAGAACGGTTCAAGCAGGAGAAAATAAAGAGTCTGGTCTGCACCAGTTCGCTTGAACTCGGGATAGACATAGGCTCGATTAACCTCGTCCTCCAGTATATGTCCCCGCGCCAGGTATCGAAGCTTCTGCAGCGTGTCGGACGCGCTGGCCACAGGGTTTCCGAGGTTTCGAAAGGGGTCGTGATATCGACGGACTCTGACGACTGCTTCGAGGCGAGCGCGATAGCAAAGCTGGGAATCGAAAGAAAGATAGAGCCTACGGAAATTTACGGAAAATCGCTGGACGTCCTTGGCCACCAGATAGTCGGCCTCGCGCTTGAGGAATACAAGATTCCAATGGACAGGGCTTATGAAATAATAAAACGCGCGTATCCTTTCAAAAACCTCACCATGGAAGAATTCTTCGAAACGGCGAAGCTTATGGAGAAACTCGGCTACATCTGGGTCGGCTCGAAATTCGACGATTTCGTTCCTCTCAGGCGAAGGAAGCAGGCGTGGCTTTACTATTACCAGAACCTTTCAACCATACCCGACGTCAAGAACTACAGGATAATTGACATCATCTCCAACAAATCCGTTGGAACGCTGGACGAGGAGTTCATTGCAATACACGGAAGGCCTGGGACGTCGTTCGTGGTAAAAGGCCAGGCCTGGAGAATCATTGACATCCAGGAGAAATCCATACTGGTCGAGCCTGAAAACAACATAAGTGCGGCGATACCAGCATGGGAGGGCGAGCTCATTCCCGTTCCATTCGAGGTCAGCCAGGAGGTCGGGAAACTCAGGAGGAAAATAGCGGACATGATAAAAAGCGGGATGGAAAAGGAAGGCATTATTGAAAAGATAATCGCAGAATATCCCGTGACCCGTGACGTCGCAAGCAAGATGCTGAAGACGATTGAAAAGCAGGTGAAATACGGCTTCGTCCCTGACCACGAGA
>Ga0315282_10014378_pt1 | contig 11797 bp, 12 predicted proteins | sample YL17G07_20_MG_FD_203693 | JGI IMG/M metagenome (GOLD analysis project Ga0315282, IMG submission 203693) | Sediment microbial communities from Yellowstone Lake, YNP, Wyoming, USA - YL17G07_20 | ecosystem: Environmental > Aquatic > Freshwater > Lake > Sediment | place: USA: Wyoming | collected... | reverse complement strand
TCCATAAAGCATTCCTGAAATTTTGAGGTCATGGATGTAGATGGCCTTACCTGTCACTTTCTCCTCTGCATCTGCCTTGGGGATTCGTTTTCCGATATTGATAAAGTCTTGCATCAGAACCTCCGCTTATTTCGGATTTCGGAATTCGGATTTCGGATTTTTAAATCCGCATTCCGCAATCCGCAATGCATTATTGACCACTGACTGCTTTGATGGCCTGAATGATCTGGAGATAACCCGTACAGCGACAAAGATTCCCGGCGATTCCGTTTCGAATCTCCTCCTCCGTTGGTTTTGGATTCTCATCGAGGAGGGCTTTCGCAGAAAGCACCATCCCAGGTGTACAGAAACCACATTGGATGGCTCCATATTCAATGAAAGCCTTCTGTATGGGATGGAGATTACCCTGGACATCGATCAATCCCTCAATCGTAGTCACGCTCCTTCCCTCCACTTCGATGGCAGGGAAGATGCAGGAGTTGATTGTCTTTCCATCTAAAAGGACATTACAGGCTCCACATTCACCCATGCCGCACCCTTCCTTCGTTCCGGTCAGTTCCAATTTGTCCCTTAACACCTGTAGTAAGGTGAGATGAGGTTCAATCTCCGCCTGAACCGGTTCGCCGTTCAAAACAAAATTGATGCTCTGCTTCATCGTTGAATCTCCCTTAGCCTTGAATTAAGCTCCAATAATCAAATCCTAAATTCCAAATAATTCCCAATCATCAATTACCAAATAACCAAATTAACCCTTACTACTTTTAGAAATTTGGTTATTGGAATTTCGGTCATTATTTGATTATTGGTGCTTGGAAATTGGTTATTACTATATTTGTCTACCATAGCCTCACCGGGAATATCGTCTCTTCGGGTCTCAGCACTCGCTCGATAGACTTCATCACCATCCTTTTTACCAAGACCTTGATCATCTCTCTGCGGTACCAGGCCTCGCCTCGGATCGTATCCCGAGGCTGTGCTTCCTTAGAGGCAGTCTCAGCTACCTCTTCCAAAAGTTCGTCACTTATTCTCTGATCTCTTAAAAGTTTTTCTGCCTTGATCGCCCTCATTGGAGTAGGAGCTGCTACCCCCAAAGCGATTCGGATTTCTTTACAGACTACCTCATCCCCCTCAAGGGAGTGGAGGAATGTTGAGATGGGAGAGGTCGTGCAAAGGATGTCGGAACAGGTGACGGTCGCTTTATCAAGAGAGATGAGGACTGCTACCCCGAGGATTGGAAGGTCGAGTGCCTGTCTTCTCTGGTGTTTCCAATAGGCAGAGCCAGTATTGGGAAGAGGTTTTGGAATGGAGATCTCCATCAGAATCTCGCCCTGCTGTAATACTGTTTCTCCAGGTCCTGTAAAAAACTGATCGATCGGGATCGTCCGCTCCGACTTTGCACTTTTCAACTTTAACTGGGCGCCCAGGACCAGAAGCGGGGCTACGGTATCAGCCGAAGGGGCTGCCGTGCAGATATTGCCGCCTATGGTCGCCACGTTCCGGATCTGGACGGAACCGAGGACATCAACGGCATCGGTTAACGCAGAAAATTCCTTTCTGATTATTTCGGACTTCTCAAGGGTCCGGTGAGTGACCATTGGCCCCATCCTCAACTTTCCATCGTATTGGATTTGATCCAGACCCGGAATTCCCTGAAGAGAGATAAGGACATCTGGAGCCATTGTCTTCTGTTTTATCATCACAATGACATCCGTCCCACCGGCAATGAGCGCTGCCTTTTTGCCATGCTGGCTTAGAAGGGAGAGGGTCTCATCGATGGTTTTGGGTCTGAGGTAGTCGAACCTTTTCATTGGAGCCTCCATTGCCCCCTTTCCCATCTTCCCCCATCAAGGGGGAGAGTGAGCCTGCCTGCCGGCAGGCAGGGGTGGGGAGCCAATTTTTATCTCACAAGATTTGATAACACTAAAACCGTCCAATAGGGAGAGAGACAGAGTAGAATGTTAGCGATAATATATGTGGGAATATAATATAAACCGCCCCTGAAGACGGTTCCGATGGGAATATCCTTAGCCATCCCTGCAACGACATAACAACAAATCCCAATAGGTGGCATGATGGCCCCCATGGTTGTGGTGATCGTGATGACCTGTCCGTACCAGATCGGGTCGTAACCCATTTTTTCAACTATGGGGTAAAAGATAGGCAGTGAGATCAGAAGAAAGGCGAGGGCATCCATCACACACCCCCCGATCATATAGCATATCAAGATTGCCCATAATAACATCCAGTTTGGAAAAGGGAGGGAGCTAATCCATGATGCTGCTTCAAAAGGCAGTCTGGTCACAGCAAGAAAACGACCGAAGATCGTAGCACCAGCTACGATCATGAATACCAGACAAGAAATGCGAAGTGTATCAGCACATGAAGCAACAAATCCCTTCCAGGTCAGTTTTTTTCTCAAGATACAAATGACCAAACCAACGGCACTGCTCGCTGCTGCAGCCTCCGTGGCTGTTACCACGCCTGTAAAAAGGGCAACCATAATGATGGCAAACAGAATGACTATATCGAGAGCGTCAGGGAGGGCCTTAAATCTTTCTTTCCAGGTGCTTTTAGGTCCCTTAGGACCCCAATCCGGATGTCGATAGCAGATGTAAACTACGGTGGCTGCGATTAAGACGGTGAGGATACCACTCGGTATGACATTTCCAAAGAACAGTTTGCCAATGGATTGGCCTGTGTAGATCCCGTATACAACGAGAACGATACTTGGAGGTATCATGACCCCCAGGGTGGCCCCAGCAACCACCGAGCCCGCACTGAGCATCGGGTGGTAATTATATTTTTTCATCTCTGGTATGGCGACTGTACTCATGGTTGCAGCCGTTGCTGTATTAGAGCCACTGATGGCTGAAAAGGCAGCACATGCCATAATGGTGGTGATGGCTAAGCCCCCTCGAAAATGGCCAAACCATTTGTAGGTTGTAAAATACAAAGTATCGTTATATCCACCGTAATGAGCGAATTCCCCCACCAGAATGAACATCGGGATAACGGTCAGCCCATAATTGGAGAAAATATTCCACATATCTGTACCGATCATTCCAAGGGCCGCTTTGAAACCGGCGACATAACTAAATCCTAAAAAACCAACCAGTGCCATCGTGAAGCCCACAGGGATCCTGAGCAAGAAGAGGACAAGAAACATGAAAAGAATTCCATAAACACCGACAATCGGTCCTTCCATGTCTTACTTATGCCTCCCTGCTCTGAAAGTTTTTTAAGAAATCGATGACGAGGGTGAGAGAAAAGACTACGAATCCCAGCGAGACACTGTATATAAATGGGTGGAACATGATTTTTAAGGTTTCCGAGACCTCCCCTGATTTCGATATCTTCATCCCCCAGATGAATACCTGCCAGGAAACGATGGCAAAGAATATCGTTGTGATAAAATAGTTAATCCCGTCGAGAACCCTGTTGACCCGCTTCGGGAACTTTTCTGTCAATATATCTACAACGATATGATCCTTTCTTTTTTGTGTGTAACCGAGTGCAAAGGCGATGACGATAGCCCCCATAAACCCTACAAGTTCATAAGCCCCTCGATAAGGCGCATTGAAAAAAAATCTTAGAACCACGTTAACCGTTGCAAGGGACATGAGGAAGAGTACAGCCACACTGCCAACAATCAGCAAGATCTTGTTTAAAAAATCATCTATTTTTTCAAGATAACCCATTTTCTTTCCCCATCTAAATCATTAACAAGGGGCCTGGGAAATTCCCCAGACCCCTTTCTGTTTATTACTTATACTGCTTTTCATACTTCTCCTTTAGAGCATAAACATCCTTGATAATTTGCTCACCAGGCAATCCTGCAGCTGTAACCCTCTTGATGTATTCGTCGATGAGGGGTTTAATGAGTTTGGGCACCTCTACTTTTTCGCTGGCAGGAAGTTCAAAGATCTGGAGGTTATACTTTTGCTTTGACCATTCGAGGGATTCTTTAACATGGTCATCAACGTAAGTTCCTGTCCAGAGTGCCTGTTCCCTTCTCATGTCATCGATCACTTTCTTCACGTCAGCGGGCAACGAATTCCATTTATCCTTATTCATCACCACTGAAAATGTAACCACCCATAAATTTGCTATCGTTGCATTGGCTGTGTATGCGGCATAGTTAAAGTCTTTGAGGACTTCCATTGAAGACACATGGCCCTTGACCGTACCTTTCTGGAGTGCTTCTGGTGTATCAGACTGCGGCATGGCGACTGGAATACCCCCTAAATTTTTTATAATGTCCGCTTGGGTTCCACCCACCCTTAATTCCAGTCCCTTTAAATCTTTCAAAGATTTTATAGGCTTAATGGTCATAATATTTGCGGGTGGGCATGTGAACAGGGTAATAATCTTTACCTGTTCAAATTCTTTGGGTTTGTATTTTTCGATGAGATCATAAAGAGCGAGGCTTGCTGTTTTGGCACTTGGAAACCCAACGGGTTGATCTATCGCGACCTGGCTGGTAACTCATAGCTAAGCAACCGATATCGGCTGTCCCAGAGACTACTCCGTCGAACATATTTTTTGCTGAAAGCAGAGTGCTGCCAGGAAAGGTTTGCACAGCCACTTTTCCACCTGTCCTTTTCTCTACCTCTGTCTTCCACCTTTCCATCTGAACACAGGGGAAAGTCGGAGCAGGTGGGAAGTTTGCATAAGTCAGTTTAATTTGCGCCTGAACAGGGGGGGTAAATAAACTGCTCCCCAATAAAAGCGCTACCAGTAATCCTAAAGACATGATGCATATAGTTTTCTTTCTCATTTTTGGATTCCTCCTTTCAAAGTTTAGAGCCCCACTAATTTATCGTATACTGTATACAGGATGCTAAATTTGTCAAGTTTTTTCTTTAAGCCCCACCTCCTTTCACGAGAAAGGTTGTTATTCACTAAATTGAGCGAGTCTTTATGGTGATGGGCTTCCAAGTTACTGGATTCCTGCTTCCGCAGGAATGACGTAAGAACTTATTAGGTTAAGCGGTCATTCCCGCGAAGGCGGGAATCCGGGAAGTCTTATTAATAAAATTGCTCAACTTAAGTATTTGTTAAATATCTCGATGATCGAAGACCCGCTTGCTCTTTCGCTCTGATCGGGGCAAGTTTCCATAGTCGACGACCTCCACCTTCCCGCTGACCAGAATCTGTTTTTTAATCTCCTCCTCAATGGTGCTGGCCAAGACTGGATCTTCTGCTGGATTACTCCCCTCGGCTCTTTCTACCTTAACCGTCATATAGTCTTTTCCGTCATCCCCTCGATTGAGGTGAATCTGATACTCACTACCCGCGCCCTTCATCCTTGAGAGGATATGATCGATCTGGCCGGGATAGATGTTGACCGCTCTGAAGATAAACATATCGTCTGAACGGCCCAATAATCGGTCATGCATCGGAAGAATGGATCCACAGGAACATCGCTTCGGAATGAGTTTAGTGAGGTCCCTTGTGCGATAGCGGACAAGAGGTGCGGCTTCTTTGCGGAGGGTGGTGACAACCATCTCCCCAATTTCTCCAGGTGGAACCGGTTGAAGGGTTTCCGGATCGAGGAGTTCGAGGATATAGTAGTCTGCCCAATAGTGAATGCCTTCGTGATAGATACAGTCAAGCCCTGTCCCAGGCCCATAGAGTTCCGTCAGACCAGGAATATCGAAGACATGTTCCACCCCCAGCAGCTCCTTCATCCGATTTCTCTGAGCGTCGCTGGAACGTTCAGAGCCCATGATAACCTTTTTAAGTGCAATGCGCTCTCTCAAATTTCTTTTTTGGACCTCCTCCCCCATCAGGAGAGCCATGGAGGCAGTGGCGCAGAGGACAGTTGATTGGAAGTCTTCCAAAAACTGGCACTGCATATCGATATTCCCAGGGCCAATGGGGATGGCCAGCGCACCGAGTCGTTCACACCCCAATTGAAACCCCACCCCAGCTGTCCAGACTCCATATCCCACGGCAATTTGGACTCGGTCTCTTGTGGTCAAGCCAGCCATCTCATAACAGCGGGCGAACATATTAGCCCAATCGTTAATATCTCGCTGAGTGTAGCAGAGGACTTTTCGCTTCCCAGTGGTTCCGGAAGAGGCATGGATGCGAACGATCTTTTCGAAAGGAGATGATCTTAAAGGGAAGGGATACCCTTCCTGAAGATCTTTGGCCGTGGTAAAAGGAAGTTTCGAGATATCTTTAAGGGATTTGATATGTCGAGGCTGGAGACCTAACTCATCGAGTCGTTTTCGATAAAATTCGGAATTCTTATAGACATGGTTAACCGTCCACTGAAGTCCCTCCAACTGGACCCGCTTCAGCTCCCTCTCTGTCCGGATTTTTGGCATAAAGGTCTTTCCCATTTTCATCCTCCTACCGTTTTCGCACACATCGTATTAGAAAACAGGAATGGAGTCAAGTGAATATTAAGAAAAATTGACAGATATTCCCTTATTTTGCTATACATGGTTACTATTTGGTGCGACAGCGTCCTTTTGGATAGAGAAGTTTGTGGAATTCTTCCAAGTCGTGGCTACATGGAGGCAGAGGAGTTTCGGCGTCATGAACATAATAGGAAGACCACTCGGAAGTGAAAATGTTCTGACCGAACTCGAAGAGAAAATGGGCTGTATTCTCAGATCCAAAAACCCAGCCCCAAATGTAAGCCAGTTAAAATTAACTATGGTGTTCCCAGAGCTCCCGGAAAGGAGGGCCCTGAGGTCATGAGTAAAACAGCCCCGTTAATAAGAACTTCTTCTCCCCGGGAGGGTGGAGTATCCCTTGGCTCACTACCAGTCGTGGCAAAGAGGATTCCAGAAGGTTCGAACAAGTTGCGATGTAAGAATTCACACTCATGTCCGAAGGGAACCCCTTTCTTTAGAAGTCACCCTTGGAATTCAGCCAAAGGGCACGAGGAGGAAATGAATCTCCTTCTCATGCCTCAAGGGTATGATAAGAGCTCCTTCCCCCCATGTAAATAAGAATCTTTAAGCTATTAACAAACACATTATGCGAGGAGGTTAAGAATGAAGAAGGGACAAATTCAAATCGTGGTGGCTTTGGTGTTTTTTGTAATGATTAGTATTTCTTCTTATTCGTCATCTGCAGAGGTGGGCGTAACGGAAACCGAAATAATCATTGGGACCTCAATGCCCTTAACCGGATCAATGGCCTGGATTGGCAACCAGAATACTCGTGGATTGACGTGCATGATCAACGAAATCAACGAAAAGGGAGGGATCTACGGCCGAAAAATCAAGCACATCGTAATGGATGATGCTTATGTTAGTCCTCAAGCCGTTGCCAATGCTCGAAGGATGATTGAGAAGGATCAAGTATTTTGTTTCATCATGAATACCGGTACCCATACCATTGCATCAATCGTTCCCATTCTGAATCAGTATAAGGTCCCCTTATATGGGGCCGGGACCAATGCTAAAATGTTTTCAAACCACCCTCTCATTTTTTTACATCCTGCAACTTATCGTCATTCATGTATTCAATCCATAAGATATATGATGAAAGAGAAAGGAAGAAAGCGAATAGCGATGTTTTACACGGACCACCAACTTGGTTATGAATACCTCGATGCAGCCAAAGAATATCTTAAAGCAATAGGAAAGGAATTGGTGGCAGAGGAGAAGTGTAAAGAAGCTGATTTTGACATGAGTTCCCAGGCTTTGAAATTGAAAAAGTCTGAGGCTGATTGTGTTGTGGTGGGAGCAACCATAGGCACATCGGTCAAAATTATAAAGGCTATGCACCAAATCGGTTATTACCCTGAAATTATAGGAACCATGATGCTTGGAAACCCAGGATTTATAGAGGTGACTGGGAAAGATTCCGAAGGAGTCTTTATGACCTTAACGAGTCCTGCGTTGACGAGTAGGGCGCTGGACCCATACAGAGAATTGGGGAAAAAGTATTTTCCTGACAAACCGTTCGATAATTTCATGTCTGCCGGAATGGCTCAGGCATATGTGTTCGCAGAAGGCTTAAGAAGAGCCGGAAAAGATCTTACAAGAGAGAAATTTATCAAGGCTATCGAGACCATCAACAATAAAGATTTTCCTATACCTTTCTATGAAGGCGCCAACTTCTATTTTGCCCCTAAAAAACATAACGGAACTTCATCAGTCATCATTGGACAAGTAATAAAAGGGCAGATAGAACAGGTTACCAACTGGATAGACTGGAAAGATATGCCCGTTCCTGAGGCAGCAGAAAATTAGATTCTTCTCTTTTTAGAAACTGAAATTTCTTCCAATAGTCTCAGAGTCTTTCATTAAGAAGAGCGAATGGATAAGGAGAGCTTTTTAAAAATTGAATCCCTCTCCGTTAGGTTTGGAGGCCTCCAGGCTGTTGACCAGGCATCGTTTGAAGTTTTTCAAGGAGAAATATTTAGTCTCATCGGTCCCAATGGAGCAGGCAAAACTACCATTTTCAATTGCATTATGCGGATATATACCCCTGAAAGAGGGAAAATATTATTTGGCGGGACTGATTTACTAAGCGTGAGGCCACATAATGTGTGCAGATTAGGCATTGCAAGGACTTTCCAAAATGTCGAATTGTTTTCGCGACTCACCGTTCTTCAGAATTTGATCATTGGATTACACAGTCGGGTTAGTTATGGGTTATTGGGGGCATTGGTTAGAACAAGAAGGATGAGGGACGAAGAAAGGAAGGTTCTCTCGAGGGTTGAGGAAATAATCGATTTTCTTGGTCTTACCCCGTATAAGAACTTTAAGGTGGCAAGTCTCCCCTTTGGGCTTCAAAAACTTGTAGAATTAGGAAGGGCTCTCGTAATCAATCCGAAATTGATTCTTTTGGACGAACCTGGTTCAGGAATGAACCTGGAAGAAAAGAACACTTTGAAATATGTGATCCAGGAAATCAGGAAAAAGTTAATGACCACCGTTCTTCTGGTGGAACATGATATGAATTTTGTGATGAATATTTCAGATAGAATATGTGTACTCAATTTCGGGAAGAAAATAGCTGAGGGTACGCCCGAAGAAATAAGGATTAATCCAAAAGTTATAGAAGCCTACTTAGGAAGGGAAAAGGGATAAATCTTGGGCGATCTTTTTCGACCTGGAAGTCAATTACTTAAGGTGAATGATATTGACACCTACTATGGGAGTATCTACGCTTTAAAGGGGATCTCCTTAGGAGTTCCTGAAAAGAGCATTATAGCTGTGCTTGGCGCTAATGGAGCTGGAAAAACGACCCTCCTCAGGACGGTATCTGGCCTCATTTCTCCCACAAAAGGATCCATTGAATTTGAAAATCATCGGATAGAGAGGATGAGTGCTCATAGGATCGTCAGGTTGGGGATTTCTCATGCCCCTGAAGGGAGAGAACTTTTTTCGGATCTCACGGTCCGAGAGAATCTCATCATGGGTGCCTATGTCAGGAAGGGAACCAAAGAGATTGCTAAGGATCTGTCCATGATTTATGGCTATTTCCCAATCCTTGGTGAAAGAAGGAACCAGAAAGCAAACACGTTATCTGGAGGCGAGCAACAGATGCTGTGCATCGGTCGAGGGCTCATGTCGCGGCCTAAACTCCTGTTGCTTGACGAACCCTCCCTTGGATTAGCACCCTTAATCGTTGAAGAAATCTATCCCATCATTCGATTGATTAATCGAGAAGGCACTGCCGTTCTCCTTGTGGAGCAGAATGCAATTTTAGCTCTTTCCGTTGCAAGCTATGGGTACGTGCTTGAAACCGGCAGGATGATTCTTTCTGGCAATGGCGAGAAATTGTTGGGGGATGAACACGTGAGAAAGGCTTATTTGGGGAAATAATTTTCTTTTGAAATATGAAGGGTTTTTGAGAACAGATAAAAAATGGGACTCATTGCTGAGATCATCCAGCAAATCATATTCGGTATGGTTATGGGTTGCATATATGCCCTCGTGGCCATCTGTTTCGTCCTGATCTATAAAGGTACTGACATCATCAATTTTGCCCAGGGAGAACTGGTGGTGCTCGGTGCTTTTATCGGCTATAGTTTGCGGGTAACCTTCCAACTACCTTACTGGCTCGTCTTTGTGCTAAGTTTCATCCTATCCGGCTTCCTTGGGATGGTCATGGAGGTTTTGATATTCAGAAGGGTGATTGGCAAGCCTCATCTCAATTCCCTCATGGCTTCTATTGCTTTAGGAATGATTCTCAGAAACGCTATAGGGAAAATTTGGACCTTCGATGATTTAAATATGCCTCCGTCATTTTCAGATAGCATGCTGAAGCTTCCTCTGGGATTGGTCATCAGTCCTCTTTTCATAGGAATTATCGCCATCTCTTTTGGAATAATGATGATCTTTTATCTCTTTTTGAATAAGACAAAAACCGGCATTTCAATTCGTGCCACTTCCCAAAATATGACGGCCGCCAAGTTAATGGGGGTTTCTGTTTCATATGTTTCATCCATGTGCTGGGCCATCAGTGCCGCTATAGGGTCCATCGCAGGAATTTTAATTGCACCTTTATTGGTCTTAAATGTTGGGATGTTCATCATTATCCTTAAGGCGATCGTTGCCGCAGTACTGGGTGGGTTCGGGAGCTTGCCAGGGGCTGTGCTGGGGGGGATATTGCTTGGGGTAATAGAAAACCTGGCCGGTGTTTACTTTCCTGCCTGGATCAAACATGTCTTCTCGTGGATTGTTTTATTGGTGGTCATCATGGTGATGCCTCAGGGACTCTTAGGAGCTAAAAAAATAAAGAAGGTGTGATACAGAGGAACATATCGTGAATTTTAATTGGAATAAATTCCTTTATTTTGCACTGGCCATCGTTCTTTTTTTAGCAATACCCTTTCTATTCGGTAAATATTTCGTATTTGTTCTCAGCGTCATCTGCATTTTTATTGTTGTTTCCATTGGAATGAATATTCTGACCGGATACACTGGGGTTCTGTCTTTAGGCCACCAGGCTTTTTTTGGGATTGGGGCGTATACGGTTGCTATTGTTGCCTCCCGCATTGAAGGGTTTCCCTTTCTGATCGGACTTCTTATGGCTGGATCCCTTTCAGGAATGATAGGCTATTTCATGGGTTTTGCAGCCTTAAGAACCTCTGGCGTGTATCTAACCATTGCAACCCTTGCGCTGGGAATTATAATGGAAGAAGTCTTTAGCGAATGGATATCATTAACAGGAGGAAGTGCTGGTATGGCTGTTTTACCCCCGGCCTTAGGATCGATTCGATTCGATTCCTCAACGGAATTATTTTATCTCATATCATTTATTACGGCTATCATGTTCTTTTTCGCGGTTAACTTGATTGCTTCTAATATTGGCCGCGCTTTTGTAGCCATTCGGGAAAGCGAGATTTCGGCACAATCCTATGGAATCAGTTTGGTCAAATATAAAACCCTCTCGTTCGCAATCAGTGCTTTTTATACTGGGGTGGGGGGTGGTTTGTATGCCTATTTGATGAAATACGTTGCCCCGATAGACTTCAATATTCATGCAGGGATACAATTCGTGATGGCTGTTATCATAGGAGGGCTGGGCTCTATGCTAGGATCCATTCTGGGGGCAATTATTCTCCTTGTTCTTCCTCAGTTGTTTGGGGGGATCGTCTATTGGCAGCAATTCTTTATAGGAGTTGTCCTTCTTATGATCATCCTCTTACTGCCAGAGGGTTTGAGCGGAGGATATTATCGATTAATCAGTTGGGTTCGGCATCGATTGCAAAAAAGAAAAGAATGTGTGTAATTCCCGAATAATATCCCAACGTTTGAGGCAAAGAGAACCAAAACCTCATAAAAGCAAGGGGGGAGAGCATGAAAAATGACTGGGG
>Ga0315282_10014377_pt1 | contig 11797 bp, 11 predicted proteins | sample YL17G07_20_MG_FD_203693 | JGI IMG/M metagenome (GOLD analysis project Ga0315282, IMG submission 203693) | Sediment microbial communities from Yellowstone Lake, YNP, Wyoming, USA - YL17G07_20 | ecosystem: Environmental > Aquatic > Freshwater > Lake > Sediment | place: USA: Wyoming | collected... | reverse complement strand
GACTTCGTCATAGTAGCAGCCATGTTGATTCCCCCCTCAAGGAATGGTTTGCTACTATGTTTATCGTCAAAACTGTTCCCGGACTTGAGGGCTTTTCAACAGAGCAACAGGATTTATATAATATATCTCTGCGGCGAAAAATGGGTGAAAATCACCTCCCTCGCGCGATAAAAATAAATGAAAGTGAAGCCGCGGACTGAAGTCCGCGGGTGGATTTCCGAAGCGCCACGCCGGGACGGGCAAAATGAGGCAAAAATTCTTTCTAAACGGTGTTATACCAGTTGACGGCGGATAGGCGTAAGCATCACCACACTATGATGAACTCTCTCAAGCAGCGCTTCATTTCTCCTTTTTGGCAGGTTCTTCCGGCTGTTTCTTCTGTTTGCGTTCCCATTCTGCTCTGCTGTAGGAATAGTATATGTCACAGGTGAGTTGCGCAAGCCCGGATTCTGCGCTTCAATCAGCGCGCACGACGAGTGCACAACAACAGCGCTGCTGGCGAAACTGGCAGGTATTCCAACACGAATTGGCTTTTTCTCCACGGCTAAGGGTTCGCGTTTCTACACTCACCGCCTCAGGTTTGACCCGAACCTGCACGTGATAGAGAACAGATACCGCACACTGAAAGTCTTATCAGAGGAACTTGCGCTGACTGTTTCGCCTCCCCCGCTCAAGAGAGTTACCATTAGATACACAGAGAAAGAACGAAATAAAATCTCCCGGCTGCTTGAGAACCTCGGTTACGAGAAAGTGGTCGCAATTCATCCTTTCGCTAAAAGGCGTTATCAAGAATGGGGAGTTGACAAATTTGTTCAACTCGCGCACGAGATTGTCTCTTCAGAAAGCGCCTGCGCATGCCTCATTCTCTCCAACGGAAACCAAATCCCTGCAACTGCGCATCCGCGGGTCAAGGTTGTGGAAAAGACCTCGCTATTGGAACTCGCCGCGCTCCTTCAGAAAGTTGATGTTTTTGTCGGCAACAACTCCGGTCCAATGCACATCGCCGCAGCGCAGGGAACAAAAACTATCTGGATAAGCGGTCCTTCAGCGCCTTACTGGCGCGCGTTCGCCAAAGACGTGTATCTGAGAATGATTTCCGCAGGCGTCTCCTGTGCGCCGTGTGACAAGCCTCACAGAAAGCGTGACAACTGCACCAATGTGGCAAGTCCTATGATTTGTATGGAGCGTGTTGGCGTCACTGATGTTCTTTCCGAAGTAATGCGCGCTATCCACAAAGAAGCAGCAACCGCTTTCGGCGTGCGGTGAAGGCTGTGCCTCCCCGCGCGACAGAGGAGAAGAAGGAATCAGTTAGAGGAGTACTCAGGCAACACACGTCCTCCGCCTGTGGTGCAGGAGCAATGAGGTCTGGACCTGAAACCAGGAAAGGTCACAAGATTTGAAAGTTCTTGTGTGCCACAACAAATACCAGCAAGCAGGCGGAGAAGACCACTCTGCGGACGCCGAGATTGCAGTCCTTCGTGACCACGGCAACGAAGTTGTGGTGTATCGCCGCGACAACGACGAAATCAAAACACTTACGGCGCTCAAAAAGGCGCTCCTCTACTTCGCAACCACCTGGTCAAAGAAATCCTACGAAGAGGTAAAGAGACTATGCCGCAGCCACAAACCTGATATTGCGCATTTCCACAACACTCTGCCGCTGATTTCCCCCTCCGCATACTACGCTTGCAAAGAAGAACACGTCCCTGTGGTTCAAACGCTCCGCAACTATCGCCTGATATGCCCCTGCGGACTGCTGATGAGAGAAGGCAGGATATGCGAAGAATGCGTTAGCGGCGATTTCCACCACGCGCTCAAACACAGATGCTACCACAACAGTTACATTCAGACCCGCGCGATTGTGCGGATGCTCAAGAAACACCGCAAGTGCGAAACCTACGATAAAATGGTTGACAGGTATGTCGCGCTGACAGAGTTCTCGCGCAAAAAATTCATTCAGGGCGGACTCCCTGCTGAAAAGATTTCTGTCAAACCGAATTTCTTACCCGATTCCCCGCAGGCAAACCACGCTGGCGATTACGCAATCTACGTTGGACGCCTCAGCCCGGAAAAGGGAGTAGATGTGCTCATTGACGCCTGGAAGAGGTTGCCGCCATTTCCGCTCAGGATAGCAGGAGATGGTCCTCAGCGAACCCGACTTCAGCGTCTCGCACCTTCCAACGTGGAATTTGTCGGGCACGTGGAAAAAGGTGAAGCGCTCAATCTCATCCTCCATTCCAGGTTTCTTGTATTCCCGTCAATCTGGTATGAGACGTTCGGCAGAACGCTGATAGAAGCTTTCGCCTGCGGAAAACCTGTAATTGCGTCTCGTCTTGGTTCCGCCGCGGAGATTGTGCAAGACAAAAAGACCGGCTTTCTTTTTGAGCCGGGAAGTCCCGACGACCTCGCCGCCAAGGCAAGACCACTGATTGACAACCCCGCGTTAGCGGTAAGACTCGGACAGAACGCCAGAGCAGAATTTGAAGAAAAATACACAGCAGAAAAAAACTATGAGCAACTGTCAGGCATATACAATTCCGTAATAGAGAAAAGCCTCCCTTTGTGCGAAAAAATCCTGTAAATTGCCATTTTTAGTAACTTTTGCCTGTAGTTGCAGTTACGGAATTTTCAGTCTCCAAAAATTACAGGATTTCTATAATATCCCCCTACTGTGCGGCGGGCGGAAATCTTGGGAAATTTCACGCGTGCGCGAAAATATTTTTCTAAAACTGTGTATATCCACCGCGAAAGAGGATAGTAGAGAGTAGATAGGAAATTCCAAAGCCGCGGGTTTTATACCCGCGGGAATGTACAATCCTGCTGACAAGCCCCGCGATTCATCGCGGGGGTAGAGAAGCACCACGCGGGAACGCGTGGTGAAAATTCCAAAGCCGCGGCATTCATTGCCGCGGTTAACAAGAGTGAAGAGCGCGGATTATCTTTCAGCAGATGGTGTCCTGACCATCGTGGTCATGCGCGTCCTTGGAACTTACCCTATTTTAGTTTCTCCTCAACAAAATAGACGCCCTTATCCTTTATCGCAAAGTAATGGAAAGTATCACTGGACTCGAAAATAATCTTGCCGGAGACTTTGTCGTAATGCTTTCCTTCCGTTCCGTCCACGACCACAAACCGCTCACCATTAGCCTCCGCCTTGTAAGCGACATGTTTGCTATCAGGGCTAAAGAAGTCCATGCCAAGGACACTATCATATCGCTTTCCTTCTTCCCCATCCACTACTACGAATGACTCGCCCCATTCCTCAGCCGAATAGGCAAAGTGCTTGCTATCAGGACTGAACTCAGGAGGCATACCATAATATGTAACCCTGTTGTACTGCTTTCCTTCGTTTCCATCCACAACCACGCACCACTTATACTTACTGACCCCAGCCGTATGTGCGACCCGCTTGCTGTCAGGACTGAAGCCAGGAAAGCCGAAGCCGTCATATGGCTTCCCCTCATTTCCGTCCACAACTATGACCCACTTGCCCCCTTCAACCCTCAGCCCGGAAACGAACTTCCCGCCTATGTTAGCCACATAGGCAAGACGCTTGCTGTCCGGACTGAAGAAAGGAAAGGTGGCAAAGTCGTATTGCTTTTCTCCTTTTCCGTCAATAACTATGAACCACTTATCACCCGCGTTAGCCGCATAACCAATGTGTTTACTGTCAGGACTGAATCTGGGTTCATCGTAGATGTCGTCATATTCCTTTCCTTCCTTCCCGTCAACAACTATCAACCACTTATTGTTTGCATTTGCCTTATAGGCGAGACGCCCACTATCCGGGCTGAACACGGGGTCTCGGACCCGGTCGTATTTCTTTCCTTCAACTTCATTCGTCACCACAAGCCACTTCTCACCTTCCTGGGCGTAATACGCAACTTGCTTACTGTCCGGGCTGAACTTGGGTTTGCTGACATAATCGTATTGCTTCCCCTCTTTCCCGTTCACCACTACAAATCGCTTGCCATCTGCCTTGGCACTGTAAGCGACGGATTTGCTGTCAGGGCTGAAAACAACACCGAGGTCGGCGTCATCGTATTTCTTTCCTTCTTCTCCATCTACGACCATCAAACACTTGTCCCCTGTATCAGCCCGATAGGCGACGCGCTTGCTGTCAGGGCTGAAGCAAGCGCCCCAGAGATTCTCGTATTGCTTCTGTCCTTTTCCATCTACTATCATCACCTGCTTTATGCCCCGCACATGTGCAACCAAAGCGAAACGCCTACCATCCGGGCTGACTACCATAGAATTCCATATGACGGTTAGCGTCTCAGGGTCAATTTTGGTAATGAGTTTCTCAGACACTTCTCTGTCAGCGCGGGCAGGTTTCTCAGTTTTTTCCTGCGCCTGGACTGCTAACGCGATGCAGGTGAAAAGAACAATTAGAGTAAACAACACGCTTTTACTGCATGCTCTACGCATTTACTTCCTCCTCTAATTCACATATACGCATTACGACCGCTTCCCCTTGTCGCGCTGTCTGGTTCAACAACGCACACGCTTGGCAGTTGGTAGTATAGGAAGCGCGGTTGCGAGGTGTCAACAGAAAAGAGAGTTACTGTGGGTGACTGCGGAACGGGTTTTATTTTGTCCTTTGTGGTGTTGAAATGGGAAGAAGAATCTGGTATATTTCAAAAAGAATGGTATAATTTGGCGGCGTAGCTCAGTCGGCAGAGCAGCGGACTCATAAGCCGTTGGTCGTAGGTTCAAGTCCTACCGCCGCTAAAAACGGCTCGGAGGGCGTGATTTGAAGTGCTCGCGTTTTCTGCTTCTCGTGACTCTTCTGGCTGCCTCTGGCTGCCGCTCCAGCGGGGCTCCCGCAGCGCAGAAACCTGTCGGCTATGTGCCGGATTCTGTCCGCGCCGAAGTCGCCAGCCTCATTTCCCAACTCAAATCAGAAAGCGAAGTGGTCTCCTACGCAGACGAGAAAGCAGAAAGCATCGCGATAGACCGCCTCTGCGAAATCGGTCTGCCCGCGGTTGGACAACTTGTTGCCTCCTATTACGAAAGCACTTCCGACCCACAACTGCGCCATTTCAGATACTTTGTTCTTGACACTCTCAAGAGGATGCAGCAGCCCGCTTCTTTGCCATTTATAATGCAGGTTGCGCAGTATGGAGACAGACGTGAGAAGCGCGTCGCCGTAGAGGCGATATGGGCTTTTGGAGACTCTATGTGCGTGGAAACTCTCATAAACGCTCTGGAGGACGAAGATACAGAGGTCGTGAATACAGCAGCAGCGGGGCTGCGAGCGATAACAGGGGTCTCTTTCGGACTCTATCCAAACACGACCCCGCGACAGCGTGAAGAAGCCATCAGGAAATGGCAGCACTGGTGGTCTGTGACAGGGGGCTCTTATCAAGCCAGGCAAACCGGGTCACAGAGATAGTAACATTTCTGCCTCTAAAAGGGAGGAGTTATCTATGGCAAGATATGAGAGGAAAAGGGGCTCAAGATACAGTCCCGGAGGATACGGAACAAGGCGAGGTTCTGAATATCCAGGAAGAGGCTCCAGATACGGCAGAGGACGCCCGGGAGAAGATGACGAATACGAAGAGGAAGAGCCAGCCTACTACGGGAAGCAAAGAAAAGGCAAACTGACTATGGAGCAGATTTCCCTTATCGTCCTGGGCGTGATGGTAGCGGGGCTGCTTATATTCGTGCTGCTAAGCGTAGCGGGAGTGTCCGTCGGTGTTCCAACCTCAACGCTGGAAAGAGAACTCGGACGCACAGGACCAAAGGCGGCTGCGGAGAGACAGAATACCCGCGAAATGGAAGCAAGCGGAGCCTTGCATGACGCGGAATCGTTCAACCAGGCAAACCCCTACGAGGCCAAGGAAGTGGTCGCCGAAAAATACAGAGAAGTTCGCGATAAATACGCTGGCACAAGAGCGGCACAGGAAGCGGACCAGAAATACAAAGAGGTTATGGACAGGCGAAGGTAACCCCTGCCGTAATCCAGGCGACTTTGGACCAACATATCCAGGCTTTGGCGCAGGGGAAATGGAAAATGTAAAGTGAAAAGTGCAAAATTGAAATTCAAAAATCAAAGTTTGAACGGAGTCGGCTGAATGGAGTTGCGAATCAATTTTGAATTTTGAACCGCAACTTTGCATTTTTACTTTTCAACTTTGAATTTTTGGATTCTCGCGTGCTGCACAGTCTGGAAATTTACTGGGGTCACTTAGAAGAAAATTGATGACGCCTCTTGAGCGCCTCAAAGAGAAAGTTAGAAACGCGTTCACCACCGGAGAATTTATCCTCTCTTCAGGAGCGAAGAGTAACTATTACTTTGACTGCCGCCTCGTCACATTAGACCAGGAAGGCTCAAGCCTTTGCGCAAAAACGCTTCTTGCTGAGATGCGCAAAGTGAAAGTGACCGCGGTGGGCGGAATGACTCTCGGCGCAGACCCGCTCGTCTCAGCCATAGGTCTGCTCGCATATCAGGAAAACGTCAAACTCAAACTCTTTTACGTCCGCAAAGAGCCGAAAGAGCACGGCACACGCAGACAAATAGAGGGACCGCCGCTTCAGCCGGATGACAGAGTCGCGATAGTTGAGGATGTCGTCACATCCGGGCGTTCCGCGCTCACCGCTTGCGAAGCGGTCAAAAGAGAGTTCGGCTCCAGAATAGTCGGCGTATTCGCGATTCTTGACAGACTTGAAGGCGGACGCGCCGCTATAGAATCTGCAGGCTATCCCCTTCACTGCCTTTTCACCGTGCGCGATTTTCCCGTTTAGCCGCGCCATTTATGGCGCGGAAAGATTCCGCCGCGGTGGCGCAGCCACTTCACCGAAAGCGCCTGCGGCGTTGCGGCGGCTAAACTATTTGAGAACAGTGTGTCAAAAACTGACTTGGCAAGAAGAAAAGAGACACTCACCGCCGAGATAATCGCAACAGGACAGGAAATAGTTGAAGGCAGAGTTGCTGACACTAATACTCATCTCGCTGCACGCGAACTGCTCAAATCAGGCTTCTCTGTGAAACTCCACACCTGTGTCGGCGACAACAGAACAGACCTGGTCTGTGCTATCCGGGGAGCGCTTCAGCGCTCTGACGTAATAATAATCTCCGGCGGACTCGGTCCAACTGAAGATGACCTGACACGCGAGGTCTGCGCTCTCGCGCTTGGTGTAAAATTGCTTCATTTCAAGAGCGCCACAAGCCACATCAGAAAGATTCTCGCCAGATACAATCGCGCTCCAAACCCCGCTGAACTGCGTCAGGCATACTTTCCCGCGTGCAGCACGAAGATAATCCCAAACATAATCGGCACAGCGCGGGGATTTATCTGCGAGAAAAACGGCAAATTCCTCGCTGCTCTTTCAGGCGTTCCTTCAGAGTTCGGCGAAATGATGCAAAGAACTGTTCTGCCGTTTCTGAAAAAGAGATTTCCGCATCTTCAGCCGCAACTTTGCAACATTTTCAACACAATTGGAAAATCAGAGTCTGAGGTGCAGGCGCTCGCACTACCAGTTCTCTCAAGATACAAACTTTCCTGGGGTATCACCGCCCACCAGTTGATTATCTCGCTTTCCGTTTGGGCGCCTGCTGAAAAAAAGGCGCAGTTTGATGCTGCCTGCGAAAAATTGCGCAGGAAGTTGAAGAGTTTCTGCTTTGCGGAAGGAGAGACAACTCTTCAGGAGACTGTCGTCCAGATGCTCAGAAGAAAGCGTTTGACCGTTGCTGTCGCAGAGTCCTGCACAGGCGGGCTCATTTTAGATAAACTGACCAACGTGCCGGGTGCCTCAAAAGTTTTGATAGAAGGCGTCGTCGTGTATGGTGATGACTCAAAGATTCGCCGCTTGGGCGTAAGACAGGAAATCCTCGCCCGCTTCGGTGCGGTGAGCGAAAGAGTTGCCGCAGAGATGGCGACTGGAATCAAAAATTCAGCCGGGACAGACCTCGCAGTCGCGACCACTGGAATCGCAGGACCAACTGGCGCAACAGCAAAAAAGCCTGTCGGTCTTGTATATATCAGCGTCGCAACCCAAAAGGCAGTCAGGGTGAAACGGTTCTTATTTACAGGGGTTAGACGAGATATAAAGGAGCGCGCGGCAAACGCGGCTCTCGCTATTCTTCTCCAAGCCGCCGCTAAACTGAAAACCTGAACTCTATAATATCGCCGTCCGCAACTATATATTCTTTCCCTTCCAAACGTGCGCGCCCGTGCGCGCGCGCGTCCTTCATAGAGCCGAGTAATTTGAAGTCGTTGAAAGAGACGACTTCTGCTCTAATAAATCCGCGAGCCATATCGGTGTGGACTTTTCCAGCCGCTTCTTGCGCGGTTGAACCGCGCCTGAGAGTCCAGGCGCGAACTTCATCTTTTCCGATTGTGAGAAACGAAATCGTATCAAGGGTTTTGTAAGACTGGTGAAGAAGAGCGTTTGTTCCGCGTTCCTTCAGCCCGTATTCACTGAGGAAGACTTCCTGGTCATCCTCAGGAAGTTGTGAAATCTCCATCTCCAACTCTCCGCACAGAACAAGTATATCTTCGTCTGGCAGGGGTTCTGTGCCGCATATTTCGGAAGCGGTTTTGCCGGCAAACTCTTCAGAGGCGTTTATGAGGAGAAGCCGCGGCTTTGCGCTCAAGAGTTGGAATCCTCTGACGAGCGGCTCTTCTTCTTTTGTGAGGACTGCGGTGCGCACAGGGTTATCGCATTTTAGAACCTCCCACACTTTTGAAAGAGCGTGCAATTCCCTTTCCCTCTCTTGTTTGTCAGGTATGGGCTTGGTCAATAACTGTTCCAATTTTTTCAAGCGTTTTTGAACTGTCTCTGTGTCTGAGAGGATAAGTTCAATCTCTATTTCAGCCGCTTCGCGAAGTGGTTCTATTTTGGCGTCTGTGCCTGGCAGTTTGAAAGCGCGAAGGACAAACAGAAGTCCGTCCATCTCGTGCATAAGAGCGAGAGATTCGCTCTCCTTCTTCACTGCGAAGAAGTCAACAAAAGTGACAGTTGCGGGGACTTTATTCTTTTGGCGACCGGTCTTTTCCCAGAGGAAATCAAGGCGTTCGTCAGGGACTGAAACAACTGCGAAATTTGATTTATGAGAGAATGTGCCTTTATGTTCAGTTCTGTGTGCGAGTGCGTTGAAGACCGTAGTCTTGCCGGATTGCGGCAGTCCAACTATTCCGAGTTTCAAACTTCTTCCTCCTTACTTACTGTCTGAGCCTGAGGTTTCTTTACGCCAGAAATTCTGGATAGAAGGACTCCGAGTTCATAAAGTCCGAGAAGCGGAAGAGCGAGAAGTACCTGACTGAGCGGGTCTGGTCCCGGGGTGGCTGCTGCGGCAACGATAAATGCGCCGACAATAACGTATCTGCGGACTTTAGCGTAATCTTTCGCGGAAAAGATGCCGACCTTCGCCAGAAAGAGCATCACGAGAGGGGTCTGGAAGACAGCGCCAAGCGCAAGCGTGAACATAAGGAAAAAGGAGAGGTAGTATTCAAGCGTTATGTTCACCTCAATAATTTCAGGGCTGCCGTAGCCTGCGAGGTAATACATCGCGATGGGCACGAGAAAGAAGTAGCCGAACGTGACTCCTGCTGCAAAAAGCAGGTAAGAAAAAGGTATGTATCTGAGGACAGCCTTTTTCTCTTTCATATAGAGTCCTGTGCTGATGAATCTCCAGACCTGATAGAGGATAAACGGCGATGCGATTATCACAGCGGCGATTATGCAGACTTTCAGGTAGTTCATAAAAGATTCTTGATACTTGAGGATTTTGAGACGCGTTCTTCTCGCTTCTTCTTTCTTCTGGAAATCCTGCTGCCTCTCCCGGAGGATTTTCAGCGCTTGTGCAACTTCGGGCTGGTTCGGCTCGATCCTGGCGACCAGTTGGGAAAAGTCATCTGTCGCGGATTCTTGACCGCCCGGGTTGTTTGCAGAAAGGCTTCGGCGTTGAATCTTCTGGTAAACTCTCTCCATAGCGACTCTGTGTGGCCACGTGAAAATTGACATCAGTTCATCCTGATAGAACAGGCAGACCACAAATGCAACCGCGATAGATATGAGCGAGTAGATGGCTCTGCGGCGCAGTTCCTGGAGGTGCCCTGACAGTGTCATAGCTTTTCCGTTTTCTGCCACAGTTCTATTCCCCGCGTGCCGCGATTGCTCTCATTTCCTCACCCGGATGTGGACTACTAAAGCATCTTGTCCAGGTTTTTCCTCAGAAGTTTTCGTGCGCGGAAGAGGCGCGCTTCAACCGAGGCTGGCGTAACTCTCAGAATCTGGGCTATCTCCCTATACGAGAGGTCTTCAATGTGCTTGAGAACGAAGACCTCGCGGTATTGCGGCGGAAGTTCGTTTACCAGGCGCATAACTTTCTCCTGAAGTTCGCTCTTCTCAATATATGGCACCTGAACTTCTGCGGCGGAAGGAGCGAGCGCCTGCTCTTCCGGGAACTCTGATAATGTTACTACGCGCCCGCGTTTCCCGAGCCCTTTTCTGCGAAGGTGGTCAAGCGCGGTGGTCTTCACAGTGTCTGCGAGATACGTTTTGAACCGAGCCGGTTCGTGCAGATTTGAAAGTTGTGTGTAGGCTTTCCAGAAAGCCTCCTGTATAACATCTGTCGCTGTATGGAAGTCACCGACCACGCTGAATGCTATAGCGCCTGCAACTTTTATGTATCTATCCATCAGCACTTTGAACGCCTCCTGCTCGCCTCCTATTGCGCGCTTCACAAGTTCTGCATCCTGCGACTCTTTCAGGTTGCTCATAGAATCTTTTGTTTTTCCTGTGCTGCTCTGGTCGTCTGGACCGGCTACCTTATCACAAGCGCCATTATCGCCTTCTGCACGTGCAGTCTGTTCTCTGCCTGGTCAAATACAACTGAGTTTGGTCCGTCAATCACGTCGGCAGTTATTTCCTCACCTCTGTGCGCGGGCAGACAGTGCATCACTATATAGTCTCTCTTCGCATCGCGCAGAAGTTTTTTGTTCACCTGAAAGTCCTTGAATATCTTTTTTCTCTCTTCCTGCTGTGCTTCCTGCCCCATACTTGCCCAGACATCGGTATAAACGATGTCTGAGTCTTTTACAGCGGTGGAAGCGTCAGTTGTTATCTCCACTTTTGCGCCGGTTTTTTTCGCATCTTCGCTCGCCGTTTTCACAATATCTCTGTTCGGCTGGTAGCCATTTGGAGCCGCGACCGAGATACTGATTCCCACCTTAGCGCACGCCAGTAGTAGCGAATGCGCTACATTATTTCCATCGCCGATGTATGTTAGTTTCAGACCGCGAAAGTCGCCTTTCTTCTCCCGGACTGTGAGCAGGTCTGAAAGAGCCTGACAGGGATGGGTGAGGTCAGAAAGACCATTTATGACTGGAACAGAGGAGTGTTCAATCAATTCAAGGATGTCTTGATGACTGAAGACTCGCGCGACAATGCAGTCGCAGTATCTTGAGAGTGTGCGCGCTGTGTCTGCGACCGTTTCGCGGCGACCAATCTGGATGTCTTGCGGACTCAGGTATATCGCTGCGCCGCCTAACTGATGGATTCCCACCTCAAAAGAGACGCGGGTGCGGCTGGAGGGTTTCTGAAATATCATCGCAAGCACTCTGTTTGGAAGCAGAGGTCTGAATTTTCCCTGTTTTGCCTCTTTCTTCAGAACTGAGGCGAGTTGGAGTATCTCTTCTATTTCGTCACGCGAGAGGTCACGGACAGAGGAGATGCTTCTGCCTTTCAGCGTTTGTGCCATATCTCAGTTCTCCTTTGATTTCAAAGGTTTCACGTCTTCCATAATGTGTCCGAGTTTCTCTCTTTTTGTGGCGAGGTATTGCGCGTTTTC
>Ga0315282_10014376_pt1 | contig 11798 bp, 11 predicted proteins | sample YL17G07_20_MG_FD_203693 | JGI IMG/M metagenome (GOLD analysis project Ga0315282, IMG submission 203693) | Sediment microbial communities from Yellowstone Lake, YNP, Wyoming, USA - YL17G07_20 | ecosystem: Environmental > Aquatic > Freshwater > Lake > Sediment | place: USA: Wyoming | collected... | reverse complement strand
GCACAATCGCTGGTACACTTTATCTTTCATTCTTGATTCTCCTCGATTGATCGAAAAAATTCTCGATCCCAATTTTAATTTAACTGCCCCTCACCGGTGATAAATTTACTCCCTTGACACTTCTATACACAACGACATTAATCACGGCAAAAGGCGTCATTCCCGCGAAAGCGGGAATCCAGGAAAACACTGGATTCCGGGTCAAGCCCGGAATGACAAACTGCATAGGAATTATGTCATCATGTTTATGACGGAAACGGTTGAACAGATTCCCATACTACCTCGGGTAACATTTTCAAGCGGGTACCCATTTTATCCCCGAGGGCTCTTTGAAGGCTGTGATAACAACCTGTACAGATGGTCACCACAGTATCTGTCTTCAGCGTATTTTTCAGGCTTTCCAGGTGCGGAGGAACGTAACAGCAGAAGTTGTTGTCCAAATAGTTGACTTTTAATCCTTTGATCTTGCCGAGGATACGAAGTGCAGGCTCTACATCCAGAGTCGTCGAGGTAATCCTTCGGCGGAACCTATAGCAGCCGGCATAATAATCCACTTCTCCTTGCAGTTTTCCCCCTTGGAAAAAACGATCCAGGAGTTCACTGCAGGAAATGATTTCCAATTTCGTTGCACTCTTATAGTTGCTATAGGTAGGCTCACAGGCAGCGCAGAAAAGGACAATGGCCTTTGCCCCCAGAGCTTCGGCTTGCTTGAAATTTTCCTGGAGCAAGCCCTCGGACAGCTCTTTTGAGCGAGCGATGTCCACCTCGTTCTTCGCCATGACCGCCGGTTGGCCGAGAGGCATCCATCCGCAGCAGTATTCCTTGGAGAGAAAACTGTAGCTTACCCGGTAGCGGTCAAAAAGGTTCTTCAGGGCCCGGAAGGCCCGGGGTATTCCCTCGGGCGGCAGGCAGCCACTAAGGATGATGTACTCAGCCTTCTGGTCCTTGACCAGGCCTAATTCTTCGAAGAGTACCCTGGCTCTCCCCGCGCCAGTATTATGGTACACTCCATAAGTTCGAATGTTTTCTACCCATTGCTCATTGACCATCTCTTGCCCTCTTTTTCTCAGAAAAGGGTGCTGAAAAAGTCGGCTTTTCGCCGCTCAGGATATTTTTTTCGACAGCGCTACGGACTCGCTCCGCTGAAAAATCACATATTTTTCGGGCGCTTCTTGCCTCCTCACATCTCGGAGGCTTGGCCAGACGCGTTGCTCCTTATTCGTCGCAACGGCCAGTGCCAAGCGCTGTTAGCGGAAAAAATATAATTCGCGCTCAAAGCCTCCCTTTCCAGCTCTTCAGCAACCTCCTAAGGAAAGCCTCTTTCATCCCTCGAATTCGCCTACCCAGTGGACTTTGGCCGGGTTCCGGGCGACGAATCTAAAAAACTGAACATCCGGGTACCCCACCGTGAAGGCGATCAGGGCCTTGTGGTCTGGTGGAATCCCCAGTATCTTTTTTAACTCTTCGGAGCTCTCAATAGCCCAGATGAGAAAGCCGATATAACAGGTCCCCAGGCCAAGCGTCTCCGCCAAAAGGATCATCTGAGTGGAGGCGATTGCAGCATCCACCTCAGGAGTCGTGGCCATGTCCTTTTGCATGTGGATGATGATCAGGGCCGGGGCATGATGGAGAAGCTGATCCACCCCCTCTTCCCACTTCCTGGCGATCCGCTCCCAGACCGCGGGAAGATTCTGCCTGGAAATCAACTCTTCCGGTAAAGGCTTTTTCAGCCGGTTATGCTGGTCGATCACCTCTTGAATCGCTTTTCCCTGCTCCTGCAAGTTTTGAATGGCCAGCGTACAAACCACGTCGAGCATCTTTCTGCCGCCGACCGCAACGTACTCGCAGGCCTGCCGGTTCGCTCCCGTGGGGGCATACCGGCCGGCCTCGACAAGCATTTTCAGTTTTACTTTTTCAACGGGCCTTTCCTGGTACACCCGCAGACTGCGGCGCCTCCGGAGGAAGCGGAAAAAAACCGAGGCAGAGGGAACCTCCTTTTTGTCGGGTAGGGGAATGAACTGGTCATTTCCCTCGGAGAACTGGGGAGCATCGGAGGGGCATACGGCCTTGCAGTGCCCGCAGTAAAGGCACATGGCCGGATCGATGATTTCCAGGGATTTCTCACCTTTCTGTAGAATCCTCCGGACGCAGACGGGGATGCATTCACCGCACAGGGTGCATTTCTGTTCGTCGATCGAGATCACGGTCACTCCTTATTATTGCCAGAAAAGTGATTCTTTATTACTGGCCCGGCATTACGAATTGTCAAAATCCCCTCTTTTTCCCCCTCTGTAATAGGCAGGAATTGGAGGATTTAAGCGTCGGCCCATTTTAACGGCTCTCTCCCATCCACCGGCGTATATGCCCGGCAATCTCATCTCCCGCATCTTCCTGCAGGAAGTGTCCGGCACCCCTGATCGTCAAGGAAGGCGCGGTCTTTCGGAAGATTTTTCGCAGAGTGGCCTCCCAGGGACCGGTTATCGGATCGCTGTCCGACCAGGGCAGGAGAACTGGCAGTTCTAAGGTCCTCAGTGTTTGAATGGCGATGCGGTTGTCATAAGCTCCCGGATGATCGGGTCTTATGGGAACAAGTCGGGGGAACACCAGAGCGCCTGTTTGATAATCGACCGAGGGAAAAGGAGATCCGTAGGCCGCTGCTTCCAAATCCGTGACTTTCCTCTTGAGAACGGAATTTTTCATCAGCCGGGGAACGTCCATTTCCCCGACCCTCTGGGAAAACATACGCCAGCGCATAAATCCTTCCCCGGGGGGCGAACCATCTCCTATCCCTGTATTCATGGCCACCAGGCGGGAGAATCTCCCGGCCATCTGAGCGAGAACCCGAAGACCGATGGCCCCGCCCCAGTCCTGGCAGACGAGGGTGACCCGCTGAAGACCCAGGGCAGAGATGAACTTCCGTACCCAACGCACATGCGATTTGTAAGTGTAAGCATTCGCGGCCACCGGCTTATCCGACCGGCCGAAACCAATCAGGTCCGGGACGATCACCCGGCCCACTTCGGCCAGCGTCGGAATCATCCGGCGGTACAGATACCCCCAGGTAGGCTCGCCGTGGAGCATCAGAATCGGGTCTCCAGCCCCTTCCTCCACATAGGCCATGCGCAAGCCCTCAACCTCTATGAAATGGGGCTTGTAAGGGAAGTCGGGCAAGTTGGTAAAACGTTCCTCCGGAGTACGGAGGACAGATCCCTCGGGCCACGTCGGACGAATCCGGGCATGCTCGGCCACCCGGGAAACATCGCCGGGATTTATGGAGCCAGAGGTCCTGGCCACCCAGAGCATGAAGTCCATAAGGTCGGAATCAATTTCGTGCTCGGGAGGGCATGGCTCATATCGATCCCAGTGGCCATAGACCATAGCCATGGAAGGCCTGCCCCGCCCCAGATCCGCAAGTTCAAGGGTATAGAGATGGTCATGATGGGAGCGCCAGTAAACCCGGCCGGAACGAATCCTAAGGGCCCACTCGACTGCCTCGGCGACTTCCGGGCGTACATCCAGCTCCTGCTCCCACAACAAAGGGTCCGGACGGAGGTAAGAAAGTTCCTCTGGAGACGGGGTGATAAAATTCATTTTTCCTCCTTTAAGATTCGCCCGAGAAAAACGACGATCTCTCGGGCCAGGTCCGGCCCGCGATCATCCTGGAGGAAGTGTGCCGCTTTGTCGAAGAGGAGGGGGCCCTCTGCGTGAGGCAAGAGTTCTTTGAGACGTTTCGCGTACTCGACCGGAAAGACATTGTCTTCCGGTGCCCAGAGGAGCAGAACGGGGACTCTGGCCAGTTCAGGAAGCCGCCGTTCGATGGCCAGCATATCGGCCCAACCGCGATCTCCTTGGCGCACAGGAATCGTCCGCGGCCAGGTGAGGACAACGTGGTCGGAGTCCGGTTCGTCAAAGACGTGATGGTAGGCCTTGGCTTCTCCTGTGGTCATACCCCGGCGCGAAACCGCCGATGGGCCATGATGGGAGAGCACCTTGTGCCTCTTCATGAAGAATTGGCCGATGAGCGGCGCATGCCAGGTCGTCCAGGGACGGGGAGAAGAATGGAAGCGCCCCACATATCCGGTAAACAACCAGGTGTTCATCAGAACGAGGGCCGCCAGCCTTTCTAAACGCTGCAAAGCCGCTCCCACCCCCTGGGGACCTCCCCAGTCCTGTCCGACGATGACAAACTCCCGGAGTTTGAGCTGGTCCAGGAGAGAAACGAGGTCAGCGATGTGGTGAGCAAAGGTGAGCGCGGCGTCCACCCGGGGGTGGTCGGAATAGCCACAGCCTACCCAATCCGGAGCGATAGCCCGGAACCCGGCCTCGGTCAGGGGCTTTATGAAATCCCGATAGAGAAAACCCCAGGTTGGGTTCCCGGAGAGAAGGAGCACCGGTCGCCCGTGCGGATTCCCCTCGTCGATGTAAGCCATGGTCCGACCATTCACCTCGAGGGCCTTCTGTTCCCAGGGGAATAGCGGCTTCAGCCAGTCCGGTTTGGGTGGCGGCATAAGAACTCCTTCTTGCGGACTAATTTCCCTTCATTTCTTTTTCTTTGAAGAACCGCTTCATATAATCCCGCGGGTCAATCGGCGGGTCTTCGATCTTTTCCCTTCTTTGGAGAACCAGAGAATTCGTCGGGCACTTGTACACGCAAACACCACACCCGATACACTTCTCAGGGTCGAGAACGGCCGCTTTCCCGGTTTTATTTTTCGCCTCTGCCGAGGCTTCCAGCCGGAGGGCATCCATGGAACAGCGCTTCACGCACAGGCCGCACCCCTGGCAGGTAGCGAGATGGGTCTTCACTCGATAATTGGAGGAGTCCAGACTCTTCCCGTGATTCAGCTTGTGGTAGCTCTCGAACCACATGCAGCAGCACTTGCAACAATTGCAGATCGTATCCGGCCCCTGCTGCCAGTTAGACAGGCCATGCACCAACCCGGACTCGGCGGCCTCTTCCAGAATCTTGTGGGCTTCCTGTTTGGTGATCTCGCGACCCAGGCTATTTTCCACGATGTAATGGCCCAGGCGCCCGAAATGCAGGCAATTCTCTGTGGGGTGCTTGCAGTCGGGAGAGTCGGAGTCCAGATTCTTCCGGTGCCGGCAGGGACAGATGCTTACGGTGCAGTAATCCTGTTCGTCCAGGAACCGGGCCACGTCTTCGTAGGGAAGAATCTGGCGAGGGTCCTCGATGGTCTTTTCGATGGGCACCGTCCGCAGCCCCCGGGTTTGGACTCCAGCATACTGGTCGAAGAACCCGTGATAATAGTACTGATTCACCAGAGGGGCCAGCTCTCTGCTTTTTTCGTCCTTCTTCCCGGGCCAAAATAAACTGCGCAGGAAGACGAAGAAAGAATCATTCAGGCTGTATCGGACGGTATTGCCCACAGCGGTGCGGAAGACAAACCCCTTTTGGGCCAGCCGGTCCATCCGGGGAGCCAAGGCGGGAGGTTCCATCCCCTTGACGGCCGCCAGTTCTTCAAGGCTTCTTCCCGAAAAGGGCATGCCGGTCAGAAGCTCGGCTTCTTCCGGCGGATAGCAGGTTTGAATCAGGGGGAGAAGTTCGGCCGCCGGGGGAAGCCCCCACCACGTCTGGTTCATCCAGTCGATAAAACGCCGGTAGATTTCTTGATCAGACATGAGACATCCTACCTTTTTTATAGCCTCGCCCCCGACTGCTCAGAGGGAGAGAGGGAAAGGGTGAAGGGAATGCTATGCTTTGCGGTTCTTTCCCCTGTTTACTCGGCCAGCAAAGTCACGCTGGTTTGATGCATGGCTGCCCCGTTACCGATATCCGTTACCAAGGCTTCCCGTAATTGATTCACCCCGCTCAAATCCCCCTTCCAAAGCGAAGGGTTAAAAAGCAGAACATCCCGGCGTACCTTTTCATCCGCAGCCAGGCGCACTTTGACTTTACCCACTTTGCTGATGATCCAAACGTGATCGCCTTCGCCGAATCCCATTTCCGTTAGCACTTCCGGATGAACCCGGGCGATCGGTTCCCCGGGTAAATCCTCAGGCAAAGTTTGGGAGTTTACCATGCGGAGGGTTTTCGTGGCAACCAGATGGAAGCCATTCCCTGTATCTAATCCGGGATTGGGCGAAAACCGGCCGATAAATTCGAACTTGCCGGAAGGGGTGCGAAAGCGGCGGTCAGCAAAAGGGACGGCCGCCGCCTTGGGGTTGTGATGAGGTCTCTCCTGCAGCTTTTCCAGCGTTAATCCCTCAGCGGCTAAGGGCTCCAGCATTTTCCGAACCCACATCCAGGGCTCCCCGGCAAGGGCCTCGCCAAACCCCAAACGCTGCGCCAGGAGCTGAAAAATTTCCCCATCGGTCTTGGTTTCGCCCTGGGGCGCAATCACCTGTTGGGTCAGCCCTATCCAATGATGACCGTAAGCCGTCACCAGATCGTCCATCTCCAGATAGGTCGTGCAGGGAAGGACCAAATGGGCAAGTTCAGCGGTCGCCGACATAAACTGCTCGACGACCACCAGAAACTCCAAAGAGTGCAGCCCGTCTTTGACCCGATTCGTATCCGGTGCCGAACTCGCCGGATTCGCTCCGGCGATCCAGCCCATTTTGATCGGCGGATCGGTTGCCCGGAGCATCTCTTCCCCCAGGCGAGGAAGAAGAATGCGCCGGCTTTCTCCCCGCTGGGCTCCACGCAGCATAGCCAGATTCAAGCCTGCCGAGCCCTGTATATCCGTGCTCATGCCTCCGCCTGAGATACCAATATTTCCGCTCATCGCGGCCAGGGCATCAATCAGCCGGACCGCAGCCCCCCCATGGGACCAATAGGCGGGACCCAGACCCGCAAAGGTGGCAAGCGGCTTTTTCGTTGCATACAGTTCAGCGATCTCTTCGATTTGCCCGGGTTTCAGGTCGGTTGCTTGCGCCAAATCTTCTAACTGATAAGAAGAGACGAATTGCCGGTAGGTCTCGAACCCTTCCGTATGATGACGGATGAATTCTTCATCGACGGCGTTTTGTTCGAGAAGCAGACGGCTGATGCCGATGGCCAGCAAACCATCGCTGCCGGGACGGATTTGATAGAATCGATCCGCCTTCCTGGCCGTCAGATTATATACGGGGTCAATGACCGCCAGAGGGGCCCCATTCTTCCGGGCTTGTTGGATGAAGGGCATCCAATGCTGCCGGGTAACGGCAACATTCTTGCCCCAGATGACCAAAGCCTTGCTGTGGACAAGATCTTCCGGCTCATGGGTGCAGTCACCCCCGAAGTCCAGTTGCTGGGCGGCATGAGCCGCTTCGACGCTCAGACCTCCCGCCGAAAAAGTTGCCCCCCCGAAATGGGACCAGAAAAGGCGGCTCAAGATTCTCGGTATCCAACTATGAATCGCCGAGTAATTGACGACCAGAACCGATCGAGGACCGAACCTTTCTCGGTAGGATCGGAGTTTGCCGGCGACCAGATCCAGGGCCTCATCCCAGGAAATACGCTGCCAACCGGAAGCGGTTCGTAATAGGGGATAGAGAAGGCGTTGAGGATCATAGAAGCGTTTCAGGTAGTCATTTCCGCGGGAGCAGAGAAAGCCTCGGGTTACCCCATGTTCGGGGTCGCCTTCGTGTTTGAGGATCCTTCCATCTTGTACCGTGGCGATGACCCCGCAGGAATCCGGGCAGTCGCGGGAACAAGTTGTGCGCACCCGGGTCGCCTTTTCCGAGATGTCGTTCAGCCGCTCCCTGTTTCCCATGTTTCTATCTCCCCTTTCCATCGAAGGTGTTTCGGGTAACAACTTGGGTGTTAGACATAAAGCGATCGTTTCTCCTCGCCCAGGCCCATTAGATAGGCCTCGGCCTCTCCAGGGGAGATCCTTTCCAGGGATCCATCCGGTTTCTGGATGATGGTTCCCGATGATATCAAAATCCTGTAGTTCTCCTTACGATCTTCCGGAACAGGCCAGCAGAGAAGCTGGCAGTTCCCGCAGGTCAGATACAGATTGGAACGCATCAGAATGTGGGGGAACCCCCCTTCCAGGGGAGGGCGCCGGGAGTAGGTTTTTATTCCCTTGATCATGGCATTCCGGAATTCTCCATCGTCCTCCGGGATCACAAATCGGCCCGGTGACCAGGTGGACCATTTTTTTGAAGGATGAAGACCGGTCATTCCTCCGCAGACAAATTCGCACCGCAGATAGTTCCGCCTTTTGGAATAAGAGAACTCCTCCCCTCCAAGAGTCACTTTGGTCTCCTCCCGGGGGTGCATCAATCCGGAGCAGCAGGAGGCTAGGCAGAGTTGGCATCGGTTGCAGTAATTCTTCTCCGCGGGGAGTGGAGCCGTGGGTTCCAATTCGGCAGCGGTTACACAGGTTCCGAGAATGACGGCCGCGCCATACTCCGGCGTAATCACGTTTCCTGAAAAGCCGAACCAGCCCACGCCCGAGCGAACGGCCAGGTACCGGTGGGAAAGATCGGGGTTCATGCCCAGCCTTCCGATCCCTTTCTCATCCCGGTACGATTCGTTAGACACGACCCCCTGAGAAGGGAAGCCCCTCTGCTCCAGATGTTTGGCCAGGTGGGAGGCCAGGCCCGTGGCCACCATGTTCACCTGTAGGTTATCTCTTTCATGGCTCAGGCGATCCTCCTTGGCCAGGAAAGGTCGAATGCATTCCTTATTCAATGGAAGGGCAAAGGTGATGGCCGACCGGGCTTCGGGAAGAATATAGGTCAGATCTGCGGAGGGGGGACCTCCGGTTAGGGTCTGCCGGGTAGTTATCCCCACTCGGGCTCCTCCATAAGAGCGGGCGATCCCTTTTAATTGTTCACTGAGCGCGTCCACGGTTCCTCCTTTTAGCTTTCCTCTTCATCCAGCACAAGGTTGTCCTGAATCTGGATACAACCGATGACGCTCTGGGCGGCGGCGCATCTTGTCAGGTAATTGGAGAATGCATCCCGGGCATCATTGGACTTGTCCTTGGGAATTTTCAAATGATAAGTAACCCGGATCCGGGTGATCTTAAGAATTCCGTTCACGTTTTCAATATCTCCTTCCACCTCTGCCCAATAACGATCCTCAGGAGTCTGGATCTTCTTCCCAGCCAGCCCACCGGCCAGCGTTCCCATCATTCAGCCAGCAGTGGCGGCCACAATATGGTCCAGGGTGGCCGCATGTTCTTTATCTGGCTCCACTTTATAGAAATGTTTGATCCCGCCGTGAACTCCATAATAGATGGGCTCATTGAACCCCTCGATCATGGCCCTTCGGGTAGGCCCCTTTTCCCTCACAATTTTGACCCGGGATGTGTGAACGATATCTCCCATCTTTTTCCTCCTATAATTTTATCCCCACTTTTGCCCCTTCGAGGACGGCTTCGAGAGCATTCCGAACCTCCCGCGCATCCCCGACTACATGAATCTCGGGCACGATCCCCCTGAGCGTGTCAGCCATCTCGTTTCTTGCCCTGACCCCTGAAGCCATAACAACCGCCTCTATTCCCTCCAGGGTTTTTCTTTCTTCGCCCATACGCAATAGAACAGCATTGTCACTTACTTCCTCAACAACCGCGCCGGTGATGATCTCGACCCCGTATTCCCGAAGCCTTTTTCTCACGTAGTACCAGTGACCCGGACCCACCCCGGAAGCTAACTGTTTGGTCATCTCCACGATGATCACCCGCTTTCCCTTTTCCGCCAGAAAATCCGCTACCTCGACGCCCACCATACCCCCGCCGATGACCAGAACCTTTTTAGCGGGGACCTCCTCTTTGCCCAACAAGATGTCGTGGGCATTTACCACGGGAAGATGATGAAGTCCTCTGATCTCCAGGAAAATCGGGCTCGACCCTGTTGCAACGATGACCGCATCCGGGCTCAGGCCCCTCACCTTTTCCTCATTGGCCTCAACACCGAGTTCCACCTTTACACCGGCTTCTAAGACTTCTTGGGCTAAAAAATCCATGGCTTCTCTTAAGCTCTCTTTTTTGGGGGGCGCAGCGGCGGCGAGGAACTGCCCACCGGGGGCCTTTTCTTTTTCCAGGAGAGTAACCTCATGTCCTCTCAGAGCCGCAGCCCTGGCGGCTTGTAAACCCGCAGGCCCGCCCCCGATAACTATAATTTTCTTTTTGCGGTCCGCTGGCGCGGGAATGAATTCCTTTTCCCTCCCGCAGGCGGGGTTGACCATACAGGTAACGGATTTGCCCGCGAAGAGTCGATCGATACATCCCTGGTTACAGGCGATGCATTTGCGAATTCGCTCGCTGCGCCCAGCTTTGGCTTTGGCGACGAATTCCGGATCGGCAAGCAATGCTCTCCCGATGGCCAAAAAGTCGGCTTTCCTTTCGGCCAGTATTTTTTCAGCTACCTCCGGGTGGTCAATCCTCCCGACGCCAATTACAGGGATCTGCAAAATGCTTTTCATGGCTTCTGATAAAGGAATCAGGAACCCCGGTTCAAGGTCCATGGGTGCGATTCCCGGACTGCCCGCGGCGGCATATGTCCCCACTGAAACATTCAATGCATCGATTCCCGCCCTCTGGAGCGCCAGGGCAATTTCCTTGCTTTCGTCAAGGGTCAAGCCGGCGCGTACCCTTTCTTCGGCGCTGATCCGGAAGAGGACGGGAAATTCCTCCCCAATTCTTTCCCGAACCCGGGCCACAATTTCCAGGGGAAAGCGCATGCGTCCCTGAAGACTGCCTCCGTAGGCATCCTCCCTTTTGTTCGAGCTGCCGGACATAAATTGGCCGACGAGGTATCCATGGGCTCCGTGAATTTCTACCGCATCCAGGCCGGCTTCCCTGGCCCGGAATGCTGCTGCGGCAAAAGCTTCGATGAGGTTCTGGATCTCCCACGCAGTCAGTTCTTTGGGCATGGCCTGTATAAGGCGGCAGGGAATGGGTGATGGAGCCACCGGCTGAAACCCACCATTCCACTGAGGCATCGTCTGACGGCCGGCGTGGTGCAACTGGACAGCCACCCTGGTCCCATAGGCATGCAGCCTTTTGGCCAGCTCTGCGAAGCCCGGGATAAATCGGTCCTCGTACAAACCCAACTGGTTCGTAATCCCCCTTCCCTCCGGACTGATAGCGGTCACCTCGGTGATAATCAAACCTACCTCTCCCCTGGCCCTCGCTTCAAGATAGTCCAGCCACCTCTTCGAGGCTGTTCCGTCCGCAGAGGCGTACGCCGTCCCCATGGCCGGCATGACTACTCGGTTTTTCAATTCCAGGCGCCCGATGCGACCTGGAGAAAAAAGATTTGGGTAAAGATGGGCCATTTCCTCTCCTTAATTATTTTGTAGGCAAACAATCATCCTTTCAGGTCTTTAAGCATTCTTTTAAGCAAGAGCTTTTCTTCCAAAGAGAGTTTTGCGGTTAATTCCTCGTTGATCATTTTCCTCTGGTCGGCCAGGTCCTCCTGCATCCTTTTGGCCTTGGGGGTCAGGGACACGCGGATGGACCGGCGGTCTCCGGGATTTTCTTCCTTTTTGATCAAGCCGGCTTCGGACATCCTGTCTAAAACGCCAGAAAGCGTAGCGTTGTCCATGGCAATCCCCTCGGAAATTTCCGCCGGCGAGAGATAGTCCTCTTCCGATAGAGCAGCCAAGATTAGCTGCTGAACCGGGGTAACCCCGAAGGGGGCAAGTTTCTGTTTGAAAGCCGAGTGCGCTTTCTGGTAGGCCTTGGCCAAAAGGAAAACGATGCAGTCTTCATACTGAGGCATGAAGAACTTCTCCAGGAGTCTTAAATTAGTTTGTACACAAAATAATATAAGGAGGAAGAAACGGTGTCAAGCAAATTTTTAAGAACCTGTGAAAAAAGTCCTTCTTCTCATGACAACCC
>Ga0315282_10014375_pt1 | contig 11799 bp, 12 predicted proteins | sample YL17G07_20_MG_FD_203693 | JGI IMG/M metagenome (GOLD analysis project Ga0315282, IMG submission 203693) | Sediment microbial communities from Yellowstone Lake, YNP, Wyoming, USA - YL17G07_20 | ecosystem: Environmental > Aquatic > Freshwater > Lake > Sediment | place: USA: Wyoming | collected... | reverse complement strand
GCGCCGGAGAAGTTGATGCAAATCTACCTGGGATTTGGTGTCGGAGAAGCACACGAGGGAGCAGAAATCAAACGGGAAGAGGTGCTCGCTCTTGCTTGACATTTACACACCTATTGACAAGACCTCTCTAAACTGAAAAATGATATCGAGTTGGTTGGACAATCGAGATTATACATACACCCTCTGACCAGACTAATTATGCAAAATTCAAAAATAGTTATTGAGAGCGGTACCCTCCGAGTTGGAATAAACCATCGCTATATTACTGTTGAATATGATGCAACTTGGGACAATTGTCGTTTCTATTTGAATAACTCAGTTTTACATACCGTGGGTGATGTCTTTATTTTCCCTGGTTGCAAGATCGTGGCGATGGGTGGCACTTTGCAGATTGGGGCTGGTACTATAATACATGCACCAAGCTATATATTTGTCAGAAAGCACGTAAGAATCGGAAATAGCTGTTTACTATCTAGACGTGTAACAATAATGGACTCAGATTGGCACAAGACAGCCATAGGTAATGCTGAACCTACGGAAAAGATTGAAGAAGTGATAATTAAGGACCATTGTTGGATTGGACAGGATGCAACCATTCTGAAAGGCGTCACAATTGGGGAGGGAGCAGTAGTCGGAGCTAATGCCGTAGTTACTCAAGATGTTCAACCAAGAACTATGGTTGCAGGTAATCCAGCCAGAGTCATTAAGGATAATGTGACTTGGCAGTCATAGCCTTGATTTGCCTTTCCTTTACGAGATAACAAGATAAAAGACAACACCACAAAAGTTACGAGCCAAGAATAGTCTAGATATCAATGGGTTAAGAAGGTTTTCACATATTAGATAAAATCAGCTATTTCGAAGCTTCAATATTTAGTGACCATGGCAGGTCATCCATCTCTAAGGTTGAGGTAATGTGGAATCTTACTGTTGAGATGTCTTGGGGCAAAGAGATGCCGGATTGTGGCCGGGTAAAACGATGTATATTTTTGAACCCAACTAATTCCAACAAACTCTTCAAGGTAGCGTACGAATAGCCATAGAAGTGAAACTCGTACTTATTTGCTTGGCCGCCGTACACTAAATAGCATGCTCTATCCACTATGTACCTGCCCTTTTCCGTATCGTAGAAAGGCAGATTGTCCAGGTAAGCCTTGAATAAGACTTCCAAATCGGGAACACACATGTATATCTTGCCGCCAGTTTTGATGACTCTATACCATTCTGTTAAAATTTTTATTGCTTTTTCTCTTGGGATATGTTCAAAAACGTGAGAATTGTAAATTACACCCACAGAATTCGAACTTAACTTTATTCTATCTATTCCAGCGACAATATCACAATGAGCACGTAGATTGGCATCAATATTGCAGAAGTTCTCGACCTTAGTATAGCCACAGCCGAGATTCAAACCCTCGAATTGCCTACCCGTGATTCTGAAGAAATACATATGGTAGGCGAAAGAATTGGCGAGTTTAACTGTGTATTGCGGGAAAACTCTCGGCAATATCCTAATGTAGCCAAACAGTCCCTTGATTTTGTTCCAAAGAGTTCTTTTCATGTGTTTGTACCTTTGGCCTACGTACTTAGCGTATAACCAATCACCACCAGCGAGGCTACAATGCAATCTAGTATAATACAAATAATCGGGGAATCAAAACTGTCTTTGCCTTTCATATATCCCTTCCCTCAATAACTTACGTTTTCTCATTTTCGGGCTGAAGATTTCAAAATGATACGCTATCGGCTATTATTCTATCTGGTGTGAGGATAGTCGATGGTGCTATAATCGGTGTCGGCCCCGCCCAATTCCTTTTGAGTTTTGATTTTCTTGAAACATAGACAAGATGAACTCCCAGAATATGAGAAGGGAAACATACACCGGTCGTAATTTCCCTGCAAGAGCATGATGTATGGCACCAAACGAAGGGTTCTGGAGCGTAGTGGACAAAGTAGTTCCCAGTGGGTTGCTTTCAATCCGTTCTCGGCTTCCTTCAGGCTTCCAGAGTATGCAAGCCATATTAAGATGGCTGACAAGACATAAAAACTACGACGTATATTCATTTGACGTATTCGATACCTTGCTTCGAAGGAGGATAGACCCCCCTGAGTTGATCAAGGGCCTGGCAGCAGAATATTTGTCCGCGCGTTTGGCGCAGCATGGAATCGCGGTGAGTACGGATAAGATATCGGCGCAGAGGAGCAGGTGTGAGGGACTTCTGCTTCAGGAAGCCTTATCGAAAGGCAGGGATGCTGATTACCGCCTTGATGATGTTATGACAGGAACACTGAAGGCAATCAAAGCTGAGCGTGCCCTCGACAGCGAACAACTGGTCAATTACGAAATTGGTTTAGAGAGGAAAGCTGCCCAGCCGATGCCAGGAGCAGTTGCAGCACTCAGCTATCTCAAATCGTCTGGCAAGCGCGTTATATGCATGTCCGACTCCTATCTATCGGGTAATCAAATGGCTGCGATATTGGAAAGTCAGGGCTTGATGAGATACGTAGACAAGCTCTATGTCTCATGTGAGATAGGCAAGAGGAAATCAACTGGGAGGCTGTTTCAACATGTCCTTGAAACTGAAGGAAGCAAACTCGTTCATATCGGAGATAACTACACTTCTGACTACCTCATACCCAAGAGACTTGGGATAGAAGCGCTATGGTTCCACAGCAGGAGCGAGCAAGGCAGAAAGAACGAGCTAAAGAAGCTGCTACATGGCAAAAACAGGATGAACTATGTGAACGCGATAATCAAGGGTTCTGAACGGCATAAAAGCGAGTTGCAGCGCGTGGGCTATGAGGTCCTCGGCCCCGCGCTGACGGTGTTCGTACACAACGTGGCTGAGCAAGCCAGGAAAGATAAGGTAGAAGCGCTGTTCTTCATCGCTCGAGACGGCTATGCCATGAAGAAAATATATGAGGCTTTGCAGAGCACGGTCTACGGCGAATCCGCCTTGCCACCGGGAAAATACATGTGTCTGGGCAGGTTGCCGGTGAGATTGGCCTCGCTGCATGAACTCACCTTGGCAGAAATGCAGAAGGTCTACGGGTACATAGCGAGATTCCCGGGGAGAAGCGTAAGCCTGGGAGATATTATGGGCAGCTATGGGTTGGAGCCCGACGGTTTTGTCGCCATAGCAAAACGGTATGGGCTGGACTTGAATGAACCTATTATTAATCCAGCCCAGGATGAGAGACTGCACAAACTCCTGGCAAGCGAAGATTTCCAAAGAATGGTCAGAGAGAAAAGCGCCGAAGGAAGGCAACTTTTGCGAGACTATCTTGACAGCATTGGTTTCATGGGGAAAAGGAAAGTGGCAGTGGTAGACGCGAACGCCGAGGGCCTCACCCAAACGATACTGGATATGATTTTCTCCAATGAAAAAAACTATCCTGAAGTGAATCGCTATTATTTCAATCTGCTTACTTTGAATGTAGGCACAGCCGGCATTAAGCCGGAGTTGTCTGAAGCTTTGGGAATAGTCACTGATTGGAGAAGCGACTCGTCAGATTCGCAAGCACTGTTCGGGACTTTCGGGCTGCTGATCGAGCTATTCTGTCACCCAAATCATGGCGTTACCGTGGGCTATAAAAGAGTCGCTGGCCGAGTAGTGCCGATATTCAGAAGAACCCCGCAAGAAAGAGAGTATCATTTAACGTCACAGGGGCTGCGGGGGATACTGAGCTATGCCAGGGACTACGGCACATATCATGGACTGCATAACTACACTGGCACGCAATTGCTGGGCGATATGAGGAGGAATGTGAGACGGTGGGTACTACATCCATCGAAAACAGACGTAACCCCGCTAAGAGACCTGTCATTCACCAGCGATTGGCCTGTAGAGACAAACCACCGCCTTATGCAGCAGGTGACTGTTTGGGACATAGTGACAATCAAAGGCATGCGCAAAAAAGTAGGATTGGCATCTTGGCCTGAAGCTACCTTGACTTTAGCCCCGGCATCATGGTTCAGCCGAATCTTATACCGAGCAACCGGCTGCTTCAGTAAGTCATAAGAGCCTGCGAGGCTTGAACACAATGCAGCTGAGATCGAGGCTATGCCATATTGAACCTATTTAGACAGAGAACTATCTTTTGAAGCTTTAGCCACGCAGAGGACGCTGGAGCAGGCAATCCAGGGAGATATCTTAAGGAACATCTGCGATGTCAATTTTCCCAAAGGATTAAGACAGTAATTGACTCCGTTGCGTGCTGCCAGGAAAGGGAAATCTCCCACTAATCCTACTGCATGACCGTTTGCACCATAAAAGTCGTGAGGAACTGTTTTGATTACCTCGAAGCCAGCCTGCTTGAGAAAATCCTCCAACTCAGACTTTGAGTATCTGTACTCTAAAAAATGGTAATACCTGCTCTTTTGGCGAAGTAAAATACGTACTAGTATATGTACTATACTCTCAGGCAGAATACCCACCATGGTCCTTGCAGCCATAAAAAGGGCCATTCGCTTGGACTTGCTCCAATTTGATCTGAGCGCTATGAAGGACATGGGTAAGACATTGACCAGATTTCTCAGCGGCCGTCTTACGAGTTTCCTGATTGTATTGACTGTGGGCACTGAGACGAATATCAGCCCATCCGGCTTTAATACTCTATATGCTTCCTTCAAAGCTGGCAGCGGTCCATCTTCAAAATGCTCGACCACCCCCATCGATATGTACGCATCGAAGGAGCTGTCGGGGTAGTGGATATCCAGTATATCGCCCAGTTCCACCTGGAGCGAGCTGTCGTAATCTTTTAGCTTTGAGATTGCCAGCTCATTGTTGTCTATACCTACGATGTCATAACCCAGCCGCTTCAGATAAATGACCCATTTGCCAAAACCGCAACCGCCATCTATTGCTCTACCTCCCTTGGGTATGTAAGCGAGAAATAAGTCTCTGGCTGGGGTTTCCAGGTCACAGGCTTCCAGTTCCTGTTCGATGGTCCGGGCGGTCCACATGCCGTCCCACAGGTCGCTTTGAGGCTTGCTGTCGAAATAGAATTCCTTCTGCACTACGGTTCCCTCATCGCTTTTGTGTTTTCCTGATTGAAGGCTGGCAGAGTTGGTTGCGAACGTCGAACGTTATCATTATAATGGGAAAACGTCCGGGTGGCTAGCCTGGCGCAGCTATATTGAAGAGGTCTGGAAGATTAACACGGACTTATCCGGTCTGTAGATTGAACCGAAATGCTCGCACCTAAAGTCAGTATCATAATCCCACACTATAACCAGGTGGAGTATCTGAAAAGGCTGCTGCCGGGCGTGGCAAATCAGACATTCCAGGATTTTGAGGTCATAATCATAGATGATTTCACGCCGGACAGGTCAGCGCCGGGTCAGATCGAGGAGATGGTCAAGGGCTACCCCAAAATGCGCCTGGTGGAGAACACGGGGAACATGGGTTTTGTCAGAACGTGCAACAGGGGAATCGAGCTGGCAAAAGGCGACTATGTCTGCCTTTTGAATCAGGATACCGAGGTGAAAAGCAATTTTGTGCAGAGAAACGTGGAAATCATGGATGCCGACCCCGCAATGGGCGGCCTATGCTGCATCGTGGTGGACAGAGACGGAAAGAACTGGTTCAGCGGAGGGCGTTTTAAGAATGGATACCCGGTGAACCTGGTGGACGATTTTGAGGGGATACGCACAGTGGATTTCGTGGCGGGAACAGCCTGCTTTTACCGGAAGGAAGTGTTTAACGAGATAGGGCTTTTTGACGAAGACTATTTCATGTACCACGAAGATGTGGAGTTCGGGCTGAGAATGAAGGCTAAGACAAGCTATAGGGCTTGCATGTTTGCGGAGAAGCTGGTCGTACACTATGTCGTGCTTAGCATACCCCGCGGCAATTTCTATTATTATGCTAATAGAAATCTTATCATGCTTTTAAGGAGATACGGCAAGAAATACATACCGAAGACGTTACTGCTGTATAGCTTGCGTCAAATAGCAAACCTGCTGTTTGTCTCTGTGACTAAACGGGATGTGAAGTCCCTCCTATTCTCGCTGTATGTAGTCAGGGGAGCTCTGAGTGGCCTAATAAGCAGGCAAAATCATTAACTGTTCATGATTCGATGGAAACAATGATATACCCCAGAACCGCCGTTATCATCCTCAACTGGAACGGCCTGAAAGACACCATAGAGTGTCTGGAATCTCTGCGCAAAATCACCTATCCCAACTATCAGGTCCTGGTTGTCGATAATGGCTCGACAGGCGACGACGTGAAAGTCCTGAGAGAGCGCTTCGGGGACTATATCCATATTATCGAAAACGACAAAAATTACGGATTCGCCGAAGGGAACAATATCGGCATGAGGTATGCCCTGACAAACTACGGCCCGGACTATCTCCTGCTTCTGAACAACGATACGACTGTTGATCCTAATTTCCTGACCGAACTGGTTGAGGCAGCACAAAGTGACGGCAAAGCCGGTCTGCTGGGTCCGTTAATCTACGATTACCACAGGCCAGACGTGGTTAGAACAGGATACGGACAGAAGATAAGCTGGTGGCGAGGCACCACGCCTGGAGTTATGTCAAGCAAACCTAAGCATGAAACCAGTGGCGTGCTCGAAGCTGATTGCATCGAAGGTTCCTGCATGTTAATCCCGAGGAGAGTGCTTGAAGAAGTTGGTATGTTAGACCAAGAGTACTTTGCCTATTGGGAAGAGACCGACTGGTGCGTTCGAATCAGGAAAGCAGGTTATAAAGTCCGCTGCGTTGTCAGCTCGAAGATATGGCACAAAGTCCAGCCATCTTACATTGATAGCCGCAAATTGTACTATTTTCTGAGAAATAACATCCTGTTTATGCGGAAGAATGCGGACAAAAAATATCTGGGCAGTTACTTCGTCTACTTTTTCTTCGTATCGCTGCCGCTGTGGTGTTTTAAGCCTTTTCTGGCTCATCCGCTGGGAACGGTGGGCGCCGTTACCAAGGCCTTACTTTGGAACACGAGGCATCAGCCTGCGAAAGGTCAGTGAGGCCATTTCGCTGAGCGTACCGTAAGTGCCGGCTACAGACCATACCAGATAGTAAGGGAGCATCTTAGGACTTCGCTTCTCGATACAGACAACGAGGCCGAAAGGAGCCATAAGGGAAGCGCCCAGTAGGGTTGTGACTGCTTTGTACTTCCAGAAAAAGCGGGCGTTACCTCTGCCGTATCGCACTCGCTGCCTGATAAAACTTCTTAAATTGGCCCTATGCTGGTGATAGACAAAAGCTGAGGAGATACCCAGTTTAAGGCCATTTTTTCTCAGTCTGTAACAGAGGTCGCCATCTTCAGAGGCGACGACAAAAAAGGGGTCGAATTTGTACTCCAGAATGGCATCTTTTTTATAGATACCCGCCATTGTGATTATTGACCGAGCTTCCCCCTCTCTATTGAATCTCATCCTGAAGTGCTGGTCCTCGGCCCAGCCCCAGTAGGTTGCATTGTCCATACCAATAACCTGTGCATGGATTCCCGTATACCCCTTTGCCTCCATCTCATCCATCATGGTTTGAAGGCAATTTTCCGAGAGGATTACGTCGGAATCGACATAAAAGATATAGTCAGCCGACGCTCTTTCAGCTCCCAACTGTCGAGCATGTGAAAGCCCCTTGCCTTCATTTGCGTAGATTTTATCTGTATGCCTTCTGGCGATTTCTACTGTGCTGTCCGTAGAGCCATCATCAACCAGGATTATTTCCGATGGCTTGTTCTTCTCAACCGATTCAAGGCATAGTTTTAGAGTCGGTTCAGCGTTCTTTGCGCAGATTACTACGGAAATGTCCAAAGACACACCACGCTATCGGCTTCGTTCGAGCTGAGCTATATATTTTTTCAAGGCGTTCACCAGCCGCTTGTCTCTAGTAAGCTTTGGTGGCTCGAGGTCTACATTTCTTAACGCTTCTTCAAGCTTATCCACATCGTAAACCGCTACCACTTTGCCCTGTTTTTCGAGTTCCCTGGCGAAATCCAGTTGGTGGTCGTCAATAACCTCATCGTACCTCTTGAGACGCGGCACCACTATGACGGGCGTTCCCTGCTCCTGAGCATCCAATATCGACATGGCGGGTTGGGTTACCACAACCGTCGCTTTCTTGCACCATTCTTTAATACCTGCCTCGGTGGTGAAATCGAACCACTTTGCGGTCTGAGGGCGAAAGCTGGTGTGGCCGATTTGCATGACCACCTCTTCGCCCGAGGTGGCGGCGATCTCATCCATCTTCTTAAGCAGGCGATCGAACCCTTTGGTGTGCATACCGACCGTAACGAAGATCAAATTATGGCCTCCTCATCTTTCACCACGAAAACCAACCCACTTGCGAAGTGGGTTCTTCACGGTTGCGGTTGGCGGGTGAGTTAATAAATAATGGCAATTATCCCGTGAAAAAAAGTAGAATAGTAAAAATTCCACTACTAGCCACAGCGAGAATGACCTTCGAGGTATTAACATTACAATCATCTGGTAAGGGTAGCCTTTCGAGCTTTAATTGCTATGATTGGAGAATATCGAGGCGAAGTTATCAGTCTAGACATAAATAATGGTAGAGGGTGCAAACCAAAACCAGTTATTCGCTCACATTTAAATCCATGCATCTCGAGGAGCGACTTTAAGGCGGCAGCGGTAAATAATCGTCTGTGTGCAATCCAACCGCCCACACTATTTTTGTAGGGGTGAAAAGGATTGCCGCAACCGGAAAATTCATCGCTGACCTCAGCTGTTGGCGGTTGGTATCCCATAATTAGCGAAATAATGTTCTGTAACCCAGATAAATTAGGGGTGGCTATGATGCAATAACCATCTTGTTTCAGAACCCGTCGGATTTCCTTTATAAAAACGTCGGTGTTGTTGAGGTGCTCTATTATTTGATTGGCGGTAACAACATCGAATACTTCGTCTTTGAATGGAAAAATATTGCTTGCATCACCTAATATTGTACTTACTCCTTTATTTGATGCCATTTTGGCAAAAGGCGAAACACGTTCGATTCCAACAATAGTTTCAGTTCCCACCTTTTGGGCAATTCTCATGCTTAATTCCCCGCTACCACAACCGACATCCAATACAGCCGAATGTTGTCGCTCGGTTAGAAGTCTAAGAAATCTTTCTTCCGTCAGAAGCTGCATGCCCACCACGAGTGATTGTGTATATCGTCTTACAAAAGGTAACATTTGGATAACCTATAAAGAACGCTAAATTTTGGTGCTTAGTGCATATACACGACTTTGAGAATTATATACCATATTCATTCCGATAGTCTGGCAACCTAGCTGGCCTAAGTTAGCAACATTGAAATCAGATAACCCTAGTCGAGGCAACTTATGTGTGAAGGCCATCATGTCCTATCTCCCGAGGAGTAGTGTTTCAACTGATTACTATACGATCGTCCCCTCATACCGAGCTTTCTTGCCGTACTTAGACAATAGGCGTTCCCACTGTACGAGGAATAAGTCAGAGACGGGATAGACTATCTTGCCTGTGCCGGTTGGGCGGTCTACACGCGTCCAACTTTCAATGAACACGGTTTTGATTCGGAGAAGCTTAGCAAGGTAGAAAGCAGGTATGGCTATCTCCGAGCCCGTGGATATGATTAGCTTTGGCTTCTCCTTTAGCAGGATTCTGAGCGTGGACAGAAAGGCTCGGGCCATAATCAGGGGATTCGTACCGATGTTTCTCAGCAAGTATTTATGCTCAAGTCCGCGAGTTCTTGCCGAATCATAGCTGATGAAGAAAGTCTCATGGCCTTCGAAAGCGTCCATCAACTGGAGAATCTCCGATAAGTGACCCCCATGAGAACAGACAAGACATATCTTCATGCGTTTTCCTTTGTTCACCTCAGAATATGCAATACTTGGCCCCACTCATAGTTTAGTTTGAACCTTTTGATGAGCTCAAAGTCAGATATCTTCCTCAGGCTCTGTACCTGTCTGCGCCTTCTCAATAGACTTCTCATGTTCCTGGCAATGGAGAACCAGGCCCTCAACTTCGCCCAAACATATCTAGGGCCGCGCATCAGACAGTATCCAATAATCAGTGCCTCAGTAAACAAAAGGAGCGGCAGGAGCGCCACAAAGGTGAAAGGCTTCAAGTAACAAAGGAGTGCACTCGATCGGCCATGCTCCAGCCAGAACATTTTCTGGGGGCTCATCTTAAGCTGGTACTCGTGATACACGACTGACTGGGGAACGCAATATATTTTGTAACCTATGAGGTTGACCATCCACGAAAGGTCGACATCGTCATAGTACATGAAGTTATCCTCATTGAGACCGCCCATTCGCTCTACTATCTCTCTCCGTATGAGATAGGAACACCCGCTGACACCAGCGACCTGGAACGGTTCGCCCGGCGAGGCGCTATCTTGCCTGTTGAGCCCTCTGACGAAACCGAGGCCGGTGATATGTATATTTAGCCCCATGACACCGACTTTTCCCCTATCCCGGTAGAGCAAGCTTTTGGGCGTTACTGCTCCTACTTCGGGATTGGCATCCATGAACTTCACCATGGCCCCCAGCCAGTTTTTCTCAGCCTCGGTATCAACATTTAGAGGAGCAAGATAGTTGCCTTTGGCGTGAGATATGCCTGAATTGATGCCTCCGGTATATCCCAGGTTCTTCTCATTTGCGACTACAAGTAAATCAGGAAACGTTCGCCTCACTAGTTCGAGGCTACCATCGCTCGATTTATTGTCAACCAGTATCACTTCAAAATCAGGAAGGTTCTGAGCGAGTACGGAGCGAAGACAAGTCTCAAGATAAGATATGCCATTATAGTTGACGACTATGATTGAAACCTTAATCTTGCCGCTCTGCATGCCCCAATGATACTATATACCTGCCTCGATAGCAAAGAGCCAACTTTCGACATGGACACGTTTGCAAGCTATTCTACGAATGTGTGTACTGAGTAATGATTTGCCCGACTTACAACATTATGTTATCATGAGATTCAGAAACTAGATGAACAGGAACTATAAACAAAGGCAGACTCCCAGAGCGAATGACAACGCGGCGCCTGCTGAGTATGCCCAGCGAGGCTGTGAAATTATTGCAGCCATCCCCTGTTTTAACGAGGAACTTTTTATAGGAAGCGTGGCGCTCAAGACAAAGGACTATGTAGATCAGGTTGTCGTTATTGATGATGGCTCCACTGACAAGACGGCCATGGTTGCCGAAAAAGCAGGAGCTATAGTGATAAGTCATGGCTCTAATAAGGGCAAAGGCGCTGCGGTGAGTTCTGCTTTCGAGTATGCGAAGAAGGCGGGCTGCAAAGCTCTGGTCCTTCTCGATGGCGACGGGCAGCATGACCCAGCGTACATTCCTTCTCTGGTCAAACCTGTGCTTGATGACAAAGCTGATATGGTAGTTGGCTCACGCTACATGGGGATCAAGAGCTCTATTCCAGGATACCGAACATGGGGACACCGTGTGCTCACTACTCTCACTAACCTGGGTTCACGGGTTAAGCTGACCGACTCTCAGAGCGGATTGAGGGCTTTCTCCACGAAAGCCCTGCAAGCGTTTTCGTTTGTAGAACAAGGGCTCTCCGTGGAGTCAGAGATGCAGTTCCTGGCAAACGACGCTAGTCTCAGGGTAACAGAGATCCCCATAAGCATCCGATACTATGGCAAGTCTAAGCGAAGCCCGCTGGCTCATGGAATGGGCGTATTGAACAGCATAATGGGCTTAATCAGCAGAAGAATACCGCTCTTCTTCTTCGGCATGCCAGGACTGATAATGCTGGCCTTTGGTTTTTGGGAAGGATGGCGGGTAATACAAGGCTGGAACACTTACCATACTT
>Ga0315282_10014373_pt1 | contig 11799 bp, 12 predicted proteins | sample YL17G07_20_MG_FD_203693 | JGI IMG/M metagenome (GOLD analysis project Ga0315282, IMG submission 203693) | Sediment microbial communities from Yellowstone Lake, YNP, Wyoming, USA - YL17G07_20 | ecosystem: Environmental > Aquatic > Freshwater > Lake > Sediment | place: USA: Wyoming | collected... | reverse complement strand
GGGTCTTCGGCATCATCCCGATAGCCCAGGGCAACCTCGTGGGAGCTGAGTGAGGTGCCACACCTGGGGCAGTGGGGGGTTACCTTATAGCCTTGATAGATTAGACCCCTATCCCACATCTGCTTCATTGCCCACCAGCAGGTCTCAATGTAATTATTGTCCATGGTAATATAAGGATGCTTCAGGTCAATCCAGTAGGCGATGCGCTCAGTTAATGCCTCCCACTCCTTGAGGTAGCCAAAAACACTCTCCCGACACCGGGCGTTAAATTTGTCAATGCCAAATTTCTCAATGTCGGCTTTGCTAGAAAAACCAAGTTCCCTTTCCACCTCCAATTCTACGGGCAATCCGTGAGTATCCCAGCCAGCGATTCGCGGGGTCCAGTAGCCCTTCATCGCCTTATAGCGGGGTATGACGTCCTTAAAGACACGAGCCAGCACGTGATGTATCCCCGGGCTGCCATTAGCCGTAGGTGGCCCCTCATACAACACGAAGCGAGGACCACCCCGACGAGCTTCTACGCTCCGCTCAAAGACGTTTTTCTCTCTCCACAAGCCAAGGATTTTCTCCTCAAGCTGTGGAAAATTCACCTTACTACCGACGGGATGAAACATAATAACCCCTTTATATTACATAATTATATAAAAGTCCCGTCCTTTAGGGACGGGACTTACCTGACCCGTGGTACCACCCTAATTCCCCCGCCGAAGGCAGGGGCACTCATTTAAGGCACTCTCCATGCCCTCGTCAATGATAACGGTTGACGCTACCGACCAAGTCTACTAAGTGGTCTAGTCTTATAATCCACCGTTCGGTTGGTGGCTCGGGAGTGATTTTCAGGGAGAGTCTCTATCTGCTTCCACCATACCAGACTCGCTGAAGAGACTACCGCCTCCCTTACTCGTCTCCGTCACTGCCTTTCCAAGCTAAAGGTTAGCACAGTTCACAAAATAAATCAAATTAGAGCTGCTTCCTTGGCATAATAACTACCTTACGAGCCTCACCCTCACCAACGCTCTCAGTGGTAACATCAGGGTTATCAGCTAAAGTAAGGTGGATAATGCGCCTTTCATAAGCCGGCATAGGCTCTAGGGCAAATGACCTCTTCTTAGCCTTCACTTGCTCCGCCACACGCAAGGCTAAAGCCTTTAATGCCCCATAGCGGCGTTGCTTATATCCCTCCACATCAATAACTATTGGCACCCAAGCCTTCGCCTGATGAGCCACAATAAGTCTGACAATATGCTGTAGACAGGCAAGGGTCTCCCCCCGCCGCCCAATCAATATACCAAGGTCTTCACCCTTTACATCAAGGGTAATGACACTAGGGACGCCTTCACCCCTCTCAACAGGGGGTTTAGTCTGAGACACAACCGATGCCACCACCCCCATCCGAGCAAGAAGGGTCTCCAAGATACCCTTTGCTGCCTCAGCTACATCGCTCCCCTTCTTAGACACCGTCACCAATGGTCGTACCCTTACCCTAGCCTCCTCAGCCCCCAGACCCAGGATACCATGCCTACCCTCTTTTACGACGGTGACCTCCACCTCTTCTCGGCTGACGCCTAGTTGCTCTAGGGCTTTTTGGATAGCCTCCTCCACGGTCTTGCCGCTTACTTCCAGACTCTCCATGACCTAAACCTTCTTCCTGCGTCAAACTCGGCACAACAGTATCGGCATCACCTGAAGGTGCTTCCTCCACCTCAGCGATGCGTTGCTTATACTTTTTATCCCTGACAATTTGCTTTTGGGGTGCCGATTTAACCAAACCACCCCACCCGGTGACAAAATATTGGATACCGATCCTGACAACATTTGAAGTCACCCAAAAAAGAGCCAGCCCACTGGGAAATGATAGAGTGAGGAAGGCAAACATCATCGGCATCATCCATAGCATCATATTGGCTTGCGTTTGCTGCTTGGGGTCAGCAGTTGGTGTCATTACCATCTTCTGCTGCACCCACATCGTTCCCCCGACCAAGATTGCTAGCAGCGTGTCACCTGTAGCCAGGTTAAGCCAAAGAAACTTATTCTGCAGAGGCAAAGTGGAATATACTATCGGCCAGGAATAAAGGTACTTGGACAGACCAAGCAAGTTCTCCGGAATTACTGCCAGAACCCGCATTATTGACTGATACAGGGCTAGCCAGATGGGCATCTGGACTAACAGGGGCAAAAGACAGCCAGCCGGGCTTACCCCAGACTCCTTATACAGCCGCATCTGCTCTTTAGCCAGTCCCTCCTTATCCTTAGCATACTTCTTCTGGAGCTCCGCAATCTTCGGCTGGAGGTCCTGCATCGCCTTGGAGGAACGAATCTGCTTTAGGGTAAGGTAGAGCATCAAGCCATTAACAACTATAGTCACGGCAATAATAGCCAGCCCAAAGTTGTTAAATAAATAATGGGTCAGCACAATGAGGGTATTTATCATTGGCTGCATAGCAATTAGATTCCATATATCCCCGATACCCACGAACCCTTACCTCACTTACTACTTAATGGTTTGACTCCACAGCTTCGCCCCTGACTCTACGCTCAGAGCATAAAGGTTTTGGTCTGCGCCATAAATATAGATAACCCCATTACTAGCGCAAAGGGGGGCATACACCATCTCTTTCAGGTCAGCTAGCTCCCGCGGAGGTTGGTTACTACCTGTATCCAGAGCGAATACCTTGCCTTCTTCTGAGACAATAATAACTAAGCTATCTACCAAAACCGGAGACGAAATAATGGGACTACCAAGGTCAAACTCGCTTATTTTATCACCGGTCTTAGCATCCAAAGCATAAACCTTATTGTCAAGACAACCGGCATAAATAACATTACTATAAGCTACAGGTTTAGCCCAGAACCAGCTACTAGGCCTGTTATTATCCTCGTCATTAGCTGGAAACTGCCAAATTTGTTTGCCAGTAGTAGCATCAACGGCATAAAGGTGCCGGTCAAAGGAACCAATATAAACCGTGTTATTATAGACTAGGGGGGTAGAGATAATAGCCCCCTCAGTCCTAAACTCCCACTTCTTACTGCCATCGCTAGCATTCAAGGCATAGAGCTTCTTATCAAAGGAGCCAATATACAGGGTCTCGCCATCAATAGCTGGGGTTGACCAAATCTTATCCCCCGTCTCAAAGCCCCACACCTTATCAAGACTCACCGCATCCAGGGCATAAACCATCCCGTCAGAAGAACCAATATAGACCTTACCCAAGGCAACTAACGGCCCTCCAATAATGGGCCCACCATTCTTGTCATTCGGGTATCTACCGGCATTAGATAAATGTGTGCTGGAATCAAATTTATAAATCTTGCCGTCATAGCCACCAACATAAACCAGATTTTCGCCCACAGCTGGAGAACCATAGATAGCTACCATGGTAGAGGCTGGGGCACAGCCAAAGCCACCACCTGCCTGCTCGGTAGCTTTCAGAGGTTCTGCCCATAGAAGACTACCGTCTGACGTCTTCACAGCAACAAGCTTGCCCGTCATAGAACCTATATATAGGGTGCCATCGACTACTACCCCCCCTGAGCCGCCTGTGGGCGTGCTCCTGATTCCATAACACCCGAAGAGGGTCAGCCCGACCAGGAGCAAGATAACCAGCAAACAAATCTTGCCCACCGATACTGCATTATTTCTAATCTCCACTTGCCCAATTCCCTCCAAAAAGCCCAATCTCACGACACAGGGTCATAGCCACCAGAACTAAAAGGGTGGCAGCGAGCTATCCGCCTTACCCCCAACCATATTCCTTTAAACAAGCCAAACTTGGAGATAGCTTCATAGGTATATTGAGAGCAAGTCGGGGTAAAGCGGCAGTTATGCGGCGTAACCTGTGACAGGGTAGACTGATAAAGTCTAATTAATTCTAAGGCAAGCCTCTTCATATTCCCTCGTAAATAATCGAGCCTGGGATAATAAACCGTGAACCGATTTCTCCACGCTAGCAAAGCTAGCACCGGCGGCTCGAGGGCGAGCAATAAACATAATATCCCATCCCGGCTCAAGTGGTGCTGAACGTAAGATTTCCCGAAGCCGACGCTTCACCCGATTTCTTACCACCGCCTTACCCACCCGCCGGCTAACTGAGAAGCCATACCGGGAAAAGGTAAGCCCATTGGGCAGAGCCTTCATCACCACCAAATCGCTTATCCACGAGTTACCTTTATTATAAACCAGTGCATACTGCTCTGACTTGGTAAGGTATTCTCTTCCTCGCATCGTCACACCACAGTGAGTCGCTTGCGCCCCTTGAGCCGCCTTGCTTTTAAGACAGCACGCCCACCTCGGGTGCTCATCCTTGCCCGAAAGCCATGCTCGCGCTTACGTGGAATCTTCTTCGGTTGATAAGTCCTCTTTGGCACAATAACTCCGCAATAGATTAAAGTGATTATACTTCTGCCATCTTCTGGGTGTCAATGTGAGGGGAATCTGACAAAAGCCATGCCGACTAAAAACTACCTCCCTCTTAAGAGGGAGGTAAAAAGAGGGAAAGTTACCAGATATAAACTAATCGCGTATGCCAACGCCCCCCGTCTTACGGATATGAGCCGGAACAAAGGGCAAGAGGGCTAAGTGCCTCGCCCTCTTTATCGCCACTGCCAAGGCACGCTGATGTTTAGCACAGGTGCCAGTTTTACGCCGAGGCTCAATCTTTCCCCTATCCGATATGTAACGGCGCAACTTAACCGGGTCCTTGTAGTCTATCACCTTGACATTTTCAACACAAAGGGAACAAAACTTACGCTTAGGTATATACTTTGGCCTATCTTGCCTTCTGACCCGTGGTTCGCTAGATTTTTGTCCAGTCACCTATTCTAAGTTACCTATACCCTTCTTCTAAATTTACCCAAATTCTAACCCTCATCAGAAACTGGAACCTCCTCCTCCTCCGGCTCCGGTTCACCAGCACCAGCTTCTTCACCCCCCTCCTCAGGAAGAGGGGCTAATGCTTGCCTGTCAAGGAATGTTACCCTGTTGGCTACTATCTCGGTTCGATAATGCTTCTGCCCATCCTGACCCTCCCAGGTACGGGTATGCAGCCTACCCTCAGCGTAGACAAGCCGACCTTTGGTCAGAAACTGATTGCATTGTTCAGCTAGCCTCTTCCAAGCCACCACGGTAAACCATTCCGTCTCTTGCTTACGCTCTCCATCTGGGGTGGTATATACCCGATTAGTGGCAACACGAAAGCTGGTTACCGGATTGCCATTGGGGGTAAAGCGCATTTCAGGTTCGCTCCCAAGATTACCGATAATCATTACTTTATTTAAACTTGCCATTATCCTAAGCTCCTTTTGCCCTCCTCGAGCCCCTGTAAAAACAGACCTTTCCTTCAATTAACCGGTCAATCTTATCAACAAATGCCGCAGAATCTCCTCAGAAATCTCAAGACTTGCTTCAAGCTCCCTACCCAATTTAGGTCTCAATTTGAACTGAGCCAACACATAGCTACCCTCCATAAAGTGTTTTATTGGATAAGCTAGCCTTTTTCTACCCCACCGGTCAATAGTGGAAACAGTGCCACCGTTTTCAGTAATAAACCGACTTATGCGACCTATTACATTATCAATAGCCTCGTCCCCAACCTCTGGGCTAATGATTACTACCAGTTCGTAGTCACAAAGCGTCTTATCTTCCTTTGAAACCATTGTCTCCTTCTAAAATTAATTAAGGTATTATAACACACGATAGAGAACACAAACAATACCCTTGATTAGGAGATTATTTATTAACCTCACCCCCTTTAAGCACCCAGAAAAATCTTCGATTTTCCTGGGAACCCGCTTTATCCCCCTTCCCTTATTAAGGGAATGGGGCCAGGGGGATAGGTTGCTAGACAGTCTCTTGATTAACCGGCTTGACACAATAAAATCCCCCTGATAGACTTTGGTTAGGATGGCCCCGTGGTGTAGCGGACTAACATGCCACCCTGTCACGGTGGAGATCAGGGGTTCAAATCCCCTCGGGGTCGCTTATTCAAACTTTTTATTGACACTCGGCCTCTATCCCCTATTTGTTCTGCCTAATTCTAAAACAAACTACAAGCTGCCTTACTCCCTTAGACTAGATCTCAACAAACAACGCAGCACAAAGAGTCTTCGCTCACTTGCGAAGCAATATGGAGTCTCCCACGAAACTATTCGGCGAACTTTGTCTGCTATGAATCATCAAACACCGAAAGCAGAACTTTAGCACTGCTTCTTATGGGCGTATAATAGAGGCAAGAAAGGCATTTATTCGGATGCCAGAGGTTGAGGCAACCCATTGAATGAAAGTGAGTTTGTAGAATTTGCAAACCGAAGCACTCCTTCTGAGAGTGGGCTGCGGCATATAACGGTCGATGATATTCGTCACTGGACAAAGAAGGGGCTTTTCAGATACGCACCAGAATACTATCGCGACGATTTTCGGATTGTATTGGCTCTGCTACAACTAGAACGTGAGGGTCAGTCTAGAAGTAGTACAAGACCACAGCATATCCAGCCAGCTCAGACCGATGTAAGTCGGGCAAGAGACCTGGAAGCGATGTTTCAAAAAGGCATTACTCAGGTAGTCACGTGTGTGGCATCAAGCTTTACCGAAGAGCAGCGAATCATTCAAGGACTAAAAGATGCAGGATTCATAAGCTCAGCAGGACACGTGGCGGTAAACTTTTACCCCTTTTCCAGCAAGCCGATTCAAATACCGAGTACTGGAGTTGAAGTAAATGAAGGAAATATGTTGGTTTTTGAAGCGGATGGATCGACAGGAAATAATCCGAACCCTGTAGTGACACCAATTGGGACACGGGGGTTCACTGAAGATGATGCATTTTTCAAGAGTATCTGTAACTCCGACTCAGTATGGGGCCGCGAACTGCTGCCGGGAATTGAACACCTGGTTCCTCCAGAAATCGCAGAGCAAATAAGAAACGCTGCCCTTCAGAAAAAGAAGCAGTTTGTCAAACCCGTTTATACTTTCCCCGTATTTGTGCCGATAATGAAAATCAGCGGCATCCCGGCTACCATGGTAGACTCAGTTTATGTAACTCCGGGTGGACAAAGAATTCCCCCGTTGCCCACAATAATGAGCCTGATATCGCCCCGGTTATATGAGTCCTTCCTAAACACCAACGGCAACTCCATGCAAGAAATCGTCAATTTTGTATCGGATTACAATCTCATTCTCCGATTCAGATTTCCTACGGATGATCCCCAGAGAGACTTCTATGTTGAGCAGCAGAGAATGAGAGAGGTTCTTGCCGAGGCACACAAAGGGCACCTGTCCTTTAACGATGTACGGCAGCTCTCACCATCTCATGAATACGCACTTGTGGAAGCAGATTTCATAAAGGCTTTGTGCTTGGTACCCGATTACGCCGACTACATCTCCGAAATACAGAGGGCTTTCGGCCCTCAGGAGCAGACCTCAAGATTTATTCCAGTTCGTCGTTATTACTCGTGGTTAGACTACATGTGGGCCGAAATACTGAAAGACATTACAGGTGGGCTTATACCACCGCTATGCAAGGGATGTGGCAAGGTTCTAACTCCTTCTCTGGAAGATAAACGTGGCAGGAGAAAAGAGTACTGCATAGATTGTGAGTCAACACGAGGGAAAGAACGAGTCCGACGCCACAGGACTAAATTAAAATAAAAGTGGCGATGTAACACAAATGTAACAGAAATTAGACAAGAACTAACCGTGGTAAGTTATAGCCAGATCATCTGATCTGGCTTTTGTTTTTATTCCTAATAATAACTTTGGCGAGTGAGATAAATGAACTTCTTCTTCCGTCAGAAGACAACTTGCCTGAGCATACAAGTGAGAAATGAACAACGTTAGCGGTCCACCCACATCTGGCAAACAACTTGCAGGGCCAATCCTCAGTGGAGACGCACCTGAGGATCGGGCGCTATGGAATCTCTCGTTAGTACTCTTGGAAATTACTGAGAAACGACAGAGTAATGCTATGAAGACAGAACCACAGCACCGGTTGGATGTTGAAGATAAGGTATCTGGAAAAACTGATTGAGATAGCAGGTAACCCGATGGGTAAAGCCTATTTAGAAGTCGAAGAACTACAGCGTCTAGAAAAAGCTGCTACCAATTTCCGGGACCGTCTGCTTATCAGATTACTGTCTCACCTGGGATGCCGCATTTCTGAAGCTCTGGGTATCAAGGTAGAGGACATTGATTTGGATAATCACACTGTCACTATTCAGCATCTGAAGACACGCATGAAGCTTTTCTGCCCTAAATGTAGTGCCAGACTCGGTAAAAGCCATACATATTGTCCCAAGTGCGGGGTAAAGGTAGAAAAGACGATCGCCGAGGAGAAGGAACATCGTCGGGTGAGGACTCTACCCATCGATGGCGAAACACTCAGAATGGTCAAAGACTACATTTTGCGTGGTGGTCCAGTGATCCGTGGTGGCCAGAGGTTAATATTCGGAATCAACCGTCACCGAGCCTGGCAGATAGTCAGGCAGTGTGCCGAGAGGGCTGGGCTACCGAACATGATTAACCCTGAGACTGGCAGGATACACGGGGTTAGCCCGCATCGACTGAGGGATTTCTTTTCTGTCCACGCTGTGAAGAGGGATGATAGTGGTGATGGACTCAGGATGTTGCAGGAATACCTCGGACATCAAAGCGTTGCTACTACCATGCGGTACCGCAAGGTCGCCGGGGAAGAACTGAAGACCTGGTTCGGGAAGCTATGGGAAGAGGAAGATGGTCGTTGAGCCACTAAAACCTGTGAGAGGCGGCTTTCTCCGTCCTTTTGGCTGCGGCTGGTTTATCCGGGAGTTTCTCCTGGGTCACGGCCCGAATGGCTCAACCAGGATAAACCACGATGTCGGCGCTCCCCAAGCGGACATATTTCACCATTACAAGATGGCATTGATGAGAGCCACGGCACTGGACAGGGCTGTCCGAACCGAAGAGAAACGCGCCCGGCGGGAGAAACGGCCAATCAGCCCCGATAATATTGACAAGCTTACCGAAAGATATTTAACCCGAATGCGCTATAAGGCTCAAGGTTGTCGCTACCACTCGTTCGTGACCTATTTTTCTACCATTCAAAGGCTGGGCTGGGTAGAACCTACAGGCATGGAGGAGGCGTCAGCTTTCCAAGACCGCTATCCACCGGGTCAACCACGCAGGTATTTTCGCCTCACAAAAGCAGGAAAAGAGGCCAGCGATGCTGCCTGGTCAAATCCTCATCTTGCTCTCTACGGCTGAGAGTTGCTCGAGCGGCTTTAAATTGATGACAGGTTGTTTTGTAGAGCTATCTAATAAAATCGGAGGAGCGTTTTTTTACTCACTTTTCGCACAAATACTGTTCATATCCCTGATCTACCCTTGGACTAAAAAAATATTGGAGGTGATGTCATGTCTCTTACTGATGAAATTTACCGTGAACTCTCGGACGGACTGGAGAAAGGTCTGGACTGGCAGCAATTCCTAGCCAAGTACAGCGGTAGCAAAGGGCCCCTATATAACGCTATAGGTCGATTCTTTACCGAGGTCGAACTCAAAATACGGGCCTTGAATGAAGAGAGAAACCGCGTCCAAAGCGAGTTAGATCAGGCTGGACTGAGGCTGGACTCTTTGGACCAGAGGATAAAAGAGGGCGAGAGTAATATTGCTTCCCTGGAGAACAGAGAAAATGTCCTAAATAGGCAAGTTGAGACTCTGGAGGTTAAACTTGCGGCAAAGAGTGAATTGGCAAAGCATCTGGCAGAGCTTGAAAGGCTTGGCTTCGATAGTGAAAGACTGAGGCAGTTGCAGGAAGCACTCAGGGAGATCGGGGTAAAACATGGGGTTAAGGGTAAAGAGGCTGTGAGCAAGTTCTTCGATGACCTAAAAGATTACGAGTCAGTACTCGGGGCTGAGCTACGATTAAAGGGGCTTGAGGAAAAGACTGAGACCAAAAAACTGGAGGCCGAAAACTGGCAGGCAAAAGAGGAGGCACTCAGGAGAAAGCATGACGACCTAAGAGAAGCCCTCGGAGCAGTGCATGCCCTCCGCACTAGGGGCATCAAGCCAAGCCAGATGATTACCTGGCACCGAATTCTGAGCCGATTTCAAACGGTGGAGCAATTTGACCAGAATCTGGCCCAATACAGCGACATGATCAGCTTGCTAAATGCGAAGAAAGAAGAGACCGAAAACTGGGAGTTACGGCTAGCGAACGCTCAGGGTCAAGTGGAAACTCTAGAGAAGGAGAGAGCTAAAATCGAGGGAGAAATCGATGCCCTTAAAGAAGCCGGGGTTAAGGAGCTAGAAGCGATGGCTAAAGCAGGCACAAAGCAGCTAAAGGCGTTAGCCGATAGGGAGATAACTGAAATCCGGGCTGTAGGCCAGGAAGTAAGAAAGGAGTTCAGTGATTTCCTTACTCGATTTGACTCATTGGTTAAAAAGGTCTTTGAGATCGGGCAAAGGTACGAAAGAACAAGGCAGAAGCTGCACAAGTACGAAGGTGTAAAGGATGTCCTTGAGTCTCACGCAGCCGCCTTGGAGGTAGAAAATGAGCTTCCTGACCAGTCTTAACGACCGGCTGACGATAATGGAACAGGAAATGCAAGCCCTTCCTGAGGAGCTTGATTCCATTATGAGACGTCTTAACTCTGATAAATGGAGAAACCTGCTCGTCCGCGTTAATGAGGATTTTAACAAGCTACTCGATGAACTTTCTATTCCTCGAATTAATGGTGCATTCTCCCTACCTTTGATATTTGACCTGCAGTCCCTTTCCTTCACTTCAATAACCAGCGAAGACAGGTCCAGGTGGCGGGCCGCTCATAAGTCAGATATAAGGGTCGTGATAGGCAAGGGAGAGGTGCAGGTGATAGCTGCCTCCGAGGCCACCGGCGAAGGGGAAGCTGAGGTCTCTCAGATAATACCTCTTTCCCAACAACAAGGGTATGTTATTTTGAGATGGGACCAATATCAAAAGCTACTGGATGAAATTGGTAAATTAATAACTGGTAATGATTAATAGAGTAAATAACGGGTTACTCTTACCGACCAGAACCCCAGGATAAGGCTACAAAGCTACTTACTCAAGAATCTCTGCCTGAGATCGGTTACTGTCACCAGACGTGTCCCGTCTGGAGTCCAGATTTAGTCCACTTTGTTGACGTGTCATTTTCACCGCTAATTCTTAACTTGGACTACACGCTCAAATTGTATGCAGTCCAGGTCCAGTCCACATTGTTGGCAGTTGTTGGCAATATCTCTATTGGCAGGCAATTTTGATTCGAAATAGGCTGCCGCAACGGCTGCAAACAAATACCTGCTAACAATGGCAAATTCAAGGATGGTCTCAATGTTCCCCACAATGTTCTCCTGGACTTACGATACAATATTGCCCAGGGCCTCGTTCATCAACCTACCAAAGTTGTACCAGTCGGAGCCCCTAAGCAAACTACCGACGACCTCAGCTAACATTTTGACCAGCAAGGCTTTGAACCTCCTGGCCGAATACACCTGACCAGTACCGGTCAAGTCATAATACCTTGGGTGTGCCATAAGGCTGGCCTTTGAGTAAAGCACAAATATCGGCGCTGCCATCATCGACTTATCCATAATCCGCTTGATTACTGGGGTGTAATCTTTGACCCCTGAAAACGCTACTGTCCGAAAATCATGAAAATATAGGTTCATTCTGATAATGAACTTTAGTTCCTTTTGTTGGATGATGTAGCTGAATAAATTGAACCTTAACAATTGAATATCAGAAGCCCGAAGCCGTGAACGCTTGCCCTCTTTGGGCAAATCTAAACAAAGGGGGTTAGCGATGATAGACG
>Ga0315282_10014372_pt1 | contig 11800 bp, 8 predicted proteins | sample YL17G07_20_MG_FD_203693 | JGI IMG/M metagenome (GOLD analysis project Ga0315282, IMG submission 203693) | Sediment microbial communities from Yellowstone Lake, YNP, Wyoming, USA - YL17G07_20 | ecosystem: Environmental > Aquatic > Freshwater > Lake > Sediment | place: USA: Wyoming | collected... | reverse complement strand
ATCCGCCTCCTGCGATCAGCACTAGGACGGCCGTGACCGCGGTCGCTACGGAATACCCGGCAGTTGTTTTCGCAAAGATATCGAATCGTTGCATTCCCTTGAGTGCAGCGTTGTAGGTGTTGAGGAGCATCTTGCAGAAGAATCCAACTGCGCTGACATAGAGGCCAATCGAGGCGACGTGGGCGAGAGCGGAGCTGACATGCAACGCTCGGATGATCTGATGGTTGAACGCGCAAAGAACAGAGACCCCCACCACGCCCCCGAACACTTGGACGAGGAGCGCAGCATTCACCGATTCCGCTACCGACTCGTGATCCCCAAGTTCCTGGTGGTGGGCGACATATTTGACAACACTATCTGATAGTCCGAAATCAAGTAGACCGAAATAACCGAAAAGACCAGTCAAAAGGAGATAGATTCCATACCCTTCTACACCCAAGTATCGGATGAACAGCGGAATGGCCACCAGATTAACCAGGACCATCGCGCACCAGGAGGAAGAGTTAAAAAGAGCATTCCGCACGAGGTGCGGCTCAACTGCTTGAGAGATGGAAGAAGAGGTCACGACAGCCTTCAAGCCGGTTCCATTCATGCGGCGCCCGCGCCCTTAATCACGGCGGGAATGGTCTTGGCCAGGATTTTGAAATCGAGCCCGAGCGACCAGTGATCGATGTACTGCATATCCAGCTCCATCCATTTTTCGAAGGGAATGGAGCTGCGGCCCTTGACCTGCCACAGGCAGGTGATGCCCGGGCGGACGCTGAAGCGGCGGCGCTGCCAGTCGTGATCGAATCCCTGGTAATCACGCACGGGAAGCGGCCGGGGGCCCACCAGGCTCATGTCGCCCTTCAGGACGTTGAAGAGCTGCGGAAGCTCATCGATGCTCGTCTTGCGCAGGAACTTGCCCACGGGCGTGAGGCGCGGGTCATTTCTGATCTTGAACACCGCGCCGCTCGCCTCGTTCAGGTGCTCGAGCTCGCGCTGCCGCTGGGCCGCATCCGCCACCATGGTGCGGAACTTGTACAGGCGAAACCGGCGCTTGTTGAGGCCGACGCGCTCCTGAACGAACAAGGCCGGCCCCGGCGAGGTGAGCTTGACCATCAGCGTGGCCAGCACAAACAGGGGCGAAAGCAGCAGCACGGCCACGAGCGATAGCGCGACGTCCAAGGTGCGCTTGAAGAGGTGCTGCCAGCCGTCCGGCGACCCGGTGTAGAGCGTGATCACGGGCTCGCCTTCGAACTCTCCCGCCGTCGACTGCGCCAGGCGCAGGTTGAAGAGGTCGGAGAGCATCCGCACAATGACGCCCTGCTCCTCGCAAAGCGCGGCAATGCGCGCCGCTTGCCCGTAAGAGGATTCCATGGGCAGCGCCATCACCACTTCGTCCACCACCTGCTCGCGGAGGAAGCGGGGGAAGCCGGCGAAGTCCGCGACCACCCGATAGCCCGTCTGCTCGAAGACTCCCGTGCCCGCCCAGTGGCCGTCCACAAAGCCGACGATGCGGTAACCGAGCTCCGGGCGCGCCTCGACCTTGCGGGCAAAGCGCAGGGCGCGGGGATTGGTGCCGACCACCACCATTTCGCGCAGGTTGCGGCCGCGCCGGCGTAGGCCCGCCAGCAGGTAGCGGAGCAGCACCCGGCTGGCTGCTCCCGCGAGCGTGCTGGCCACCCAGAAAAACAGGATGAAAAGCGGCGTTACCATCTGGATGCGCAGGAAGATCGCCGCTACGAAGACCATGGCCGACCCGAGCGTGGCCGCCTTCGCGACGTCCAATACCTCCGCCCAGCGCGAGGTGAAACGCTTCGAGCTGTAGAGACCGAAGGAGGAAAAGACGACGTGCCAGGCGAGAAGAAGAAGCGCGAAGAGGGCAAAGTTCCCAACCTTTACCCGCATGGAGAGGAACTCGGCAAGCGACGTCGTCCGAGTCTCGCGCGCCACCAGCACCGTGGCCAGCCCGAAAGCGAATACCATCACCGCCACGTCAAAGAACTTGGCGGCTTCGAGAAGAATGCGACGACGGAGAGCTGTCATCGAGGCAGATCCTTTACCTCGCGATGTGGCCCGGCAAGATGGAAAAGACGGGGGTAGTGCGTCAGTTTGCTGTATCGGCGCTCGGTGAGCGCCGGAATCTGTTGCATCAAAAGCCGGCAGTCAGAGGCCACAGCCTTCCAAAGTAGCGCGCGATCCTGGCGTTTGGTCGGGCTTGGCCCCCTGCTGTTTCGAAATTGGCTGTGCCGCAGGCACCTTGGAGTGCGGTAGCCGCAGCTACCGCCTTGTCATTTCCCATTGAAGGCGGCAGCCCCTGCTGCCGCACTCCAAGGCGCTTCGCGCATCTCGTATGCCTCGGGGCGAACTCCATTCATAGGGGATGGAAGGCCACAGCCTTTCCGCACAGCAAGCGGCGAAGCCGCAGGCCGCTCAGTATGGGCACTAGCGCCTGTCCGCGTCGTAATGATAATAGTGATACTGGTACGCGTAGGCGGAATGGCTGGTTTTCCGTGGATCCCATTCGTTGAGGATCGTTCCCAGCACGCGCGTTCCGTCTTCCGTTAGCCGCTGGACGGCTGCCGCCGCAGCCTCCCTCGTGGTCTGAGCGGAGCGCACCACTAGAATGACGCCATCCGCCAGCCGTCCGAGCACGCGCGCGTCGGACATCTGGAGCATGGGGGGCGTGTCGATGATGACCGTATGGAACTGCTCGCGCATTTGATTCAGAAACTCCAATGTCGCCGGTGAATAGAGCAAGCCTGCAATACTGAATGGTGTTGACCCGGCGGGTAACAGATACAGGCGCTCATAGCAGGTCTCGAAATACATCTTCGTGCAGCCTTGGGGCGGCTTCTTCCCCGCCAGCAGGTCGCTCAGCCCCCACGAGTTGGACATTTGGAAAATTTCGTGCAGCCGCCCCTTACGCAGATCGCCGTCGATCAGGAGAACGGGCGAGCCGATCTCCGCCAAGGCCAGCGCCAGGTTGCTCGCCACCGTCGTCTTTCCCTCCTGCGGGCCCGCGCTGGTCAGCACGATGACTCGTGGCCGGGTGCCGTTCTCCCCGGCATACAGAATCGAGGTCGCTGTGGCCCGGAAGCAGTCGGCCAAAACCGATAGGTTTCTCCGCCAAGTGACCAATTCAACCGGCCGGAATCGTTTCTTGTTCTTCAATTCAGCGCCCTTGCTTGCGCTCCCTTTCTGGTAGTCAGCGAAGAACCGGCTCCGTTCCGCCTCCAATGAAGGGATTACGCCCAGTTCCGGCACGCCCAGGGATAACGCGGCCTCACCGGGGGCCTGGATACTCCGGTCGGCACGCTCGCGCATCACCACGAAGACGAAGCCAAAGAAGACTCCGGCAAGAAGGCCCAGCGCCGCATTCAAGACCATCCGCGGTTTGTAGGGACGTGTGGGGGGTATGGCGCCGTCCACCACGCGGATATTGCTAGCGCGCAGGGCGGAGGTCATCCCGGCTTCCTGGACGTTGCGAAGCATGGAGTCGTAAAGCTGCCGGTTGGTATCCACCTCGCGCTTGAGGATGTTGTAGTGCGACACCTTGGCCGCCTGCTCGGACACGAGGCGAGCTTGGGAGGCGTAGTTCCCCGCCAGCAGATTCTCGCGGCGACGGGCGGACTCAAATTCATTGCGGATACGCTCAACAAAATTCGTGCGCTTGCTCTCCAGAGCCGATTCCAGCGTGGCGATCTGGGCTTGGACCTTCTTTACCGCAGGATGCGCCGGGGTCAGGGAAGATGAAAGCTCGGCGAGCTGGCGGCGAAGATCGATGAGCCTGACCTGGTACTCCCCCATTGTCTTGTCATCGAGCACCTCGGGGAGGGACTCGGGAGGCGCGCTGGAAGCCAGTTCGAACCTCGATTGCTTGGCGACACGATCGGCCTGAGCCTTGGAGAGCTCCTCCTGAAGCTGCCGTAGCTTCTCCTCGGCGACATTGTCCTTCTCCGAAGTGAAGATCAGGCCGGAAGCATGAGCGTAATCCTGTAGCTCGTCTTCGGATTTCTCGAGCTTGATCCGGACGTCTTCCATCTGGTGGGTGAGCCACTCACCTGTTTGCTGTGAGGTCTTCCAGTGGGCCTCGAGATTCTGCTGGATGAACTCTGTGGTTAGGGCGTTGACGAAGTCGGCGGCAAGCTGCGGGTCCTTGGAGTCATAGAGGATCTCGACAAGCCGCGTGCTGGCCTCGGTGCTAACTTTCAGGTTCTTGGTAACCAGACGCAGGGCCTCTTCCCGGGGCGAGTCCGGTCTCCACTCGGGCAGACCCAGGGCGTTGCGCCAGGCGGAGAGGCGGCCACGGTCCTTCTCTTGAGACAGCTTTTTCTCGAGATTGAGCTTGGCGATGACCCCCTCGAGGACGGATTCGCTCTGGAGGATCTTTGCCTGGGTCTGGAGATCATATTGAGGCGGGTACGAACCGCCTCCATTAGCGGTGGGGCTCATCTCGCGCATGTTGAGGAAATTCTCATTGATATTTTGAATCTCCAGGGAGGCACGCGCTTGGTAGATCGGTGTCTGCGGAAGGGTGAGCAAGAGCGCGGTGAGGAGGCCCAGGAAAGCTATCCGAATCAGGGTGCCTTTGTGACGCCGGACAATATCTAAGTATTCGAGCAGCAGGCCGGGGCCTGGTTCCTCGGTGACTGCCGAGAATGGCACATCGACGTACTGCGGCCGCGCCAGCAGTTTGCTCTCGCCATTCTTTCGTCTTTGTGGGTCTGGCGCGGGCCCGTCCAAGAGCGGTCGGTTTTCCATAGGATCCTCAATAACGGTAGATCGCAGCGTAAGCGGCGGCGGACACCACCGAGGGAATAGAGTAAGTCGTAAAAGTCTTACGGCTGCTCGTGGGAATGACGAGGACGTCTTGGGGGAGCAACACGATATCCTCTGCCTTTCCGTTAAATATCTGCTTGATGTTGACCGCGATCTCCTGGGGCTTCGCCTCCCCCGGAGAACCGCGGATGATCCTCGCCTTCTCGGGCTTCGCCGTGCGTCCGAATCCACCCGCGAGGGACACCGCCCTGAGCACGGAAAGCTTTTGGCGCCCGCCGAGAGTGAACGCACCTCCATGCTGCACGTCGCCGACGACATAGATCACGTTGGAGTTGGCCTCGGAGACGGAGATCGTGTCATTGGGCTTGATCTCGACATTGGCCGCCGGGTTCTTTCCCTCCAGAATCTCCTGTACGTTTAGCTCCGCGGTGCTGAATTGTCCGGTGGGGTCTATGGTTGCGCCCGGCAGCGGGATCTCACCGTTTTCGCGGCGACGCGTAACCGTAAGGCGTGAGCCCGCCGTCTCGTTAGGCCCGCCGGCCATCGAAAGAACTTCATAGAGCGTCTTCCGGCCTCGGAGCTGAATCACTCCCGGCTTGGTAACTGCCCCGAAAACGGAGACCGGCTGGCTCCGGAACTCCGCCACCGTTACCGAGACCTGTGGGTCCTTCACGTATTTCTTGAGCCGGGTGTTCAACTCCGTTTCGAGTCGCTCGACAGTCAAGCCGCCCGCCTTGACCCGTCCGATCAGCGGCAGTGTGACGTTCCCGTTCATTCCAATGAGGAAGGGTTTATCGGAAATCTCCGGGGCGTCGATCGCATGAATCACAATCTGATCGTCCGGCCCGAGAACATAGCCAGAATCGGGTAGCACGGCGGTCTCCGCTGCCTGCTGGGCTGCGGCGCAGAAGGCAGTCAGCACCACCATGAAAAAACCAGCTCCAGTTTTTGTCAGAACGCTCCTCATGCTACTTCTCCTCATGACTGGCCTGAGCGCGAGACTCCGGTCTTCGAGCGCGGTCGCCGGAGCGGGCACTGCCAGAGACGCTCCCCAAAGTTGGTGTTAGCTCCTTACGGCTCCGCCCTGTGAGTCACATTTTCGTAACCCCACATCTGAATCTTGCCATCAGCATGTTTGGCCAAAACCTCTGGCCAAAGCCGTCATGCCTTGCTAAACCTTGTGGTACCAAGCTTCCGGAAGGGGGAAGGCGTGTTTCTTTGACGCCGTCCCCCGGGGCTGCACGTCAGCGCAGCAAGACCGCGTTTCCCATCCACCAAAACTTTTTCTCCTTCATCACCACGTCTGGTGCTTCTCTCTCAATTCTTGGGCTCACAAGGAGTGAGAACTCCGTCCTCGGTCAGCGCTCCCTCTCTGTCGCGCACAAGAAAGGCTGTGAAGGCAGCGGCAAACCCCCCTCCCGTCCCGCTCGGCCCTCCAGGTTCCACGCGAATCACTTGTCCGTCTCCTTGCAGCAGCAGTTGTCTGGCCTTGCTGTGGAGCCTCGGAAGAAAAACCTCGACGTGTACGGAAACCTCTAAGGGCGGACAAGCCTGAGTGATGACGAATACTCCTCCCACACCGATGTCACGAGTCAGGCCCATTCCCTCATCCTGAATCTCTCGCTCGTCCTTCCAAATGAAGCGCACCGGGGCGTCGAGTCGGTAACGGTTGTGCTTTCTAGGCTGCATATTGCGCCGCTTCCGGACAGCTTGCTTCACAGCTCTTAAGAAGCTCTGGCCTCACATCCCGCACTCTGGCCGGTTATGCAACACTACGCCGCGAGCCAGAGCCGCGCAAGAAGTGTAAAGGCCCAGCCCGCCATGGGCCCGCAAAGCCATGGCCGCATGGGCCGGCCGGCCCGTCCGGCGAGGGCAATCCCGGCCCATGCGGCCCATAGGGCCTTTCTTCCCACAGGGGCGGAAACCTGTCTCATGCAGGAGAAACAAAAAGTCGGAGGGAGATCAGAGCGTTAATAACTTAAATCGGACTTGAAATCGGCAGCAACCGTGGTAATATAGGCGTTTTATTTTTGGCGGATACTGAGAAACTGCCGGGCGCCAATGCGAGGCACAGTGGCCACTTCCTTAGTCGTCGCACTTGCGTCAAACATGGCCTGCCAAACGCTCTGCCGCGAGCTGAGCGGCCGCCGTGGTAAGTTCATTGTGCTCGGACGGGCGGTCGACACGACGGGAGCGCTTAAGGAGCTCATCGGTCATCGTCCCGACGTTGGGGTGATTAGTGATGCCCTTCAGGACGGACCAAAGGCGGGGTTCAAAGTCGTCCGACAAATGCGCGTTTTACGCCATGCTACGCCGCTTATTATGCTGCTAAATCGCTCGGAGCGGGATGCGGTGGTGGAGGCCTTTTCCGCCGGAGCGAAAGGTGTCGTTTCCGGGGCTGAGGATTTCAGTGTGCTCTGTAAGTGCATTTGCTGCGTACACGCCGGACAAATTTGGGCAAGCAGCGGTGAGATGCACTATATCGTCGCGGCTCTGGCTGAAAAGGGACCGCTGTCAGTGCTCGACGCGAAGGGGACGCCCTTACTCACAAAACGGGAGGAAACAATTCTGCGCATGGTCGCGGAAGGGCTTCCGAACCTTCAGATTGCTTCTGCACTCCGTCTGAGCCCGCACACCGTCAAGAACCACCTCTTTCATATCTATGAGAAGCTTGGAGTTTCCAACCGCGTGGAGTTGATTCTGTATGCCTTAAGCAGCAGCCGCGCGACTGCTCGACCGGCCAGCCCCGCAGCCTAATCCCACACGTACACCTGCCGGAATTGACCGCCCATCTTGAGACCGCTTGCGCACAAGTGGCAGGCGGGACGCCTCATGAAGAAAACCACGGTCGGCCGGACTGCCAAAGAAGAAAACCTGCGAAGCTCTGTACCCCGGTGAGGCGAACCCTCCGCAACTACGGCTCCCAAAAGCAGAGGGTGACGCGTCAACTATATTCGGCACCATAAAACCAGAATCGCTGAGCTGCGCCCCGGCGAATGCCCAGCGGTCCTCGAATGGCATTTCCATACTTGCCGGGCTTCAAGGCGTCTTGCTTGGGGAAGACCTCGATTCCTTCCCTTTGCTTGCCTTGCTTGACCATAATGCCCAGCCGCAGAGCAAGGTCAAAGTGGATGGTTGGCCCTATCGCCGGGGATGATCCTTAAACTGGAAGTCTTTCCAGTACTGTTGGCGGCAGGCACGGTTGCGCCTCCCAAAGGATAGGCAACCCGAGAAGACATGGGAATTCCGCGAGCTTGAAGAAGTGGCATTTACCTCGAATCGGTCAAATAGGTGACTGCTTGAGGATCTGAAGGGCAAAGCCGCGGACCTGCAAACCAGGTCCGCGCTACGCTCGCTGTTTATTTCCTGCTGTCTGCTGCGAAGGATTTATATTGGGATGTGGTTGCCGCGCTTCAGAAGGCGATGAATGTCAGGCCAAAATTCTTTCAACTCGTACCCGAAGGCATCCAAAACAGTTTGTGTCACACAAACGTCGACGTTGCTCTCGAGCGTCCGGGGGCCGGGATGGTACACATTGGAGATGCCTGCGGCTACGCCATTACCGAGGAATTCAGAGAAGTTGAACTGAGTTTTTCCGGAATCCGAGCGCGTAACCAAAACCCGCATGGCGGCGTAGCCGGCACGGTGGAGGAACTTTCCTGTTCCCATCTGGAAGTAGCGCGGGTCTTGCCTCAACAAAGCAGGGAATACGGCACCCGTCATAAAGCTTCCGATGGCGCTGTCGGCAAACGGTATCGCGTAGCGTTTGGAATAGCCCATCAGCCCCTGACCGTAGGCGGGGTTCGTATCGTAGGCCTGATTGATGCCAGACTCCACGCCGATGAACGCGAATCCAACCGGATCGAAGGACTCCAGAGCCACAGTCTTGAATTTTTGCCCGGTCGTAAGGGGAGGTAATGAGGCGGCGTTTTCCACAGTGAGGTAGTTGGGAAGGGCAAAGAAAAGTCGGTCATCTTCTGGGGATTTGGAGCAGGTTGGGCTTCGACGGCTGGGGGATCATCCGCGGGTTTGATTTGGGTTTGTGGCGTAGCCGGAGGGGGGGTCTGCCCCACCTGTTGTGCCAGCAGTTGATGAGATAGCCCCAGTGTACAGACAAAGAGGATGACCAGAACGCTGCCGCGTGGCCAGAGGTTTCGGTTAATCATCAGCTCAGGAATCTCCATGTTTACCCAAGGTTACCCTTGCAGGGCTTGGCTTCCTGAGCAGCCTAAGGTGAGTGGCCACGATCGGCAATAGTACGGGGGTACCGCCGTCCGTACTCATCCTCATGCAAGCTGAGAAGTTCCGTCCGCTCATTTGGGCAAGATTGTTAACGCGCTACGGGCTCAAAGGGAGGTCAACGTAGGGAGGAAAAGCAGTCGTGGTCAGTGCGTTGCGCCAGACCGAAGCAGTCAACTGACGAATTTCACCCCTCATCGTGTAAGCGCAGATTTGCGTACTGTTTCATGAAATGAAGACATTGCGGCTGCAGGACCTCTCCGTGAAAGGGCGGAGGCGGCGCGGGTAGCGGTCGCATCCCGGCTCGATGATCAAGGAGCAGGTGTGAACACGACCTCGGCGCGGCGGTTGGCCGCTCGCCCTTCCTTGGTGCTATTGTCGGCTATCGGCCTGGTTTTTCCATAAGCCTCGACTTTCACCGCGTAACTGTCGGGCGCGGCCAGCAACTTGGCCACGCGTTCAGCGCGGCGCTCCGAGAGCCTTTGGTTGTACCAATCAGAGCCCAGGTTGCACGTGTGCCCCGCAATGGTGATCTGGCCTGGCTTGCCACTTACCTTCTCCCCAAAGGCCTTCACTTCCGCCTGCTCCTCCGCGTCAAGCACCCATTTGTCAAACGCGAAGTGAATCGTATCCTTAATCGGTTCCGGCGGGGGTGGTGCGGGAACCGCGACCGGCGCCACAGTTGCAAGGGCCTTCGGCGCAGGTTTCGGTCCCTTCCTGGTCCAGAAGTACGACCCCAGCAAGACGGCGAGCAAAAGGATGATCACAATGGCCCACACCAAGCGTTTGGACGAGGATTTGGGCTCAGGGGAGCTGAGAATCGTGCCGCTACCTGTACCCATAACGCCTCCTTGATGTCCGGGGTGGAATCGTTCCAAGTGCTAGGGCAACGCATACGTTAACGTGCTCGACTGTGCAATCGCTGCGTCGGATCGTGTCGCAGCACCGTGCGAAAGGTTCTTGGTGATGACGGCTTCGTGGACCTCGTGGCTATAGCTGCCTTGCGCGCATTGCTTGATGATTATCATTTCACTGACACGGATATGCGGCGCAAAGAAGGCGCGTGGTGGCGCCGAGAACTGAAAGGAGTCTCCTTCCCGCCCGCGGGAATTCGGGAAGAGACGCGCTGACAACGGGGGCAGGAAGACCGGAAGGCTATTTCACAGGCCACCCTTGATGCACACGCAGGTAAGTAACGCCATACGAGTGCACGCCTTCTTGGGGGAGCGCTTCCACGTGCGCAATCCGCGCGCTTGAGAAAATATTGCCGGCACCCGGCGCATAAGGAACACAGACTTCCACAATCTCACCCACGCCAAACCGCTCGGCGCTTTTGAACGAGAAACCGCCGCGCGAGAGGTTTTCGCTCATCACCACAACCTCTCCGAGGGCTTTCGTCCGGATGCAAGCCTGCATCCGCAGGCTCAAGCGTTTTTCCCTGCGCCTTTCCTGTCTGACCTGCGGAGGCGCCGATGACCCCTGGAGGGATGCGGAAGGCGGAGGAGCCTTGGCTCCAGGCACGGCCGAAGTCGCCGGCGTCGGGGCGCTTCCCGGCCGCTTCCACAGGGTATGATGCTTGCAGGACCTGCACGGCAGTGAGATCGCCTCGTGGGCCTGGAAAACTTCCACTTCAAACATGTTCAGATAAACCAGCGAACGGTCGTGGCACCGGGCGCACTCGAGCAACACCTTGGCCACGGCATTTTCGGATTCAATGAGCGGAGGGAAATTAAACCCCCAGATGTTGACCGAGGGATTGAGGAATCCCACACCGTAACAAGACCCCTCAGGGCAGTGGGCGATCAGACCGATGACGCGCATATCCGCTTCCTCGCCCGTTCCGATGTTGCGGACATTGATCTCCTGATCGGCTGTAAGGGGGCACTTGAGAATGATTTTGGCCCCGTATCGGCTAACCACGAGTGTCTTGGTTTCTTCCCTAAAATCGAGTCCCCTCGCATCGGTACCGGCCACGAGGATAGGGATGGCCAGCACGATCCGGTCCGTCCGGCGGGTTCGAGCTTCACTCATTCCGATGCGCCTCACAATAAAACACGAATTTCCATTATGACTTCGCGGTCGACTGGTAACATACCCCGAACGGCTTCTCCGTGCAATGGCCGGCCGGTTTTTTTAGCGTTCGGTGGCTCCAGCGCCCAGGGAAGCAGCCAGTTTTTCCTCTCCTGCCAATGCCCAAGCCCGAAACTGCCGTTTCTTCGCCCCATTCCTCCGACACTTTTCCTTCTCCGGTCTCCCTCGTCGCCGAAATCGGCGCCGGTCTGCGCTTGGCCCATCCTGCTGGAGATGATATGGGGAAAACCTTGAGCAGCCGGGAGACTAAGGCTTCACCATGAATCGCCAGGGCCATGCGTGCGCAACTCGTCTGACCTCTCCCCAACAATTCGTGGCCTAGGTCTCAGCGCTCCTTCAAAAACGTAGAATTCCGAGCAGGAGCCGCGCTGAGTCTTGCTTGGCATCATCGTCTCGCGGTCACCGCCGCAACTCCTCTTTGCCTGCTCAAGCTCGTGGCGACGTGTCTGTTCACAATTGCTCACGGTGATGGGAAATTATCTCTTATTGCGAGTTCCCGGCATTCGGCCTGTAACTCGGCCGCGAGATCGTGCGCGTATTTTATGAAGTGGTGTCCTGAAAGCAGAATTCCAATTCCCATGCTCAACTTTGGTGGATTCCGGGACCAGCGCGTGAGGATGCGCAGGAGGAAATTCCAATACTGTCTCCGATAGGACGCGCAGATGCCTTGGTGGAAGATGGAGCGAACTAAAACGCCAAGCATGAG
>Ga0315282_10014371_pt1 | contig 11802 bp, 7 predicted proteins | sample YL17G07_20_MG_FD_203693 | JGI IMG/M metagenome (GOLD analysis project Ga0315282, IMG submission 203693) | Sediment microbial communities from Yellowstone Lake, YNP, Wyoming, USA - YL17G07_20 | ecosystem: Environmental > Aquatic > Freshwater > Lake > Sediment | place: USA: Wyoming | collected... | reverse complement strand
AAAAGTTGACCACCAGGATGCTGATGAAACTGGCGACGAAGGCGACGGTGGTGGCCCGACCGACGCCGGCGGCCCCGCCACTGGCCTGGAAGCCCTTGTAGCAGCAGATGATGGCGATGAGGGCGCCGAAGAACACGCTCTTGAGGAGCCCCACCAGGATGTCCCAGTTCTCCATGATGCTCCTGGTCTGCTCCATGTAGAAGTGGGCGGTGATGCCCAGGGCCTTCACGCTCACCAGGTAGCCGCCGAGAGCCCCGATGGCATCGCCGAAGATGGTCAGGATGGGGATGAGGAGGAGACAGGCGAGGAAGCGGGGGACGACGAGGTAGCGGATGGGGTCGGCGCCCATGGCCCTGAGGGCGTCGATCTGCTCGGTGACGCGCATGGTCCCCAGTTCCGCGGCCATGGCCCCGCCGACTCGCCCGGCGAGGATGACGGCCGCCAGCACCGGGCCGAGCTGCTTGACGATGGCGATGTTGATGATGGGTCCGGCCGCGCTCTCGGCGTTCAGTTTGTGCAGCTGCTGGAACATCTGCACGGCGAGCACCATGCCGACGAAACTGCCCGTGGCCAGGACGACGGGGACGCTCCGCACCCCGACCTCGAACATCTGCGGGACGACGACCCGGCGGCCGGGCGGTCGGGTGAAGATCCAGGCCAGGGTGCGAAAGGTGAAGGTGGAGATGCGCCCCAGCCCCGCCAGCACGTCCAGAGAGGCGAGGCCGAGTCTGGTGAACCAGGCACTTCTCATCTCGGCCTCCGGCCGGGACGCGGGGTGACCTGCCCGGGCCTACTCGACGAGGAAGGTGCGCTTACACTGGAGGTCAACGCAGTGGTAGGTCCCCGGGTGACGGATGCGGTAGCGACGGCCACACTGACAGGTGACGGTCTTGGGCCACTCTTCGATCTTGACCCCGCCCGGGGTAACCCGCTCGGTCAGGACGGCGAGGGTCTCCCTGGCCGCGGTCTCCACCCGTTCGTCCAACCGCGGGGCTTCCCCGGCGGGGGCGCCCAGCGGCACCTTCGGCGGCACACCCGCAGGCCCCACCGGCACCTTCCGCCCACAGAAACTGCAGATCTCCTGGCCGCGTTGGAGCGGCCGGCCACAGAAGGGGCAGAGACGGGCTTCCCAGTCGGCCAGTTCCTCCGCGGCTTTGCGGACCCCGGAGATGCGGTTCGCCTTGCGGAACTGCTCGCAGTACTCCGGATGCTTGAAGCCGAAGATGACCGCGTCCTCGCTGACGGCGTGCACCCAGACGCCCTTACGGTGGAGCAGATAGCCGGCAAGCAGCACCCCCACCACCCCCACCCAGAAGAAGGGGATGTACGGCCACTTGATGAACTTGGACTGGTCGAAGCTGATGGTCATATCGGGCGCCTGGGAAAAGGGGCTCACCAGGACCAGGATGAACACGGCGAAGGCCAGCGCGGCGAAGAGGCCGATCCAGATGCCCGCGTTCCCCCGGAAGAGGCCGGCACCGAGGGAGCAGCGCTTGCAGTGGGGGATGTAGATGGGGTGGAGGAGACCCGCGCGGTAGCCCTCCGACACGGTGATGGCGTACACACCCCGGGGGTTCGGCCCCAGGCAGGAGGGGCAGAGCGGCGGGAAGACCATGTTGTCCACGGGGACCGCGACCTTCAGTTCCCCCACCCGGAGGTAGTCGCGGTTTTCGCTGTCCCGGTCGATCGACTCACCCCAAAGCGTGCGCACCGCTCGGCCCTCCTTCTCGTCTTGGCAGCCCGCAGACGGAACACGACTGGCCTGGCCGACCAGGACCGCACCCCCTCGCCCGCGGTGAGACCAGGCGAGCCGGGTCAGGCGTTCGGTTCCGCCTTCACCGGCTCGGGCACTTCGGTCGGCGCCGCCGACCGGCGGGCGGTGTAGGCCAGGTGGTCGTCCCGTACTCCCACGACGACGGTATCAGCGTCCTGGAAGGAGCCGCGGAGGATCTCCTCACTGAGCGGGTCCTCCACCAGACGCTCGATGGTGCGCTTGAGTGGTCGCGCGCCGAACTCGGCGTTATAGCCCCGGTCGATGAGAAAGGCCTTGGCTTCGGGGGCGACTTCCAGGTTGAGCCCGCGGTCGACGAGACGCTGACGGACGCGGGCCATCTCCAGTTCGACGATGGTGACCAGGTCGTCGCGGGTGAGGTGGTGGAAGACGACGGTGTCGTCGAGCCGGTTGAGGAACTCGGGCCGGAAGTGACGGTTGACCTCGGCGAGGAGTTTCTGCTTCATCATCTCGTAGGACTGCTCGCCCGCGGTCCGGCCGAAGCCCAGCTGTCCCTGCCCGCGGAGCAGCTCGGCGCCGATGTTGCTCGTCATGATGAGGATGGTGTTACGGAAGTCCACGTTCCGGCCGAAGGAGTCGGTGAGCCGCCCCTCCTCCATGATCTGGAGGAGCATGTTGAAGACGTCCTGGTGGGCCTTCTCGATCTCGTCCAGGCAGACCACGGCGTAGGGCCGGTGACGGATCTTCTCCGTCAGTTGGCCGCCTTCCTCGTAGCCCACGTACCCGGGCGGGGCGCCGATGAGCCGGGACACGTTGAACTTCTCCATGTACTCGCTCATGTCGATCTGCATGAGGGCCTCGGCCTCGCCGAACATGAACTTGGCCAGGCCCTGGGCGAGGAGCGTCTTCCCCACACCCGTGGGCCCCAGGAAGAGGAAGACGCCCATGGGCCGGTTCGGGTCCTTGAGTCCGCTGCGGCTCCGGCGGACGGCCCGGGCCACGGCGGCGATGGCTTCGTCCTGACTCACCACCGTCCGGTGGAGCTCGTCCTCCATGTGGAGCAGGCGCTCGGCCTCCTGGTGCTCCAGGCGGGTGAGGGGGATACCGGTCATGGAGGAGACCACCTGGGCCACCACCTCCTCATCCACCACCCCCTCCACCTCCTCCGAGTGCTCCAGCCACTCGCGGTGGATGGCCTCCTTCTTTTGCCGCAGGCGCTCGGCCCGGTCGCGCAGTTCCGCCGCACGCTCGAACTCCTGGCTGGCGACGGCCTCTTCCTTCTCGGCGTTGAGGCGCTCGATGTCCGCCTCCAGTTCCTTGAGGTCGGGCGGACGGGTCATGGTGCGCATCCGCACCCGGGCCCCCCCTTCGTCGATGACGTCGATGGCCTTATCGGGCTGGAACCGGCCGGTGACGTATCGGCTGGAGAGGTCAACGGCCGTCACCAGGGCCTCCTCGGTGACCCGGACGCGGTGGTGGGCTTCGTAGCGGTCACGGAGGCCGCGCAGGATGGCGAGCGTCTCCTCCCGGCTGGGAGGGTCGACCATGATGGTCTGGAAGCGCCGTTCGAGCGCGCCGTCCTTCTCGATGTACTTCCGGTACTCGTCGAGGGTGGTGGCGCCGATGCACTGGATCTCGCCCCGGGCGAGGGCCGGCTTGAGGACGTTACTGGCGTCGATGGCCCCCTCGGCCCCGCCCGCACCCACCAGGGTGTGCAGTTCGTCGATGAAGAGGATGACGTTCTTCGCCCGGCGGACGTCGTTCATGACGGCCTTGATCCGTTCCTCGAACTGCCCGCGGTACTTGGTCCCGGCCACCATCATGGCCAGGTCGAGGACGACGATGCGCTTGTCGCGCAGGAGTTCCGGGACCTCGCCGTTGACGATGCGCTGGGCCAGGCCGTCGACGATGGCCGTCTTCCCCACGCCCGGCTCACCCAGGAGCGCCGGGTTGTTTTTGAGCCGGCGGCAGAGCACCTGGGTGACGCGCTGGATTTCCTTCTCCCGACCGATGACGGGGTCGAGTTCGTTTCGGCGGGCCTGCTCGGTGAGGTCCCGGCCGAAGCTGTCCAAAGCGGTGGTCTTACGTTTGGAACGGGATTCGCTCATCTCTTCATCCGTCTGCTCTGGGACGTCGGCCCCCACCAGGTTGAGGACTTCCTGACGGACCCGGTCCAGTTTGAGGCCCAGGTTCATCAGCACGCGGGCGGCCACGCCGTCATTCTCACGCAGGAGTCCCAGGAGGAGGTGTTCGGTGCCCACGTAGTTGTGCCCCAGGGCGTGGGCTTCCTCCACCGCCAGTTCGAGAACCTTCTTCGCTCGGGGGGTGAAGGGGAGCTGTCCCATGTTGACCGTCTCGGGCCCGGCCGGCACCGTCTTCTCGACCTCCAGGCGGATCATCTTGGAGTCGATGTTGAGGTTGCGGAGCACGTGGGCGGCCACACCCGTCCCCACCCGGACGAGACCCAGGAGGATGTGCTCGGTGCTCACGTAGTCATGGTTGAACCGGCTCGCCTCCTTGTTGGCGAGGGTCATGACCTTACGGGCATTCTCGGTGAAGTTCTGATACATGGGCTTCGCCCGTCCTTGAGAAGACCTCCTCCACCAGGAGCTGTAGAAGCCTCCCCGTCGCTTCCACGCCTTTCTCTAAAGTATATCGTCCAGGTTGTCAAGGCGCAAGTCAAAACTCATCCCCCCACTTCGCCGCGAGGCTCCGCCTCTTCTGGCCTGCTGGCGCCTCGCGCGGAACTCCAACCGCCGACCGGCCCCCAACCCCGTCACCCCGTGCCCGGAGACCCGGAGGGCCCCGCCCAGCGGGACATCTCCCGCTCCACGGCCCGCCGCCAGCGACCCTCGAGGTCGCAGGCGAGACAGAGTTCGAGCGCCTCCCGCGCCCGACCGCGCGACTCGCCGTCCGCCCCCTCCCCCCACAGTTGGGCAGCCACGAAGTGGAGCACCGGCTCCCGCGGCCACCGCCGAAGGAGCGCCGCCAGGTATTCGAGAGCCCGGGCCCGTTCGCCCCGAAGCCAGAGGCGGGCGACCTCAGCGACGGCCTCGGGGCTGGGAGCGGCCGCCTGGGCGCGCTCCGAGCGGAGAGCGCGCACGAGAAGCACCTGGGAGGCGAGCCAGAAGGCAAAGGCTATCGGGAAGAGGACGGTCGCCATAGGAGGGCGGAGAAACCCGGGGCCGAAGGTCAGCGAAAGGAGGCCAGCAGCCAGCGCCCAGCCGAAGCCGGCGGCGAAGGCTACGCCCCGGGCCATCTCGTCCCGGGCGACCTGTGCCGAGCCGGGCAGGAAGAGGTTGGCAATGACGAGGAGCGCTTTCCGCACAGAACACCCCCTTCGGCACGATGGTACCGCCTCAGCCACGGGGACAGTGTAGTCGCCCCGAGCCGCGGGCGCCAGCGCCAAGACTCCCGGCACCCCTCGGCCGCCAGAGCAGGAGAAAGGAGACAACCCCTCGCCTCCTGCGGTCTCCTCTCTCCTCTCGACGTTCGGAGAGACCGGGTCCCCCCGCCGCAGAGCCGACCGACGCGGGCCCCCCGTGGGCGCCCGACCTGTCCCTGCGTGGGAGAACCAGTGCTCTCTTGCAGGAGGGGAGCCGCTTCGATATAAGGAGCAGGGCCCTGCCTGTGGGGTTCACGAGAAGAGCGGGAGCGGTCCGGTCACGGGGGAGGGGGAGGATGATGGACTACGAGGTGGTGACCATCTCGGCGCGCGAGCCCTGGACGACGGTCGCCCGGGGAGGGGACTACCTGGTGGTCATCGAGTACCACGACGGCACGTGGACGTGGCGTGCCCCCGAAGCTCCGGCGGCCCCCGCGCGGCTCAAGCCGGACGGCCGCGATGAGGAGGGGAGGTGGAGCCTGGCGCCGGTGGGCCTGGGCTACCCGCTCCCCGGCGTCCCTCGTGGTGCCCTCGTCGGCCGGACGGTGGACGAGGAGGGCCGAGCGGGGGAGCCCTTCCTGGTCGGGCTGGGTCGCACCGTCGGCCCCTTCCCCAGGGTCAGCCCGGGCTACTTCCTCATCCAACTGGGGCCGAACATACTGAGCCCGCCACGGGCCCGGGGGGCCATCCGCGTCCGCCTGCGCCGACGTCGGCGCGAAGAGGAGGAAGCGCTGTAGGGGTGGGGTGTGCCTCAGCTGACACCAAGACCCGGGCACGGCATGGCGGCGCCGACCCGGAAAAAGAGGGAGGCGTCAGCCCACAGGCTGACGCCTCCCAGTGTTTCTTGGACCGGCCTCTGTCCTAAGCCACCCGAGGGTGACTCAGGCTGCGATTAGCCACCAGAGGCCTGCGCCCACGTCTGTCCGTCTACGGCTATGACGCCAGAGGGCGGGAAGTTCCCGTCCAGGTCAGCCGTGTTGGCCCCTGCGGGGTCCAAGGACACGTTCGCAGCCGGCGCCAGTGTCGGGGAGTCGTACAGCGGTAAACCGCTACCATCGTCGTTGCGGGCCTGGTAGACTTCGGCCTGCTGGTTCACGGCGAAGACACGGTACCCGGTTGAGCCATGGTCCACCGGCCAGGAGTAGGCCATCCACCGGGTCTCCTGGACGTTGGCTTTGGTCGCGTCGGCGGCAGGCACGTTGCCGCCGGTTTCGGTCTCCGCCCCGGCACCGGTAGGCAGCCACACCTGGAAGCAGTAGCCGCTCTTGGCGGAGATGCCGTTGACATCCACCTTCCCCAGGGCGGAGGAAATGCCCTCACCCGCAGGCAGCACGACGTTCCGGGTCCGGGGGATGACGTACCCGGTGAGCTCCTGCAGGTAGCCATACTCGCCAGCACCATCGCCATCCTGGTCTACGATGCAGCGAGTCGCGAAGGTGGTCTCGGCTGCGGCGAGGGACCGCAGTGTGCCCGCAGCGGCCGTCTCGTAACTCGCGATGCGCGAACTGATGAGACTCGGGATGGCGATGGCGGCGATGATGGCAATGATCGCCACCACGATCATCAACTCAATCAGAGTAAAAGCCTTCTGTCTACGAACCATGAGAAACCTCCTTGACTGGTCGTCCAAGTGTCCCCGAGCGCTCGACCCCCTCGGGAGACAAGGGTGTGTCTTGCTCTCTCGCCCCGTCACTGCTCCGGCCACACCTCCTTTCCTTGCATGACGGTCTCAGAGACGCGGTATATTCAGTATATCGGTCGAAGCGCACCCCTATCTTGAGCAAACCTGGTGCCAAGAAGACCGGCCGAACCCAGGACAACCTAACTGCTTGTGGCTCACCATGTTACGTGGTACTATCCTGCTGCTCTTCCCCCAATGGCATCCAATGCTCAGCCCGACTGACGAATTTGGGAAGTCGGAAGCCATACATGGACAAGAAATGTCACAATGTTGCGGTTTCTAAACAGTCTCAGGAGAGTCAGGGAACACCTCTCTGCTGTGTCAGCGCTGAACTACCCCTCGCCACCCTGCTCGGAGTTCTTTCGCTCCTGCGTGCCGATGCCCAACTTCCTGATGCGGTAGCGGAGCGAGCGGAAGGTGGTGCCCAGGAGCCGAGCAGCCCGGGTGATGGAGCCCTCGGAGAGTTCCAGCGCCCTGCGGATGTAGCGCTCCTCCATCCCACTGAGTTGCCCGTCCAAGTCCATCCCGTCGGACGGGATCTCCACCCGGGCCACAGCCTCGGCCTGCTCGGCCGCGGGCGCCCCCGCTCCCGCGGGGCCAACCGGCCGGGCATCCAGGTCCGCGACCTCGATGATGGGCCCCCGGCAAAAGACCACGGCCCGCTGGATGGCGTTCTCCAGTTCCCGGGTGTTTCCCGGCCAGTTTCGGCTCATCAGGATCTGGATGACGCCCGAGGAGAAGCCCGTCACCTCCTTGCCCATGCGGCGGGCGGCCCGGGCCAGGAAGTGCCCGGCCAGAAGCGGGATGTCATCCCGCCGCTCGCGCAGTGGCGGCAAATGCACGGGGATGACATTCAGCCGATAGTAGAGGTCGGCCCGGAAGCGGCCGTCCTTGACGTCCGCGGCGAGGTCCCGGTTGGTGGCGGCGACGAGGCGGACGTCCACCTTGACGGTCTTGGTGGCCCCGACCGGCCGCACCTCCCGCTCCTCCAGGACGTGGAGCAACCTGACCTGCGTCTGCGGGCTCATCTCCCCCACCTCGTCCAGGAACACCGTGCCCCCCTCGGCCACCTCAAAGAGCCCCTTCTTGTCGGCCACCGCGCCGGTGAAGGACCCGCGGACGTGGCCGAAGAGTTCGCTCTCCAGGAGGCTCTCGGCAAACTCGCCACAGCTGATGGTAACGAAGGGGCCCTGGCTCCGCGGGGAGCCGTAGTGGATGATCTTGGCCACCAGCGACTTCCCCGTCCCGCTCTCTCCGGTGAGGAGCATCGTCCCCTCCAGCGGAGCGATGCGCCGAAGCAGGTCCTTGATGTGCACCATCTCCAGGGCGTTGCCGATGAGGGCGTCGGAGGAGGCGAAGGCCTCGGGGGCGGACTGGGCCCGGAAGCGCCGGACACGCATGGCGTTGGCGACGGCCTGGCGCACCTCGTCGTTGTCGCGGAAGGGTTTGCGCAGGTAGTTGTAGGCGCCCAGGCGCATGGCCTCCACCGCGCTCTCCCAGCTGTCATAGGCGGTCATGGCCAGGAGGTCGATGTCGGGGTAGAAGTGACGCACCTGGCGGAGGAGTTCCAGACCGTCCATCCGCGGCAGGCGCAGGTCGGCGATGACCAGGTCGAACTGGGGGTCGTGGGCCAGGAGTTCGAGCGCCGCCAGGCCGTCGGGCGCCGTCTCCACCCGATGGCCGGCGCCTTCGAGGATGGCGGCGAGGGCTTCGCGCAGGCCTTCCTCGTCCTCGACGATGAGGAGCTTGCCGCTGGTCACTTCGGCAGCCGGTCGAGTCTCCGTCCGCGCCGCCCCCTCCGGTCGCTCTGCTCCGCGTTCGTTGTTCGCCATGAGGCCGCTACGCTCCTCCTAACTCGCTGCGTCTGGGGCGCCGTCGCCCCGGCGGCCGCCGAGCGGGAGTTCCACCCGGAACACCGCCCCCGTCGCCGCCGCGGAAAGGTCAGCCCCGGCTTGCGGGGTCGGACGGCCGCTCACCGTGACCTGGCCGCCATGGGCCTCCACGATACGCTTGACGATGGCGAGCCCCATCCCCGTCCCCTGCTCCTTGGTGGTGAAGAAGGGCTCGAAGATGCGCTCCCGGCGCTCCGGGGCGACCCCCGGGCCCTCGTCGCTCACCGATGCCACCACCCGCGACTCCGCGGCCGAGTCGGCCCCGCGGCTTTCCGCTCGGAACGTCACCGTGCCACCCTCGGGCATCGCCTCCAGGGCGTTGAGGCCCAGGTTGAGGAAGACCTGGATCAGTTGCTCCCGGTCCGCCTCCACCAGCAGGTCCTCCGGGCATTCTCTCCGGATATGATGGCGCGGCGAAGCCTGTTTTTCCAGAAGAACTGCCACGCGCTCCAGCACTTCGGCCAGGGGGAAGGCTTCGAAAGCGGGCGGCCGAAGCCGAGCGTAAGCAAGGAAGTCGGTGACGATGCCATTGAGGCGGTCCGATTCCAGAAGGAGCACCCGGAGCAGCCGCCTCCGCAGCGAAGGCCGGCCGCGAGGCTGAGGCCCGCCGGGCGCGGCCGCACCCGCACGGGTGCTCTCCGGGCTCGCGGGAGCCCCCGCGCGCTCGCCTGCGGTCGGCGTGCCCGCCTCGCGGGTGGCCGTTGGCCCCGGCGGTTCGGCGCCCGGCCCCCGCCCGCCCGCCCCGCCCGCGCCCTCGTCCGCCCCGGGCGCATCGCCGAAGTCAGCCAGCAGTTCCTGGGCCGAAGCCCGGATGGAAGCGATGGGGTTACGGATCTCGTGGGCGATGCCCGCAGCGGCCTGGTGGAGCGCCTCCAGGCGCTCGGCCTGACGCAGGGCCGCCTCCATCTGCCTCCTCTCGCTCAGGTCGATGAAGATGACGTTGGCGCCGCGGAGCCGGCCACGCTCGTCCATCAGCGGTGAACTGACCACCAGGACCGGGAGGCTCCGCCCTTCGCCGGGGTCAGCCTGCGACGAGCTCAGTCGAGTCGGGCGGGCTGAGCCTGTCCCGGCCCGCGTCTCCTCGACCTCGGCCCCCGCCGGGGTGAGGGAAGTCTCGAAGTGAACAGGCGAGCCGTTGAGCGGATGTGCCGGTGAGGCGCCTTGCCCCTTTGCTCCCACGCCGCGCGCAGAGCCGAGCGCGGCTGCGGCCCGGAGCCGGTCGAAGGCCCGGCCCAGCGGGGGAGCGAGGGACTCGGTCCCCTTCTGGCCGCAGAGCTCCTCCCAGGGCCGACCCACCACCATGGACGCAGCCGGGACCCGCAGGAGTTCCCGTGCCCAGCGGTTTATGGTGACGACACGGCCTCGAGCGTCGATGGTGAGGACGCCTTCCTGGAGGTGCTCCAGGATGCTGTCGCTGGCGATGCGGAGTTGGCGGAGCCGCCCGGCCAGCGTCCCCGACAGCACGGCTACCAGGTAGAAACTGACCGCCTGGGTGAGGAGCCCCGGGGCCGGGTCGTAGAGGAGGGCGAAGGGGACGGCGAGCGAGGTGGCCGGGAAGGAGGGCTGCCAGGCGGGAGCCACCAGGGGCAAGCGGAGCCCCTGGACGAAGGCGAAGAAGTGGAGCAGGGTGACCAGCGAGAGGGCGATGGCCGAGACCGAGGCACACAACAGGCTCGCGGGCAGTCCCAGGAGCGTACTGGCAGCGAGGATGGGGCCGAAGTAGAGGAAGAGGAGGTTACTCCCCACCCCACCCGTCAGGTAGACCAGGACGGTGACGATGCTCACGTCCAACATGGTCTGGGCGCGGATGAAGGCCGTGCCGTCGAAGTGGCCGGGGGCCCGCAAGGCGGGCGCGACAGGCTCACCCCGCCCGCCCGTCCCCCGGCGACCGGGCCGGGAAGCGCGCTGGAGCAGGAGCCAATAGAAGAGGTTCAGGGGGACACAGGCGAGGAGGACGAGGGTCGGCGGGTCAGAGAGGAGAAGGAGCCCTGGCTGGCCGACCCGGCGGGTGGCGACGACGGTCAGGCCCATGGCCACCAGCAGAAAGCGGAGCGCGATGAGCCAACCGAGGGTGCTGGGAGAGGGTTCCCCGGGCGCCGCCCGGGCGCCGCCCGGCAGCGGGCCAGAAGAGCCGGAGGCCCCTCGCCCGCCCGTCGGTTGCCCGGCACCCGGAACCCAGGGAGAATCGGACATGCGTTCCTTACGCCCCCGACCCCATGCGGGGTCGCAACTCTCTCGCCACTGTGGAGCCCCGGGCGCCGACTTCGGCGAGCTCAGTCGAGCCGTGGGCGAACCACCCTGCGACCGGCTCAGGGCGGGCTGTCTTCGACCCTGAGGCTCAGACCCGAAGGGAGCCTGTCGAAAAGCCCGCTCTTCGCCCGCCTGCCCGTGCTCAGTGTTTGGGCTGGAGTATCTGCTGCAACCTGAAGATGGGCAGGAAGACCGAGAGCACGATGCTGCCCACGATGACGCCCATGAAGGCGATCATGATGGGCTCGATGAGGCTGGTCAGGCTCTCCACCGTGGCCTCCACCTGCTCATCGTAGAACTGCGAGATCTTGAGCAGGAGTTGTTCCAGGGCGCCACTGCGCTCCCCGATGGCGATCATCCGGGTGACCATGGGTGGGAAGACCGGGCTCTCGGAGAGCGGCTTGGCCAGGCTCTCACCCTGGCGGACGCTCTCGCGGGCGCTGGCGACGGCGTCGGCGACGATGCGGTTGCCGGCGGTCCCGGCCACGATGTCCAGGGCGCCCAGGATGGGGACGCCACTGCGGATGAGGGTGGCGAAGGTCCGGCTGAAGCGGCTCAGGGCCACCTTACGGAAGAGCGGCCCGAAGACCGGGAGCTGCAGCTTCACCCAGTCGAGCTGTCGGCCGCCGAACTCGGTACGGGCGTAGAGGATGAAGGCCACCACCGCACCCGCCAACCCCAGGAAGCCCTCCCAGAAGTGGGTCCGCAGGGCCATGGCCGTGGCCATGGTGAACTGGGTGAGCTTGGGGATGGGGACGTCCAGCCCGTCGTAGATCTCCTTGAACTTGGGCACGATGAAGAGCATGAGGAACATGGCGATGGAGACGATCATGGTGAGGGAGATGCAGGGGTAGGTCATGGC
>Ga0315282_10014370_pt1 | contig 11802 bp, 11 predicted proteins | sample YL17G07_20_MG_FD_203693 | JGI IMG/M metagenome (GOLD analysis project Ga0315282, IMG submission 203693) | Sediment microbial communities from Yellowstone Lake, YNP, Wyoming, USA - YL17G07_20 | ecosystem: Environmental > Aquatic > Freshwater > Lake > Sediment | place: USA: Wyoming | collected... | reverse complement strand
GGCGGCGAGGGAGTCGAACACGACTCTCTCGCCGCCACTCTGCGTACTCTCGGCGATGGATGGGGGGACCAGGCGCATACCCGTGGGTGTTCGACGTCCCACGGTCCCCGACCTGTGGATGCACAGGCGTCAACTCAGTTGCGGCCTCGGGTGGTCGAATATCCACCACCCGGTGGCGGATATTCCACCACTCGCGCACCGTTCGGGCCGCACGTCGGTCGGCTTTCAATCAGCCGCATCGTAACCATGCAATCAGCCGAGGCCAGAGCTTACACGCGGTTCAACTGACCGGCGCCCGCCGCGCGGTCGGCGGACGTGGCCTTGGAGCCCACCCTCTCAGACGACATCCGAGCCGCTCGCCAGGCCCCGGTGGCGCCGTACGTTCAACGCCTTCCAGGCCAACGCCGGATGGGCGCCGATGAGCTCCTCCAAGGCAGCGTCCACGCCCAGCAGTCCGGGCGCGATCTCGCCGCGGTCGTTGAGGCGTCCGACGAACTCCCGTTCCTCGACGCTCAGCGGCAGAACGGCCGACAGCCTGTCGCGGCACTCCGTGACCAGCTCATCGAGCCAACGCTCCGTGGCGACACCCGCCGCCGGCAGGGCCGTCACACGCAGTGTCGGCAGCAACCGCCGGCGCAGCTCCGCCGCATCGACGTCGACATCGTCGACCGACACCGAGCGCCAGTCGACGCGGCTCGCGGCACCGTACACGACGAAGGCCAGACGCAGTCGCGCACGGACGAGGTCATCGCGTCGCAGCAGGTGGCAGGCGTCGAAGAGATCCCGACTGGTCGACCGCGACAGCAGCGCCGCAAGCTTGCCGGCGGCGAGTTCATGGATGTCGAGCACCGGCACCTGCCGGGCACGAAGCGAGCCGAGAGTGCGTGAATCGAGACGCATAGCCGGCCACAGAGGCGTGCGCAGCAGGAAGTTCATGTCGAGTTCGAGGTTGCCCGACCCGCCCGAAGCGGAGGCGTACGAAAGCCGCCACTTGCCGCCGGCGTGCTCGTCGGGGACGCGGCGCACGGCAAGTCCTTCGCGGCCACAGACGGCCTGCACGGCCTGATCGACCTGGGGACGCTCGGCGACCATGACCTCGCGTTGCAGCGCACCGACGTAGTTGAGATCGATGTCGACAGACAGGCGCGGCGTGTCGAAGACGAACAGATTGAGCGCCGTACCGCCCTTGAGCGCAACGCGCGGACCCAGAAACGGATGACTGCGCATAGCCTCGAGCAGACCGAGCAGACGCCCCGTCTTCTCGAGCATCTCGCCGGAGAAGCCGGTCGCCGCCGTCTCGCGGCGCAGATCGGCGAGGGACAAGCTCATGACACCTCCGCCCACGCGCGCTGTAAGACTCGCTCCGGCACCACGAGATTCCATGGAGAGACGAGCTTGCCGGGCTCGCGCCGACCATCGAGGTAGCGTGGCTGGGAAGGAGCGCGTGCGCGGAGGTCGTGCAGGTGACGGTCGTCGACCATGAGCGCCTCACGGTGCTCGGAGAGGTAGAAGCCCACCCGCGCCACCGTGAGCGCCGACCCCAACCTGAGCGTGTAGGCGACGACGGCATCGAGGTCGAAGAACTCGACCGACTCCAGCGACCGCCACACCTCTTCCCAACCGCCACCGTGCTCGGGCGCGTCGAGCACGTCGACGAGGGTGCGCTCAAGAGTGGTCACGCGCACAGACCCGCCCGCATGCCGCCGCTCGGCCACTCCCCCGCCTGCGTCGGCCAGCGCGCGCACCGCGACCGGCAGCTGGACGGGAACGAACCGCGCCTCATGGAACTCGAGCGGACGAGCCCGGTGGCGGGTGAGGTACGTGAAGCGGCTCCACAGCGAGTAGGCCTTGCCGTGAAACTGCAGGGCCGCGTGGTAGGCGACGACGGCGTCGTCGCACAGCCTGGTCGCCAGCACGTAGGGATCGACGGACGCCGCGGCCGGCTCGACGCCACGCGGAACGGTGGCGTACAGGCCGCGGCGTACCCGCACCAGACGCCCGGCGCCAACGTGATGCGCCAACAGATTGTTGGCCGTATGGCGACTGACCCCCCGGCCCAGCACCCGCGCGGTCACGAACTCCTCGTGGGTGAAGACCGGATGGTCCTGGAAGAAGTCCATGGCCGAGTGGTTGTCGTTTTGCGCATTCATCACCAGTGATAGTAGTGATATCGTCGCTGATTGGCAAGTCTCCATGGATGGGACGGCGCAGCGGACGCGCACCGCGCGCTCACCTGCCGACTCTCGAAAAGACCAGCCGCCGGCGTGCCTAGTCGAGCACTCCCTCGATGAGCCTTGCTACGGGCTGCGACTGCAGCGCGCGACGGTCGATGACCTGCCAGGAGTGCCACTCCTCAGAACTCTCGCTGAAGTCGAGGAACGGGAAGCAGACCGCCGACCAGCAGGGGATGCGGACGAACTGCCGATGCCGCTTGGCCAGCCGCTGGCGCAGGCTGTGCATGGCCTCGTGGTGTTCCCCGAGTCGCTGCGCCGCACAAACACACGATGCTGCCGTCTCCGTAAGGTGATAGCTTGTCATCTGTGGAAATGGGAAGCATGGCCACGCAGAAACTTCGGCCTCGATCGAGGACGCCTGGCGCGGTCACCGCGGACCTCGCTGAACCCTCTGAGTACGGGGTGCTCGAGCTGCGCGGGGATGGGCTTCTGGCCAAGCGAGTATCCATTCGTCCGCGCCTCATCGACCTGTTCGCAGGCGCCGGGGGGCTGACTGCAGGCTTCACTCACTTCGAGGGGCACGTCTTCGAGCCGGTTTGGGCAAACGACTTCAACGAAGACGCAGCGCGGACCTACGAGGTGAACTTCGGCCACATGACGGCTGGCGACATCGTGTCGATCCTCGAGGATCCTGAGGCTGCAATACCGTCGGCCGAGGTGGTGATCGGCGGCCCTCCTTGCCAGGGCTTCTCTCTGCTGAACAAGATCCGCGACGGAGACCCGCGACGCCACCTTTGGCAGCCGTTTCTCGATGTCGTCGAACGCAGCGGAGCTCTCATCTGGGTGATGGAGAACGTCCCCCAGCTTCTCGGGTCTCCCGAGCACCACGCCATCGTGGAGAGAGCAACGAAGATGGGGTTCGTCACAAGCGGGGCAGTCCTCTGTGCGGCAGACTACGGTGTTCCTCAGACGCGATATCGCGCCTTCATCGTGGGGGCTCTTGGCCAGGATCCGAGCTCCTTCTTTCCGCCGATCCGCACGCATCGTCAGCCTGAGCCGGTCGCCCATCGCAGGCTGTTCAACGGCAACAATGTCCCCTATGCGCCCAACACGGATGCATGGCGAACTGTTCGGGACGCAATCGCAGATCTCCATGAACCAGAGGGCACAAACGTTCGCGAGATCCCGGCGCCGTATGATCTGCACTTTGGCCGTACCCCCACGGCGACGAGTCGTCGCAGGTATAGAGCGGTCCCCGAGGGCGGCAATCGCTTCGATTTGCAGCGGAAGGCCCCGCAACTTACTCCAGGTTGTTGGATTCGCAAGACCAGCGGAGGCACCGACCTATTCGGGAGACTCTGGTGGGACCGTCCCGCGGTGACGATGAGAACCGAATTCTTCAAGCCCGAGAAGGGAAGGTATCTCCACCCGTCTCAGCACAGGCCGATTACACACAGAGAGGCCGCGCGCCTGCAGACATTTCCGGACGACTTCCGTTTCCTGGGGGCGAAGGTCGAAATTGCCAAGCAGATAGGCAATGCGGTCCCGCCGGTTCTCGCGGCGCGACTAGCCGACGTGGTGCTCGCGTTGCTGCTCGCGCGTGGCCGACCGACTCGAACCTAAGCAGCGCAGCGCCCTCATGGCGCGAGTCCGGCAAGGGAACACGAGGCCGGAAATCGTTACCCGCCAGCTCCTGCACTCCATGGGCCACCGGTTCAGGCTTCACGACCGGCGGCTCCCCGGCACACCGGACATCGTGCTTAGGCGCCACCGCAAGATTGTCTTCGTCCACGGCTGTTTCTGGCACGGCCACGAAGGATGCCGACGCTCTGCGCTCCCAGAGACCAGGCACGATTGGTGGGCAGCGAAGATTGCCGGGAATCGTCAGCGTGATGATCTCGATGTGACCCATCTGCAGAAGTTGGGTTGGGACGTGCTGGTTGTCTGGGAGTGTGAGACTCGCCACAAGGACGTTCTTGCAGAGCGCCTTCGGTCGTTTATGCAATCCGGCACAACAGGAGCGTAGCCGCACCCGGCAGGCCATCGCCGCTAGCGCGCGTGCACCTCGTCGTGGCACACGGTGCAGAGTGTCACCAGGTTGTCCGCCTCGTTGCTGCCCCTGTCCTTGTGAGCCTTGACATGGTGCGCTTCGAGATGTCGGGGGTCTGATCGATTCCACATCTCGTGTCGCCACCCGCAGTTGGTGCAGGCGTAGTTGTCGCGCTGCAGGACTTTCCTGCGAACGGCGTCGGGTATGTTTCGGTCGTGTTCGGGAGCTTGGCGATCCGCTTCCAGAAGGTAGACGCCGACGCCCAGGTCGGGGCGCCCGGTTGCCTGAGTGACGATCGGCCAGCCGAACTCGGTTCGCAGTTCACGCGTGCGCCGCGCCCACTCGGTCTTGTCTCCCGCAGCGTACCGTAGTTCCTCTCCGGTGACTTCGGCTCCCACGTTCTCTTGGAAGAACTCGATGAGCTTGTCGCGGACGGACTCCTTCGAATTCCTGATGCGGTGGGCGACGACCCAGCGATCTGCCGATTCCTGATCTTGCACCTCGTTCATCAGCATGTACTGAGAGAATGCGAGTCGCGGCAGCTGTTTGACCATCGAGGACGGGTCGGCGTCGGCATCGAGCATCTCGCGGTGAGTGACTCCGCTAATGATCCGCCAGCCGTACTGGACCCTCAGCTCCCTCACTCGACGCGCCCACTCACCGATCCCGGATACGACCATGAGCTCATCACCGTCGATCGGAACGCGGGGATACGTCAGCAGGTACTGGAGAATGCGATCTCTTGCCGACCCGGCGACCTCCGGGTCAACAAGGGAACAGCCCAAGTCGCGCAACGCGTGGAACGACGGAATCAGTGCAAGCACCTTGGCCTGCAACTCGTCATCCCGAAGATGGCTCTCGAAGTCGCCGAGCACGTCCACCAAACGTTGGCGGAGAGCCTCAGGATCATCCGGTTGCGGGCGACGTACCATTCGGCCCATCCTCCCGTTTGGCCGAAGCGCATTGAGCAGCGCCGCGATACTAGCAGGGAAAGCGGACAGACAGGCTAGTTCGCCCTCCTCTGTCCACGTCGCCAGTCCCCTCGCGCTCCCCAGACTCATCCGAGAGATCCGGCGACCGAGGCCGACGCCGTCTCGTCCGACTGCCGCGAGCTCGCAGAGCGCCTCGAGACGCAGGCCTACCACCTGCGCATGACCCGCGACCTCGACGAGGCGCGCGCGTATCTGTGCGACCGCTACGCGGACGCGCCCGACGCGCGCTTCGGCCTGCTTGCCTCCTCCCGCGACAAGGCACTCGAGCGCTGGGGTGTGTTCAACGGCTGGCACGAGACCCAGCGCGTGCAACTCGGTCCCTGGTATGGGGAGGGCGAGAGCGATCGGCGCTCGTGCCGTCACCTGCACGACTGCGTCACTGAGTTCGGCGCCCAGGGGCTGGAGCTCGACGGCGTGCTGCTCGCCTGGGGGACCGACCTGCTGCGCGACGACGACCGCTGGTCGAACGCCTACGCCAAGCGCCATGCCCGCGGCCAGCACGTGCGCGATCCCTTCCAGCTGCGCCTCAACGCCTACCGCGTGCTGCTCACCCGCGGGCGCGACTGCTGCATCGCGTATGTGCCGCCCACGCGCGAGCTCGATGCGACGGCCGGGTGGCTGCAGGGGTGCGGGGTGAGGGTGCTGTAGCGGCTCACTCCGCCAGGAAGTCCGCCACGGGAGTCCCGCCGGCACCGACCAGGCGCACGACCTGAGGCTGGTAGCGCGCCACGAAGGCGTCGAGACCGCGAGCGTCGTCATCGCGCTCGCGGCCGCTCTTCACTTCGAGAGCGGTGAGAATGGATGGGGCCTCGACGACGTAGTCGACCTCGAGGCCGCGATGGCGCCAGTAGTACAGCCGCTGCTGGCTGCCCTGCCCGGCGGCCGCGAGGTGCGCCCCCACCGCCGTCTCGACCAGCCGGCCCCAGTACGCGGAGTCGCTGCGCGCCTCCGCGAACGGGACGCCCCGCACGGCGCTCATGAGGGCCGTGTTCAGTACCAGCAGCTTGGGGCTCGACGCACGCTTGCGGACGGTCGAACCCGAGAACTTCTGCACGCCCGCCACCAGCCACACCTGCTCGAGCAGGTGCAGGTAGTGCGACAGGGTGGTCGTGTTGCCCGCGTCGTGAAGCTGCCCGAGGAGCTTCGAGTACGCGACGATCTGGCCGGAATACCCGCAGGCGAGGTAGAAGAGCTGCCGCAGGAGAGCGGGCTTGTCGATGCGGCCCATGGCCAGCACGTCGCGCGACACCGTGGTCTCGACGAGCGACTCCAGGATGTAGCTTCGCCAGCGGTCGAACTCGCCGATCAGCGGCGCAGCGCCCGGATACCCGCCGTGGAAGACGTAGGTATCGAGGTCCCAGCCGAAGGCAGCGCGGCATTCTGCGAAGCTCCAGTGCGTCGCCGGCAGCACCTCGAACCGCCCCGCAAGGGACTCTCCAAGACGCCGCGACACGATGAGCGGGGACGAGCCGAGGACCACCACACGCACGTCACGGCCCTCGCGCGTGTCGCGGTCCCAGTTCGCCTTGACGCGCTCGGCCCAGCCGGGGATCTTGTGGACCTCGTCCAGGGCCAGGACCACCGGCTCGCGCGCCCTTCGTGCAGCACGCGCCGCCTCCCACTGCTCATCGATCCACACGGCGCCCGGCAGAAGCGGCTGATCGCCCGACGCGAACACGACCGTGAGGCCAGAGGCCTCGAGCCGCCGCTGCGCCTGCCCGACCGCCGTGGTCTTGCCCACCTGGCGAGGCCCGACCAGCGCCTGCACGAAACGACGCCGCTCAAGAAGCCGCGTGACGAGTCGATCGACGATGGATCGTTCAAAGGTGGTCATATGCTGGCGGTTTACAATCTACTCAATAGGATGAGTTATTGTAGTCGAGCAACTGAGCAGCCGTCAAACGCCGCCGGTCACGGTCAGATGTCGCGACGAAGCCGCTGACGGGCCCACCGAACTGCGGGGGTGCGGCGTGAGGGTGCCATGGGCCGGCAGCCGCCTTGTGAACCGTGCCCGGCGGCGATTGCCACCCATCACTCCCCGTTGTCATCCTCCCCGGCCGATTCGCTGCCGGGTAGCCTCGAGTCGGGAGGTGATGTGAGATGCGCCGACAACAACATGCGGCTGACTCGCGCGGTGCTACACTGGGGGTCAGGAGGCTGACCGACATGACTTCGCGCCGCAAGCAGTACCAGACCGACGCTCGGGGCAAACGCACGGCCGTCGTGCTGCCCATCGACGAGTACGAGCGGCTGCTCGAAGACGTACACGACCTTGCCGTCCTCGCCGAACGACGCGACGAAGCCACCCTTGCCCCCGACGAGCTGAAGCGCCGGCTCGCCGAGGGTGAGCCCGTATAGCCTCCGCCTCAAGGCCTCCGTCGAGAAAGACCTCCGCCGCATCCCCACCAACGCCCGCATGCGCTGCCTCGAGCGCATCGACGCGTTGCCGGCGAACCCGAGGCCCCGCGGCGCGACGCGGGTGACGGGGAGCGAGCACACGTACCGCCTTCGGGCGGGGACCTACCGTGTCGTCTACCAGGTCGATGACAATGAGCGGCTGGTGACCGTCGAATACGTGCGGCACCGCAAGGACGCGTATCGGTGAGGTGCGAGCCTGCGCGCCTTGTCAAAAGGGGGCGGGCGGCGACCGAAGCGCGAACACGAAGAGACGGCCGCCTGGCTCCACGGTTGCGGAGCAACAGCGCGGCCGCGCCACTGCCACCCACGCGGCATCGGTAGAATGGACTGTGCCATGCCCGACCAGATCCCCACCCCCGACGCCGACCCCATCCCCTGGCTGCTCGAGGGCGACGATCCGTCGGTGCGGTTCCTCACCCTGACCGACCTCTGCGGAGCGTCGCCCGACTCGCCCGACGCGGTCGCGGCGCGGCGCGACATCATGACGCGGGGCGCCGTCCCGGCCATCCTCGCCGCCCAGGGGGACGACGGGCATTGGGAGGGACGCGACCGCTTCTACACGGCCAAGTACCGCGGCACGGTCTGGCAGCTCCTCATCCTCGCCGAGCTCGGCGCCGACGGTTCGGACGCGCGCGTGCGGGCGGGGTGTGAAGCGGTCCTGCGCGACGCGCAGGACCGCCTCTCCGGCGGATTCGCCGTCGACCGCGCCAAGAAGGAGGGCGGCGGGCTGCACAGCCGCGTCGTCCCGTGCCTGACCGGCAACGTGGTCTTCAGTCTCATCCGCCTCGGCATGCTCGACGACCCCCGCGTACAGGCCGGCGTCGACTGGCTCACCACCTACGCGCGCTTCGACGACGGCGACGGCGAGGCGCCGACCGGCTGGCCCTACGAACCCCTCGAGATGTGCTGGGGGCGCCACACCTGTCACATGGGCGCCGTCAAGGTGCTCAAGGCTCTGGCCGAGATCCCTCAGGAGCGTCGCTCGCCAGATGTACAGCGCGCGCTCGACCAGGGCGCGGAGTTCATGCTGCGCCACCGCGTGCACAAGCGGAGCCACGACCTTGCCAAGGATTCGAAGCCGGGGTGGAAGCGCTTCGGCTTCCCGCTGATGTACCAGACCGACGTGCTGGAGATCCTGGGCCTGCTCGCGAGACTGGGGTACGGAGGCGACGAGGGCGCGCGCGAAGCGCGCGCCCTCGTCGCCTCAAAGGCCGACGCCGACGGCCGCTGGAAGCTCGCCAGCACCTTCAACGGCCGCTTCATCGTCGACATCGAGACGAAGGGCGAGCCGAGCCGCTGGGTCACGCTCAAGGCGCTGACGGCGCTGAAGGCGTGCGAGCCGGTCGTGACGTAGTCCCGGGCGAGCCTCGAGCCGGCGTGGGCCGGGGCACGCACGACGGATCCCTCCGACGCAGATGGATAGCCTGCATCGAGGGTGGAAAGGGGCTATCGTAAGACTCGAACCGGCCGTGCGTGACGATCGCCGCAGGCGGCCGAGAGCTCTCGCTGGGAGGTCGTGACCATGCCCTGCAGACGCACCGCCGTCCTCGTCATGCTCGCTCTAGTCGTGCTCTCGACGGCGGGAGCAGCGGCCCTGACAGCACCGGCCGCCGCCTTCGTCTCGACCGGCGACGGCGGCTGGTTCTGGCAGAACCCGCTGCCACAGGGCAACACCCTCAACGGGGTCAGCTTCGCCGACCGGAACCACGGCTGGGCCGTCGGCATGAGCGGCGCGCTCCTCTCCACCACCGACGGCGGCAGCCACTGGAAGGTGAGAGCGACGGGGGCCGCCGACTTCTGGAACGCGGTCACGTTCATCGACGACCGCCACGGGTGGGTCGTCGGGTACGACGGCAGGGCCATGGCGACCACCGACGGCGGCGCTCACTGGCGCATGCAGCACCCGGGGGCCGGCCTCGTGTTCACCAGCGTGAGCTTCCGCGACGCCCGCCACGGGTGGGCCGCCGGCGAGAACGGCGCCATCGTCGTGACCAGCGACGGCGGCGCCCACTGGACGGCCCAGGTCTCCAACACTCCCAACAACCTCTGGGCGATCAAGTTCAGCGACACCCGCCACGGGTGGGCCGCGGGGGCCGGGGGTGTGATCGTCGCGACCACCGACGGCGGCGCCAACTGGCAGGGCCAGACCTCGACGGTCGGCGACGCTCTCACCGGCATCACCTTCAACGACGCCAGCAAAGGCTGGGCGGTCGGCTACAACGGCGTGATCGTCGCGACCACCGACGGCGGCGCCAACTGGCTGGCGCAGAACTCCACGACACACTCCGCCCTGCGGGGCGTCAGCTTCGGCAGCGCCGGCCACGGGTGGGCGTCGGGCGACAGCGGGGTCGTCGTGGCCACGACCGACGGCGGCGCCAACTGGCAGAAGCAGACCACCTTCCAGTGGGCTGGCCTCAGCTCGGTCTCGGCCTGCGGCGCCAACCGCGCCTGGGCCGTGGGCTACGGAGGCACCATCATCGCGACGACCGACGGCGGCGCCTACTGGAAGGAGCAGACGCACGGGGTGGGAAGCTGGTTTCTGAGCACCAGCTTCGCCGACGCGCGCCACGGCTGGGCCGTCGGCTCGTCGATCATCTCCGCCACTACAGACGGCGGCGCCCACTGGAGACGACAGACCTATCCGGTGGGCGGCACATTGTGGGGGGTGAGCTGCAGCGATTCCCAGGACTGCTGGGCCGTGGGCCAGAACGGCCTCATCGTGGCCACGACCGACGGCGGCGCCAACTGGCTGCAGCAGACCTCCAACACGCCCAACGGCCTCAACGGCGTCCAGTTCACCGACCCGTCCAACGGTTGGGCGGTCGGCGACCTCGGCACCATCCGCCATACCACCGACGGCGGCGCCAACTGGCTCACGCAGTCGTCGGGGACCGGCAGCGATCTCACCGCCGTCGCGTTCTTCGACCTGGCGGACGGCTGGGCGGTCGGCAAGGGCGGCGTGATCCTCACCACGACCGACGGTGGTGCCAACTGGCTGCCGCAGACATCGCATACGGTCAACGACCTCACGGCGGTCTGCTTCCGCGGACTGCTGCTCGGCTGGGCGGTGGGCAAGTCCGGCACGATCGTGCACACGACCGACGGTGGCGCCAACTGGGCGTCGCAGACGAGCCCCGGCGGCGGCGCCCTGGCGGGGGTCGCGTTCGGCGACGACCGGCACGGCTGCGTCGTGGGCTATGGCGGCGTCCTTGTGGGCACGACCGACGGCGGCGCGACCTGGCAGTCGCAGACCCCCGGCGCCGTCGAGGGCCTCATAGGTGTGACCTTCGTCGGCGCCCGTCGCGCCTGGGTCGTGGGCGGCGCCGACACGATACTCGCCACCTCGAGCGGCGGCTGGCCGCTGCCCACAATCACGCGTCTGTCGCCGAAGACGGGCCCCCGCGGCTGCAAGGTGACGATCACCGGCGCCCACTTCGGCGCCGCCCGCGGGACCGGCTACGTGAAGTTCGGCGCCCGCAAGTGTGCCGTCTACCTGCACTGGAGCGCCAGGAAGATCGTTTGCCGGGTGCCGGCGAAGGCCGCCATGGGCAAGCTCACGGTGCGGGTCGCGACCTGGCCCGGCAAGAGCAGGGGCAGGACGTTCACGGTGAAGTGAGTCGGCTGAGGGGCGGGGGGTGAGCGCGCGCCATGCGATAGGCTCACCCCAGCCCAGCCCCCATGCTCGAGAGAGGTGCCATGACCGCCACGCTGCAGGTCCTGTCGGCCGACGACCGCGCCGAGCTGCACGAACGCTCGCTGCGCCTGCTCTCCACGGTAGGGATGCGCGTCGAGACCGACGCGGGCCGGCGCATCCTGAAGGATGGGGGCGCCCGCGTCGACGACGCGACGCGCATCGTGCGCTTCCCCCCGGCGCTGGTCGAGCAGTCGCTGGCGCTGGCCCCGAAGCGCTTCTCGCTCGGCGGTCGCGACCCCGGGTTCGAGTTCCCCCTCAACGCCGGACAGGCGACGCTGCTCAACGGCGGCGGCGGCGACCACATCGTCGACCGCCACACCGGCGAAGTGCGCCTCGGCACGCGCGCAGACTGGGTCGAGATCACACGGCTCGTCGACGCCCTTCCCGAGATCGGCGTCGGCTGGGTCTGGGTCGGCGAGGGGTACTCGGAGAACACGCCGGCCCTCGTCGTGCGCGAGACGGCCGGAGTCGCGC
>Ga0315282_10014368_pt1 | contig 11804 bp, 8 predicted proteins | sample YL17G07_20_MG_FD_203693 | JGI IMG/M metagenome (GOLD analysis project Ga0315282, IMG submission 203693) | Sediment microbial communities from Yellowstone Lake, YNP, Wyoming, USA - YL17G07_20 | ecosystem: Environmental > Aquatic > Freshwater > Lake > Sediment | place: USA: Wyoming | collected... | reverse complement strand
TATTTGCGGTGAATACCTGATAAAAATATAATCAATTTGCTAAATATCTTGGAAATTAGGAGCCCAAATTCCTTGTGTTTTTAAGGTTTCAATATTTGAGTAGAATATCTTCACGCTTTTTTCAGGTATAATTGAGGCCTTGGGGTCAGGCAACGGTAATACGGTACGATTTGGACGAGGCATTTACAGTCCACAGCCTGACATAAGCGTTGGGCCGTATTCTCTTGAAGAGGGCATTGATCTTAACGAAGAATATATTTCTCTTTATCAACAGCACAAAAATTTCTTCGATCTATGCGAAAAATCTCATATTGAAAACTGTATTGCCGTTACGAATAGCTATTTTGCTAAGTTCGATGTGGGATATAATACAAATCCCAGATGCTTCATCGCTATAGAAATCGAACGCTCGGGGAGTTCAAAGCATTTACTTGGGGATTTAGTCAACGCCGCTTCATTAGGGAAAATAGGGATTGTGATTGCCTGGAATGATGAAGTTCTTAGAAAATTTATGCGAATCTTAGAATATTTTGCTTTCTTAAAAGAAACAAAGCGTTTACCTTTTGCTTCAACAAATTTGCTCTTAATGACGAGCGACCAGATCAGCCAGATGTGACTTGGGAAGAGGTGGAGGGAATGTAGTTAAATTATTTAAAAAACATTGCCTTCGAGCAAAAGGGCTGGTGGGAAGCATTTACGTGTAATAAGTTGGGAGAGCTTCATATTTATTTTAACTGAGAATATCAAAGAATAAGAAGCTCTTTTTTAAACAACAGCCTTGGTGGCAGGCTGCAAAACCAACAAATCCTTTGCCATTACCCACGGCTTGGAGGAGCTGTTCGAAGAAAAGGTACTGATTTCAAAAAAAGGGACGGAGAATAGCAAAATGAGGATTGAGAAGGGAAAACTTTACGCAGTTATTACAGGTGATATTGTGAATTCCTCAAAATTGCCATCGGAGCAGCGGCAAAGGCTTCACCGCATCATGAAAGAGGGATCAAAGGCTCTCCGTAAGGCCTTTAAAGAGAGCGTTCCGCTGGATGCAGATATTTTCAGAGGAGACTCTTGGCAGCTGTTAGTAGCTGATCCTTCGATGTCGTTTAGAATCGGATTGTTTTACAGGGCCTATTTGCGAGCCTGGATGGAGACATCCAGACTGGATACCCGCATGGGGATTGCAGTGGGGATTGTTGATTTCGTTCCGGATGACCGGGTTTCCAGAGGAGATGGACAGGCCTATCAGTACTCAGGTAACGCCCTGGAGGAAATGACGAAGGCAAGCAATATGAGTTTTAGATTTCCAGGACGGGGGATTGAGGAGCCCCTGGATATTCTGATTCAACTTGTGGATGTGCTGGCCATGAATTGGAGTGAGAAACAAGCACTCGCTATCACCGGTGCGCTGGAGGGGTGGAAACAGGAAAAAATCGGAAGTCTATGGAAACCTCCAATTACTCAGCAGTCCGTTAACAGGCATCTCCAACGGGCCGGTTGGTTTGCGGTGGAGAGGGCGATCAGATTCTTTGAAAAACAGCTTTTGGAGGCTGTAATATAGGTTTACAGTCTTTAGAGGCTGTTAAAGCCCCTCCCTCTTGTGGCGAGAGATTGAGAGAGACCGCACACAGCCTTAAAAGGCTGTAAAGGTCCATTACAGCTTCAAAGAGCTGTGATGGGGGAGAAGTTGGGAGAACGAATGAGCGAATTTGGAAAACAGCTCCTGGTTGTTCTGGTGACGGCCCATTTCCTGGGGGATTTCATCTTTCAGTCCGATGCAGATGCATCGTCAAAGAGGAGACCTCTCATCCTTTTGAAACATGCCTTTATCACCGCCACCTCAAGTTACATACTCTGTGGGATCTGGCACCTCTGGCAAATACCCTTGGTCATATTCCTCACACATGGATTAACAGATTACATCAAGGCCACGTTGAAGAAGGAGAGTGCTTATTCATTCTTCCTGGATCAGGCGGTGCATCTTGCCATCATAAGTGCCATCGCCATCCTGATTGCCAGCACGAAAATTCTTTCACCAAACGAATCATCGACATTCTGGGTTGAGCTTCTCGGGAAGGGTTTCTTGAAGTATCTTATCCTGACATCAGGTCTGATTGTTGTTATCAAAGCCGGAGGTATCCTTATTGGGCTCGCTGTGAAGCCATTCACGGACCAGTTGCAGAAGAGCGGGGAAGGGGCAATAATGAAAGGAGTAACCAGCGCCAGGGGGTTCGAAAATGGAGGAAAAGTCATTGGATATCTTGAGCGCAGTCTGATCTTTCTATTCATTCTGACAGGGCAACCGGAGGGCATCGGTTTCTTGATTGCAGCCAAATCGATTCTTCGTTTCGGCGAAATCAAAGATCACGAGAACCGGATGGAGGCAGAATACATCATTATCGGGACATTGATGAGTTTTGGCTATGGTATATTCATTGCGTATGTGACGAAATTCTTTCTCGAAAAGGTCTGATGAAAATTTCTTCAGGAGCAGTAATGGAAGTCGGCGGGGACATCGGAGGGGAAACCAGGGTCAAATCTTCAAAAGCTTGGGAAGCTTGGGGTCAAATCTTTACGGGCTGTTGCCCAAATAATTCTTGCAAGAGTTTAGGGTTTGATATATAAGTATGGTAAAGACAACAAATAGGGGGTCTTACCATGATGGGTTATCAACCTGGGTTTCAGCCGAAGCTTTTCTATCATCAGATTAACCTCGAGCAAAGAGTCCCCAAAGACCACCTTCTGAGAAAGATTTAAGAGAAAATTGATTTTGATTTTATCTATGCAGAAGTGAAAGACACCTATGGGGACAATGGCAACGTTTCCATCCCCCCTCCTGTAATCCTTAAAATGATGCTTCTGTTAGTTCTCTATAATGTTCGGAATAAGGGGGCGATCATGATATTATGACTTTCTTAATAAGCGGTGTCGGGTATACTTTTCTTGTCTCGCCTTTTTAAGGTGAAGAAAAGGTTGAGGTATCAGGCCTTGAACTTGACATATGAAACCAGGTGTCATCCATAAAAAAGTTGGCCGTTCCAATTGCGGAATGCGGATTGCGGATTGCGGAATATAGAACACTATCCAAAATAGTCAAACCTTAGAGCATAGCGCAAAGCATAGTGTTGATTTGAAGATTGGGAAAGACTTCAAGTCGGTGAAAAGGGATGGTTGAGAAAGAAATAAAATTAAGTTTGCATGATTTTCCGACCTTCTAAGAGTCCTCTATCAAAAATTTTTAAACTCACTTCTCGAAACCTTGGGAGCGTTATCTGTTCGATGGTTGCTTTGAGTTTGTCATGGGGAAAGGGAAACTTAGGATGGGCAGAGGCAAAACCAATTAAGGCAATATTTGCTGATTGGACCGATCCCATTTCCCTGGCCAACTGGTCTGCCCCAAACACATAAGCTTCAATCCCTTTTTCCTTCAGGTATGCTTGGATTTGGGGATTCATGTAGTCAGGATCCGGGGCATTGATAAAACATAGACCACCATCCCGGCCATTCATAGATGGTTTGAGATAGTGAAGGGTTTTATAGGCTTCGTTCTTTTCAAGGGATAAGAGGATATCGGCACTTCCCTTCTTTACAAGGGGACTATCGAAGTTCCCAATTTTCAGATGGGTCATTACAGATCCTCCCCGCTGGCTCATCCCATGGTCTTCTGAACCAATAATGGGAAATCCCTCTTTCAAAGCAAACTCAGAAAAAATCCGCGTGACCAGAAGAACACCCTGACCTCCCACCCCGGAAATAATCATCTGAACGTTCATCTTCCCGAATGCAGATTGCGGATTGCAGAGTGCGGATTGTTTAATCATTGACTCATCACGGTTTATCTTTGTTCAGTCCTCGACCTTTAAGTAAAACGTACTCTAAGAATTTGTCTTCCTTTCCTCCACTGGAAAGATTCCTTCCTGGCAGCAGACCTGCAGGCAGAGACCGCAGTCCACGCAGGTCAATCGATCAATCTTCACAAGGCCATCCTCTCCTCTAATCATAGAGGGACACTCGAACCGTTTGAGACAGAACCCACAAGCAATACAGGCGCCAACAGCGGGCATTTCTATTGTCGATGTGGGACACTCCTGGACACAGACGCGACAACCCGTACATTTTTCATAATTGATGACATAGCCTACTTCTGTTTTAGAAATTGCTCCCTCAGGACATTGGATCATGCATGTGTCGCATTGATTACAAGCCCCACAGTGAAGACATCTCTTAGCCTCCGCAAGGATAGCCTCTTCAGAGGGCAGTAAGTTTACTTCTTTGAAACTATAGCCGCGCTCCTCAAGAGGAAGAACAGGTTCTTCTACTCTTGGCTTGATTTCCGCTTTATCGATTTTGACCGAGACCAGTTCTATGGAAAGCCCTTCATCATCACGGCTTGCTCTTAAATCTTCTCCACCTAGGCACCGATGGATAGAGAGGGCGGCCTTTCTCCCGGCTGCCAGACCTTCAATGAAATTCTTGGGGCCTGTCACAGCATCTCCTCCAGCAAAGAGCCCTTCGACCGGGGTGGCTAAGGTTAGAGGATCGACATGAATGGTATTCCAGACCGTCTGTGGAACGGTGTCGCCGAGACCTGAAAGGTCTGGGACATAAGTTGCTGAGGTGATGACTAAATCGGCCTTCAACTTTTTCTCAGGACCTTGCGCAGATAACAGTCTCATTCTTCCAAGACTCGTAGGCGAACTGAGAACTGCTTTTTTGAAACAGACTCCTATTGCTTTGCCATTGGATGTCGTAATCCTCGTTGGAACGGAGAGAAACTGAAAGACCACACCTTCTTTTTCTGCTTCTGAGATTTGTAATGGCTCTGCAGGCATTTCCTTCTTTGTACGACTAAATAAAACTGTAACTTCTTTGGCTCCAAGTCTCAGAGCTGTTCGTGCGGCATCCAGAGACCGGTCACTTCCTCCCAGCACAACCACCCTGGAAGCAGTGGGGACTTTTTGGTTCAGCGCAACCTTTTTCAAAAAGGTCAGGCTGTCCATCACTCCCTTCGCCTCATGACCAAGGAGATTCAATTTTTTGGCCTTTTGAGCCCCCAGAGCCAGTAGAATGGCTTTATAACCTTGAGCCCTGAGGTCGTCAAGGGAATACTTATCGCCCACCCGAGTCTTCAACTGAAACTCAGCCCCTAATTTTCTAACGATCTCGATCTCTCGATTTAGAACCTCCTCTGGCAGTCGAAAGCGTCCTGTACCTACGGCCATCGTTCCACCGAGTAATGGAAGGGCCTCAAAGATGGTCACTGGATAGCCATATCGTCTCAAATCATAAGCTGCCATCAAGCCTGTAGGACCAGATCCAACAATGGCAACCTTTGCTTTCTTCTCAGGGCCTGGCGTGAGGTCTATGGCAGGGGTCTTTTCACGGTCTGCAAGAAACCGCTTCAACAAATCAATTGCAATGGGCCGATCCACATCCCCTCTTCGGCAGATCTTTTCACATGGGCGTGCGCAGAGTCTACCCGTAATTGCAGGAAATGGGTTTTTTTGACGAACAAGAGATAGGGCTTCATCGAACTTTCCTTTTGATATGAGATCGATATAGCCTCTGGCATCCACTTGGATTGGACAGGCTCCAGTGCAGGGAGCGATTTTATCCTGGTACACAGGCAGAAGGGATTGAGGGATAGCCCCACTTTTCATCTGAGGAAGATCCCTTTCCGGCGGCGGCATATGACGGATGTCGATCTTGATGGGTTTGATCTTAAGCTGCTCTTTCTGATAGGTGATGCAGGGATAACGGGCGATGAGAACAACCATTCCACCATCTGGTTGCTTGGTATATTCATATGCCTTTCTTGCTTCCCGAATCATACCCTTGATATCATAAGGATTGACAACCCGAATGTATTTGACCCCGCATCCTTTGGCCAGTTCTTCAATGGAGAGGGAGCGACCAGGATGACCATCGGCTGTGATTCCGGATTCTGGAGTCGGTTGCATGCCCGTCATGGCCGTAATGGAATTGTCGAGGATGACGAGAACAAATCGTGCTCCATTATACACAGCGTTCAGGAGTCCCTGGGCTCCGGAGTGGTAGAATGTTGAGTCTCCAATGGTGGCAATGATGGGGATGTCTTTGCCATCTTGTTGATAGGCTTGATAGAGGCCGCTGCCAAAGGTGATGGCAGCTCCCATGTCATGGCAGGTATCGACCGTATCCATGTTCATTCCAAGGGTGTAGCATCCAATATCACTGGGGAAGATGCCATTAGGAAAGGCTTGCTTAAGGGCGAAGAAAGAGGCCCGATGAGGACATCCAGAGCAGAGGGAGGGTCGGCGGATGGGCAGCCCGAGTGAAGCAACCATTTTTTCCAGCGATGCGGTAGAAGTTTCTTCTCCTACAGGGATGGAGAACTCTCTGCAGAGATCTGACAGAATATGGGTAACGGTTTCGGGAAGCATCTCCCCTTCATTGGGAAGGGTTCCGTCCAATCTTCCTCGGATTTTTGACTTGTCCCGAATCTGAAGCTCGATGACCGGTTCAGTTTCTTCAAGGATTAGGACGTGATCGCATTTCTGAATAAAGACCTCCACCATTTCAGTAGGAAGAGGGAAGGGAGTTCCAATTTTGAGGGTTGGGATCTCTTCCTGTAGGCCCATTTCAGGGAGGATATCCCGAGCAATGGCATAGCCAATTCCCCCAGCAATAATTCCCAAAGCCGCTTTCTCCCTGTCATGCTCAATGAAATTGAGAGAGGTCATGGAATTGAACTCTTCAGCAATCTTTTGAAGCTTTACATTGAGCTGTTTATGGAGGACGAATCGGAATCTGGGTGTTGCACTCCATCGCTGGGGATTATGCTGGAAGTTGGCATTCCTTTCAATCTTGGGAATGGGATTGAAAGTGATGGTTTGCTGTGAATGAGAGACCCTCAATACAGGACGGAGGATGACGGGAATCTGGAATTTTTCAGAGAGTTCAAAGGCGATGGGTAACATCTGCTGGGCTTCTCTTGCACTGGCCGGGTCCAAAACCGGAACCTTTGCAAACATAGCCATAAACCGTGTGTCTTGCTCGGTCTGGGACGAATAAGGTCCAGGATCATCGCAACTGATAATGACAAAACCTCCCACCGTTCCAATATAGGCAGCACTCATCAGTGGATCAGCGGCCACATTCAGCCCCACCTGTTTCATAGCAACGGCAGCCCGCTTTCCTGTGTACGAGGCCACCAGGGCATTTTCGAAAGCCACCTTTTCATTGGTGGACCACTCAATGTAGATGTTTAAGTTGTTTTCCTTTTTGAATCGGACCACACCAGGTAGGATTTCTGAACTTGGAGTTCCAGGATAGGCAGCGAAAAATTGGCATCCACTCTCCACGAGCCCTCTGGCAATGGCTTCGTTTCCAAGAAGAACCTTTTCCTCTTTCTTCGCCATCGTTAACCTCCCCCCACCCCTCCCTCCCCCTCAGAGACTGTGTCATAATGAGATGGAGGGCCCGAATGGACGGAACAGACAGTCGAGTTCCAAAGCTTTAGAATGCGGACATTTAAGGTTAGGGGTAATGGTCTTTTTCTCTGGAAAGGCAATTCTTTCATGGTCTTGAAGCCTCTGAATGTAAATGTTCAGGGGTTCCGCTCTAAAGCTTTCTCACCCACCCGTCTGTTCCGTTTTTCAGAATCCTCTGCCCCTTTACCCAATTGCGACACAGTCTCTCAAGAGGGAGGAGTGGGGGTGTTATTAATCTCAGTGACCCAACAAGATTTCTGTCAGTTTATCCCAATGGTCATGGATGATCTTTCGGATCAATTGGCCTTCCTGAAGCCTATTCTTTTTAGATGGGTTTGGTGCCCATTTCATGAAAAGAGTGGCCAAATTCTTTGCCTCTTTTGTAAACCATGTTTTCGCTGATTCGCCTGAATAAAGCTGGGAGATCTCCTCTGGATGATCAGGCTGTATCATGAACAACCATCCCCGACAATAGGGATCCCTCCAGGCCAAGTTTGGAGACTCTTCCACGTCGCGATTCACCACAGAAACAGTTCCCGTAAAGGGAGAAAGGACCTTCATCTTTTTCCCATCCGCTATAATTTCTGCAAGAATCTCCTTCTTCTTCAAAGAACTACCTACTGGAGGAAGCTTGATGGAATCGGCCTTCATGGCGAAGGTAGAAACCAAATCGTCGAATCCTAACCTGATATACTGGTCCATCGGTTTGGCCCAGATATGTCCTTCACTGTAGAAGTATTCAGGGAAGAAGGTGAATCCGCTCACCTGAAATGGCTGTTTGTTTTTTGCAGGCTTGAGAGCGAAGGCGGGGTGCATCCCAAATCGGTCTTCCATCATTTGGTCAACTTCACATCGCCAACATTCAAAGCCATTTGAGCAAACCATAAAATCTACCAGTCCAAGGCGCATATACCGACAATAACGCCGTGTCCCTGTGCCGGATCGTTTGATTTTCCTGATTCGGTCCATCTCCATTTTAAGGGCTCCTGTAGGGCAAATATACTCACAAGCCCCACAGGCCACGCACCGATCAGAATCGATTTCAAAAGGCGTAGCGATCTTCTTTTGGGTTCCCCTCCTGGAGAAACCAATGGCATTGGCACCCACGATTTCGTTGCAAGTACGGACACAGAGACCACAAAGGAAGCAGTTGTTCTCCGGGTTTTCAGTTTGGTAAGGAGTCTTTTTAACCCCTAGTTCCCGGGCAAGGTCCTGAATAAATGGAACTTGAGGGCATCTTGCCAGAAGAAGTTCGAGAAGGATCCGTCGTGCTTGGAGCACCCTTTCAGAATGTGTTTCCACTTTGATTCCTTCCCGAGCGGGGTAGTTACAGGCTGTGACCCTCATGGTCTTTCCATTTTCTAAAACTTCCACAGTGCAAAGTCTACAAGAGCCTTGGGGTGTCAGATCCGGATGATAGCAGAGGGTCGGAATGGGGATGGACATCTTCCGGCTGATTTCTAAGAGAGTCATGCTCTCCTTGGCTTTAACCTTCTTGCCGTTGATGGTCAGAGTGATCATAGCTTGAGGACCGCTTCGCTTGAGGTCTGAGGATCACTTCGTTTGAGGCAAAACCCTTTTTACGTCTTTTGCCTCCTGCCTCAAGTCCCCGGAGGGGACGCTCCTCCAACCTCTATCGTTATTGTATAACCACTGCTTCAAATTTGCAGGCCTCATAGCAGGCCCTACATTTGACGCATCTGTCCCTATCCAATTGGTGAGGCCGTTTCTTCTCTCCTGCGATCGCGTCGACAGGACAGACCCTGAGACACGCCTCACAGCCGGTGCACTTCTCAGGATTGATCGAAAAAGAGATGAGCCCTTTACAAAACTTGGCCGGACATTGTTTGTCCTTGATGTGAGCTTCATATTCATCTCTAAAATACCGAAGCGTGGATAAGACAGGGTTGGGTGCTGTTACCCCGAGGCCGCAAAGGGATGTATCGACCATGACCTGGGAGAGGTCTTGTAGAAGTTCAATATCTCCCTCCTTGCCGTTCCCATCACAGATTCGGTTAAGGATATCGCCCATCTGTTGAAGGCCTTCCCTGCATGGGGTGCATTTACCACAGGACTCCTCTTGAAGAAACCGGACAAAATAACGGGCCATATCCACCATGCAGTTGTCTTCGTCCATGACGATCATTCCACCCGAACCCATCATGGAGCCTGCTTCCTGAAGTCGATCAAAATCAACAGGAAGGTCAAGAAGGCGTTCTGGAATACAGCCACCGGAAGGCCCTCCTGTCTGGATCGCCTTGAAACGTTTGCCACCTGGGATTCCTCCGCCGATATCATCAACGATCTGACGGAGAGTGATTCCCATGGCGACTTCAACGAGGCCTGTATTGTTAATCTTTCCAACCAGTGAAAAGATCTTTGTCCCCTTCGATCCCTCAGTTCCGATGGAGGTATACCCATCCACTCCCCGGTTGATGATGATCGGGACGTTAGCCCATGTCTCGACATTGTTGAGATTGCTGGGTTGGTCCCAGAGGCCGTGCTCGACGGTATGAATGTATTTTGCCCTGGGCTCTCCGACCCTTCCTTCCAGAGAGGCCATCAAAGCTGTCGACTCGCCACACACAAAAGCCCCTCCTCCACGATTGATCTTGATAGTAAGGGTGAGCCCTGATTCCAGAATGTTCTTTCCAAGAAGGCTGTAGTCCTTTGCCTGGTCGATGGCACGGCTGAGATTTGAGACAGCGAGAGGATACTCATTACGCACGTAAACGTATCCCTCTTCGGAACCAATGGCATAGGCGCCAATGAGCATTCCCTCGATCACACTGTGAGGATTTCCCTCCAGGAGGGAACGGTCCATATATGCGCCGGGGTCTCCTTCATCCGCATTACAGATGACAAACTTTTCCTTCCCCTTTGCTTTTCGGCAAGCATCCCATTTTGCCCCGGTAGGAAATCCTCCACCTCCTCGGCCTCTCAGCCCAGATTTTTTAATGGTCTCAATCACCTGCTCTGGCGTCATTTCGGAGAGAACCTTTTCAAGCCCCTGATAACCACCGATAGCGATATAGTCGTCAATCTGGGTGGGATCGATTTCTCCGTTGCTTCCAAAGACAATTCTCCGTTGGAACTTGTAAAATGGAATGTTCTGTTCGTGGATGATCTTTTCCTTAGTGATGGGGTCCTGGTAGAGGAGATGATCAATCACTTTTCCCTCAAGCACTGTATCAAAGAGAATCTGAGGGATATCCTTTGTCTCGACGTTTGTGTAGCAGATCATTTGGGGGCGGATAACCACCAGGGGACCTCGTTCGCAGAAACCGTGGCATCCACTGGCTCGAACCTCTATCTTCTCTCCTAGATGGTGGTCCATGATCTCTTTTTTGAAATTTTCCACTACCTCTAAAGCACCGGTTGCCTGACAACCTGTCCCTGCACAGATGGTGATGCACGGTTTATTCCCATCCCTTGATTTTTTCAGGGACTCGCGGAGATTACGAAGTTCCGATATACTTGTGATGCGAGGACTCATTTTTTCAACTATTATTGATATTTTTTCAAAATGGATTCAATCTTATTGGTAGTGATTTTCCCATAATATTTTTTATCGATCACCATCATTGGTCCTAAGGCACATGCCCCCAGACAATTAACACTTTCGAGGGTAAAGGCCAGGTCTCTCGTCATTCTTCCGGATTTCACCTCGAGTCGATTCTCAAGATAGTCAAGAATTCTGGCACCTCCTCGCACATGGCACGCTGTTCCTAAACATACCTGAATGGTGTATCTTCCTTTGGGCTCAAGGCTGAACGCCTTATAGAAAGTGGCCACTTCGTAAATGCTGGTCAGGGGAATATCGAGGCTTTTTGCCACCTGAACAAGTGCCTTTCGTGGGAGATAGTTCATCTTGGCCTGAATATCTTGTAGGATCCCGATCAGAGAGGCTTTCTGGTAACCATGCCTTTCAATGATTTCACACACTGATTGTAGATCGACTGGCATCCTATTTCTTTTCCCCCCCCACCCCTCCCTCCCCCTCGAGGGGGAAGGGAGGGTGGGGGGATTATTTATCAAAATATTCCAGAATACCCCCCAGCTCTGCTGGGGGGATGAATGGCCTACCCTCTCCCCTGGGGGGGAGAGGGTTAGGGTGAGGGGGAAATGATCTAATCATCACCCCCACCTTAATCCTCCCCCATCAAGGGGGAGGAAAGTTTTTTAGAGAATTAGATGCCCCGCAGCTCTGCTGCGGGGTACTTCACTTCATGAGCAAGGTTACTCCACTCCGCCCCTTTATTCTTTCTTGTAAATGCCAAGCCCGAGTTCCTTAAAAAGCTTTCCGTTTAACTCATAGTCTCTCTTGATGGTTTGGAT
>Ga0315282_10014365_pt1 | contig 11805 bp, 12 predicted proteins | sample YL17G07_20_MG_FD_203693 | JGI IMG/M metagenome (GOLD analysis project Ga0315282, IMG submission 203693) | Sediment microbial communities from Yellowstone Lake, YNP, Wyoming, USA - YL17G07_20 | ecosystem: Environmental > Aquatic > Freshwater > Lake > Sediment | place: USA: Wyoming | collected... | reverse complement strand
TACACATGTTCAGACCAAGGACAAGAACTAATAAAAAAGGACATAAAAGAACACAACCTCAACCGTGTCGTTGTAGCCTCATGCTCGCCACGGCTTCACGAACCAACATTCAGAAAGACATGCGAAGACGCTGGATTAAACAAGTATCTTTTTGAAATGGCTAACATACGCGAACAGTGCAGCTGGGTTCATTTACACGACCGAAAGGCGGCTACGGAAAAGGCTAAAGACCTTGTGAAAATAGCCGTAGCCAAAGCTGCTTTGCTTCAACCAGCAGAAGAAATTGAAGTGCCGATAACCCGAAAAACATTGATCATAGGAGGCGGCGTAGCAGGCATTCAAGCCGCTTTGGACTTGGCTGACACTGGCTATACAGTGTATTTGGTGGAGAAAGAACCAAGCATCGGCGGAATGATGGCGCGAATAGATAAAACTTTCCCAACAATGGACTGTTCCATATGCATTCTTGCACCCAAAATGTCTGATGTTGGGCATCATCCAAACATCGAATTGCTGGCTAACAGCCAAGTTGCAGATGTGAAAGGGTACATTGGCAACTTTCATGTTAAAGTGCTGAAAAAACCACTGTACGTCAAAAAAGACTGTTCGGCTTGCGGAGATTGCTCAAAAGTCTGTCCAGTCATCGCTCCCAACGAATTCGACGCAGGTTTAGCCATAAGACACGCTATTTACACACCTTTTGCACAAGCTGTTCCATCAACATACATAATTGACATGAACATATGCCTCAACAAAGACGGTGTAATCGTCTGCGACAAGTGCATTAAGGCATGTGAGAGGCAAGCCATAAACTTCGAAATGAAACCGGAAACCATAGAATTTGACGTAGGAACAATAATAGTGGCAACAGGCGCAGACGTATTTGACCCATCAGCGCTACCAAACTATGGGTATGGCAAATACTCAAACGTAATAACCTCACTTGAATTTGAAAGACTAATCAACGCAGGCGGGCCCTCAGGCGGGCACCTAATAAGGCCTAGTGACATGCAGATTCCTAAACGGGTGGCCTTCATTCAGTGTGTAGGTTCTCGTTCGGACAGAAACGGAAGACTATACTGCAGCAATGTCTGCTGCATGAACACAATTAAAGATAGCTTACTAATTAAGGAACATTGGCCCGAAACCGAAATCTATGTTTTCTATGTTGATATACGGGCCTACGGAAAAGGTTTCGAAGACCTCTATAAACGAGCGAAAAAAGAAGGCGTCCTATTTATAAGGGGCCTTCCAGCCGAGATAATAGAGGACAGAAAAACCCAGAATCTATGGCTTATTGGAGAAAACACCCTGCAAAAAGAGCTATATACAGTAAATGTTGACATGGCAATCCTCTCCATAGGTTTAGAGCCGAGAAAAGACAGCGAAACAATACAACACTTGTTGACGCTTTCCAGAACTCAAGACGGATTTTTCATGGAAGCGCATCCGAAACTTAGACCTGTTGACGCTGCGACAGGCGGAATATTCTTTGCGGGGTGCGCTGAGTCTCCTAAGGACATAAAGGACAGCGTAACACAGGCAAGCGCAGCCGCAGCTCGAGCCGGCATATTGATGGCTAAGGGCAAAGTAACTGTTGAAGCAATCACCCCGATTTTCGACGCTGAAAAGTGTAAGGCCTGTGGACTTTGCACAAAAGTCTGCCCCTACAATGCTATAACCTTAAACAAGGAGCTAAAGCGAATCGAAGTTATAGAGGCAGCATGTGGCGGATGTGGAACATGTGCTGCAGAATGTCCTTTTGGCGCTTTAACACAAAACCACTTCACTGATGAGCAAATCATCGCACAAATAGATGCTGTGACAGAACATGATGCAGACAAAAAAATTGTTGCTTTCTGTTGCAACTGGTGTGCCTATGCAGGCGCAGACTTCGCAGGCGTAAGTAGAATGCAGTATCCGCCAAGTGTGCGTATAATAAGAACCATGTGTTCTGGGCGTGTGGCTCCAAAATTTGTTGAAAGAGCATTCGCAAGAGGCGCCGCAACAGTTTTGGTGGCTGGCTGCCATCCAGGAGACTGCCATTACATAAACGCTAACTATCAGACACAGAAGCGCGTAGAACGTTTATGGAAGAAAATGGAGCAGCAAGGATTAAACAAAGAAAGGCTACAACTGCTATGGGCTTCAGCAGCAGAAGGCGAAAGATTCGCATCAAAAATCCGTGAAATGCAAACAATGATGGAAAAAGTCACTCGAGAGGAAATAGAAAACGCCAAAAAAGTTTTTGAAAAAACCTTAGGTGAGGGTAGTTAACTATGCCCGTAAGACTTTGGCGTACACCGCTTGACACTGAAAAAGTGAAACTTCCAAAAGCGGAAATCCACATAATTAAAGATCAATGTAAGGGATGTGGATTTTGCATAAATTTTTGTCCAAAAAAGGTTTTGGAAGAGTCGGAAGAAATAAATGCGAGGGGTGTTCATCCTCCTAAGATTGTTGATGAAGACAAATGCATCATCTGCAGTTTTTGCACTTCAGTTTGCCCAGATTTTGCAATCTTCGTTCTTGAAAAACCATGCAAAGAGGGATGTTAGGTATGACTAAAAAAGGAACTTTGCTTACAGGCGCGCACTTCATGAATGGCGATGTTGCATGCGCAGAAGGCGCCATAGCTGCTGGCTGCAGATTTTTCGCAGGCTATCCCATCACTCCAGCTACTGAAATTGCTGAGCACTTGTCTCTAAGAATGCCTGAAATTGGTGGAATTTATATTCAGATGGAAGATGAGATTGGGTCCATAGCGGCTGTAATCGGCGCTTCCTATACTGGCTTAAAAGCAATGACAGCGACGTCTGGACCAGGCTTTAGTCTTATGCAAGAGAACATAGGATTAGCCGTTATGACAGAGTCTCCTTGCGTAATTGTGGATGTTATGCGCGGCGGACCAAGCACTGGACAGCCAACGTTGCCTGGTCAACAAGACGTGATGCAGGCAAAATGGGGTTCTCATGGAGATTATGAAATTATAGCATTGGCTCCATCTTCTGTTCAAGAGATGTTCGATTTGACTGTTGAAGCTTTCAATTTATCTGAGATCTACAGGGTTCCAACAATATTGTTGGCGGACGAAATTGTTGCGCATATGTGGGAGAAAGTGGTAATCTCAACGGTTGAAAAAATGAAAATAGTGAATCGCAAAAAACCGAATGTTACGCCAGAAAAATACATGCCTTTCATGCCTGATGACGATTTGGTTCCGCCCATGGCTTGCTTCGGTGAAGGATTCAGTTTTCACGCTTCAGGCTTAACACATGATGAACATGGTTATCCACAAACGCAAAGCTCAGAAGTCCAGCAGAGGCTTGTGAATAGGCTTTGTGATAAGATACGCAAAAACGCGGACAAAATAATAAGAGTTGAAGAAGTTATGCTGGACGATGCAGACGTGGTTGTTGTCGCTTATGGAATAGTTGCGAGAGCAGCATTGAGCGCTGTGAGAAAGGCTAGAGCTGAGGGAATAAAGGCGGGTCTTCTGCGTCTAATCACATTGTGGCCATTCCCAGAAAAACATGTGGCAAAAATTGCTAAACAAGCAAAGGCTATTGTTGTTGCTGAAATGAATTGCGGACAATTAGTGCGTGAGGTCGAAAGGTCAGCAAAAGAAACTCCTGTAGTTTTTCTTTCCAAGTTGGGTGAAGACCCGCATACTCCGATGGAGATTCTTGAGGCTATAAGGAGGAATATTTAATGGTTGAAGAAATGGTGCACCCGCTGTCAAAGTATTTAAGAGAGGCAATGATGCCGCACATATGGTGTTCCGGCTGCGGTAACGGCATCATCCTCAACTGCTTCGTTCAGGCAATAGACGAGTTGCAAATAGACTTGAACAAACTTGTGGTTGTGTCTGGTATAGGCTGTATTGGGCGTGCGGCTGGATACACAAACGTAAATTCGTTTCATACCACGCATGGGCGTCCAATAGCCTTTGCAACGGGAGTAAAATTGGCAAATCCAGAGCTTGATGTCGTGATTATAAGTGGAGATGGCGACCTGTTTGCAATTGGTGGGAACCACTTCATCCATGCTGCACGAAGAAACATAGGCGTCAAAGTGATTTGCGCAAACAACTTCAACTATGGAATGACTGGTGGACAGCAGGGTCCAACAACGCCGCTTGAAGCGTTAACAACTACGACCCCCTATGGAAACATCGAGCATCCCTTCAACCTTGTCCATTTGGCAGCGGCATCAGGCGCTACATTTGTGGCTAGGTGGACAACTTTGCATGTGCGAAGACTAACGCAATCCATTGTAAAAATGTTGCAAAAAGAAGGTTTCTGCTTCATTGAAGTGGTTACACCCTGTCCCGAGATTTTCGGTCGCCACAACAAAATGCGAACAGGACTCGAAATGATGGAATGGTTCAAAAAGGCTTCGGTGGTAGAACCTTTCTCAGATCCAGCTAAAGCAGAAATTACTTCTGAAAAAATTGTTGTGGGCGAATTTGTGGATATGGAGAAGCCAAGCTACGAAAAACTATTGCATGAAAAAATAGCTCAGATTAATAAGAAAGCGGGAGAATTGGTGAGGGAGTATGCGAGTTGAAGTAAGATTTGCAGGGTTCGGTGGGCAAGGAATAATTAAATCCGGAATAATTACGGCTTCTGCGGCTTGTATCTATAGCGGAAAAAACGCTGTTCAAACGCAGTCCTATGGTCCCGAATCAAGAGGTGGTGCATGCAAATCTGAGGTTGTGATATCTGAAGAGGAAATAGATTTTCCAAAAGTAGTCGAACCCGACGTATTAGTTGTGATGTCTCAGCATGCATACAATGAATACACTGAAAACATTAAACTAGGCGGAATAATAATTATGGACCCTGACATGATTCCTCACGAGAAAGAATCAGAAAGCGCCAAAGTTTTTCGAATTCCTGCCACGAAAATTGCGGAAGAGCTTGGAAGAAAAATAGTTGCAAACATCGTCATGTTAGGCGCCTTCGTAGCTATCACAGGCATATTAGATAAGAATGCTGTTAAAGAATCAATTAAGGCGAACATACCTAAAGGCACTGAAGAACTGAATCTAACGGCTTTTGAAAAAGGTTACGAATACGCTAAAAATCTTTTAAAAAGCTAGTTTACCCAGCCTTTTGTAGTGGCAACTGTGCCAATTGCATTACAAGCTTTGATTTCCTAATGCCAATGTGGCGTAGTGGAGCTATTATTTTAGCTTCGTTATATATGTCTGATGCTATTTTTCCAAGAACCATTTCCTGTGCAAATTGATCCAATGTCAACATTGAAGCTTTTTCCTTAATAATTCTATCCATGATGACGCGCATGTCTCTCTCTTGCGATGTCCTAACTCTTGAGAGCGTGAAAGCGGAGACTGCCACCCGCAGTTTATGTCCATCTTTTAAGGTGACATTAAACAGTCCATCAACCTTTGTTGTTCTTCTTCTGACCAAGCTTCGTAGATAATCTCGCGAGTATTCATGACCTTTAAACGTTGTTTTAGCAGTTTTGCCATCAATTTCAGTTATTTGAAAATACAATTTCAAGTATTGATGGGCAAAGTCGTTTGTAACGTCGTAAAGTGTTGAATCGATTACTCTCCCAATCAGTTTTTCCGGTTCATCGGCTGGTATCGCTCCTAACTCGACGTTTCCGAAGTATGGTGGAGCTAACACTGTATACCACGATTTGCTTCGCCATTTATCTCTTACACGTTTCGTTTTTGAAGACAAGTTTATCCTCCAAATGTAGCTTGAAAATTCGCACCAGAGTATTAAAAGTTTTACCGTTTCGGCTCTATTTTCTTGATACCGCCCATGTATTTTCTTAAAACTTCAGGAACACCGACTGAACCGTCTTTATGCTGATAGTTCTCAAGTATTGCAACAATTGTTCTGCCAGTAGCTATAGCTGTAGAATTTAAAGTATGAACATATCCTTTAGGCGGTTCGCCCTCTTTTTCTCTATACTTTATGTTTAACCTTCTGGCTTGGTAGTCTGTGCAGTTACTACATGAAATTATTTCTCTATAGGCATTTTGTGCAGGCATCCAAGCTTCTACATCGTATTTTTTAGCGGCAACCGTTCCAATATCGCCTGTGCAGTCATTTACAACACGGTAGGGCAGACCTAGCTTTTGAACAAGTTCTTCCGCGTTTTGTATAAGTTCTTCATGCATTTTCCATGAATCTTCTGGTTTGCAGAAAATAAACTGTTCAATTTTGTTGAATTGGTGGGTTCGGAAGATTCCTCGGGTATCTTTGCCGTGTGCTCCAGCTTCTTTTCTAAAGTTTGTGCTGACTCCAACAAGTTTGAGCGGTAAATCTTCTGCTTTTAACACTTCATTCATGAACATTGCTGCCATTGGATGTTCTGAAGTCGCAATTAGGTATAGGTCTTCTTTTTCAATTTTGTATAGGACATCCTCGAAGTCGCTTAGGGCTACGACGCCTTCGTAGGGTTCTCGTCTCATTAGAAAAGGCGGTTCTATTGGCGTGTAATCCTTCTTAACCATTTCTTCTAGGGCAAAGCTCATTAAAGCCATATCTAGGAAAACGCCTTCCCTTTTTAGGTAGAAGAATCTGGCTCCTGCAATTTTTCCAGCTCTTTCAATGTCCATTATGTCAAGGCTTAAGCCTAAATTTATGTGGTCTTTGACGGGAAAGCTGAATTTGGGTGTTTCGCCCCAACTTCTTACTTGGACATTATCGTTTTCATCCTTGCCCGTTGGAACCGACTCATGTAAAAGGTTTGGAAGCCGCATAAGATAGTAGTTTACTTTCTGTTCGCACTCGTTCACCTGCTTTTCTAACGCTGTGATTTCGGTGTCAATCTTTTTTGCCTTTGAAAGTTCTTTGTTTGCATCTTTTCCCTTCTTTTTTAACGCTGCAATCTCTGCTGTTATAAGCCTTCTTTCATGGCGGAGCTCATTCAATTCTGTCAAATGTTGCCGCCATTTCCGGTCAAAATCAATTAGCTCATCAAGCATCCTTAGGTTTTCAGGGTCTCCCCTCTTCATCAAATTGTTCCTTACGAGCTTTGGATTTTCACGGATGAGTTTAATGTCCAACATCTTTCTCACAGATACTTATGCCCTGTAATTAGGGTCTAACCCTCTAACTTCCATAAATCAACTATTTAACCTTACGATAAAATTGCTACGCGGCAAAATTGCGCTTACGAATTTTCTCCGTAAAGTTCCCTCTTTTTCTAAACTTTTTTCTGAACGAAATAAAACTTTCTTCTATAAGTTGTTTTAAGGAAAATTCTGTTCATTTTACAAACTTCATTGGATTTCTTTTAAATCTTTTCTTGCAAGTCAAACTACAGAAATGATACGTTTCCCCTTCGTAAGTGATCTTAAATTTAGATGTCTTGTCATCCAGAATCGCACCACATACCGGATCTCTAGGCATTATCTCGCCCTTAACCTCACACAATAGTGAACGTGTAGAAGTGTGCTTTCTGCTTATTATGATTAATGGTAAGAGCAAAAAAGAAGAAAACATAAAAAAGAAAAAGGACGTGAACGAAGGATAGATGTTAGCTTGTTAGCTTAATATCTCCTCGTATTTCTTCGTTTAGCGTAACATTCTCGGCAGTATACCGGTCTGCTTCCGTCAGGTTTGAAGGGAACTTCACATTCCTTTCCGCACTCGGCACAGACTGCCTTATACATTTCTCTTCCAGACATTTGTTTTTCAACTCCCTTTACTATTTAGTGCAAAAAACGCTTCTTTTTGCACATCCTTCATAATCTACAACACCGTATTAAACTTATTCATGCGTAAATGTTGGTTTTTCAAAGCTTCTTTGCTATTCGAAGTGTTTTCTCTGCCGTTGAAATGCAAAAAAGCAAGTCATCGATTGTGGCAATAAATGTTGAAAGCTTTCTTTTACATTTTATTTTTGTTAAAACTTTTTCCTTTCTCCATGTTGTTTTGATGGATAAGCCTCGTGGTGTTTTGAAATTATCTGGTGAAACTGCTTTGGCAACGGCTTTCGCAATTTCCTCCTCCTCATAATCCAGTATTATTTCCGCTTCCAATGCGTTCACCCTTCAACTGCTTTCCAACCAATTCGTTAACAATCTCAATGAAGGCACTGATTTTCTCTATTGGAACCTGTGCTCCTGCTGCTACGTTATGTCCTCCACCTTTTCCTTGGCATTTTTCAGCCGCAACCTGCATAACTTCACCTAAGTTAACCCCTTTGTTGGTCAAAGTGTCGATGGTTCTTGCCGAAAACTTTGCCAAGCCTTCTTCTTCAACATTTGCATATGCAATTAGCGGTTTTTCAGGGTTGGGAAGGCTTGTCGAAAGAATGGATGAGATTGCCCCAACTATTTTATCACCTATAAAGTTTTCACCATAAACAACATATATGTTCTCTAATTCCTTCATTCTTTCAGGTTTCTCCATTACCCATCCAAGATACTTGTTGAGAGTTCTCCTATACTCTTCTAACACTTTGTTTGCTTCTTCAAGAGCTGAAAATCTGTCGCCCATGCAGATGGAAACGCCTAAACTAGGCTTGTCCATGCGACCAGTTGCATTCAACAGAACAGCGAATTCTCTTGCATCCCTAAGCGGAGTCCACGGCTCCTCGCGGTTTAAAATGTAAACGTGCCCAATGAGATTTGTAACTTCGTAACGTAAACCCTTCGACAGCAAATAGTCCGCAAGAGCTGAACACAATTTTTTCTTTTCTTCATCTGAAAGATCCCTTAAAGCCCTCCACTTTTCATCATGCCTCGGCTTAATGTCTAAACTTGCCAGGAAAGCTAAACTTTTGTCTTCTTCGCCGCTTATGCCAGGAATAAAAGGGTTAGTTGTAGACGCCAGAGTTCTGTGGATGGGACGTGTTTCTCTGCCAAAAAATATTAGGTCTTTTTCAACTGTCAGAAGCCCCGCGTTTGTTGCGTCTTCAACTATTTTTTCGTTTACTCCGCCTAGCTCTCGTTGATCGTATTTGTCTTGCATGTCTCCGAGGGCTCCAACCACAGCTACAGGCGCCAAATCAATGTTATCTTTATCAACTGCTTTAGCTACAAAATATGCTACTCCGGAACCGCTGATGTCTCGCGCTCCATCTATTCCGTGCAAATGTGGGTTTACATGTACAACATTGGCTGATTCTTTGCCGATGATCTGGTGGTGGTCCAAAATTACTATTTTAAAGTCTGCAAGCTTCTCATTTAGCAAGTCAATGTAGCCGCTTCCAAAATCAGTGAAAATTATTAGTTGCGGCTTCTCTGAAGTAACTTCACCAACAATTTTTTCGTCAATCCATTGAGTTATTCTAATTCGGAATTTTGCATCAAGCCTAAACAGGGTTTTTCCAATAATTCCAGCCGCCGCAACCCCGTCAGCATCCAAATGTGAAAAAACTTGGATTAATCCGTCTTCTTTTACGGTTTCCAAAATTGTTTTGGCTGCTTGTACGGTTGAATCTAAAAAGTTTGTAACTTGGTTCTCGTCTAAAGCCATGTCAATCACACTAGGCTAAGAAGCTAAATTATTTAAAGATTTAAAGCTGGCGTTACGTATACGTGTTCCTCATCGTATAATTTATGAATAAAAGTTTAGAATAACAGTTAGGCTAGAGAAGCTATTTTTGGCGCGTACTTCCAACTCTGCGGCAAAACTCCCTCACGTTTGTAATATCTTGACAGTTTGTGGATTTTTGCCTCTACAATTTGAAGTGCCCTTTTATTATGTGAATCTCTCTTGTTTCTTTCAAGGTGGGCGCCGAGGCTTTCGGCCTTTTTCAGCAGATTTCCTAGGTCTTCTGGCATTGCTGGCGCAAGCTCTGCATCCTTAAGTATTTTTGTCACGGTCTTGCCAGTTATTGGCTTTACTAAGGGAATTGCATACTGATCCCTTAAGATTGTTCCAATTCGGCTCGGCGGGTTTCCTTCCTTTGCCAGTTTGATGACGAGACCTTCCACTTCTTCTGGTTGATATTTGCACCAGCTTGGTGGTCGCTTGCTAACTGGTCTTATTTGGTGGGCTTTTCCTTTTTCCTGTTTAGGCATTTTTTACTCCCTTAAACTCTGTATGAGCGAGGGAAGACAGATATTTAAGAATATTGATGTTCTTTTGAAATTATTGTTACTTTTTTCTGTATTTCCAATATTCATAGACTATGAAAGCCAGTGGAATGACTAGCCCAGTTGCAAATAACAACGCCATAACTATCTGTCCAGTTGCAAAGAAATAGATCATGGCTAAGATCCAGTAGGCAATCCATGTAAGGAGTATGAATTTAGCCAAATCACCTATGAAACCCATTTTATCCTTACCCACTCCCTAATGTTAGCGTTATTCAGCTCTTGTTATCGAAGCCTTTTGTACCATTCCGCGAATTTACGAAGAGCCTTTGCACGATGTGAATATTTATTTTTCTCCAGAATGCCCATCTCCGCAAACGTCTTGTTACTGTGCATTGGCTTAAAAATGGGGTCGAAACCAAACCCATATTCATTGTCGCTCCTTCTTTCTTCTTTTGTTATTTCTCCGATGGCTTCGCCGTCAAAACACACCGGCAATTTCAAATCTGTAGAATAGTATGCCACTACCGATCTGAAACTTGCTTTTCTATTTTCAATGTTTTCCATGAGCCGCAGCAACCCCCGATTACCTATTGTTTTGTAAACGTAAGCCGCATAAGGTCCAGGAAACCCGTCTAAAGCCTCTATAAATAGTCCAGCATCTTCCACTATAACTGGCAAATTGCAGTGTTTAAACGCCTCTAAAACGCTTGTTTTTGCGATTTCCTCTAGGCTTTCGCTTTGGATTTCTAATGTTTTGACCCTAAGCATGCCTACGGCCATTTTATACTCGGCTAGTATTTTGCGGGCTTCATTGAACTTGTTTATGTTGTTTGTTGCGAAGAATATGACTCTGCCTTTTAGTTGAAAATTCATGTTGATTCACGGCTTTTTTGGGCGCCTTTGGCTGAAACACTAAAGTATTTTTCCCAGTTTATCTGTGCGATTTCTAGGATGTGACCGTCTGGGTCTGTGAAGGTCGCTTGCCTTCCACCCCAAGTTTCATCATGCAACTCTTTAATGAATTTCACACCCTTACTCTTTAAATCCTTATAGACTTTGTCCACATTGTCTACGAGAAATTCTATAGAAGGCGATGTCTGGCTTGCCTTTTGTTCTTTTTCAGGTTTGGGAACTAATCCTATCTCCACGCCGCCACATTCGAAGCCAACGTAACTTGAGTATTCATATTTCTTTTCCAAGCACAAGATTTCTTCATAAAATTTTTTAGCCTTTCTTAAATCTGAAACATAAAAAGTGATGCACCAAACAGTTTTAATCATCCTCATTCACCTTTCCTTTCAGCAACATATCTTCCTCTTCTCTCTATCTCCTTTATCTTATCTAAAATGTTTTTCACAATTTCAGCGCCTAGAACTTTAGAATATCCCCTAATTACAGCGTCAAAGCATTCTTCAGTAAAGCTGAAATGCGTACTTTGCAGAGCCCTCTTCATAAGGTGCAAATCAACTCCTCTTGCTTCCAATTCTTTTGATTTCTCGCCGAGTCCAAAATCCACGAAGAAGATTTTTCCTTCAGAATCCAGAATCATGTTTGACGTTGTTAAATCGCCATGAATTATTCCATATTCATGGAGTCTACCTATTAATTCGCCAATTTTGAGGCATAGGCTTTGTCTTTCACCTTTGGTAACTTCGCTTAACAACTGTTTCACTTGCTTTCCTTCGATAAACTCCATTATTATCGTGGCATTTTTTAAGTCAACCAGAAAAATTGTTGGCGTTGGCACTCCAGCCTTTTTTGCTTCATGC
>Ga0315282_10014364_pt1 | contig 11806 bp, 14 predicted proteins | sample YL17G07_20_MG_FD_203693 | JGI IMG/M metagenome (GOLD analysis project Ga0315282, IMG submission 203693) | Sediment microbial communities from Yellowstone Lake, YNP, Wyoming, USA - YL17G07_20 | ecosystem: Environmental > Aquatic > Freshwater > Lake > Sediment | place: USA: Wyoming | collected... | reverse complement strand
CTGGATCTCCCGAACCAGATAAGCCACGGCCAGATGAGTCTTGCCGGTGCCAACCGGGCCGCAGATGAAAGGGGGCGGAACTTCGTAAGGCTGCCGGAAGTCAGACAGCCGGGCCCCCAGGTGGATCGGGAACACTCCCTTTTCCAGTAGAACCCGCCTCAGGACCTGCTCCTGCTCCGCCCGGGTCGGTGGAGAGGGTTCGTGCCCGGGAGGCGTATTTTCCAGGATGCGCTGGATTCGGTTTTTGATAAGCTCCAGGCCCGGCTTGCCCTCTGCCCCCGTTGTTTCTTGAGCCGAAGTCTCGGTCATAATTTCCCTCAAGCAGCTTTATGGCGTTGGTGTCGTTGGCAATGAGAAAATCGAAAGTGAGCCAGGGCTTATTAGTTGTCTTGGCCTTGAGGAACACCTGCTCCCACCAGGCCGGGTCGCCTCGTTTGCGGATGCGGACGGCGAGATGCTTACTTCTTTCGGTGGTGAGCTCGGCCAGGGCAGGTTTACACTCCAGGTCATTCCAGAGATGGAAAACCTTGGCCGGGGTGATCTGAGGTTGGGGGGGAGGGGCGGCAACGCCGCCGGAGGCGTCAGCCTCTATCTTATCTATTCCTTTACTTTCCCTTCCCTTCCCTTCCCTTCCTGGTGCGGGGTCTGTGCAGGGTCTGTGCAGAACCTGTGCAGGATTATTTTCCGGTAATTCTTGATAGTTAGCACCGCCGTCTTTCGGACCTTCGGAGGGAGGAATAAAATGTTTGGGGCCGGATTCCCCCGGCGAAAAATCTGGCTCCAGAGGATGTGGATGTTCTATGCAGAGTCTGTGTAGAGCCTGTGAATAATGTGTGCGCTTCCTGGGGTCGGGGTGGTTAGCCAGTACCCGGACGATGGCTATCAGTTCGTAGCTTATGGGGGTTTTGTCCGTAAGCCCGGCAATGGTCGCCTTGATCATCTCGTCGGTGTAGCGGTCCACCCGCTCGGCCAGCTTGGGACAGAAGATGATTTTTTTACCCCAAGCCAGAGGGTCGATGCCGTTGATCTGGGCCAGGAAGTCAAAGAACCGTTCCAGGACTTCCTCGGTTGTGCGGAGGTCGTTGGCCACAAGGTCCAGGCCGTAGTCATCGGGGAGTCGAAACATTTCCCCATGGCGGGAGATGACCTCAAGAAGGCGAAAATAAAGACCCGTCGCATATATAGCCCCATATTCGGGGTGGAGTTTTTGCCCCCAGGCCTCTATCCGTCGGATCTTCTTATTTTCGCTGGCGTCGACTTCATGGGCGAACCATTTCATTTTGCATCCCGCCTCTTGGTCCCCAGCTTCACCAACCGGGCGCCGCCCCGGGCTCGTCGCACCATATGCAGCAGCGCCTCGGCCTTAGCCTGAAGCCGCCGGCAGGCCACCTCCGCGTCCTTAAGTTCGGCATCCCACTGGTGGTCGAACATCAATTCGCCGTTGTCCATGGCGTCCACCAGGTCGGTGACCGCCTCCAGATAGGAGGCGGACCCCGAAATGACCTCGGTGGCGGCCCGATTGATGTCGGCTTGATCCGCACTGGACTTAGGTATGGTATAGGCAACGCGGCCAAAGAGATGTTCCAGGAAATCCAAGAGGCGGTAATCCTGGCGTAAATGAATGATCTTAAGGAGTTCGGGACGCAAGAGATTGTATTTAACTTCGTTCCCGTCCCGCATTTTGTAGAGAGTATAAGCCTCGACCCCGATGGCAGCGGCGGTTTCCTTTACTTCGCCTTCCGGAACCGTTTCGTAAACCAGGCGCTTTAGCTGGCGGCGCTGCGTTTCCAGGGGGAGCTCTAGAAAATCCTCAATCTCAGGCATGAATCACCCATAACTAATTTTTGAGAAGAATTTCCACTTCCACACCGGCTTATTGGGTGCTACGGTTACCCAGCATGAAAATTTCCGCCATAATCCCTGCTTGTGTCCGTTGCCTCCAAGTCTGCCCCAAGTGCCCGCACCTGCCTGAAGAGATCAGGCGGCGCCAGGCTCAGGAGGCCCTGAGGTTGCTCAAGGAGCTATTCCCCTGGCTTCCAGAGCCGGAGGATCAGGAGGGGTAGCCATGGAGGGCAAGTCGTCAAAGGATAACTCTACGCCGCGCCTCTGCATGGCCCTTTTGATCCGGTGGAACATCTCGGGGCGGGGAGTGCGCTGGCCCCTGTTAATCTTCCGGATATAGTCCGGGTGACAAGGAACTTCGGCGGAGATTTCGACGGGAAGTTTCATGCCTAATGGAATAAGACATGACGTCTCCTTTGTCAAGAAGAGAAAAATACTCAAAAGGCATATTGATAAAAGAGACAAAATGTCTTAATTAGGGAGCTATGAAGAAGATGCCGGGAGAGATAATCGCAGCGTCATTAGAGGCAAGGGGCCTGAAGGCCGAGGCCCTAGCCCGACTGGTGGGCATGAAGGGGGATACCCTTCGGAAAAAGATCAAAGGGGAAAGGGAGTGGCGCCCCAAAGAACTCTCCAAGATAGGTGATGCCCTAAATATCCCCAAGTCTCACCTTTTAGGAGAGGATATTCGACCATTTCAACCGCCGCAGCCGGTCATTACTGTTTTGGGGACACAGGCCAATATCTTGCCCGGAGTAAAGACCGAAGATTACCTGGCCGTCCCCCTGGTGGAGGGTCCCATTGCCGCCGGCTATGCCGGGGCCATTCCGGGGGATTATGTGAGGGGGCTGGTGTGGGTTTATCGGCCGGAGATCGGCAAGCGCCAGCACCATAATCTGAGAGCCGTCCAGTTGGCCAAAGACGCCCGCTCCATGGAGCCCACCATCCGCCCCGGCGACATTGTTATCGTCGACCCGGAGGATCGGAAAATTAACCCAAAGGCAATCTATGCGGTGCGATTAGATTCCGAAGGTGGTTGTGCCATAAAAAGAGTTCGAGTAAGTGATAATTACGTAGTCCTATTTTCCGACAACCGGGACCCCATTTATGGGCCGGTAGTTTTAACCAAAGACCGGGCCGAAAACTTAATCATCGGAAGGGTGATCTGGTCTTGGACCAGTTGGGTGAGGTAAGACGGAGGGAGAGATGCGACACAATGGGAGGGGGGTTAGTCGAGCTGTTAATACATATTGTCTTTAACATCTATTGACAATAACGACGGAGTGTCTTATGCTTAACCCATGCACCCCGAACCCCTGCTCACCCGCGAGGAACTGGCAGAGCTTCTGAAGATTCATCCCCGTTCGGTTAAGCGGCATTATCTGAAAACCTGCGGCAAGATCGTCCCCGGGGCCCGGGGAGAGCGTTATAATTGGCGGGAAGTGAATGACTACATTGCCACCCAAAGGCAAGCGCAAAACCTGGTACATCGATTTTCAACAGAACGGCCAAAGGTATTGCAAGGGGGGCTTTCCGACAAAACGGGAGGCCCAGGCCGCCGAGGCCGAATGGAAAAAAGAATTAAAGCAGGGCCCCGAGACCTCGACCCCTTCCGACACGGATTTTAAAACGATCGCTTACGAGTATCTGGATTATAGTGAGCGGCGTTTCGTCGCCAAGACGTATAAGGGCAAGGTTTTCGTCTACTCGCAATTCCTGCAGCACGCCGGCAACCTTCCCCTCCGCCAAATCGACGCCCGGATTGTCGAAGGGTATCTAGCCACCCTCCCCCGCAATACCAATTATAACCGGCACCGCAAGTTCCTCTGCGCCTTCTTCCAATGGGCCTTTAAGCGGGGCCTGGTAGACCGCAACCCCTGCATCTACATTGACCAGATGCCCACCCAGCCCAGCCGTAAGGTAATCCCCTCCCAAGAGGAGATGGTCAAGATCCTGCTGGCCAGCGGCGAATTTCGCCCCTTCTTCCTGGCTCTCTACTCCCTCGCGGCCCGGGTTGACGAAATCAACCGGCTCCGCTGGGAGGATGTGAACTTCGAGAAGCGCCTTGTGACCCTTTGGACCCGGAAAGGCAACGGTCAATGGCGGCCACAACCCAAGCCGATGAATGAGGATTTGTACCAGGAGTTAAAAAGGCTATATGGCAAGGCTTCCCAGGAATATGTCTTTCCGAACCCCAAGACCGGCATGCCCTACCGGAACCGGCGCAAGCAGATCAGAAATGTCTGTGCCGTCGCGGGAGTTCCTTACTATGGGTTTCACGCGATTCGCCATCATGTAGCTTCCCTCATGGCCGACGAACACAAGGCCAGCCTCCCCACCATCCAGAGAATGCTGGGCCATACCCAGGTCAGCACCACGGCCCGCTATATTCAGTCGGTTACCGATGATCTGAGGGCCGCAGCGGAGAGGCTCAAAATAGAAAGTCCCGCGAATGACTCCCGCGACAGCAAAAAAGAAGGGGCTAACCATAGCGGCTAACCCCGTGAATTCCTTTTGGTAGTCCCAACGGGAATCGAACCCGTGTCTCCGCCGTGAGAGGGCGGTGTCCTAGGCCTCTAGACGATGGGACCGCACCCGTTTTTATATCTGAACGGAAAATTGGTGTCAATAGCGCCCGGTCCTGAAGCCTAAGAAGCGGCGCCCCCCTGCTAATCAGCGGTCTCGGCGCTGCCACCAGCCGCCAGCCAGGCAGCCGCCCGGGCCACGTCCTCCGGGGTGTTAAGATTAAAGAAACTGCGGCCTTCGGGGTCAAGGCGGCGGGCTTCCTCCTCCAAAATCACCTGGGCCCGGCAGATTTCCAGGAATCGTCTGGGGCGCCGGTCGCGCTGCAGAAACTCGATGAGCTGCGGCAGCAGGCGGACGGAGTAGAGCCCCGGGAAAGGCTCCAGCCCCCAAGAGGAGCGGCACACCACCGCCTGCCGGGAAGTTTTGGCGGCCTGGGCCGCCAACTGGCGCAACAGGGCCGGAGCCGGAAACGGGTTGTCCACCGCGGCGGCCAGGACCCAGGGGGTGCGAGCATAGAACAAGGCGGTGACCAGGCCTCCCACGGGTCCCTGGTGCGGCCACAGGTCGGTGACCAGGGGCAACCCCAAGGCAAGGTGCGCCAGGGGCTGATTGGTAATGAGCCAGCAATCCGAGACCATGGGGGCCAGGGCCGCGGCCACCCGCAGGGCCAGCGCCTTACCTGCCAACGCCAGGGTCGCTTTGTCCCGCCCCAGACGCCGGCTGCCGCCCCCCGCCAGGATGGCGCCGGTGAGGTGCCGGAATTGGGGGTCCCCGCCCCGGGCCGGAGATCCCGGAGCCGTTCCCCCCGATGCCAGGCTAGTTACGCTCATTAACCTGCCCCAGGAGACCTCTTCCAGGTCTCCCAGAAAAAGGCCAAACTCAGCCACCCCCACCGGTTTGGTCCGTCCCCCGGCAAACGGGCGCGCTCTTGCCAGAGGGGCTGGTCCCGCCAGATAGATAGCTCTGGCCACAAAGTCAGGAAATTTCGTCCAGGAAGGGCAGGGTCAGCCGGGAAGATCAAGGTTCCGGGGTGATTTTTCCAGGATTCTTTCTTTCGCGACGGTCCGGTTGAGATAGATGGCGCACCGGGAGCAAGGGCCGTTGCACCGGGTGTCCCGATACTCGCGCACTTCGTAGCAGGGCCGCCAGGGCAGCTGGAAGGCGGGGCATTCTTCCTTCTCTTGGCAACCGAAGACATTCCAGCAGGGGGCCAGCACCATGAGGTTCCGGAGGCAGGCCAGGGTAAAGCCCCGATCGTGGATCAGACTGTTGATCTGATTGATCTGGGACACGTCAAAAGAGGAATAGAGCCGGTTGTTGGTGTTCTTTTCCCGTAAGGGTTTGATAAACCCTTCTTTTTCGTACTCCCTGATCCGCTTTTGGGAGAGGTTCACCAACCGGGAAACCTCATTGATCAGGAAGAGGTCCCCTGCGTCCCCTCCTCGGGTCCGTTTGTTTTTTCCCCGGGGCATAAGCAATTATATAAGAAACTTGGTTTAAACAAATTTTACATAGAACGCTGTACTATACAAGAAAAATTTACCAGGAAAATCCCTGGCTTTGAAAAAATTGCTGAAGGCCTGCTCATACCGGCCGGGGACCCGGGGTGGCCGTCATGGTCCATTGCCCCCAGGTCAGGGGGCTCCCCGGGAACCGTCGGCTCCCCGGGACCGGCAAAGCCATGGGCCTGGGGTGGTTAACTCTCAAGAATCCTTCCCACCTCTTCCCGGATCCGTTCCACCGGCAGGGCCCCGGCAAAGCGCCCCTGGCCGTTGATGTACACCATGGGCGTGGGGTAGGCAAGGGAGGCCAGCAGCTCGGTCTGGGGCAGGCGCGGACCCCGGGGGTCCTTGAGGACATTGATATATTCAACCTTCACCCTGCCGGGAAAAGCGGCTTCCAGGGTCATGGCCAGGGCTCGGGCCTGAAGTTCCAGGTTCACCGCCTCCAGGGAATCCGTCGGGTGCTGGTGGTCATGATGACCACAGCCGCAGGCGCAACTGGAGGAACCCAGGGTGGGGGCATCGTAGATGATTACCTCCACCATCTCCACTGCAGGCATAGGCAAAACTCCTTGGGGATCGTCAGGTATCGCGGCTTTATAATATCTTCGCGCCGTCAGGCCGCTAACCCAACCATTTTCCCCTCTCTTTGATTCATCAGAAAAGGGGCCCGCCCAGACAGTTGAAAAAGATGATGATTTTTCTGATAAAATTTGGAGAGTAGCCGTTAACGCCATGAGCCATGATTGCCATAACGATCCGCTTAGGTCCATTAACTCCGTCTACAGGAGGAAACTATGCCAACGACCATAACTCCGGGCCGCAAAATCATGGGGCGGCTGGCCAAGGGGGACGACCTGCTGACGGCCCTGGAGGCCATTTGCCGGGCCCACGGCATAACCTTGGGAGAGGTGCAGGCCATCGGCGCCGTCAGCCAGGCCCGGGTGGGTTATTATCACCAGGGCGAGCAAAAATATCAGTTCATTGAACTGGCCCAGCCTTTGGAGCTGCTTGCCCTCATCGGCAACGTCTCCCTCAAGGACGGCCAACCTTTCGTCCATGCCCACGTCACCCTGGGGGATAAAGACGGCAACGCCCTGGGGGGGCACCTGGCCCAAGGGACGGTGGTCTTCGCCTGCGAATTTACTATGCAGGAGTACCGCGCCGCCCAGCCGTTCGAGCGCCACCTGGATGAAGCCACCGCCCTTTTCCTGTGGCCAGGGAAGTGACGCGTTAAGGTATCATGACTGTGGCCACATGTCTGGCCAGCCCAGGGGCGCACCCGGCTGGGCCCGCCTTAGCCTTGGTTAAGCCTCACGGCCTGCCAGTAAGCAGGAATTGCGGACTTCAACCGGCACGATTGCCGACACCCGGCCATAAATAACTGGCGGTTGCAGGGACATGATTATTTTCGTATCATGAAAGCCGCCGGCCACAAGACCCTGGGCCTTTTCAAATATTACAACGCGGTGCCCCAAGAGGAGATGCGGTCCCTGGCGCCGGATAAAAACGGGAGCAGTTGACCCCAACAGGGGCACCAGCCACCGTTGGATCGCGCCAGGGCCAAGCTAACTAACTGAAATTACCAGACGCGCCTGTAGCTCAGGGGACAGAGCAACGGACTTCTAATCCGTCGGTCGCAGGTTCGAATCCTGCCAGGCGCGCCAGTAATGACACGCTTTTAGCCTGGTTCGGCCTACCCTTTCGATGGCTGGGTTACGTTTTGGTCAACAAAATTCACCGGCCAGCCACTGGATCATGCGTCTCCTCGGCTTCAATTATGTTCCAATGTAATATTTCTTTTTAGCCCGATGATCCATGCCCCCTATCCCAGAGTTGATGCAGATGAGAAGGCGCGGGCCGATAGTTTCAATCGCAACGTCACCCGCGGCCAGCGGCAGGGTTTTGGCAAAGCACTGGACCCGGGCGGACTGGCAAAAGGTGCGCCGGACCCTCTGGCTTGAGCGGCTGATTATGACTTGGCTCAGGATGCTGTGATACCTCTCTTCGCTTGGAAGCACCCCCGCTGGGCTTTTTCTTTCTACTCCCCGTCTGATCCCCGTCTGATCAATAAGATCTTGAATTAACGGCGCGGTTGCCAAAGAATCTGCGAAATTTACCAAATATTCTTTAACTTTTTCCAGCCGACTGCCTTCTAAATAACATATCCCGATGTGCAAAATTTCTTTCCGGAGGATAATCAAATGAGCCTGCCAAGATGGTTGAGCGTTATCCTGATGATGGGCCTGATCCTGGTTCTGAGCCCGCTAAGCGCCCAGGCCTGGCGGAATCAACCTAATTTCCAGCAGCCGCAGCATCGGGCCTTCACCCCGCACCAGCCGCGGGGGAACGCTTACGGGTGGCATGGCCAACGGCCCCAGTGGCACCAGCCCCGGGGGCACGCCTTCGGGTGGCATGGCCAACAGTCCCGGTGGCACCAGCCGCGTCATGCATTTGCCCAGGGGCATCACCCGGGACACCGGCAATTCCAGCACCCCTATATGGGCCAACCGCATAATCCCCGGTTTCCTTATGCCGGTGCACCTTACCCGGGACATCCTCAAGCTCCGAATTTTGCACCCCCTGCGCCCGGCTATTCCCATAGTCCCTTCGCCCAGGGTGGTCAGTCTTACCCGCAGCCCGGTTTCCACCACCCCGGGGCTCCCGGGAACTCCTCCCTGCCAGCAGCCCACAGGCAGCCCACGGTAATCCAATCTCTTGATTAGGGGGAATTGGCTTGGTCTGATCCGGAAGAACCGACCCCGGGAGATACCCCCGAGGGACTAAAGGGAGGAGTAAGAGCAGCTTGGTCTCTTGCCCTCCCTGGGGCGTTACTTTTCGGGTGGTGAAAAATAATCCATTACTCTGGCGATGGCCAAGATATCCTCGCCGCCCCAACTCCCGGCCATGCCGGAGCGGTAGCGGTGCAGCAGCACCTGGCCCACCGCCACCGGGGGCTGAGGAGGGCTCTGGAGCTCTGGCGGGCCACCCCACCCCCGGGAATTCGCCTCCGAAGTTAAGAGGTTAGAGAATTATTTCCGGGATGAGCATCCACTCCACCAGCCATTGGCCGGCTTCCAGCCGCCTCAGGCAGACCATACCGCCCATTTTGAAATTAACCACCCCGTTCTCTTGGTCCCCACTGATGAGCAAGGCGGCCAATTTAGCCAGATGGGGCAGATGTCCCACCAGCATAATATCCTCATCCATTGTTGAGATCCGGCCCGCCCAACTCTCAGGGTCGTCCAGGGGCGACAAACCCCTGGTTTCCGAGACCCCATGGGCCGGCTTTAAAGAGCCAGCCAAAATCTCCGCAGTGCTTACAGCCCTGGTCTTACCGCTGTGAAACACCTGGCTGACCGCCAAATTCAATTTCCCCACATAATTTGCCACCCTTTTCAGGTCTTGGCGGCCCTTTGCCGTCAGATCCCTGGCCGGGTCTTCCTCTTCTCTTTTAGCCTCGGCATGCTGGACCAGATAAAGAAACATCGTAAACCTCCTCCCTAAGTCTCGCGGCAAAGTGGTCGGTCACCCACCAGGGCCTTCGCTTGGTTTTAGAGAAGTTCAGTCGGGGTCACCGGCCTTACGGGGCAGATTAATTTTATTTTAAATAAATCGTGGCTATCTTAGGATACGAGGTCCATATCTTCAAGAATTTAGAATTTTGATCCGGCTCCGGACGCGGAGGCCTGCAACCCGGGGACCAAGGCCCAAAGTCTTTCTTGCGCGCAACCCGCACCAGCACCTGCAAATTTAAGGCGGGGGCCGCATCCAGACAGGCCCTGGGCAGTCTCAAGGCCGGCCAGGGGCACACCCCATTGCCGCCACCCGGCTCAGGCCTTCATCGGTTCCGTTGAATTTGTTGCCCCGGTTTGGTAACGTATGGTTGCCTTCTGGTTCTGAAAGGGTCCAGAGGCGGCAACCGCGCCTCCAGCCTGGACGCGGGAATCTCTTAACCGGTTGGCCGACCATCACCTTGGATGCTTCCAGGCGCATCAGCCGGGGCGCCCTAATCTAAAGGCAGACACCCAGACCTGCCCTGACCAGAAAATAACTTATTCCATTTAATCTCAGGAGATGGAAGTGATTAAAAAGAAGACCCTGTTGTTGTCCGCGGTAATCCTGCTGGCCTTTGCCGGTATCGCCCTGGCCCAGAAATATCTACCCGACCCCGATGTGCTGAATAAGATCAAGGCCTGCACCCAGGAGGTCACCCTCATCGGCAAGATCGGGTATTCGCTCAGGCACGGCGGCTACTATATTAAAAACAACCCCAGGTATGGCTTCGGAGACAAGGTGATCCTGAACCAGAACTTCGATGTTTTAAAGAAGCTGGCCAGGAGCGGCAGAACCGTGACCCTCAGGGGCAGGGTGAACCCCACGGACCTCCTGGCCCATTACCTTTTCCTGGAAAGCATCGATGAGAGAAGCTACCACGGCCGCCAGGCGCCCCTGGTGCGGTTTCCCTGAAACCCGGCCAGCGCCAAAACCACCAAGCGGCCCGGTCCTTGACGGTGTGGACCCACTCAGGCCCATCTGAGGGCCGGGCCCAGCTCTTCCACCAGGAAACGGTGGATGGCGTCCCTGGTCCGGCGGTAGCGCTCGAGACTGCCGCCGTACGGGTCGGGCATGGCCCGGTTGAGCAACTTCCCCAGGCCGCCGGCGGGAATCAGGGCTCCCAGGGAGTAGTGCGTCAGGTTTACCAGGAGGCGGCATTCCTGGATATCTATCTCCTCCAGCCCCTTGGAGCGCAGCCCTCCGATGTCCACCCCCAACTCTTGCAACACCTGGAGGGTTTCCCGGGCCACCAAACCCAGGGGGCTGATACCGGCGGAAGCCGCCACCAGCCTCTCCCCGAACAAATGGCGGGCCAGGGCTTCGGCCATGATGCTGCGGCAGGAGTTCCCCAGGCAGATGAACACCACTTGCGGCTTCTCCATGGTCGCCTTATTCATTTTTTATGGTGGGGTGGCGCCGGCGGGGAAATCCGGTGGCCCTAAAGTCCTGTCCAGGGTCCGGGGCGCGGCGCCGTTATCATAAATTTTATATAATACAATTATAACCGGGAACTGCCGGTTCTCATATCGTATGCACCTAAGCGTAATCACCGTCAAGACGGCCCTGGTCAGGTCCGGGATTCCGGGAGTCGAGTACGTCATCAACCCGTACCTGGGCTGCGGCCACGGCTGCCGTTACTGCTACGCCGTCTTCATGAGCCGCTACGCCCGCCAGCATCGCGGGGCCTCCTGGGGGAGCTTTGTGGAGGCGAAGGTGAATATCCCCCAGGTCCTGGCCGCCGAGCTCCGCAGAAAAAAGCAGCCCTCCCGGGCCTTGCTGGCCAGCGTCTGCGACCCCTACCAACCGGCGGAGCGCCGCTACCGGCTTACCCGGCAGTGCCTGGAACTCTTGCGGGAGTTCGGCTGGGGCATCGATATCCTGACCCGGTCTCCCCTGGTGACCCGGGACCTGGATATCCTGTCCGGGGCGCCGGGGGCCTCCGTGGGCCTTTCCATTCCCACGGACGACGACGGGGTCCGCCAGGTCCTGGAGCCCCACGCCCCGCCCATCGGGGCCCGGGTGGCGGCCTTGAAAAGCCTGCACCAGGCGGGCCTGAACCCCTGGGTGTTCATCGCCCCCATGCTCCCCATGCACCCGGCCAGACTGCACGAACTAATCGCGCCGTATGCGAGCCGCGTCATGCTGGACCCCTTGAACTACCGCCGGCAGGTGCAGGACCTGTTCCGCCGGCACGGCTGGGATTACGCCCTGACGGACGACTTCGCCGCGGCCACCCGGGCGGACCTGCTGCGGCTCTTCGGCGCCCAGGATGGCGGAGTCAGACCCAAAGAAGACCCCGCGGCCCGCCATGATAAGTCGGGGCCTTAACCCCGCCTCATCCGGCCTCTTACCGGGGGTGGGGAGGGGAGTTTGAGGGG
>Ga0315282_10014363_pt1 | contig 11807 bp, 6 predicted proteins | sample YL17G07_20_MG_FD_203693 | JGI IMG/M metagenome (GOLD analysis project Ga0315282, IMG submission 203693) | Sediment microbial communities from Yellowstone Lake, YNP, Wyoming, USA - YL17G07_20 | ecosystem: Environmental > Aquatic > Freshwater > Lake > Sediment | place: USA: Wyoming | collected... | reverse complement strand
ATGGTCCTGGGAGAGTCAAACAGATGGATGAGAGACTGGGTGTCAAAAATAGTGGACTGCGTGGGATAAAAGTTGCAGATACCCGGATCTCGGATGTGGATGGAGAAAGAGGGATTCTGATTTATCGTGGGTTTAATATTGTTGACCTTGCTCGATCCTCCACTTTTGAAGAAGTTTCTTTTCTCCTTCTCAACGACCGTCTCCCGACCCAAGAAGAATTGAAGAAGTTTCAATCAGAACTTTCCTCGGGAAGAGATATCCCTGAAGCTGTTTTAGAATATATGAGGATGCTGCCCAAATCAGCCAAACCCATGGATATATTACAATCGGCTGTTCCTGTTTTAGGGAGTTATGATTCCCAGTTAAACGAAGAAACCAAGGAAGCGAATTTGAAAAAGGCCCTCCGGCTCATTGCCAAACTGCCCAGTATTGTTGCGGCCTGGGATCGTATTCGGAAAGGGAAAGAACCTGTCCTTCCTCATCCTGACCTCACCCATGCCGGAAACTTCTTATATATGTTATTCGGCTCTCTTCCTGACCCAGATGCGGCAAGAAGTTTTGATATCTGTTTAATCCTTCATGCCGAACACTCTTTCAATGCCTCCACGTTCGCAGGGAGGGAGGTGGCCTCAACGCATGCTCATTTCTATGCCTCCATCGCCGCGGCCATTGGAGCCCTTTCCGGAGAACTCCATGGGGGAGCGAATAGTGAAGTGATGAAGATGCTACTGGAGATCGGAGAAGTGAATCGTGTGAAATCCTGGGTGTCCGAGAGACTTCAGAAAGGGGGAAAGGTGATGGGCATGGGACATGCGGTTTACCACACCGAAGACCCCAGGGCCGCCATCCTTCGCAAGATCTGTGAAAGATTGGCAGAGCGCACCGGAAATCGGAGATGGTATGAAATGACCAAGGCGATTGAGGCGGCGACAAAAGAAGAATTCAGGAAGATAAAAGGGAAAGAAATCTACGCGAATGTCGATTTCTACAGCGCCTCGGTCTACCATATGATGAAAATCCCCGTTGACCTCTTTACTCCTGTTTTTGCCATCTCACGAATCTCAGGGTGGGCAGCCCATGTCATCGAAGAGAAATTTGCTGAAGCCCAACCCAAACCCGAACTCTATCGGCCGGATGCGGATTATGTAGGGGCTTATTGTGGTACCCAGGCATGTCCATATATTCCCATGGGGAAACGGTCATCTTAATTTGGCATGGACGAAACAAATTTTGCGACAAGTAAGTCTTTAAATCCCCCCAACCCCCCTTTTGTAAAGGGGGGCGAGGGGGGATTACTACCATATAAAATTACTTTGTATTTGATAGGTTCACCATGATCACTCAACACGATATCGTCATTGTGGGAGCGGGCTTGGCAGGACTTCGGGCAGCGGTCGAGTGTGTGAACCAGGCCGATGTGGCGGTGGTGAGCAAGGTCTTTCCCACTCGTTCCCATTCAGGGGCAGCCCAGGGAGGGATTACGGCTTCTCTTGGTAATGAAGAGGAAGACCACTGGGAATGGCATCTTTTTGATACGGTTAAGGGAAGTGATTACCTTGGTGATCAGGATGCTGTCGAGATCATGGTCAGGGATGCCCCTCGGGTCATTTATGAATTGGAGCATATGGGCGTTCCCTTCAGCCGCACACCAGAGGGAAAGATTGCCCAACGGAACTTCGGAGGCCACACCCGAGATTATGGGAAAAAGCCGGTGAAGAGGGCCTGTTATGCAGCGGACCGAACAGGAAGGGTAGCACTTGATACCCTCTACGACCAGTGCCTGCGCCATCAGGTGAAATTCTATTCAGAGAATTATGTCCTCTCCCTCGTCTTTGATGGAAAAAGATGCGCGGGAGTGGTGACCTATAATCTTGCTACGGGTGAACTCCATCTTCTTCAAGCGAAGGCCGTCCTTTTAGCCACGGGTGGATGTGGGAGAATCTATAAAACCACTTCAAATGGTTTTGCCTCCACGGGAGATGGCATCCATTTAGCTTATCAATCAGGAATTCCCTTGGAGGATATGGAATTTATCCAGTTTCATCCCACAGGACTTTATCCTTTAGGGATTTTGGTGAGCGAGGCGGCCAGAGGAGAAGGTGGTTTTTTGCGAAACCGATTGGGCGAGCGATTTATGGAACGATATGCCCCTATGGTAAAAGACCTGGCTGCAAGGGATGTGGTTTCTCGAGCCATTCTCACGGAGATCCGGGAGGGGAAGGGGATTTCTGGAAGGGGTTATGTTCACCTCGATCTCACCCATCTTGGAGAGGAAAAGATTCAGGAGAGACTCTGGGAGATCGCTTCCTTTGTGAGGATCTATTTAGGCATTGATCCCGTCTACGATCCCATTCCTGTACAACCCACTTGTCATTATGTCATGGGAGGCATCCCCACCGATGTGGATGGAAGGGTTCTGATGGATGAAAAGGGTACGATCGCCCAGGGTTTATTTGCGGCAGGGGAATGCGCCTGTGTATCGGTTCACGGTGCAAACCGACTTGGCTGCAATTCTCTCCTCGATTTGCTTGTGTTTGGACGGAGAAGCGGATTGGCGATGAAGCAGGCCATTTCAAAAGTTGAGCATGGGACGCTCACGAAAGATTCGTTAAGAGCCACGGAGGAGAAGATCAAAAAATTTTTCAATGTGAGAGGGAAAGAGAAGATCGGTGAAATTCGACAAAGGATACAATTACTGATGATGGAGAAGGGCTCCGTATTTCGAAACGAGGAAGGCCTGAAAAAAGGAATTGAGGAAATTCGATCTTTGATGGAGCATTATAAAAATATTGGGGCCGTCGATAAAAGAAAGGCTTTCAATTTTGAATTGATGGAAGCAATGGAATTGGGCCACCAACTCAGCCTCTCAGAGGTGATTCTTTTCAGCGCCCTTCATCGGAGAGAAAGTCGGGGAGCCCACTACCGGGAAGATTTTCCAGTGCGGGCGGATCGATACTTTCTAAAGCATACCCTTGTTTTTCAAACCCCGAAGGGGCCGGATATAAGATATAAGCCTGTAAAGATCACACGATTTCAACCCGAGGCGAGGGTTTATTAAATGTGCTGCAGTGAATATCGTGTTGCAGTGTTGCCGTTAGTAATCCTTTAACCGCAGCACAGCAGCACTTCAGCAAGGCAAAACTCAGAGGTTTCCAATGCTCATCAAACTAAAGGTCTTCCGCTTTGACCCAGAGAAAGAGGAGAAGCCCACCTATCAAACCTTTGAAATAGAGGCCGATCCGATGGATCGGCTCCTCGATTGCCTCAACCGGATCCATTGGGAACAAGACCCGACGTTGTCGTTTCGAATGTCCTGCGGCCATGGAGTCTGTGGTTCTGATGGGATGAGGATCAATGGGATCTGCGGTCTGGCCTGTCAAAAATTGGTTAAAAGTTTTAAGGAAGAAGTTCTCATCGAACCCCTTCCTGTGTTTAAAGTGGTCAAGGATTTGGTCGTGGATCTCGGTCCTTTCTTTGAGAAATATAATTCCATCAAACCCTATCTCACCACAAAAACTTCTCCACCTGATCAGGAACGAAAACAATCTCCAGAAGAACACAAAATCTTTGAAGAGGCGATTCGCTGTATCCTCTGCGCCTGCTGTACAGCCTCCTGTCCAGTCAATCAGAATAAAGAGACGGAAGGTTACGTCGGACCTGCAGCCCTGGTCCGGGCCTTTCGATATCTCTTTGATTCGAGGGATGAAGCCTCAAAGGAGAGGGTGGCTCTCTTGGATCAAAAAGACGGTGCATGGGGGTGTCAGACCCTGTGGAAGTGCACAGAGGTCTGTCCAAAAGAGATTCCCGTTACTAAACAGATTGGCCGTATCAAAAAACGCATCTATGATGCGAGATAACTAAAAGAGTAGATAAAAAATTGGCCTTCTCAAAAGTTAAAGATGGCTACATCTCCATTCACGGTCATTTCTATCAGCCTCCCAGGGAGAACCCCTGGTTTGAATTCATTGAAACGGAGGAGAGCGCTCATCCCTTTCATGACTGGAATGAACGGATTGCTTTAGAGTGCTATCGACCCAATGCTTATGCCCGGATCCTGGATGGCAAAGGGAAGATTTTAGAGATCCTGAATAATTACTCCTCCATCAGTTTCAATTTCGGCCCAACGCTCCTCCCCTGGCTGGAGAAGCATTTTCCTTCTGTCTATCAAAAGATCCTTGAGGCAGACCGAGAAAGCTTGAGAAGATTTGGCCATGGAAATGCCATCGCGCAAGTTTATAACCACATCATCATGCCTTTGGCCAATGAGAGGGACAAAGAGACAGAGGTTCTTTGGGGAATGGCTGACTTTGAAAAACGGTTTCACCGTAAACCAGAGGCCCTATGGCTTCCTGAGACCGCTGTCAACACCTCCACCCTTCGGGTATTAATCAAATATGGAATGCAGTATCTTATCCTGAGCCCCTTTCAGGCGATGAGAATAAGGCCTTTTGGAGGGAAAAGGTGGACGGATGTCTCTCAAGGCCGGATTGATACGACCCAACCTTACCGATGTTTTATTAAAGACTCCTCTGGGAAAAAACTCTTAGACCAGTTCCTCGACATCTTTTTTTACAATGGGATCATCTCAAAGGAAATTGCTTTCGGGGATCTCTTAAAAAATGGCAATACTTTCTGCGATCGATTTACACAGTTCTACCAGGAGTCGAGAGAAAGACCTCAATTGATTCACATTGCGACAGATGGTGAGACCTACGGGCACCACAAGAAATTCGGAGACATGGCCATGGCCTATGCCTTGAACAGAGGATTTCCAACAAGGGGATTCGAGGTAATCAATTACGGGTCCTTTTTAAAACGTTTTCCTCCTGTTGATGAAGTAGAGATTGACGAAGGACTAGAGGGAGAAGGAACCTCTTGGAGTTGTAGCCATGGGGTAGGGAGATGGAAAGAGGATTGTGGGTGCAGTACGGGGGGAAAACCCGGATGGAATCAAAAATGGAGAAAACCCCTACGGGAGGCTCTTGATTCCTTGAGGGATGAGCTCAGCCTGGTCTTTGAGCAAGAGGGAGAAAAGATATTTCAGGATGTTTGGGAAGCGAGAAACGGGTATATCGAAGTCATTCTGAATCGTTCTCCCGAAAGAATCAATAGCTTCTTCCATCAATATGGGATGAAAGGCCTGGATGAAAAAGGAAGGATCAAAGGCCTCAGACTTCTGGAAATGCAGAGGCGCGCCTTACAGATGTATACAAGCTGTGGCTGGTTCTTTGCTGACCTGGCAGGGCTGGAGACTATTCTCGTCCTTCAACATGCGGCAAGGGCCATCCAGTTAGCAGAAGAGCTAACCGGACAAGCGATCGAGAAAAAATTCCTTAAACATTTATCTGAAGGAAAAAGTAATCTTCCTGAAATAGGGAGTGGTGATCAAGTTTACCAGCGTTTGGTAAAACCGAAATGGGTGACACCCGAAAAGGTGGTGAACCACTTTGCCATCTCTTCTTTATTTAATGGCGGAGATGGAGAGAAGAAAATGTTTTCCTATCGGGTGGAGAAGATTCATTATGAAAAGATGGAAAAGGAAGAAAATTTGTTGGTCATAGGGCAGGTGCGTGTTACCTCTGATATCATCCCCGAACCAAAAGAGTTTCTCTTTGGATTGATCCCTTCGGAGAAAGAGGTTTTTCGGACTTGGGTGTCAGAATTCAAGGAGTCACTTTCTTTCGATACATTAAAAGAAAAGGGGCTTAAGGTTCTGGGAGAGGGTGAGGAGGAGATGACTAAGTTTCTTAGCTCTTCCCTCGGGAATCAAATCTTAACGATACAAGATACCTTTAAAGAGGAAAGGCAGACCATCTTTCAAAAACTCGTCCAGAGAGAATTTGATGAACACTGTCAGATTTATGCTGACCTTTTTGACAGGACGAAACAGGTCGTGGAAGCTTTGTCCAGAGAAGGATTGGAGATACCTTACGAGATTCGAGTGGCTGCTGAAATCACACTCAGCAATCGTCTATTTCAAGAGATCAAAGAGTTGAAAAGGGATTTTAAGACGACAAAAGAGAGAGGGGAGATTGATCGAATGATAGAAGAAGCAAAGGAGCACGGTTATCATCTGAGAAAGGAGAAATCTCTTTTAGTCTTGAATGAGATATTGATGGAGAAAATAATGGCCCTTCAAGAAAGCAAGAGGTCTGATCTTTCTCGTCAGGCGGAGCAAATTGAAGAAGTGATGACATTCCTCGACCTGGTCAAGAAGTTGGATTTCGAAATCTCCTTGGAAGAGGCTCAAAATTTAATGGGCCAGATGCTGGATGAATGTGTTGGAGGTCTTGAGAAGTGTTGGTGGGGAGATGGAGAGGAGAAACCATTCCATCCAAGTTTAATCACCCTGGCAGAGAAGTTGGGTTTTAATATGGAGAAGTTTTCAAAGATGATTAGTCCAATCCCCTTGTGATCCAAGCAGTTGATTTCCTGATTCCAGGATTCCAGGGTCACATCTTCATTTGTCATCAAATTCTTTCAGAAAAAAGTTTAGAGAAGGAAGCCAATTATTTATTGACATCTGAAGATGTGACCGTATGCCGTGTAGAACATATGACTCACTGGTAAGAGTCCAGTCGTGGGAATTCGGCGGTTCGCCCACATAGCTGGAGGGAGGTGTGAGGGGTAACCCAAAGCCCTAAGTTCCCTGACAAATGGACCTCTATTCTCTTCTGTATTTCCCCCTCTGCAACCAGGGGGGATTTTTTCTATTGTCTTCAATTATTTTATGGTATATTTATGTATTAGAGCCTGATGAAAAAGGTGCCAGATAAGAAAATAGAGGAGTCTATTATGGATGAAACGAACGAGAAAATGCAACAATCTGTGCAGAAATACCTACTGTTAATGAATATGATTTGTATTATTGAAAACCGTCTCATGCGTTCTGAAATGCTATATTTAATTATCAATATTTTTATTTTCTTGACCTCGACGATCTCTCTCAATCTGGTGAAATTTTTCGGGCCACAATATTTTTACTCAAGCGCCAATTATCTCTTGTGTTGGCTTGCTATCGGTATGTTCCTGTGCGTATTCTGGATTGCATCTGCCATGAGGTTGCAACTTAAGTTGAAGCTTCGTTATTTTCAAGCCAGATATCTTGAACGAAAGCTGGATTCAGCAGGTGAGAACTTTTGTTCTGATGAGGGTATCTTTTTCAACCCTGAAATACGGAAAATAGAGAGCCTTGATAAGAAGGAGCTCCTGCAATATCCAGCGAAGGGTTTCACCCGGATGGACGGATTCATAGGCGCTGCCAAACCACGTTATCTAACCTGGATGCTGCCAAGTATTTTTTTCATACTCTATCTGTTGACTTTCATCAATACACTGTTTGGCATTATTAGTCTATCGCATTCTTAATCCCCACTAAATGGAATACTATCCTCTATACCTTTGGAATTGACAGCCATCCGTGTATGAACTCTTCGGGTTAAGTTCCAGTAAATCGTAAAGGGTGGATCTGTACGGACATATTCAATCCCACCAAAAAACCTAGCAATTCTCGGTGAAAATACAGCGAGATTCTTCAGTCGCTAGGGCTTCCTTCGACTACGCTCAGGACAGGCTCTTCAGAATGACATTACAAAAGTCCCCAGTTGTCATTCTGAGCGAAGCGAAGAATCTCAATAGTTTGTGAACTCACCGAGAATTGCTGCAAAAAAACCATGTACCTTCTGGAGTTTTGCTCTTCACCAGAGCTTGAAATGCTATCGATTGGTCAGGCATGGTGTTGTCGAGAATGAAAATAGGGCTCTTTTTCTTACCAGTCTATTCTTACTCGCAAACTCTTGGACTTTTGCTTAAGTGAATGAAAGGGAGAGCAAGGGCGTCAGGTCTACACGGGCTGTTGCCCAAACGGTTTCCTTAAATCAACGCAAGACGATCGGCTACTGCAAAGCCGGTCTGTGTAGGATACAAGTAGCCATCCTGAATGGAGATGAATCCTTCTTCCTCCAGTTTAGACAATATTTTCTTTTTTTCTTTGAAGAGATCGTAATAATACTGGTTCTTGAAATCCTGAAGGGAAACTCCTTTTTTTGTCCGGAGACCGAGGTAGAGCGCCTCCAGCCGGAGTTGCTCCATCGTCAGGATTTCTGTCTCTTCAAAAGGAAGATTCCCCGCGTTAATCACAGCGAGGTATTGATCAAGGGAACGATGGTTCCACCAGCGCCGATTGCACTGGAAGGAGTGGGCCGAAGGACCAAGACCAAGGTAAGGGGAGTGATCCCAGTATTTTTGATTGTGTCGGGAGGTGCACCCTGGTCCTTTTGCAAAGTTCGATACCTCATAATGGATATACCCGGCGTCTTTAAGGAATTCGGACGTTTTCATAAAGAATTCGTACTGCAATTCTTCTCCGGGAAGGGAAAACTCTCCCGCCTGGCATCTTATTCCTAAAGGGGTTTTCGCCTCGAGAGTTAATTGATAACAGGAGATATGTTCCGGCGAAAAGGCGACAGCCTGCTTCAAGGTATCCAGCCATGAGTTTATATCCTGCTCCGGGACACCGTAAATCAGATCCAGTCCTATGTTATGAAACCTCGCCTTCCTTGAGGCCTCTAAGGCTGAAATGGCCTGCTTTACAGAGTGCCTTCTTCCCAGAAAGTTCAGTATTTTCTCATCAAAAGATTGGACTCCGATATTGATTCGATTGATTCCGATCTCACGCATCGATTCAAGAGAAGATCGATCGAGATCAGCCGGGTTGGTTTCTATGGTTATTTCCGGGGTTATTTCCGTGTTCGATATTAGATCAAAGTTTTTCCGTACCCTTTTCAGGATGCTTTCCAATTGTTGAGGGCTGAGAAGAGAAGGGGTTCCGCCTCCAATGTAGACCGTGTCAACCCTTCGACTCCCCGGCCTGAAGGCCGAAGCCTGCTCAGGGTTGACCCTGAGCGCACCTTTGTCCCTGCTCTGAAGAGCCGGCGTTCGACTGAGCTCACGCCGAAGTCTTGGTGCAGCCGAAGGGTCAAAAGGATTGAGTCGGTTATGGTACATCTCCATCTCTTTGAAGAGAGCATCAAGAAAATCAGGAATGGCAGAGATGGATGTTAACGAATAAAAATCACAATAGTGGCATTTGCTGATGCAAAAGGGAATGTGAATATAAAGGCCGGGAGTTTTCAAGTCCATGTGAGTCAGGTTAAGGCTAAGGTTAAGGTTGAGAGTAAAAAAAACAAGGATAAGGTTTAAGTTAAGGCTGAGATTCTTGATTTTCTTAACCTTAGCCTCAACCTTAACCTACTCTTCAATTATCCGTGTCCGATTTCAATACGGCTAAAAAAGCGCTCTGAGGGATAGACACCGACCCGATTATCTTCATCCTCTTTTTGCCTTTCTTCTGCTTCTCCAGAAGTTTTCGCTTACGGGTAATATCACCCCCGTAACATTTGGCTGTCACATCCTTACGGAAGGGAGAGATCGTGGTGCGGGCGATGATCTCACCTCCGATCGCCCCCTGAATCGCTATCTTAAACATCTGCCGGGGAATCTCTTCCTTTAATCTTTCGCAGGCCCGCAGGGCACGGGGACGGGCTTGATCGCGATGGACTATTTGCGACAGGGCATCCACTTTCTCGCCGTTGACCAGGATGTCCACCAGGACCAGGGTGCTTTCTCTGTAGTCAATGACTTCGTAATCAAAGGACCCATATCCCTGGGTGATGGATTTGAAACGATCATAAAAATCATAAATCACCTCGGCCAGAGGCATCTCATAAGTCAGCTCAACGCGGCCTGGACCCAGGTAGCTAAGCTTTGAGTTCACCCCTCGTTTCTCCATGCAGAGTTTCATTACGGCGCCCAGGTATCTTTCCGGCATGAACAGTGTGGCACGAATATAGGGCTCTTCTCCTTTTTCAATGGAAATGGGATCCGGGTAGTGGGCGGGATTGTCAACGAGCACGATGCTTCCGTCTTTCAATGTAAACCGATAACGGACGCTGGGAACAGACAGAATGATGGAAAGATCATATTCTCGCTCCACCCTTTCCTGGACGATTTCAAGATGAAGGAGACCCAAAAATCCGCACCGAAAGCCCTGTCCTAAGGCGATTGATGAATCTTTCTGATAGACGAAGGCCGCATCATTCAACATATATTTTTCAAGGGCGACGGCTAAGTCTTCATAGTCTTCTGGAGCGATGGGATAAATCGAAGAGAAGACCACTGGTTTGAATTCCTTAAAGCCGGGGAGGGGCTTGTCACAGGGTCGGTCATCGAGTGTAATGGTATCGCCGATGTGCACGTCCGAGACTGTCTTTACGCTTGCAAAAATGTAACCCACCTCTCCCGCGGAGATCTTGTCACGTTTTTCTCTGGAGAGCAGGAATCGCCCTACCTCCTCGACCTTATAAGTCGCTTGATTGAACATCAGGCGGATGATATCCCCATTCTTTACAGTTCCATCAAAGACCCGGCAGTGGATGACCGTTCCACGAAAAGAATCGTACTGGGCATCGAAGATCAAGGCAGCCAACGGTCCTGCAGGATCCCCTTTCGGAGGAGGGATTCTCTTTACAATGGCCTCCAGAATCTCTTCGATCCCTATTCCTTCTTTGGCCGAGCATTTTAGATAACTAAAAGGATCCAACCCCAGCTCCGAGTCGATCTGCTCGATCACCCGTTCCACGTCTGCTGTGGGAAGATCGATCTTATTGATGACCGGGATGATCTCCAGGTTATTCTCCATGGCCAGATAAAGATTGGCAATCGTCTGAGCCTGCACGCCCTGAGCCGCATCAATGAGAAGAAGGACCCCCTCGCAAGATGCCAGGGAGCGAGAAACCTCATAAGAGAAGTCGACATGACCTGGCGTGTCGATCAGATTGAGAACATACTCCTCTCCGTCTCCGGCATGATAGGGAAGGGCAATGGCCTGACTCTTAATAGTGATCCCCCGCTCGCGCTCGATGTCCATATTATCCAGGATCTGATCTTTGAAGTTTCGTTCATCGACCATACCGGTAATTTGAATGAGGCGGTCTGCAAGGGTCGATTTTCCGTGATCAATGTGTGCGATGATGCTAAAGTTGCGTATGTTTTTCATGAATGTATGGGAAAATAACATCTTAAAATCCCTCCCAACCTCCCTTTGCCTGCCCCTGGCAGGCAAAAGACGCCAAAGTGAGGTGAATAATCCCCCCCTTTACCAAAGGGGGGTGAGGGGGGATTTTCTTAAAAATACTGGTTCTTTCTCAAAGCGGTATTAAAGGAATAGAGGAACCTCTCAGAGAAGTTAAATATCATTATAACCTATTTTGAACGATTTTCCCTTCCTGTCATTCTGAGGAGCCAACTGGTGACGAAGAATCTTGCAGTATTTTCACCGAAAATCGTTTTAGGAAGGTTGGGAGACAAATTAATGTATGTAGTTAAACGTGCAGCCTGACATCCTTCTGTCATTATGAGAAGTTGAAAGAAGATTCGACAAAGAAAGGAAAGAAAGAATACCTTATTACGATTGCCAGACCCCATATTTAAACCTCTGCCGCATCAGCATTCTTCAGGCGTTTTGAGAACGTGAGATATCGGTTGGCCCAATAGGCGTAGAAGGTTACGCTTTTTTCCGGCACAGATATTGCTGAAAATCGGGAAGGGTTTGTGAAGGTAACTTTTCCTCTCTCATATAAGTTCCTCTTCAATTCAGACATAAGGGATAAACATCTATGAGAGATGGAATTAGAGGGGGGAAGGGAGGGGTGTGGATGACAAAATGGTAAAAAATTATGGTTTTCTATATTTTTTTCTTGACAAATAACACCCAATATATATTATAGGTGTTATGTACCTTGAAAAGA
>Ga0315282_10014362_pt1 | contig 11808 bp, 10 predicted proteins | sample YL17G07_20_MG_FD_203693 | JGI IMG/M metagenome (GOLD analysis project Ga0315282, IMG submission 203693) | Sediment microbial communities from Yellowstone Lake, YNP, Wyoming, USA - YL17G07_20 | ecosystem: Environmental > Aquatic > Freshwater > Lake > Sediment | place: USA: Wyoming | collected... | reverse complement strand
TCCGCTTCCACCAATCGGCTCAACTGCGAAACGGCTTGGTTCTGCCGCCGCCGCGCCGCCTCAAGCTCCACCTCGGCGCTCGTCTGCTCGACTCGCGCGTCGGCCAGCTTCTGCAGTATCGGCGGCACCTCGTCAGGCACAAGCAACGCCTTGCCGCTTTTCTGGTAACGCTCCAGCGCCGCTTCCGTCACTTGCAAGTCCTGCTGGGACTGCGCGACGCGTTTCGTGAGAAACTCTCGCTCATCGCGCGCCCGCGCTACCGCGGCATCCCGATAGCGTCGTTCGACGACCCGGGTATAGGCGTTGGCGATGTCGGCTGAGAGTTTAGGCTCATTACTGTCCACCCGTATGATGAGCACGCCCTCTGGGGTGATCGCGGTGAACGTCGAATTACCCAGCTTCTCGGTCGCGTCCTGGAACTTCTCCGCCTTGAAGCGCTCCTGGAGCTTGAAGTTGCGACAGATTTCGCTGCGTACCGAATAGCTCTCGGCGATCGCCTTGCAGAGCCCCGCCGCCTCACTGCTTGGGCCAAGGCCAGCCAGGGCGGGCAGCAGAGACTGCGCTTGCTGCCCAAGCGCCGCGGTCAAGGCGGACGGAAGCTGCGGTTGCTGCGACTCGGGGAAGAAGACCCTCGTTTCCGCACGGTAGATCTTTGGCAGCAGGAGGGTAATGACGCCGGCTGCGATCACGCACGCAGCGACGATCAGCGCCACCAAGCCTTTGCGGCCCGCGACGGCACGCCAGAGTTGTGCAAGTGAGAATTCGTCGTGCATTTTAGAAGATCTTGAACGCCGCTACGATGCCGGTCAGAACCTGGCCCAGGGAGCCCCAATCCTGAATGGTAGCAATGCGCTTCTGGGGAACGAATATGATGTCGCCGGGCTCAATCGCCGGCGGCGGGCTCTTGGCGCGTCCCTGCATATAAGCGCCGAGATCTACCGGTATCACCTTCGGCTCCGGATTGGCGGGCCGGACGATGCCGGCGCCACCCGCTACCGCGCGGTTCGTGAGCCCGCCCGACAGCCCCACATAGTCCAGCAGCGAGCGGTTATCCTGGAACTCTTTGGGGCCGGGCTCCGCGACCTCGCCTACCACGTACACCTGCGCGACGCGCGCGGCCAACCGCACCGTATCACCGTGCACCAGGGGGGGGTCCGCATCGCTGCCCGGCTGGGCGAGAGCAGCCTCAATGTTGACCTTGAGGAGGCTCGTCTTCCCGTCTGCCTCGGAGCGCTCGATGACGGCGCGCCGCTCGTCCGCCCCCGCGGTCAGCCCCCCCGCCATCAGGATGACGTTGCTCAGCCGGTCGCCGGCAAGCAGTTCGTAGACGCCGGGCGCCTCCGCGGGACCGATAACCGTCGCCCATCGTTCCCTTGCGGGCACGTAGATGACGTCGCCCGATCGGAGCGGGACGTCCTGCTCACTGCGGCCCAGTTTCAGGACCGCGTAAAGATCGATGGGACCAATTTCACGGCCCTCCCGCACCAGAGAAACGCGGCGCGATGAGGCTTGCGCTAGAAGCCCTCCCGCCTTGCTGATGGCAGTGGACAGCAGCAGCCGGTCATCCGGGATCCGTAAGTCGCCCGGTTGGCGCACCTGTCCAAGTACCGAGATGGGCAATTCCTTCGGTTCCGCCACAAGCACGGTCACCTGGACCGGTCCGACCAGATACTTGCCCAATGCGGCGGCAATCTCGGCCTCAAGCTGCGCGGGAGTCTTGCCCTCTGCCGTGAACGCGCCCGCGGGATCAATGTAGACGCGTCCATCGACTGAGACCGTAGCCTCAAGCGACAGTGCCGTCTGTTCCCCGCGGACTTCGATCTTCAACTGATCGCCCGGGCCAAGGCTGTATGCAGACGCGAGAGTGGCGGCAACCATTATCACCATGGTTGCCAGCGCGAATCTCAGCCGGTTCACCGAAGTAGCCTCCCTGCTTCTATAGAGTCTCGGCTACTAGAGTAGCGGTCGAGACTCTTCCGGAACGGGGTTCGTGAGCGCGATTCTCGGGTCTGCGCGCGTTACGGTAATGCACGAACCCCGGTAACAGCATATTCGCCAAGCTGACCAAACATCCTTTCCGCCGCGACGGGGCGCCGACAGCGCGGTCCCGGGGCTGGGTCCAGTCAGGGCCGGCCGCGTGCATCAGGCACCATTATGCGCGCCACGTTGGGTCTTCCTGGAGAAAGGACTCGACTCCGCTTGTCCTGAATATGGAGGCCGGACGCGTTGGGACCGGCCCCACGCCTAACGCCGGTATGAGGAGGAGTCACCATGCTGGTCACGTGCGCGGCGGAAGTCGACGCCAAGGCAATGGAGATGGAGGGCGCGCGCGGCGTGACGATGCGCGTGCTGTTGGGCCCTGAGGCCGGGGCGCCGACGTTCGCGATGCGGGTGTTTGAGGTTGCGCCGGGTGGGCACACGCCCATGCACGCCCACGATTGGGAACACGAGGTGTACGTGCTCGAGGGGCAGGGCGAGGTGGTATCACCCGAAAGGCGGCTGCGGCTTGAGCCGGGCGTAGCGGCCCTTGTGACGCCAGGTGAGACACACCAGTTTGTGAATACGGGAAGCGGGACGTTTCGGTTTCTGTGTCTTATCCCGGTGCAGCCGGGCCCATGCTAGCCGGCTCGCGGCGCTCGGCTGCCGACGCGCGCAATGCCACGTACCAGACGACATGGATAGGAACGAAATGAGCGACAACTGCCTGGATCTCTTTCGGGATTTGGATCTCGATCAGTTGATGGACGCGACGTTTGCCGTCCTGGAGCGATCGGGCGCGATGTACCAGTCCGAAGCTGTGCTCGGGGCGCTCGAAGCGGCCGGGGCCCAGGTTGACAAGTCGGCCCAGCAAGCGCGCTTGCCGCGCCGCATGATGGAGTCGTTTATCGAGGCCCAAAGGCGCAAGGCCGCCCCGGCCACCCCCCACTGGGAGCTCGCGGCTGACGAAGGCGCGCTGCCGGGCATTACGCTGCAGGTGGCGCAGTTCTACTTCGATCACGAACGGAACGCCCGCCTGCCCGGGCGCCGCGAGGACCTGGTGCGCATGGTTCAGTTTGGCGACGCGCTCGACCAGCGCCAGTCGGTGTCACAGGTCCTGGTCATGCGCGGGGAGCCGCCGAAGGTCGAGGCGCTCGAGGCCGCCCTTGTCCTGCTGGAGCATACGTCGCGCCCCGGGGACGTGTATCCCCACTTCGCGGCGCAGTTCCCCTATCTCGAGGAGATTGGGCAACTCTGCGCGGGTGATTCGAACCGCTTTCTCACCGGCGGCGTCTTCATGGTCTCGCCCATGCGCATGGACCAGCGCTCCGGTGACTACATGGTCGAGATGTCGCGCCGCAAGCTCAGCCGCGCGGTCGGTACCATGCCCGTGAGCGGCGTCTCGGCTCCCGTCACCCGCGCCGGCGCGATCGTTGTCGCAGCGTGCGACATCCTGGCGGGCTGGGCCGCCGCGCTCGCCCTCGACCCGGACCTGCCGATTTCCGGGGGCATCTGCTCCGGATCCGTAGACATGGCGACCGGCAACGTGAGCTTCTGCTCGCCCGAGGCGATGATCCAGGATCTGGGCTGCGTCGAGCTGTTCCGCCGGCGCTTCGGCGGGCAAGTCGGCGTGGCTGGTGGAGCCGATTACACCAACGCCAAGTTCCCGGGGTATCAGGCCGGATTCGAGAAAGCGTTTGAGGCCATGGCCATCGCCGCCTACACTGGCAGCCATCCGTACATGGGCGCGGGGCTGCTGGACTCGGGCAAGACGTTCTCGCCGCTCCAACTCCTCATCGACCGCGAGCTCCAGGGGTTCCTGTGGCACTTTGCCGCGCGCGCCAAGGTGGATGAGGATCACATCGCGCTGGACACCATTACCTCGATCGGCTCGGGCATCGGTTCATCGTATCTCGAAGCCGAGCACACGCTGCGCCACTATCGCCGCAACCTGTGGTTCGCGCGCCTGCTCGACCGCAGCGTATGGCGCGATGCGACCGACGAGGCGGAGCCGGATCACCGGCTCCTGGAGCGCGCTCAGAAGCAGTTTGAGGAAATCATGGCGCGCTACCGGCCGCCCGAGGTGAACCGCGACATGCTGGCGAAGGCGCGCCAGGTTGTTGATCGCGCGCGGCGAGACCTGCTATAGTGCGCACTTCGGGTGACGCCTTCATGATGGGAGACCGCAATGATCGTTGACGAGTTGAAGAACTGGCGCCGATATGAAGCGCTGGAGGAACTGCGGCCCGCGTTCGAGTTCCTCGAACAGCACGCCGGGGAGAACCTGCCCGACGGGCGCGTCGAGATCGACGGCGCCCGCCTATTTGCCTTGCCGCAGTCGTACACGCCACGGCCGGTGGAAGGCAGCCGTTTCGAGGCGCATCGCCGCTATGCGGATGTGCAGTACATCGCCGCCGGCGCTGAGATGATCGGGTATGCCCCGACCGAGACGCTAGAAGTCCAGGAGACCTACGACCGCGATAAGGACGTCGCCTTCTACTCCCAGCCCCCTCGTTACACGCCGGTCGCGCTGCCTACCGGTTCGTTCGCGGTCTTCTACCCCGAGGACGCCCACATGCCCTGCTGCCGCCTTGACTCCGACGAACCGGTGCGGAAGATCGTGATCAAAGTGGAACTCTGAACACAGGGACAGTTACCTATTTCCGTGCGACTGTAATCCTAGGTCGAGCGCTCAGGGCAGGAAATAGGTAACTGTCCCTATTTTCCTAATGCGTCACGCGGTAGATACGTCCACCCGCATCGTCCGAGAAGTAGAGCGCGCCGTCTGCGCCCACGACCACGTCCACCGGGCGCCCGCTCACCTGCCCGCCGCTGAGGAACCCGGTAAGGAAATCCTCGTACGACGCCGGACGCCCGTTGCGCACACGGACAAGGACAAGCTTGTAGCCGGTGGGCACACTGCGATTCCATGACCCGTGAAAGCACACGAAGACCTGGCCCCGGTACTGCTCCGGGAATGCGCCGCCCGTATAGAAGCAAAGGCCGAGCGGCGCTGAGTGCGCCTGCAACTCAAGCGCGGGCGGAATGCCGGGGGCGGGACGCGTCTTGAACGCCGGGTCGGGAATGTTGTTGCCGTAGTACCACGGCCAGCCATGGAAGCCGCCCTCGCGCACGATATCCAGCTCGTCAGGCGGAAGGTCATCGCCGAGGTAGTCGCGGCCGTTATCGGTTGCCCACAACTCCCCGGTTCGCGGATCGAAAGCAAGGCCGACGGCATTGCGCAGCCCCGTGGCGTAGATCTCCTGATGCGTACCATCGGCATTGAAGCGCAGTATCGCGGCCCGCCGCTTGTCCCGCTCCGGAGTGATGTTGCTCGACGAACCCACCGAGACGTACATCTTGTCGTCGGGGTCGAAGACGATGGTGCGGGTGATGTGGCCGGGGCCATCGGGCAGGTTGTCAACCACAACGCGGCGAGTGTCGGCGACGCCGTTGCCGTCAGCGTCGGTGAACTCAATGACCTGGGTCTCACAGGCGACATAGGCCTTGCCGCGATGCCATGCAACGCTATGGGGCCGGCGCAAGGCATCGGCAAAGACGATGACGCGGTCGGCGCGCCCATCGCGATTGGCATCAGGCAAGGCGAGCACCCGCCCGCCTGACATGTCGCACACCATGAGCCGCCCGAGCGGGTCCAAGGCCATGAATCGGGCCTCGCCGAGATCGCTCGCGAAGAGGTTCACACGAAAGCCCGCCGGCACAGTCAACCGCACGCCGGCCGCTTGTTGAGTAACGCGTGCGGGATCGGCCGCGTCGAGCTGCACGCACGCGACGAGCGCGACGAGCATTGCGCCTATCGGGACCTGTAGTCGCATGGGGTTCGCCAGCTTGCTTCCGGTCACCGGGTTACGTCACCGGCTCCTTGTCGTCCGGTAGATATGGCGTCTTGATGAAGATGATCCGCGTGTCCTGGGCGGTGTCATTGATGATGTCATGAGCTTCGCCGGGTTCGAGGCGGAAGACGTCCCCCGGCCTCACGCGATGCTGCTCGCCGTTGAGCATCATGACCGGCGCGCCGGCTTCGAAGTAGAACGTCTCCTCGACTTCGCGGTGGCGGTGCGCGCCGAGCGTCTGCCCGGGATGGAACACAATGACGCCCCATTCGAACCGCGGGCCTCGGATGAAGTACTTGGGGCCGCTGTCGCCGAACCGAAACTCGCAGTCTGTTTCATTGACGCGCTGCATGGCAATGCCTCCGGAATCATCACGTCTGGTTGCCGTAGTAGAGGGAACCAAAAAGCGCCACGCCGATGCACAGCATGGCAAACAAGATCTCCCCGAGGTTGAAGCCGAAAGCGCGAAACACCGCGGCGGTCGCAGCCGCGGTGCGCACCATCATTGCCGCTGCGATGAGCGCAAGCCCGAGCGCCCCGAACGTCAGCGCCTCCAGCCATCGCGGCACCAGCACGGTAGCCGGCTTGCTGAAATGCGCTTGCGCACGTCGGACGATCGCCTCCGCCATGCCTTGAGGCGGTTCCACCGCCGGTTCGCCGGACAGCGCGCCGTCAATCAGACACAGGGTCTCGAACTCGGCATGGCACGCGGCGCAACTCCGCAGGTGCTTCCCAATCTCGACTGCTTCGGCCTGCATCAGCACGCCGTCCGCCAGAGGCTGCAGCCGCTTCCGAACATGTCGGCACTTCATAGCGTCGATTCCCCCTCGGCCGCGAGCTTTTCGCTAAGCAGGTCGCGCAGCATTCTGCGCGCGCGATACAACCGCGTCTTGAAGGTGAGCACGGGCACGCCGGCCATCCGGGCCGCCTCGTTGTACGACCGTCCCTCGATGTAGAAGGCGATCACCGCTAGCCGATACTTTGGCGGTAGGTCCGCCATCGCATTCCTGAGCTTCTCAACGATCTCGGGGGCTACGTCTTGCTCCGCAGCCTGCTCGGCTTCGGCCGCGGCGTCCCAAGGGGTCTCTGCGTGGGGGCGCGACCGCAGCCGCATCAGGCACAGGTTCGCTGCAATGCGACACAGCCACGAGCGAAACGCAGCATCATCCTTCAGCCGGGGCAGAGCCTGGAACGCCTTGAGAAACGCCTCCTGGGTCACATCCTCGGCATCCTCCCGCTGACGCAGCATCCGGTATGTGAGATTGTAGACCCGGTTCTGGTGGCGCCGAACCAGCTCGTCCAGGGCCGAGGGATCGCCGCGGCGCGCCAGCGCTATGAGGCCCGAATCCGCCGCGCCCGGCGCAAGGCCGCTGGGCGACAGGCGCGCAAGCAGGCACGCCGCGGCCGCGTTCATGACGTGCTCTCCGTGTCCGAGCACGCAGCAGTACCCCTCTGCGCCCGACCCCAGATGATATGAGCGACCAGCACCACCAGGCCCACCGCAGCGATAGCGCCTCCCAGGCTCGCCATCACCCCGCCGCCGGTGCGATCCGCGGTCTGCAACACCACCAAACCTGCTGTGAGCACACCCGCGCCGAGCAAGAGCACGATCGTGCCCGCCAATTTGCCCCCGCGAATCCGCCAGCGTTCGCGCTCGGCCACGAGGGTTTGCCAATCGCCGCCCCGCTCCTGAAGCAAGAGCACTTCCTTGTGATGCAGATAGCGGCTCCATGCCAGCCAGGCGAACAGGGCGAGCAGGAGCACCATTCCAGAACTATCTGAACCCACCTGCACATGCCCCATGATGACCTCCATATCGCGTCGCTTCTGACAATAGAGATGCAATTCGACCGCGATATGGCTTCACACGGTGACAACAATTCGCCGTGCCGGATGGATGACATGTCGGCCACCGAGACCAATTGCAGCGCCGGCATGCACCCGGCAGGCATCACCTCGTGCGGCGCCGAATCCCATCGCTACCGGGGTTCGTGCATTACCGCAACACGCACAGACCCGAGAATCACGCTCACGAACCCCGTTCCGGAGGAGTCTCGGCTGCTACTCTGATCGCCGAGACTCCATAACTCCCAACGGAGGTCGAACCATCGTGATACGACCCGCCTCTCGCCTACGCCGTCTAGGCGCCAGCATGGCTCTCAAGCGCGCATGCGCGGCACTGACGCTCCTGGCCGCGCTGGTCGCGTGGACGCCTCTTGCCGGCCATGCTGCGCCGGATTCGCTGGCCGCCGCCTTCAAGAACCCGCCCGATTCGGCCAAACCCCATACGTGGTGGCACTGGCTGAACGGCAACTCGAGCAAGGTGGGCATCACAGCCGACCTCGAAGCCATGAAGCGCGCGGGCATCGGCGGCGTGCAGATCTTCAACGTCGATTGCGGCATCCCTGACGGACCCGTGCCTGTTATGAGCCAAACATGGCGCGACCATACGCGGCACGCCATCGCCGAGGCCGCGCGACTAGGTCTCGAGGTCTGTGTCCACAACTGCCCCGGCTGGTCGAGCAGCGGGGGGCCGTGGGTAAGGCCCGAACACGCCATGCAGATGCTCACGTGGTCGGAGCAGACGGTGACCGGCCCTGCTCGCTTCGATGCCGTGCTCAAGCAGCCCCCAACACGCCGGGACTACTACCGCGACATCGCCGTCTTCGCCGTCCCAACGCCGAAGGACCCAGCCGCTGCCGCGTATCGCATCTCCGGCATCGGCCCAAAGGCAGCGTTCGATAGGCCGCCCATGCGAGATCCCGATCTGAAGCCCGATGCTCCTGCCGGCATTCCGGCGCCGACCATTGTTAACCTAACGAGCCGCATGGACGCTTCGGGCAAGCTGACCTGGGACGTACCCGAAGGCCAGTGGACCGTCTTGCGCATGGGCCATACGTGTACCGGAGCCCAGAACGCGCCGGCGCCGGCCTCGGGACGCGGGCTGGAGGTGGACAAGCTCAGCCGCGAGGCCATGGACGCGTTTTGGCCCGGTTTCATGGGCACGGTCATCGCCGAGGCCGGACCGCTGACGGGCAAAACGCTCAACAACGCGCTGATAGACAGCTACGAAACCGGCTACCAGAACTGGACGCCTCGGTTCCGCGAGGACTTCGTGCGTCTCCGCGGCTACGACCCGATACCCTATCTGCCTGCGATCACAGGCCGAGTCGTCGCGAGTCTCGAGAACAGCGAACGGTTCCTCTGGGATTTCCGCCGCACGGTGGCCGATCTGTGGGCGGCCAACTACTACGGCTATTTCGCGGAGCTGTGCCGGAAGCACGGCATGCTCTTCTCGACGGAGCCCTACGGCAACGGCGGCTTCGACAACCTGCAGTGCGGCGGACTGGCCGACGTGCCCATGGGCGAGTTCTGGGTGCCCAGCGCCGGAGCCGGTGAGACCCTGAAGATCGCGGCCTCGGCGGCGCACACGAATGGCCGGAAGTACGCGGGCGCAGAGTCGTTCACCGCCGACGAGAACCATGGGCGCTGGCTCGTCGAGCCTTACAGCATCAAGGCGCTCGGCGACTACGTCTTCACCCTAGGCATCAACCGCTACATCTTCCACCGTTACGCGCACCAGCCGTGGATGAATCTGTACCCCGGCATGACCATGGGCCCCTGGGGCACGCATCTCGAGCGGACGATCACGTGGTGGAACCAGGCGCCCGCGTGGTTCCGCTACATCGCGCGCTGCCAGTACTTGCTCCAGTCGGGCAGGTTCGTGGCCGATGTCTGCTACTTCGAGGGTGAGGCCGGTCCGAACGATCTGCCGGGGCGTCCGGGGCTGAATCCGCAGTTACCCGCCGGCTACGACTACGACGGGAGCGACGCGACCGTAGTGATGAACCGCATGGCGGTCAAGAACGGGCGCATCGTGCTCCCCGACGGCATGAGCTACGGCATGCTCGTCCTCCCCGACAGCCGGTTCATGACGCCCGCGCTCGCGCGCAAGATACGCGACCTCGTGCGCGCGGGTGCGACGGTCATGGGGCCGAAGCCGGAGCAGTCGCCGAGCCTCCAGGGCTACCCGCAATGCGATGCCGAGGTGGGCGCCATCGGTGCAGAGGTCTGGGGCAACTGCGACGGTCGGACCGTGAAGCAGCGCGTATACGGCAAGGGCCGCGTACTCTGGGGCATGACGATGCCCCAGGCGCTCGCGTTGCTCAAGACGCCGCCGGACTTTGAATATGGGGCGACAGGCGGAGCGAAGCTCGTCTATATTCACCGGCGCGTCGGCGATGCCGAGGTCTACTTCGTCTCCAATCAGCAATACCGGGACGTGGCGGTGGATTGTCGGTTCCGGGTGACGGGCAAGCTGCCGGAGCTATGGCATGCAGACACCGGTGCGATCGAGCCTGCGCCGCTGTGGCGCGAGGAAGGCGGTCGCACGGTGGTCTCGCTTCGCATGGAGCCCGCCGCGTCCGTCTTCGTCGTCTTCCGCAAGCCCGCAAAGGGCGACCACCTGACTCATGTCGCACGCTCCGGCCCCGACGCTCCGAAGCCGCCGGCGGAGCGCATCGAGGTGACGCTCGCACGGTACGAGGCCCAGGACGGAAGCCGCGGGGCCGATGTGACCGCTCGCGTCGCCAAGATGGCGGCAGCAGGCGAGACTGAAATACCGGCGACCAACGCGGTGTTCGGCGACACCGCGCCCCTGGTGGTTAAGCGGCTGCGAGTCGAATATCTGCTCAACGGGAAGCCGATGCAGGCAATGGCGGATGAGGGCGGCTCGGTGTTGCTGGGTTCGCAGACGCGTGCGCCTGCGCCGTCCGAGTGGTCCTTACGCGTTGAGACATCGGGCGCCGCGATCCTGACCCCGTGGCGCGCAGGGATCTTCGAGGTTCGCACCGCATCGGGCAAGACGCGAACGATACCGGTCAGCTCCGGTGCCAACGAGATACAGGTGACGGGGCCGTGGACCGTGCGCTTCCCATCTGGATGGGGCGCTCCGCCGGAGGCGACGTTCCCTGAACTTGCGTCGTGGACGGACAACGCGGAAGAGGGCATCCGGTACTTCTCGGGCTCGGCGACCTACACCAAGGACATCAGTGTTCCGGCGTCGGTTCTCGGACCCGGCCGCGACGTGGCGCTTGATCTCGGATCGGTCAAGAACTTCGCGGAGGTCACCCTGAACGGGCGTTACCTCGGCGTGCTCTGGAAAGCGCCGTTCCGCGTCAACGTCACCGGTATGCTGAAGGCCGGCAAGAACACGCTGGCGATCAAGGTTACCAACCTGTGGCCCAACCGCCTCATTGGCGACGAGCAGAAGCCGCCGGAGGTGGAGTGGGACGGTAACAGAATCAAAGCATGGCCCGACTGGCTCTGGTCCGGCAAGCCGCGCCCCCAGACACAGCGCTATACGTTCACGACATGGCGTTTCTGGTGGAAGGACAGCCAGCTCGTCGAGTCGGGACTGCTGGGGCCGGTGGTAATCCGGTCGGCCAAGACGGTGACTGTGAAGCTGTAACGCGCCACGAAGAGCAGGAGCGCGGCCAGGGCTCCCACATTTCGCGAGTTGTCCTTTTGGGCCCCTCGGCGCTCTCTGTGCGCTCTGTGGTTCAGCTCGCTATACCTTCGCCCGCACGACGTGCTTCTCGATCATGTGGTGCGGATAGTACGACAGCTTCGCCTTGCGCAACCCCTCGATTCCGAGGTCCTGCTGCCGATTGACGTAAGCGAAATCGCGCCACTGGTGCGCCAGGAACTGCTGGTTGATGACCTGGTAGAGGCCGTGGTACTTCGCGTTGGCCTTTTCGAGATGGATCGTCACCGTATCCTGGTTGAGCGGCTCGCCCAGAGTGAAAGCTTCGACCTTGCCCGCGACGAGGATGCACCCTCCGACCGCCGACAGCCGCTCCAGGCTCCTCAGCGCTTCCTTCACCGCCCGCGCCTCGGCGCGAAGGCTCGCCGACAGGTCGCAGTGTTTTTCGTCGCACCACAAGTCCTGCACCTGCTCACAGCCCGGCACCAGATC
>Ga0315282_10014361_pt1 | contig 11808 bp, 8 predicted proteins | sample YL17G07_20_MG_FD_203693 | JGI IMG/M metagenome (GOLD analysis project Ga0315282, IMG submission 203693) | Sediment microbial communities from Yellowstone Lake, YNP, Wyoming, USA - YL17G07_20 | ecosystem: Environmental > Aquatic > Freshwater > Lake > Sediment | place: USA: Wyoming | collected... | reverse complement strand
CGAGAGCAGGTTCGTGGGTTTCTCTCCGGCAGCCCCACAGGCCAGCGACCTCCTGACGGTGGACTTCCTCGACGCGGTGTGGCTGTGTGTCACTGGGGCCGCTGCGGCTCCTGGCGGTGGCTCTGTCGTACCTCCCCCGGCTGGGGGGGAGTCCCACAGTGTCATCTTCCTGCACCACTCCACTGGCGCCAATCTGATCCAGCAAGGGGGCGTGCGGGAGCGCCTCACCGATCTAGGCTACGAGTTCTACGATCACGGCTACAACGAAGATGGCCTGGTCCTGGCCGATGGAACCTGGACCGGGACCAACTTCGAGGTCCCTGACGACAATACCGACCCCGACGGGCTGGCCAACATCTTTGCCCAGCCGTTGGACGACCCGCCGGACAACACCTTCAGCCACCTCATGGAGTACGATGTCATCGCTTTCAAGTCCTGCTTCCCAACAAGCAACATCCAGAGCGACGAACAGCTAGCGGACTACAAGTCCTACTACCTGTCTATCCGCGACCGGATGAACGAGTACCCCAACAAGGTATTCATTGTTATCACTCCGCCGCCGGAGATACCTAACGATACCGACTCCGCGGCCGCAGCACGCGCACGCGCCTGGGCCAGTTGGCTGGCCTCAGATGAGTACCTGAGCGGCCACGCGAACGTCTTCACCTTCAACCTCTTCAATTTGCTGGCCGACCCATCCGACAACATGCTGCGCGCCGAGTACCGGACCGATGAGTCGGATGCGCACCCCAACGAGCTGGCCAACCAGACAATTGGCCCCCTCTTCGCGGATTTCATTGACCAGGCGGTCAGGACCTACACCGCCCAATGACTGGAGGTTCAGCGTTTAGGCTAGGATTGCTGCACTAGCGCCCCAGCAACGGCCAACTGACAGCCGACCACAAGACCGTGAGCGGCCGTGACTGTCTGGGTGCCTTCCGCGAAGGACGGGGGATGAGCCTTCAAGAGCCTTAGAGCCGGAGACAGCTATACCTCGTAGCTCTTGGCAAAGGCGGCGATGCTCACGTCTCTGCCCAGCTCCGTGCGTACGGCCGCCGCCAGCGCTTCCAGGCTCTTCTGCTCACCGTGCACCAGCAGCACGGCCGCCTTCTCCGTCCCCCGCAGCCAGTCCACCAGCCCCCGCTGATCGGCGTGCGCGCTGAGGCCGTTGATGGTGTAGATGCGGGCGTGTACCGCTACCTCTTCGCCGAAGATGCGGATCGAGCGGGCACCATCGACAATGGCGCGGCCAGGCGTGCCGATCGCCTGGTAGCCGACGAAGACCACCGAGCAGTCCTCGCGCCACAAGTTGTGCCGCAGGTGATGGAGAATGCGCCCCCCGTTCGCCATGCCACTTCCAGCGATGATTATGCTCCCTGACGGCCAGCGCTGGATGGACTTCGAGTCCTCCGTGCTGACCGTAAACTCCACGCCGGGGAACTCGAACGGGTTCTCGCCGGCGTGCAGCTTGGCGAGAAGCCGCGGGTTGAGCGCTTTCAGGTGACGTTCGTAGGCCTTGGTGATGCTCACGGCAAGCGGGCTGTCGAGGAAGATGCGGCACCGGGGCAATTCGCCGGCATCCCACATGAGGTGCAGGTAGTAGAGCACGTCCTGCGAGCGCTCGAGAGCGAAGGACGGAATGAGGACGTTGCCGCCGCGTCCGAGCGCCTCCTTGACCGCCTGCTCGAACTCCTGCCGTGATTCCTCGACGGAGCGGTGCGGCCGGTCGCCGTAGGTCGCCTCGCTCAAGACGAAATCGCACGGATGCGGGTCGACCGGGTCAGGCATGACTTCGCGCCCCCGGTAGCCGATGTCGCCGCTGAAGGTTATGCGCTTGCCTTTCCCGTTCCTCTTCTCCTCGAACTCAAGGAACGCCGAGCCCAGGATGTGCCCGGCGTTGCGCAGGGTCATCGACAGGCCGTCTCCCAGTGAGAGCGGCGAATCGTAACCCACCGGCGCTTCGAACTGGTCCATCGCTACCAGCACGTCCTCGACGGTGTACGGCGGCGGCCCCACCTGGTTGCCCTGGCGCTCCGCCTTTCGCCGCCGGGCGCCGTACTCCTCATACATCACGTGCGCCGCATCCATGAGAATGAGCCGCCCGATCTCCCGAGTCTCCGCCGTCGCCAGTATTGGCCCTCCATAGCCCTCCTTGACAAGCAGGGGCACACGACCGATGTGGTCGAGGTGACCGTGCGTGAGGATAACGGCGTCGACGCTCCTGACGTCGAAGTGGAACGGCTCGGCATTGCGGGCGTAGGAGTCGTCGCCGCCCTGGAACTGGCCGCAGTCCACCAGCAGCCGCTTGCCGCCGGCTTCTAGCAGATGGCAGGAGCCGGTGACTTCGCCCGCCGCTCCGTAGGAAGTAACAAGCATGGAACGCGTCCTTTCATAAGTGAGGTCACGGCCTGGGAAGGGAGCTTAGTCGTCATGCCCCTTCATGTGCTGCCAGCGGTCCACCTTGGCCACGATCTCCGCCGGGTCGTCCACGATCTCCAGCAGGTTCAGGTCAGCCGGGTCGATATGGCCGCTCCCCACCGTTTTGTTGGACAGCCAGCCCATCAGGCCTTCCCAGTACTCCCGGCGCACCAAGAAGACAGGGAAGGGCCGGATCTTGTGGGTGTGGATCAGCGTGATCGTCTCGAACAGCTCGTCGAGGGTGCCGAATCCGCCCGGCAGCAGGACGAAGGCCGTCGCGTACTTGACGAGCATGACCTTACGCACGAAGAAGTGGTGGAAGTCGATGGTGATCGTGTGGTACTGGTTCGAAGGCTGCTCCTTTGGCAGGGCGATCGTCAGCCCCACCGACGTGCCGCCGGCTTTGTATGCCCCCTTGTTCGCCGCCTCCATGATCCCCGGCCCGCCGCCGGTAATCACCGCGTAGCCAGCAAGGGCCAGCCTGCGCCCCAGGTCTTCGGCCAGCTTGAACAGCGGATCATCCGGCAGGACGCGGGCGGAGCCGTAGATCGTGACGGCCGGCGTCAGCCCGGCGAGCGTATCGAACCCCTCGATGAACTCGCTCATGATGCGGAACATGCGCCAGGCCTCTTCCTTGCGCAGCTCATTGATGATGTACCTGTCCCGCTGGTTCATAATGCGCCTCCAGCCAGACTCCGAAGCCGAACCCCTAAATAGAATACCACCTCGGGCGGCGTCTTGGGCTTCGTCGCCGATGCATCCGTGCTCATGCGGTGTCCCTGGTCAGAGCCGGCGTCACCCGCTTGGCCGCCGACACGGGAACCGCGGACCGAAGGGGCACGCGGTCTCAACGCAGTCTGCGTATTCCGGCAGGGCGTGCCGGCAGAACAGACGAAAGAGGCCTACCGGGCGAAAGACGGCAGTCTGCCTTACGAAAGACCCGGGGCGAGGTAAGGCCAGCGGTTGCGCGCCCTAGGAGCCGGCAAGACCCCGGCCGGGCTGGCAAGAACTCCTATCCCACGCGTTCGATCACGGCGGCCATGCCCTGACCGCCACCGATGCACATCGTCTCCAGCCCGAAGCGAACTTGCCGTCGCTCCATCTCGTACAGCATCGTTGCCATGATCCGGCCGCCAGTGGCTCCAACAGGGTGGCCGATGGAGATACCCGAGCCGTTGACGTTCATCCGATCGAAGTCACGCTCCGTGAATCCCCACTCGCGGGTGCAGGCCAGCACCTGCGCGGCGAAAGCTTCGTTCAGCTCGATCAGGTCCACGTCCTGCAGGCTGAGCCCGGCATGCTCGAGCGCCTTCTTGGTGGCGGGCACGGGGCCCAGGCCCATGTAGGCGGGGTGAACACCGGCCGCTGCCCAGGACAGAAGCTTCCCCATCGGCTTCAGCCCAAGCTCCGCCGCCCTCTCCGGCCACGTGACGACGCAACAGGCCGCAGCGTCGTTCTCGCCGCTGGCGTTCCCGGCGGTGACGGTAGCCTCCGGGTCCTGCTTGATGCGGATCGGCCGCAGCGAGGCGAGTTTCTCCAGAGTCGTGTCCGCCCGGGGGTGCTCATCCCGCGAGAACAGACTCTCCTCCCCTTTCTGTGACCGCGCTGTCACGGGCACGATCTCAGCGTCAAATCTTCCCGCCTCCCACGCGGCGACGGCGCGCTGGTGGGAACGAAGGGCGTACTCGTCCTGCTCCTCGCGGGGGATCTTGTACTGGCGGCGCAGGTTCTCGGCCGTCTCCAGCATGCCGCCCTCAACCGGATAGCGGCGACTGCCGGCCGTCAGGCGACCGCGATCAAGGCGGTCCAGGAGACCCAGGTTGCCGCGGTTCGGGCCCCAGCGGATGGAGGTGACATAGAACTCCGCGTTGCTCATGCTCTCTACGCCGCCGGCAAGCACGACATCGGCTGCACCCGTCTGGACCTCCATGGCCGCAAGGCAGATCGCTTGGAGGCCAGAGCCACAGCGGCGATCGAGTTGGATGCCCGGCACCTCAACCGGAAGCCCGGCGTTCAACGCGGCGAGACGGCCAATAGCAGGCGTCTCGCCGTTCGGGTAGCAGTGCCCGAAGATACAGTCATCGATTACACGCGGGTCCAGCTTCGTCCGCTCCAGCACAGCCGTAACGACCGTCGCCGCCAGCGTTTCCACGTCCACATTCCGGAGCGCGCCACCATAACGGCCCACCGGCGTGCGTACCGGGCTACAGATTACGGCGTCGCGCATGGTCGCCCTCCTTATCCAGATCTTCCCATCTCAAGGTTCTGCCGACGGCACCGACAGGATGCAACACACCGTCGAAACGCGCTCATGGTACCATCCGTCTCTGCCTGAGCCAAGCCGCAGCAGGGTCCTTGGGCTCATGGCCCGGCTCTTTCACTGGTCTCCCGGCAGCCTACCGCGGGGCGAAATCCTCTTGAACACGAAATGAATCTCACTGGTCGCACGCTGGCCCAGCAGCACCGCCCGCGCCAGCCCGGCAAGGCGATGGGAACGGGCGCTGGCCCTGCGACCGCCTCTGCGACGTACTATAATCGTCGTTGTGAGGGCCCTCGCCTTTCTCAGACAGCCGCGGGTCGGGATAGCGGCCGCGATCGGCACCACAGCGGTGCTGACCGCCGCGCTCGCCCCCTTCCAGGATGAGGTCGGCCTGCTGAACGAAGGCCTGCTGTTCCTCTTGCTGACCCTTCTCGTCTCCTCGACGTGGGGATGGCAGGTCGGACTGTTCGCCGCCGTGCTCACCAACCTGGCGCTTAACTTCTTCTTCGTTCCGCCGCTGCATAGGTTGATCGTCCATGGCCCCGCCAACGTATTCGCCCTGTTCGTGTTTCTGCTGGTGTCGGTCATTAGCGGATCGCTGCTCTCGACGGCACGTGCCGCCGCAAGAGAAGCGCGGCGCCGGCAGGCAGAAACTGAAGTGCTGCTCTCCCTGAGCCGAACCATGATCGGACGAACGGAACCACGCGACGCGCTCATAGCGCTCTGCCAGGAAGTGGTTCAAGCGTTCGACGCGCGGGGCGCGGCCGTGCTCAGCGGAGCCGACGGGAGTTGGACGCTTCTCGCCTTCGCCGGCGCAGATTCGGCTGGGAGGCAGCCGGACGCCGAGGAGCGCGCGATGGCGGGACGGGCCGTCGCCGAGGGCATGTCCGTAATGCTGGGGCAAACTGGCCTGAGTACCGGACGTCGGCCTCGAATCGTGAGGCCAAGGGTTCCCGTGCCTCACGCGGAAGAACCGCCGCGCAGCATAGCGTTCGTGCCGCTGCAAGTGGGGGGTCGGACACTGGGCGTCCTCCGGCTTGACGGGCCGATCGGCGAGACTCCGTTCCGCGATTCCCCCAACCGCCTGCTCGCCGCATTCGCGAGCGAAGCCGCGCTGGCCCTCCAACGCGTCGAGCTGGCACAGGCGGCGGCGCACGCGGACGCGCTCATGCAGGCCGACAAGATGAAATCGGCGCTCCTCGCCTCGATCTCCCACGACCTGAAGACGCCGCTTGCCGGCATTAAGACCGGGGTTTCCAGCCTGCTTGATCGCAGCGTGAACTGGTCGCCGGAGGATGTGCAGGCATTCCTGGAGACCATTGATTCGCAGGCCGACCGCCTGAACCAGGTGATCAGCAACGTCCTGGATCTCAACCGGATCGAAGCTGGCGCGGTCACGCCAATGCCAAAGCCCGTGAGGGCACGGGATCTTCTTGAAGAAGCAAGGAACAGGACAGCGCCAGTGACCGCTGGCCGCAATGTGTGCGTTGACGTTCCGACAGACGTTCGCGTTCTCACGGACGAATCGCTCATCCTCCAGGCCCTGGTCAACCTCGTAGAGAACGCCGCGAAGTACTCGACGCCCGGCGGTTCAATCCGCCTGACCGGATCGGCTAGGGGGTCCGTGGTGGAGTTGTCAGTGGAAGACGATGGGCCTGGAATCGCGCCCGAGGATGTCCCACACGTGTTTGAACGGTTCTATCGCGCGTCGGAACCCGGCACGCGTGTCAAGGGCAGCGGCCTCGGGCTGGCGATCGTCAAGGGGTTCGTGGAGCTGTGCGGCGGCTCCGTGCGTGTCGAGAGCTCCGCCGCCGGCACCCGTTTTGTTGTCACGCTACCTCTCGCCGAGCAGACGACATTGAGCGCATGATGGGGCCTCGTATTCTCATTGTTGACGATGAGCCGCAGCTCCGCCGAGCGCTTAGGCGTGCTCTTGAGGGGCATGGCTACGACGTGCGCGAAGCAGAGGACGGCGTCAGCGCGCTTGCCGAGTTCCAGGCATTCAAGCCTGATGTCGTGTTGCTGGACCTTGTGCTCCCCGACATGGGCGGCGTCGAGGTATGCAGCGAGCTGCGGCGGGACCATCAGACGCCGATCATCGTGCTGTCGGTCCTCGGTGACGAACGGACGAAGATCGCGGCGCTCGACCAGGGGGCGGACGACTACCTGACGAAGCCGTTTGCCATCGGCGAGCTCCTCGCCCGCATACGCGTCGCCCTCCGACGTGGCAGCTCGGCCCGTGCCCAGCAATCTCAGATCAAGGCCGGCGAGCTCGCGATCGACCTGGAGCGCCGCCTCGTGACCCTGCGCGGACAGGCAGTCCACCTCACTCCGACTGAGTACAGCCTGCTCAAGTACCTGGCCACCAATGCGGGCAAGGCGCTGACCCATCCGATGATCTTGCGGGCCGTCTGGGGCGCCGAGTACGCCGATGATTTCCATATCCTCCGGACCTACATCAACCAATTGCGTTCCAAGCTGGAGGCCGATCCAGCCAACCCGACGCTCATTCTGACGGACCCAGGCGTCGGCTACCGCTTCGCCGAACCCGACCCCATTTCCTGACAACTTCCGTACGTCCACGTAACTTCCTCTGGCCCGGTCATGACGACGCTGGTCATACGATAGCGGCATGAGGGCCGTTCTGGACCTGCCCATCGCTGCACGCTCTAGACGCGAAGGTGATCGAAGGCCGTTCAGGCTCAGTTAGGTGAACGGCAAAGGTCTTGTGAGCGCCCGAGAGCCGGTCGAGAGTCCTGTCGCGCCGGATGACGAACTGGAGCGCTATGGGCGCTACCGCTTGCCGCGTCGGCGGGAGCCTTTGATCCCGGGGCTGGAGCTGCACGAGGTCCGCAAAGGCGTGAAGCCGGGCTCGCGATATGTCCGGCTCGTTCCGCGCAGCGAGCAGCCCTTCCGGCGCCTGGGGCGGCCCGACCTCCTCCAGGCGACGGAGGCAGCGATACGACCGCGCACTGCCCTGGAGGCCGTGTGGCGCCAGTTCAAGCGCCTCCTGGTCGGGACACCGCTCTCTACCGCCCAGCTACCCTACGAGCGGTTGACCAAGGTCAAGGCGCTGGCCATCTTCTCCTCCGACGCCATCTCCTCCAGCGCCTATGCCACGGAAGCGATCCTGCTCATCCTGGTACTGGCCGGCTCAGGCGCCCTGGGAGGTGTGCTCCCTATCGCGGGCGCCATCACGCTCCTCCTCATGATCGTGGCCTTCTCCTACCGGCAGACCGTCCGCGCCTATCCCAGCGGCGGCGGTGCCTACATCGTGGCCAGGGCTAACCTTGGCACGATGCCCGGCCTCACTGCGGCGGGCGCGCTCATGATCGACTACGTCCTTACGGTCAGTGTGAGCATCGCCGCCGGGGTGGCCGCCATCACCTCGGCGGCACCGGCCCTCCACGACGAGCGCGTCTTCCTGGCAGTCTTCTTTGTGGGTCTGATCATGCTTGGCAACCTGCGGGGGGTGCGGGAAGCCGGGACGATCTTCGCGGCCCCTACCTACCTGTTCATCTTCAGTTTTGGTCTCATGATCGTGGTGGGGATGGTGCGGGCGTTCTTCGGCGGTGTGGAGGCTGCCTCGGCGCCCGAAGCGCAGCGTGTCGTCGCCACCCAGTCCCTGGGCCTGTTCCTAGTCCTTCGCGCCTTCGCCTCGGGGTCGGCGGCTTTGACAGGCGTGGAGGCGATTTCCAACGGCGTACCGGCCTTCAAGCCGCCGGAATCCCGAAATGCCGCCACTACACTGGCCTGGATGGCCGGCATCCTGGGCTTCCTCTTCCTGGGCGTGTCCCTCCTAGCCCACCAGATGCACGTCATGCCCCTGGAGACCCAGACCGTGCCCTCCCAGATCGCCAAGGCCACCTTCGGGGAAACGCCGCTGTACTACCTGGTGCAGGCGTCCACCGCCATGATCTTGGTTCTGGCTGCCAACACCAGCTTCGCTGACTTCCCTCGCCTGGCCTCGATCCTGGCGCACGACGGCTTCCTGCCCCGACAGTTCTCCTTCCGTGGCGACCGCCTGAATTTCTCACACGGTATCGGTGCTCTGGCCATTCTGGCCAGCGCCCTGCTGGTGATCTTCGCCGCAGATACGAACCGCCTGATCCCTCTCTACGCGCTGGGCGTCTTCCTTTCGTTCACGCTTTCCCAGAGCGGGATGGTTGTTCACTGGTGGAAGCTCCGCGAAGCCGGCTGGCGGAGAAGCATCGTTATCAACAGCATAGGCGCCGCCGCGACGGGCGTGGTAGCGGTGATCATCGCCTCCACCAAGTTCACGCATGGGGCCTGGATCAGCCTCTTGGGCATTGGATTCCTCATATACCTCTTCACCGTCATTCGCCGCCACTACCGCCGGGTGGCGGAGCAACTGGAGGTGGCGGTGCCGTCGCCAGCCGCTACACCCCAAGCCCGGCCCCGCAACCAGCCGGTGCTGGTGCCGGTGGACAAAGTCAACGAGGCCGTGCGGCTGGCCGTGGACTACGCGCGGAAAACATCTGAGAACGTCACGGCCCTGCACGTCAGCGATGACGTTAGCGAGGCGGACGAGCTGCGTCAGCGTTGGGAGGAGGTGATCCCCGACGTGCCGCTCGTCGTTATCGAGTCGCCGTACCGCTCCTTTATCATCCCCATCCTGACCTACATCGACGCTTTGGACGACTCGCACCCCGGTGAGACCATAACCGTGCTCCTGCCCGAGTCAGTGCCCGCTCGCCTGTGGCACCGGTTCCTGCACAATCAGTCGGCGGCGCATCTCAAGAAGGCGCTCCGAGCGCGTCCCAACACCCTGGTCGTAGGTGTTCCCTATCTGCTGAGAGAATAGGTGGGACACGGCGCCCCCTGTTCGACGCGGCTGCAAACTCTAGATGTTCACGCGCAGGAAGCGACCGGGACGCAGAGAATGGGGTCGGGTCACACCAACGCGGGGGCTCGGCCGAAAGGCCGAGCCCTATGGATTCACGACTTGGAGCGGGGGACGGGACTCGAACCCGCGACAACCTGCTTGGAAGGCAGCCCGCTCTTTACGGTGTGCTAGAGGATACCACAAACGGGCGGGCAGCGAGCGAGAAAACGCGCAGTTATCGTCTGAAAACGGCCCCCTGGCGTCTGCCCGCGACCGACCCGCCAGCCACCGGCGGGCCAGCGGTGCCGTATGAACGACCAGCGCCCTGATCCTGAAGTCCTGCTCGCCAAGCTGCAACGCGAGAAGCAGAAGGCCGGACGCGGCACACTGCGGATCTACCTTGGCGCGTTCCCCGGCGTCGGCAAGACCTATGCCATGCTCAGCGAGGCTCACCGCCGCAACAGCTACGGTGAGGACGTGGTCGTTGGATTCGTCGAAACCCACGGCCGGAAGCCGATCGCCGACCTTCTTGAGGGCCTGGAGGTGCTTCCCCGCAAGCGCATCGAATACCGGGGCATCATCGTTGAGGAGATGGACGTCGAGGCGGTACTGAAGCGGCGCCCGGCGGTCTGTCTCGTTGATGAACTCGCGCACACCAACGTTCCCGGTTCGGAGCGGGAGAAACGGTACGAGGATGTCGAGGAGATCCTCGACGCCAGGATCAACGTTGTCTCTACGTTGAACATCCAGCACCTCGAGAGCCTGAATGACGTAGTTGAAGCGATCACCGGCATCCGTGTGCGCGAAACCATCCCCGACTCGGTCGTTGACAAGGCTGATGAACTGATCCTCATCGACCTTTCGCCGGAGGCGGCCCGCGCCCGCATGCAGCACGGCCACATTTATCCCCCGGCCCAGGCCCAGGCTGCGCTGGAGAAATTCTTCCGGGTCGATAACCTGGCGGCGCTGCGTGAGCTGGCTTTGCGGCGGACGGCACAGGAGGTGGAGGTACAGCTCGACGAATACATGCGCGAGGCGGCGCGGCACGCTGCTGTGGGGGAGCGCGTCCTGGTATTGGTCGATGAGACTCCCTTTGCGAGGACTTTGATCCGTCGCGGCTGGCGCATCGCGCAAGGACTGAGAGCGGATCTGGTGGTGGCCTACCTCAAGGAGGACCCCGATCAGGGGGTCCCGGCCGAGTTGTCGCGCACGCTCGAGCTAGCAGAGGACCTCAATGCGCGTATCTGCCCGTTGGAAGGGGCGGACGCGATGGCAGCACTCACAGCCTTCATCGAAGCCGAGGGCATCAACCACCTGATCCTCCCCTACCGCCGGCGCACCACACTTGAGCGTCTGCTGAGGCGCTCGCTCGCCGACCAGCTAATGATCGGCGTGCCCCATCTCGATATCCATCTCGTGAGGGGTCAGTAGGCGTATCAGTGGGCCCCATGCAGCCGGCTCAAGGAGACGTGTGGGGTGCCAATATTCGGTCCGTCTCGTGGCAGGTCGAAAGGCCGCCCACCCGAGCTCGTAGCATTGCACCTCCACGAGGACATGGCGCCTCAGGGCTGGCCCGCCGGTGGGCGTCCGCCAGGTCGCGGGTAAGAACCAGGGGGCGGCCTTGACGACCGCCCCTTGGTGCGAGCCCAAGCTGCTGGATGGCCCTACTTGCACTGCCCCGTGATCAGCGCGAACTGCGCCTCCTGGATCACGTCGCCGGTGAAGTTCAGAGTGTTGTTACCGTCGATGTCGAAATCGCCTTCCTGGCCGAAGGTGGCGGGAGGCAGCAGGGCGGCCTTGGCGTAGTAGATGGTGTCGCCCACGAAGTTGACGAGGCCGTTCCCGTCCACGTCGGCCGCCTCCTTGCAGTCGCCGCGGCCGTCTCCGTCGCTGTCCACGACGGTGGGGCTGGTGCCCCAGCCGCAGGTCGTCGCCAACACAAAAACCGACCATCCCGGTCGGTTTCGCTGCTAGCTCCCCGGGACCCTCGGCATGTGCCAAAGGCGCACGCCTCAGCGACCAAACAAGGCCACCCCACGTCGTCCCAGCCACCCCGTCCCGGTTCGACGCCTCCGAGCGGCCCTCCCTCCGCCTATTCAGTTATGACAACTGCCGCCACGCGTTTATCATACACCCCCTGTCAAGCCCTTCACTTTCACCCTAATCCGTGAGTCCAGCTTTACGGCGCGCACCGTACGGGTGCAAACTCCGCACCGAAGGCACAAGGAGGTGCACCGGTGCGGAGACCCTTGCCCAACGCCCTGGACATCGACCTGGCGGGCGG
>Ga0315282_10014360_pt1 | contig 11809 bp, 12 predicted proteins | sample YL17G07_20_MG_FD_203693 | JGI IMG/M metagenome (GOLD analysis project Ga0315282, IMG submission 203693) | Sediment microbial communities from Yellowstone Lake, YNP, Wyoming, USA - YL17G07_20 | ecosystem: Environmental > Aquatic > Freshwater > Lake > Sediment | place: USA: Wyoming | collected... | reverse complement strand
AAGATTGCCGCCTGCAGTGTGTCCAGCCGGCTGTTAAAACCGTGTATGCCATAGTAATATTTCTTGGTTGAGCCATGGTTACGCAGCATTTTTGCTTTTGCCGCTATTTCATCGTTACTAGTGATAATCATTCCGCCATCGCCAAAACAACCCAGGTTTTTTGCGGGAAAGAAACTCAAACACCCGCAGTTGCCAAAGGTGCCAACTTTTTTACCGGCGTATGTTGAGCTGAAACTTTGGGCACAGTCCTCAATCACCTTAAGACTGCGTTCTTTAGCAATATTCATAATTTCATCCATTGCGCAAGGAAGGCCGTATAGATGCACCGGAAGCACGGCTTTAGTCCGAGGAGTGATTTTTTTGCGTATTTCATCCGCGGAAATATTCAGTGCGGCATAGTCAATATCGCAGAATACGGGTGTGGCGCCGGCACGCGAGATTGCCTCGGCAGTAGCACAATAAAGGTAAACGGAATAGTGATAACTTCGTCGCCTTTACCGATGCCTGAAGCTAATAGCCCCAGGACCAGGGCATCAGTTCCGGAAGCAACGCCTACGGCGAATTTAACTCCGAAGTAGCGGCAGATCTCCTCCTCAAACAACGCCACCTGCTTGCCCAGGATAAATCCGGTTTCGTTAATGACTTCCTGGATGGCGGCGTCGATTTCAGGTTTGATGGAATCGTATTGAGCTTTGAGATCGGTCATTTGTATTTTGGCTGACATTATTTCATCCTCTCGATTTGTTAATGCTTATCAGGAACCCCTCGACTGCGTCCTTCGACAGGCTCAGGACGACCCTGAGCCCCTCGACTTCGCTCGGGATGACTCAGATGGTGGTGAGCCTGTCGAACCACTTGCCGAATGGGTCGCTCGGGGCAGGCAATCCCTTATGGCTTATTTTGCCGCTAAATTTCCGCTAAATTTCCGCTAAAATGTAGTGCGCGTTTTTATCGCCAGTTCCTGCTTTCTTTACTATTCCTTTCGCAACCAGTTTCATCAAATCATTACGCGCAGTTCTATCCGTCACGGTAAACAATTTCGCATACTCCCCACTGGTAATCTTAGGGTTGGTTTTAAGGTACTCCATGGCCCGCATCTGTCTGTCCGTAAGATTCAGCTTCTTTAAGTAATCTTCAGTTAACTTGGATTTCCGCAAAACCACGACAAGACTACTACCAGCGCATTGGAACTCTGGCTCCGGCAATTCCCACTCCTTGCACCACAAAATTATTTTGTTGGTTCCCGTCCCCACTTCTTCGGCATACCTGATCCAAAAGAATGCTTTGGCGATCGAAGGATTAACCGGTTTTGATTCATGCGTTTGTTTCAATGTTTCAGGGGTCCACCCCAGGGGTAGATGCCCTGGATTCCAGAACTCGATACGGTCATCGAATATCCTGACCTGAACTTTCGATGTCGTCCGGTAGCCGCGATGGGCAATGGCATTCGCTAACGCCTCCCTGATGGCTTTCGGTGGATAAAGCCATTTTTCCTGTCGTTCCAATTTGCCGGACTCAATCCATGCTCTCATTGGAATGTGGTCATAAATGAATTTTTCGGCTTCTTTTACAAGGCTGATGGCATCCCCATTGATCGGCTTCAAATCTATCATCTCTCCCGCCACATCGACTCCCTTAAACCGGATACATTTCACTTCTGACTGTTCAAAGAACTTTGTCGGATCCTTCCCGAACAAAAGAACCGCGCCATTCGTCGGCTTACCACTCTTGAGCAACTTAAGCCGCATCAAAATATCTTTGAGTGAACCGCTCTCATCGATATCGAGGCCGCGTTCCTTTCTGGCAAATGATAGGAAATGCTTTACTTTCGATACATCCATATCTGACAAAGACGCTCCTTTGCAGATTTCCGCATCGAAATAATGCGACTCTCTGTGCTTTTCCAAAATCAACTGTTCGTATTCGTCCTTGGTCATTTTAACCGTTGAACGCCCCACGCGTTTATACGGCCGCCCGAACGCCAAAACCAAATGATCATGAGATTTCTTCACCTCGACAACAAGCACTTCTTTGCCATTGATATTGTTTATGGTAACCTTGGGGTGAATTTTCGGCTCAGTGTGCTGGGCAATTCTATTGACAAAATTTTCAATCGTATCTTTGCCAATTGAAACTCCCATAGCTTCTCCGCTCTTGGAAATCCCAACTAAAAGCCGTCCACCCTCTGTATTTGCGAAAGCTGTAATGCTTTCAATGATTTCGTTAATCTGAGATAGCGATGGCTTCCACTCGATAACCATCGACTCATTAGAACCAATTAATTTTGATAAATTCTTCATCTTCATATTCTCCTTACTCCCTGTTTGCCAAGAGCATATTTTTTGCCGCAGGAAGCGCACGCTGCCTTATTCTTCTTAAAGTTAAGTTTCACCCCGCATTCACACATCCAGCCATTTATTTTGGCGGGATTACCGTAAATTAAGGCATAATCCGGGACATCCTTGGTTACTACGGCACCTGCTCCTATAAAGCAATACCTGCCTAAGGTATGGCCGCAGATAATCGTAGCATTTGCGCCGATAGAAGCGCCATGTTTAACCAATGTTTCCTTTAATTCTTTCATTCTCGGAATCTCACTGCGCGGGTTAAACACATTGGTAAATACACATGACGGCCCGCAGAAAACCCCATCTTCCAGGGTAACGCCTTCGTAAATAGAAACGTTGTTCTGAATTTTGCAGTTATTCCCTATTACAGCATGCGGCCCGATAACTACATTCTGGCCGATTTTACAGTTCTTGCCAAGACGCGAACCTTTGAGGATGTGAGAAAAATGCCAGATGGAAGTGCCATTACCTATAACCGCGCCTTCATCCACGCAGGCAGTAGGATGCACAAAAAAATCACTTTTAACAGTATCACAGCCGGGCTGTTTACGCATAAGGTATTTTTCCGACTCCTCTAATACTTTCAGCACAGCCAGGCCTTCAACCGCATCTGTCTTAGGCTGGCAGCGTTCTTGTATGCATCCGGCAAAGTGTTCTAATTCCAGGCGCAGAGGTTCCCCTGATTCAAAAGCAATAACCTTGTACTCTGCCTTCTGAGCAACAGGAATCTTGCCTTCTTTCCACTCTATAGTATGAGGATAAAGGAATAACTTTTCCTTGCTGACATCATCAAACACTGCCATTGCCTTTGAACCGACCACAATAAGTTTTTGTTCTTTGTAGGGGTGCAGCCAGGAAACAAAAATATGCGCCTTGGCCCCATTTTTAAATGTCATTGTGGTCAAGGTTACGTCATTAATCCCCGGGCTCAAATAATCTCCGCCGAACGAGGAGACAGTTATCGGCTCTTCGCCGAGAAGCATAAGGATTACCGAGATATCATGCGGGGCAAAACTCCAGAGGATATTTTCTTCTGTGCGTAGTTTTCCGATATTGAGGCGGTTTGAGTAAATATAGCGGATACGGCCGAGCTCGCCTTTATTAATCATTTCTTTAAGTTTTATGACCGCGGGATGATATTGCAAGATATGGCCGACCATAAGGATTTTTTTACGGCTCTTCGCCAAAACCGCTAATTCCTCCCCTTCTTTTACAGTAAGGGCGAGGGGTTTTTCCACAAAAACATCTTTATCCGCCATGAGCGCCTGTTTGACTATGGCGTAATGGGTAATTGCAGGCGTGGCAATAGCCACTGCTTTTATCGCAGGATTTCGCAGGATTTCCTCTACGGAATTCACATATTCCGCATCAGGAAAACGCTGTTTAAAGTCTTTTACCAGCTGAGGGTTTGTCTCGCAGACTGAATGCAATAACCCCATTTCGTAAAGATTGCGTAAAATATTCTTTCCCCAGTATCCTGCTCCGATTAAGGCGATTGTTTTCATTTATTTTTCCTTTCAGCTTTTTATCAACATCTCTTCTTCCGCGCGCTTAGACTAAGGGCAGGTTTCCTCCTTCGCTAAAGCTACGGAGGACAAGTCGGGCCACATCGCAGGTGTAATTAATTTCAACAGCTGCTTATAAAGCGCGCTGTAGGGCTATTTTTCATAATTAAAGCATTATATATTTACAACGATTATATCTCAGCTTTTCAGCAATTGCAAGCATGGATAATGGTATTCAAGGCGGGTTAGTGAGTCAGAATAGGCTCTTTATGGACGATGACTTTTTATCCACTTCTGGATTTTGGGGTCATCCGGATTGTGTGAAAGACATTCCTTATCTACAAGGCGTCTAAACTCTTCATAGGGATCATTCCTGTCCCCTGCCTTACGCAAATGCCTTTCATCATTCAGGTATAGATATAGAATAATCTTAGGCTGGTTAGAAAAACAAAAGAATAGCCTATAGCGTTGTAAGCCTTGTTTATAACGACGATATTTTTTAAGATTGCCTGTTAGGCGGTATTCCGGCCGGTTTGGATCCCGGGGAATAATTTCTTGATCAGCTTCACGGATGCGATAAGCAAGCTTTACAATTTCGTGCTGCCTGAATTCTTCATTGCTAAGTTTGTTACGCAGTTCTTTTACTTGCTCTTTTAGTTTTGCTATACGCTGGAAGTAAAAATCGTGGTATTTCAAGAGGTAGTTACTCTTCATTAACAGTAACTCCCTTAAGAAGTTCATCCCATTCTTTATCCCAGACCTTCTTTGCTTCATGAAGTTTTTCTGGATGTTTCATGGTATCAACTGCCAATGCATTAATAAATTCAGCAAACAGAGGGTCTGATTCTATGCTATCTAATTCTGTTTTGGGACGGATGCTCAATCTCTCCGGCGTACTCTCCAAAATAACCTCAGCAGTGCCTGCGTTCCTAATAAAGTCCATTGGTAGATCTATCGCGTAACTGCCGCCATGTCTAAATAATTTTCTTACGATTACACTCATAACAAATCCATCCTTCTATTATAAGTATACACAAATATAGACACTTTGTCAAGTTTTTTTCTGAGAGGTCGCTGAAAAACTCTTAAAAAACTACACCAGCGACCTCTGATTACACAGATTACTTTAGATTACACAGATTTCTCCGTCAGGGATTTAATCTGCGTAATCTGCTTTTAATCTTTTAATCAGAGAGCACTGCCTGTTTTTAGACTTTTTCAGTACTCTCTCTGAGCTGTAGGGCTATTTTTCATGATTAAAGCAATATCATATTGTTATGCCTTTAGCTTCTTGATAGGTATAATTATTTCCTTATTCGCAAAAGCCCTATCTAACCCATATCGTTTCACGAGAATATTAGCAACATCTTTTGTCCCTATCGAAGATTCGTCATCAAAGTAACGGTATATTGCTTTAAATCCATCTTTGACATCTTTATTCCCCTTGTAATTCAACAATTCCTCCCCTACGGATGCCGGGCCGCTTTTAAAATTGACTATAGTGTACCATATATCATAAGCATCTTTCGCCGCCCGATTCTCTTCATCCGAATAAGCAAAAGCCTTTAATGTTAAAAAAGGCACTATATTTGGAATCTTTATTTGAATTGCTTTCTTCTCTTCCTGGATAAGCTCTCTTATGATAAAATCATCGAATACCAAATACACTCCGCGAAATTTAACAGCGTCTACGTTAGGCGCTATCTCTTTCAATTTATCCGACATGGGCTCAAATTTATCATCAGTTATCAAATCTATAATTATCGGCTGATAGCCGCCTTCATATCTTATAAAACTATGGTTCATTAAATCTAATCCATCGGAAGTTTTTTGCTTCTCGAACCCCATGGATCGTATAATTTTATAAAAGTCTTTGTATTTACCTCTTTGTGAAACAACGAATTTTATCGCAATATCTATGTCAAGCGTGCCTAAATATTCTTTCAAATAAGGGAGCTTATTGCTGACCAATAAATCCGGTACAAGGCCGCCTATCAGATACATGTTTTCTGATATACTGCCAAACGCTTCATATATATCGGATAGCATATGCCTTAACCTGCCCAGATGCGCCTGCGAATAATCATCAAATACTTTGTTTCTCATTTTGATTCTTTGTTAATAAGCGCGAGAATATGAACAGCCTGCTTTTCGCCGCGCAGAGGATTCTTCTTAAGATCCGCGTAAAGCTGAAAATTATCTACGACTTTCAGGCCGCCTTTATCCCGGGCATTCATAAATATATACTCATCCGGCGCTTCAATAACCGTAAGATTAAATCCTTTATCAGCCTCGGATGCAGACAATGCCCTTACGGGAAATTTATCAAGCGATTCAACATAGACTGAAACTATGTCAAATAAAGCGAACGGCGCCGCTAATGACGCTCCTGCTTCCTGCGTAAAAGCATACTTTATTTTATCGCGGGAAAGCTTATCGGCCACCGCCTCCATTAGTTTAGGCGGATTCTGCGCCCATATATAATAATTTTTCTTTCTTTCGCGGCGCCTCATCTCTGATTCAACCCACGCAGAGAACAGGTCATCAAAATTCGCTAACGCCAGTTTTTTATCTTTTTTTGTGACATATCCGGCGTCTATCATTTTAGTGATGATGCGCGAAACCATACCCTTGCTTAATCCTGTCCTCCCGGCAATATCTCTCTGTATCCATTTTACATGCGGCTCAGCGAGAAGAAATTTCGTAATCCGCGCGGACTTCGGCGAAAATATGGACTGGCTTGCCGTTAACGCTCCTTTTGGCCGCTTGGTTCCTTGGGTGTAGACAAATATGCTTCCACACGATATTTTGGCGTTTCCGCTAAGATCAAGATAACCAATGCCATATTCATCGCATATCTTTTGTCCCTGCTCGCTTATAAGCGGGGCAATTATAAGCGGACAATACGAAGGATTATTTTCCACAAATTTCTTTAAGGTAGTCACGGCTGCGCGAATATACTGGGGATACCCCGCGGTCTTTGCTTCAATACAGAAGCGATATGTCTGATTTTTATATATAGCGGCCGCCGCTATATCAACTGTTGTTTGCGTGTGTTTTTTTTCAAACGACAGTTTCCAATTAGAGAGAAAAGGGATCTGTTTTTTTAACTCGTTCCCTGCTTCAGCTATGAGTTTTTTTTCTTGTATATACATATTTTATCTCCTATATAGCGTAGTTTACCAATTAGTAAACCCTGCTATATAGTAAACCATAAATCAGTGCTTTTGTCAAGGAAACAGTCCTTACGCCGATGTTAGCACTTGCTAACCAATTATTTTGTGTTAACAATTGCCTTATTTGGTGCGGTGATTAACCTGTCTAATCGCTTTATTGCTTTTCAATTTCAATGCGTATCCTTTCGGGGTCATGTTTACTACCTTGCATATTAAAATACTCAAGCACTTCCCACAGCACACTTTCCATAGCCTTTAATTCACCATCGTCCTCATCTATCACTATGTCGATTTCGTTACCTTTTAGGTGGTAGCCGTTTTGGACTTTTTCTATTTTTAGTAACCATTTGTCCACGTTCCCTCCTACACGTTAATTTAAACTTAATTCCGGAGACACATTACTTAATTCATCCTAACGCAATCTTATGTTCTTATAAAGCGCGCTGTGGGGCTATTTACAACAATTGTAGTATATATTTACAACAATTAAATCTCAGCTTTTCAGCAATTGCAAGCGTTGAGTAACAATCTAATTTTTTGCCAAGCCCAGAAACGGCGCGTAGGTGTTGTAAATTTTCTTATAATTTTTGCTAAAAGGCTTTAGTTCGACTGCTTGGGTGAGCTGTGTAAGTATGAGATGACGTATCTCTAGATCAGGCTTGCGGTTTTGTTTGATTAAATCCAGGGCATAGAGCATGTGGTACACTGCCTTGGCCGGCTCTATCTCTATTGCTCTGGCAAATAACCTTTTCTTGTAGTAATATTCGGAATTTAAAGGGTTTACTATCCAGGCGGTTATTAGATAACCACAGTAAGCTATGCTTAAAATAAGTATGACGATTTTGATTTTCATATAACCTCACCACCTGCGACTACCCGCTGCGCCACCTACGAGGAGACCCTGCGGGGTCACCTCGTAGGAGTCTTCGCTCAAGTGTAATCAGTTCAATTTACGCGCTGTTAGAATATATAATCGCACAAAGTAAACTAAAAATCCAATGATAAAAACAAAACCTATTATGCCTGTTTCTGATATGATCTGGAGATAATCAGAATGCGCGTAACGGAGAAATCTCCCGCCCCATTCATGAGTGCGGTATTTTGGGAAAATGCTTGAGAATGTCCCAAGGCCTGTGCCTGTTACAGGAAAATCTTTTATTATCTTTTTTGCATCCTGCCAAATCTGCGGCCTCATTTCGCTTAATATAGAAGATTCATGTATTATGGAGCGGACGATCTTGTTCAGATGTTGAAATTTGGAAAGGGTTTTGTCAGGCCCTATCCAGCAGGCAATAACCCCGCTCAATAGGGTTATAAGAATAAAAAATAATACCAGCCGCCCCTTGCGTTTCTTCTTGGCGCGGATGATTATAAAAAAGAAAAATACAAGCATCGCCATAATAAAGCTCATGATGCCCCCGCGGGATGAAGAGTAAAATATAGACCCTGCCATAATAATAGCGTAGAAAAAATAGCGCATTGCATGGCTTGCTTCACGCGAGGAAAACCACAGAAGTTTCTCGCGGATGCCTTTAATCAGAAAAAACGAGGAAAACCTGACTTTAGCCATAAAAGACGCTATCGCGAGAGAGGCGCACATGCTCATAAACCCTGCATAGTGGTCGTAATTAACATACGGCCCGAAATGACCGCCGTCTTTTTTAATAAGCCAGTAAATCTTTTCGCTTCCGCTTAATTTATGAACAATGCCGAATATGGCTATGGTAAAACCGATAATGATGATGGCATTGATTATCTTAAAGATAAATTCTTTATCGATGCCTTCTTCTTTCCCTGTCATTGCCGCTGCCAGTCCGAGTAAGACAGTAAAGTAAAACGCGTTAGCTGTAACGTGGAGGTTAAAGTCAACAAAGCTGTGAATAAGTATCGCCATAATGCCGGTAAGACAGCCAAGCAGGAGATACGACATGGTTCTCTGCTCTACGTCTCTTATCTTCTGCTGAGCGCGGGCATTTAAAACTGACCTATAAAGTATTACCACAAATATTAAGCCGTAACTCACGAGTTTGATAAGCTCTGATATTGTAAGCCAGGGGTATATGCTTAAAGGCCGCCAGGCGCCTGTTGCGGCATAGGTAAGAGAAAATTCTTTATAGAATTCATAGGTATTAAGCGAAATCGCCTTTAACATAGGCTGAGGAATAGGGATAAGCTGAAATATAAGATACGCGAGGAAAACCGCGCTTACGATTACTACGGGGAAGCGGAAAAGTTTTTTAAAACTGAAATCAGGCTGAAAAACCGCGAGGTTAAATAATAAAACAGCGGCGATCGCGAAAAGGGTGATTGACCAGATATGCATTGCCCCTAATGCCAGGGGCAGGAACGCTAACAGCAAGATAAGCAGTATGTCTATAAGCTTGATCATCATTTAAAGAGCCAAGCTACGCCTTCTTATCCTTCTTCTGTGGGTAGCGGTTATAATAGTGATAATACGAATAATAACTATAGTCTTCAACCTTGACCATATTTAATACTACGCCCAGAATATTGGAATGCACTGACTGGATGAGCCTTACAGCTCTCAATGCGGCCTGCTTATGGGTAAAACCCGCTTTGAATACAAGGATGCTCGCGTTGACCTTTGTGGAAAGTATAACAGCGTCTGTAGCCGCTAATACAGGCGGGGTATCAAAAATAACCCTGTCGTAAACCTTTAGAAGCTCCGCGATTAACGCCTCTATCTTTTTTGACCCTAAGAGCTCCGCTGGATTAGGAGGGATCGCGCCGCAGGATATGAAATCAAGGTTAGGGATGTCTGTTTTTCTGATATAGTCCCCAATATTGACATTATCGTAAGCTATGAGTTCGGTAATGCCCTTAGCGCAGGGTAAATTAAAAACAGAATGCAGGGTTGGTTTGCGCAAGTCAGCGTCAATCAGCACGGTCATTTCCTCCTGCTGGGCAAAAGCAGTTGCCATATTGACCGCTATCGTTGTCTTTCCCTCGGACGGACCTGCGCTAGTCACTAATATTACCTTCTTACTTAAATCAGGGTTACTGTAAATAATGCTGGTGCGCAGGCCCCTGAACCTCTCGCTAAACATGGAACTAGCGTCCTTAAAAGAAACGAGCGCGGAAGAAGCCGCGTCCTTGCCTTTTCCCTCGGAATAAAACGGCACCGCTGCCAGGCACACTAGGCGCAGAAAATTTTCAACATCCGCCTGCAGTTTTATGCTCTGGTCAATACTCTCTAAAAGAAATGCCATGCCTATCCCGCAAAAAGCGCCTATAAAAACCGCGAGCGCCAGGTTTAATAAAAGCTTTGGCCTGACAGGCTTTTTGGCAGGACGGCCGGAATCCAGGATTTTTACATTCGTGATCTGCTGGTCTTCTTTTACAAAAGTAAAAGCCTGGTTCTTGGAATTAAACACTTTCTGCTTCTGGCCGCTTATTTTGGCGTCAATAGACTCGATCTCTGAGCGCAGGCCCTGGATAATAGGGTGCTTTTCCTTTACGTATTTCAGATTCTGCTCAAGATCCGCTTCAAGCTCTGATTTACGCTGTATAAACTGGTCAAGGGATGAAAATACGATATACGCTTTTATCCAGCTATTGACAATTTTGGAAGCAAGGTTCGGGTCAACGTCCTCAGCGTTTATCTCTATAATCTGGGTCATGCGCACAGGGTTAATCCTGACAGCCTTTAAAAGCGCTTCCACGCTTTCTTCCTTAGCCTGAATCTTTCCCGGCTTTCTGCCGCGCAGACTGCTCCATGACTCGTAGCTCCCAAGCTCGTCATAGACCATATTGGCAATAGAATGACTTTTCAAGACTTCTATCTGCGAATTATAGGCCTTCTCTAGGTCGATATTATTATAATCCGGAAGAATAACGTCCTCTACCTTGGTAATCTTGGGCGGCTTCCCCTCAACCATTATGCGGGCAGTAGACTTGTAAACAGGGCACGCGATAAAAGAATAAAGAAGCCCCAGCGCCGCGCACAAAAGAATAGTGTTAATAATCAGCCTGCGGTGCTTCACGATCTTAGCGAAAATCTCGCGCAAGTCTATCTCGACAACTTCTTCTTCCCGGAAATGTTGTTTTTCTTTTAGGGGATCGTTGGTCATTTTTAAAATAAGCTTTCAGGCACTATCACGACATCGCCTCCCTGGAGGTCAATGTCGCCTTCCTGCGCGCCTTTATTTACAATATCATTTATCCTCACAGGTATCTCGGTTTTGGTGCCGTCACTATTAGTGCGGATTACTTTGACGCGGTTAGGAGAAGCGATTTTCGTAAAACCTTCGGCAATCGAAATGGCTTCGACTACGGTAAGCTTGCCTTTAATAGGATATGACCCCGGTTTTTTCACCTCTCCCATCACAGAAACAGTGCTGTATTCCTCTATAACCACGCTTACCTGGGGATTTACAAGATAATCCTTTTCTAAAAGCGTGTAAAGTTTTTTCTCCAGCTCTGAGACAGTAAGGCCGTTAACTTCAACCTCTCCAATTAACGGAAAGGTAATCATACCCTTGGAAGAGACGCGCACCTTCTGGGAAATCTTACCGTCTTTGCCGTAATGCACATCAATCTGAAGAAGGTTTTCAGGTCCGACGCGATAAGCCTTTTCTTCGGCAAAAAGCCGGCTCTGGGCAAGCAATACCAGAGACAAAAATATCATCAATGAAAATATCAAGTATTTTTTCATGTATAAAGGGGGTATCTGATGCAGGGTTACATCATAAAGGTAACGCTTGCCATTATTTGGCTACGATCGTATTCTTTGGTATCTATATTAGATTTATCATCCTTG